>Ga0137415_10001328_pt1 | contig 24296 bp, 26 predicted proteins | sample CZODoug3_1_1_16f_FD_183082 | JGI IMG/M metagenome (GOLD analysis project Ga0137415, IMG submission 183082) | Vadose zone soil fungal communities from Angelo Coast Range Reserve, California, USA - CZODoug3_1_1_16fungal (Hybrid Assembly) | ecosystem: Environmental > Terrestrial > Soil > Vadose...
ACTCTGTCGCAAGCCGGCCAAGGCTTCGGCCTTCGAGCTCCTCACCCGCCTCCACGCTGCTGAGGGTGATCTCGCCCCTCTCCGCGATCCGGATGGCCGTCTCGGGGCGTAGTCGCTCCCGTTCGGGCGGGCTGGTGACGCGTTCCATGCTGGCCTGATACCCGCCGGCCTGCGCCCACTCCGGCAGCATCATCAGCAGGTGCGTGCACGCGGCCGAGTACGGGTACATGTCGAACGTCACGTCCACGCCGGAGGCTTGCGCCTCGTCCAGCAGCCCGGCGGCCGAGTCGTCAATCGCCAGGTGCGAGATGTGGACCTTGACTCCGGACCTTCGCCCGATCTCGAAGCTCTCCCGGCAGCCCGATGCCACGCGGCTCCAGTAACCACGCTGGTGAGGCGCGTACACGCCGCCGGCATCGGCCGCCACGCGGCACAGATCGACCAGCTCGCTGACGTCAGAGAGCGCGCCCGGCTGATACTCGAGGCCTGCGGCCATGCCCACCGCTCCGGCGTCGAGCCACTCGACCAGATGCGAGCGCATCGCTCTCGCCTCCTCGTCGGACGGACGGCCGGGCTTCCAACCCATGGCGGCGACCTTGATCGCGAGATGGGGCGCTTGCGGTACGAGGTGGTTTGGGATGCGGCCCTTGAACAGCGCCAGGTAGCCGGCGACTGACGTCCAGTCCCACCCGACGTCGGGGTCGCCGTAGAACACCTGCAGGTAGTCCTTCACCTCGCGAAGCCGCTCAGGCGAAAGCGGGGCCCAGCTGAACCCGTCCGGCGACATCAGCTCGGTCGTGACGCCGTCGAGGACTCCGGCGAACTGGTCGACGCCCCCGAGGCGGGCGAGCTCGGAGTGGACGTGGACGTCGATGAACCCTGGCGCAACCGTCAGTCCGCGTGCATCGATGAGCCTCGCGGCGGGCGACCCTTCCAGGCGATCGACCGCCACGATACGGCCGCCTGAGATCCCTACATCCAGGCGCCGCCGCGGCGAACCGCTGCCGTCGACGACATCGCCGCCGGTGATGAGGACATCGAAGTCCACCGATTAAGAGTCCAGCTGTTCGTTGCCCGCCTCGGCCAGCAGCTCCCGCGTCATGCGGTAGTTGCCGGCGAGCAAGCCGCCGTCCACTGGAAGCACGGCGCCGGTGATCCAGGAGGCTTCGTCCGAGGCCAGGAACATGGTTGCGTTGGCTATGTCTTCCGGCTCGCCGACGCGGCCCAACGGATACCACTTGACGAGTCGCTGAAGGACCACCGGGTCGCGGTCGATCCGCGCCTGCCAGATGGGCGTCCGGATGGTTCCCGGCGCGATTGCATTGCACCGGATCCCATGGGCTCCGTAACGAACCGCGATGCCCTGGGTCAGGTTGATCATGCCTGCCTTCGCGGCGCTGTAGGCCTCGTTGCCAAGCGCTGTGAGCGCGTTGACCGAGGAGATGTTCACGATCGCGCCGGAGCCGCGATCGATCATCGAGGGCAGCACGGCCTTGCAGCAGAGGAAAACGCTCTTGAGCACGACGGCCACGTCGCGGTCCCAGGTGACCTCGTCCATCTGGAGCACATCGTCTCCCTCGGCGATCGCTGCGTTGTTGACGAGCACGTCGACGGGGCCGAGCTCGGAAGCCACGCTCGCAACCATGGCGTCCACCTGCTTGCGCGAGCTGACGTCCGCGTGTACCGAGGACGCGCTGCCACCCGCAGCCGAGATCTCGGCGGCAACGGCGTCGGCGCGATCGGGCAGCCAGTCGACCACCGCGACCTTCGCGCCCTCGCCCGCGAACCGCTGTGCGATCACGCGTCCGATTCCGGAGCCCGCTCCAGTGACAACCACCACCCGGCCCTCAAAGCGCATTCGAATCAGTCGCCCACAGCAACGACCGCGTCGACTTCGATGTCGAATCCAGGTAGATCAGACTGGATCGTGGTGCGGGCCGGCATCGGATCGCGAAGGAACTCGATGTAGACCTTGTTCATCGCGGCGAAGTCGGACATGTCGCGTAGGTAGACGCCGACCCGAACGGCGTCGGCGAGCGAGGCGCCGGCCGCGGCCGCAACCGCCTGGAGGTTGCTGAACGCCTGCCGCGCTTGCTCCTCGAAGGATGACTCGACCTTGGAGCCGTCGGGCCGAAAAGGACCCTGGCCGGCGAGAAAGAGAAAGCCGCCGCTGCGAATCGCTTGCGAGTACGGCCCGGCCGGCGGGGGCGCGTCTGCTGCGCGGACCGGGACGCGGTTGTGATCACTCATGGTCTTGCCCCCGTGTTCAAAGAATGCCGTACTTCTTGAAGACATCTCTGATGCTGGCCCCCTGGGCCAGGATCTGGCGCATCTCGTTCTCCCCGGACACTTTCTCGAGCGCGCGGGCGACGACATCTTTCTCTACGGATGCAGGCACGACCACGCAGCCGTCGTCGTCTGCGAGCACCAGGTCGCCGTCCGCGACGGAGACGCCGGCGACCGGAATCGTGCCTCGAATGGCGACGACCTCGAGGCGGCCTTTGGAGTCGGCGGGCGAAAGCCCGGTCGCAAAGACCGGAAACTTCATGTCGACGATCCCCCAGCTGTCTCGGCTCAATCCATCGAGCACGACGCCCCGGGCGCCCCGGGCGCGGGTGTGCGTGCTGAGCAGCTCTCCCCAGAGCGCGCCGCCAGGTTGACCCTGAACGGCGCCAACGACCACCTCGCCTGGCTGGAGACCGTCCAGGAGCTCCATCAACAGCTTGTACGGCTCGGCCGGCAGCTCGGTGACCTCGATGGCGAGCATCGTGGCGGCCCGGCCGACTGCTTTCGCGCCCGGATAAAGAGGGCGCACGTCGTGTCGCATCACCTGATGGCGGTAGCCGGCGTCGTCGAGGATGTCGGCCAGCACCGACGAGTAAAGGCGATTTGCGACGTCGTCCAGGTAGTCCGCTGCAAACCCGTCCACGTTGCCTCCTTGCATCAGTCCCGGGCTCGGTGCGCGGCCGGCACTAGACCGGCCGCCAGCTTCGCCGCCCGCTGCACCACCGCCTCCTGATGCGGCTGTAGCTCCTGCCCGCCGAAGCCGGCCAAGAGCCCCAGCAGGGGATCGTCAAGGCCTGTGCGTATTCCGGCCAGCTCCTCGATGATCGCCAGCCCGCAGTAAGGGACGTACGCGGGCGAGTAGCCGCCTTCGTGACAGGCGACCAGCCTGCCCCCGCAAACGTCGCGGGCGACGTCGAGCACAACGCGAGTAAGGGTCCGGTAGCCCTCGCTGGTCATCATCATCGAGGCGAGAGGATCCATCGCGCTTGCATCCAGGCCGGACGCGATCAATATCAGCTCCGGGCGAAATGCCCTGAGCGCGGGACCGATCACACGCTCGAACGTGGCGACGTACGCGCCAACCCCAGACCCGGGCGGCAGCGGAACGTTGATGTTGTAGCCGCGGCCGGCGCCTTCGCCGGTGTCGGTGATCGCGCCCGAGGCCGGCGGGTAGTTGTTGTCCTGGTGGATCGACAGCGTGAGCACTGTCGGGTCGGAGTAGAAGGCGTGCTCGGTGCCGTTGCCGTGATGCACGTCCCAGTCCACGATCGCGACACGGGAGAGCCCTCGAGCTTGACGCGCGTGCATCGCGGCCAGCGCGGTGTTGCCGAAGATGCAGAAGCCGCGGCCCTGATCCTTCTCGGCATGATGCCCGGGCGGTCGCACGAGCGCGTATGCGTTGTCCACCTTTCCCTCGAGCACGGCATCCACCGCGGTGATGCAGCCGCCCGCGGCCAGGAGCGCGATCTCGTAGGACCCGCGCCCGAATGGGGTCTCTTCGCCCGCCTCGCCACCCGCTTCCGAGCTCAGCTTCTTGATGCGTTCGACGTACTCCCTGGTATGCAGGCGAAGAATCTCGCTCTCGGTGGCCGGGCGCGGCTTCAGCTGGACCAGATGATCGATGAGCCCGCTGACCTCGACCAGGTTGCGGATTCGGCGCTTGCCTTCGGCGCTTTCGATGTGGCCGAATGGTTGAACCGTGAGGCCGGCCGGCATCACCAACGCGCCTGTGCCGGTGTCATGCCACGCGTACAGCTCGTGCCAGAGGAAGCCTGTGGTCACAGCTCCTCCGTCGTGTCGTGTGGGGCGGATGGGCTGACCTCCAGGGCAGGCGGCAGCGGCTCCGGAGCCAGGTAGTTCTCGTACAGCCGGCGGATCAGAGGCCACAGGCCCTGCGGTGCGAAGACCGCGATACCCGCCAGGGCCAGGCCGAGGATCAGGGTCTGATAGTCGCCGAGGGCGACCAGGTACTGGTCGAGCCCGATGACGATGCCGGCACCGAGGATGGGTCCGGCGAACGTGCCCCAGCCGCCGATGACGATCATCGCCAGCAGGTCGATGATCCGTGGGAAGTCGAAGATCGTTGTCGAGATCCCGCCGTTGTAATGGGTGCTGTAGCCGCCGGCGAGCCCGGTGAAGAAGGCACTGATCGCGAACAGCACGATGCGGACGCGGAACTGATTGATGCCGCGGCTGACGGCGTAGGTCTCGGAGTCGCGCAGCGCGGTCATCGCCACGCCGAGCGGCGAGTGGATCACACGCCAGATGACAAACGTGGCGATGGCGAAGATCAACCCCGCCAGGTAATAGAGGTAGATCGTGCGCTGATTGCCGATCGCGTTGCCGAATTGAAATGTCTGCACCGTGACGAGGCCGTAGCCGCCCCCGCTGATGAAGCGCGGTCCGGTGACCGCGAACACGCGCGCCAGCTCGTGGAACGCAAGCGTCAGCAGCACGACGTAAACGCCGCGCAGCCGCAGGGTGGGCAGGCCGATGCCGAGCGCCGCGACAAGGGCGACCAGCGGCGAGACAAGGATCGCGAGGAAGGGGTTCCAGCCGAGGCTGTGAACGAGCACGCCTGAGGTCCAGCCCCCGACGGCGAACAGCGCCACCTGCGCGAAGGAGTAGATGCCGCCGTACCCCATGATCAGGTTCCACGACTGCGCTACCACGGCCTGGACGAAGAACAGGATCAAGAGCGTGATCAGGTAGGTGCCGATGTCGAGGCGGACGAGGAGCAGCGGGAGCACGATCCCGGCGGCAAGCGCGCCGCCCACCGTCCACAGTGAGACCCGGCGCCACGGCGCGGCCGCCCGGTCGAGCGCCGGGCGCGTGAGGCCGAGGGTCGCACTGGCTCGCGTGCTCACAGCCGCCTCACCTCCCCGATTCCGAACAGGCCGTTCGGCCGCAATATCAGCATCAGGATGATCAGCAGGAAGACGCCGGGCTGCGCCCAGGCGACGCCGTAGTAGACCTCGACGAACGATTCGAAGATGCCGAGCACGAAGCCAGCCACCAGGGCTCCTCGCACGCTGCCAAGGCCCCCAAAGATGGTGACGATCAAGGCCTGGATCATCGGGTTGAAGCCCGAGTTGGGATTCAGGAAGAAAAAAGGAGAGAGAAGGACGCCCGCCAGACCGGCCAGCGCGCCGCTGATGGCGATGACCATCCCGTAGGTACGCACGACCGGGATCGACATCAGGCTGGCCGCCTCCTGCTGCTGCGACACGGCGCGGATCGCCATCCCGAGCCGGCTGTAGGTGAGGAACAGGTACACCGTCCCGAACAGGGCGAGTGAAGCGCCGATCACCAGCAGTCCCTGCTTGGTGATCTGGACCTGGCTCACCGTGAAGTTGCCCGAGATGACGGGCGGGATGACCTTGTACTCCGGGTTGAAGATCAGGATCGCTGCCGCGGAGACGGCGATCGAGATCCCGACCGTGGCGATCAGGGTCGAGTTGTCGAAGCCCGGCTTGCCGATGACGGGGCGGATGAAGATGAGGTGCATCAGGTAGGCGAATGCGGCCGCCGCCAGCACCCCGATCGGCAGCGCGATCAGGATCGGCAGGTTCAAGCTCGACACCACCCAGTAGGCGACGTAGGAACCGACCACGAACAAGGCTCCGTGCGCGAGGTTCAACAGCCGAACCGCACCCCAGACCAGGGTCAGCCCGAGCGCCATCAGCCCGTAGACCGAGCCGAAGAGGATCCCGCCCCACGCCGCCTGCACGAACTGCGTGCTCATCCCAGGTAGCTCTCCAGCAGCGCCTTGTCCCGGAGCAGCTCGTCGGCCGGACCCTCCCGCACCAACGATCCGGTCTCGAGGAGGTAGACGCGGTCCGCGAGACCGGCGACGTGGTTGGCGTTTTCGTCGGCGATCAAGAGAGACATCCCGCTCTCCTTGACCTTGTGGATGCTGGCGTAGATCTGCTGCGTGATCAGAGGCGCGAGGCCGAGTGAGGGCTCGTCGATCAGCAGCAGCCTCGCCTTCGACATCAGGCCGCGGCCCAGCGCCAGCATCCGCCTTTCGCCGCCCGAGAGCGTTCGGGCCAGCTGACTGCCCCGCTCCTTCAACCAGGGGAAGAGCTCATACACGCGGGCCAGACGTGCGTCGCGCTCGGACCATGTCGGACGGTGGTAGGCACCCATGAGCAGGTTTTCAGTCACCGTCATGTCGGGGAACAGCAGGTCGCCCTGCGGGATGTGCACGAGTCCGGCCGCCGCGATCGCATCCGCGCGCCAGCGTGTGATGTCCTTGCCGTCGAGCAGCACCTGTCCGGCGCGTGGCGGCAGTAGACCGGTGATGGCACGAAGCAATGTGGTCTTGCCGTGGCCGTTTGGACCCAGGACGACGACGCCCTCCCCTTCACGGACCTCGAGGTCGATCGCGTGCAGCACCTCGCCCCCTCCGTAACCGGCGACGAGACCCTTGACCTCAAGCATCGGCGGGCGCCGCCTCAGGACCCATCGGCGCCAGGTTGCCGAGATACACCTCGATCACCCGGCGGTCTCGAAGCACTTTGGAAGGAGGACCAATCGTGATCTGCTGCCCGTGATGGATGACGAGGATGCGGTCGGCCAGGGCCTGGACCGCCTTCATGACGTGCTCGATCATGAGGATTGTCACGCCTGTCTTGGCAACCATCCGGATCAGCTCGATCATCTGCGCGCGCTCGGCAGGGTTGAGACCGCCGAACGGTTCATCGAGCAGGAGCATCTGCGGACGCATAGCGAGCGCGGTGGCAAGCATCAGGCGCTTTCGCGCGAGCACCGGCAGCTGGCCGGCCAGGGTTCGCTGCTGGCCGGCCAGGCCGCAGAGGGCCAGGGCGTCGAGCGCGTCATCCTGCGCCTGGGTCTCGAACCAGAGCGTCGGATGCTGTCCGTCACGCCCGAATGTGCCGCCAATCAGCACGTTGGTCAGCACGGTCTGGCTGTCGAACGCCACAGTGGTCTGAAAGGTGCGCGCGAGACCGAGCCTGCTGATCTGGTGCGCGCGCAGCCCCTGGATCTCGCGGTCTTTGAACTTGATGACGCCGCCGGTGGCGGGGTTGACGCCCGAGATGCAGTCGAAAAGGGACGTCTTGCCGGCGCCGTTGGGCCCGACGATGGCATACACCTCGCCGGGCTCGACGGCAAAGCTCAGGTCGCTTACCGCGAGCAGTCCTCCATAGGCCTTGCTGACCTTCTGGCACTCGAGGATCGGCATTCCTGGGTCTAGTCTGGCGGTTCCTGGAGGCTTACCTCATCCAGCTGGGCAGCACAAAAGTGCCGCTTGTGAAGGGCGTCGGGGAGACGACCTTCTGCGTCCCGTCCTGGATCTGGACGATGATGTGCGGCTGCCCGACGGATGCATCCGACGTTTGCGCCGGGAACTGAATGCCGGTGTGGTCCACGAACGAGATCGAGCCTGTGGTGCCTCGCCAGATGACCGACTCGGTGGCCTTGGCGACCGCCTTGTAGTTCTTGGGGTCACCCGAGCGCGCGACGGCCTCCGCCCATACGTTGACCTCGTCGTAGCAACCGCCGGCGTTGGCCCATCCGGGCTGCGCGCCGAACTTCGCGGCATAGCGCGAACGGAAGTCATTACCGATCTTGTCAGGCAGGAGACCGAGCACGGTTGCCCACACGATCCCGTTTGCAGCCGTCCCCGCGAGGTTCAAGTACTCGGGAACGGACGGGCCGTACTGCTGATAGACGAGGGTCTTGGTCGGGCTCGCCGCCCATGCCTTGGCCATCGCCGCGTCGTCGGCGGGTGAGAAGTCGCTGGTGAACAGAACCGTCGGCGCGGCCTGCTTGACCTTCGACAGCACCGGGCCCCAGTCCGGCACCGCGCCTTCGCTGACGCCGTCGTTCGTCAAGCCCGTCCAGCCGAGCTGCTTGATCTGGGTCTCGAAGCCGGTCGCGATCACGGTGCCGTACGCGCTCTTGCCGCTGATGATCGAGTAGGTCTTGACCTTGGAGTTGAGCAGGCCTGCGTTGAGCGCGCCATCCACCCAGTAGGCGAAGCCCTGGCCGTACCAGGACTCGGTCGGGTCGCACTGGAAGATGCCCCAATACTTGTTCGGGTTGCTCTTGTAGCGCTGGACCCACGCGATCTGGGTGTTGACGTTGTAGTAGAGAGCGCCGGCGTTGGCGACGATGTCGAACTCGGGCCCGGAAGCCAGGTGGTAGCCGGAGAAAATGACGTCGGCCTTCTCGACGCTGACCGCGCGGTTGAAAGCAGTAGTGATCTGATCGGTCGAGGAGTCCTTGTCGTCGATCTCGACGTAGTCGAGGTGGTAGCCGATGAGACCGCCGCGGGCGTTGATCTCGTCCACCGCCATCTTGACGCCGTTCGCCATCTCCTTGCCGTCGGAAGCGATCACGCCTCCGGTCGGGAAGATGCCCACGACCTTCACGCTGCCGCGGGATCCTCCCCCGCTGCTGGATGACTTGGGGGCGAGGGCGCTACCCGCGAGCCCGCCGATCACCAGGCCTCCGACGGCGGCCGCGCCGCCGACAAGGACCGACCTCCGCGTAACCTCACGCCGAGTGAATGTTTCGCTCGCCACTTAACTCCTCCTTGTGGAAACTGATAAAGACGCCCGCCGCGCTGTCGCGCCCGGTCTCATACCTTGTAGTCGACCTTGACCGGCTTGCCGTTGTTGGCCGCGGATTCATCGATCGCGAAGCACAACGCCATCGACTTGTAGGAGTCATGGATGGAGGCGTGCGACTCGACGTTGTTCTCGATGCAATCCAGGAAATGCTTGATCTCCGGGACGAAGGGATGGTGCGACACGTCGCCGGAGTCCGGTTCCACGGTCGGGAAAGTCCAGTAGTTGAGCGAGCCCGGGTAGTGCTTCCTGGAGAAGACGCGGTTGTTCTGGATGGTGCCGTCTGTGCCGAACAGCCGCACGTTGAAGATGTACGGGGTTTCTCCCTCGATCACAGATGACAGCTTCCCGACGGCGCCGTTCTCGAACCGCAGCGAGGCTACCGTGGTGGGGTCATACGTGTAGTGGAGGTCCTTCTTGGGGCCGGCCGAGAATGCAGAGACTTCGCTGACCTCGCCCGCGAAATACCGAATCGCATCTGCCGCATGACAGCCTGCGCTGATGAAGGAGCTGCCCCCCTTTTCTTTCGTCACCGCCCACGGATAGCTGGGGTATTCGGTCTTCATGGGATGCCAGTAATCGGCCTCTGCATAGATCATCTTGCCGATCACCCCGTCGGCCTGAAGCTGCTTGACAGTCTCGAACTGCGGGTTCCATCGGAGGACGAATGAGGTGACGCTCTTCACCTTGGCGTCGCGCACGGCGTGATAGATGCGCTTCACGCCATCGTAGTCAAGCGCGATCGGCTTCTCGATCACGATGTGGCGGCCTGACTTGGCGGCTCTCTCGAGCTGCTGCGGCCGCACGTCAGGCGGCGTGCACGATGCGACGATCTTGACGCTGGAGTCGTTGAAGAGCTCGTCCTCTGACGAATACTCACGCGCTTCCACACCGTGCAGCTTCAGCAGCGCGCCCGCTTTGCCGGGCGTGTGGCTGTAGACGCCGGAGATTTCAGTTAGCGGATGGTCGCGAAAAGCCTTGACGTACTCGCCCGCCACCCAGCCGGCGCCGAGGATCGCCACACCGTATTTCTTCGTCATCTGATGATGCGCGCACCCTCCCCGAAGTTGGCGATTCCATTTGCCATGGAAATGGATTTCCTCGCGGCGGTTAATATGCGCTGCAACGTGCGGCGTGTCAAGCGAGGAGTGGCCTCACTGCGGGGTCGGCTAGGCTTTGGGCGCGATGCCGGTTGACGCGGGCGACCTGCCTGCGAAGCCATGTCTCGTCAGGGTTGCCCACGCCGGCCGTGACCGGGTGGCGCTGTGGTCTGGCGGCCGGCTCAACCAGCTCGGCGCCGGCCTCGACGAGCTGTTGCGTCTGACCCTGGCCGAGATACGCGCGGCCCTCGAAGAGACTGTGGGGAGCGTGGACCTGGATGCATGCGAGCTGCTCGCGCCGGTGGAGTCGCAGGAGGTGTGGGCGTGTGGTGTGACTTACTCGAGGAGCCGGGAGGCGCGGATGGAGGAGTCGAGCAGCCAGGACGTCTATGCGAAGGTCTACGAGGCGGAGCGTCCTGAGCTGTTTTTCAAATCAGCCGGATGGCGGGTGGTGGGCCATGGAGGTGAAGCCGGCGTGAGGCCAGACTCGACCTGGAGCGTCCCCGAGCCCGAGCTGGCTGTTCTCTCCAACAGTCGCGGCGAGGTGGTCGCTTATGCGTGTGGCAACGACATGAGCTCGCGCAGCATCGAAGGTGAGAACCCGCTCTATCTTCCTCAGGCCAAGGTTTACGACCGCAGCTGCTCGATCGGCCCGGCGGCGGTGCTGGCATGGGAGGTCGCTCCGTCCGAAGCGCGTATCTCGATGCGAATATCCCGCGCCGAACGAACCGTGTTCGATGGCTCTGGCAGCCTCTCGGACATGGTGCGTGAGCCTGCCGATCTCACTTCGGTGCTGCATGCCGCCTATCCGTTACCGGTGGGTGCCTGGCTGCTGACCGGCACGTCTTTGGTCCCGCCCCCTCCCTACACCGCCGAGGCTGGAGACTTGATTTCGATCGAGATCGAGGACGTTGGTCGACTCGTGAACCACGTGGTGACAGTGCCTCATTCGGGCGCCCGCGCTCAACCGCGACTGAAGCGAGATTCGATTTGATGAAGGACGACTAGATGAAGACGATCTCGCGAGACGATCCGAAATACGCGCTCGATTCGGGGCACGCAGCGGTGGCAAAGGTGGGCGCAGGGGAGTCGTTCATCATCGAGACGCATGACTGCCGCACTGGAACGATCACGCGACCGGACCAGGTCGGCGACCTGCTCGACACTCGCTGCGTGAACCCGGCGACGGGCCCAATCGCGATCGACGGAGTAAGCGCCGGCGACACGATCTGCGTCGAGATCGAGGACCTGCACGTCGACAGCCGGTTCGGCCTGATGGTCACCCGGCCGGGTGTGACGGGACTGGCGATCACAGACACGCCACAGCTCCGTATCGTGACTTGCGACGACGCTTACGCGAATGTCGGGGCATTCCGCGTGCCGGTGACACCAATGATCGGCCTGCTGGGAGTCGCACCGGACGGGGACCCAGTTTCTACGTTCCGAGGCGCCGAGCACGGCGGCAACATGGACGTCTTGTTGATCGGGGCAGGGACCCGGCTGTTTCTACCCACCTTCCGCGATGGGGGGATGGTCTACTTCGGCGATGTGCACGCTGCGATGGGCGATGGCGAGGTCTTCCTGAGCGGCGTCGAGATCGCGGGCCGGATTCAAGCCCGAGTCACGGTCGCTGCGCACTGGTCATTACCCACTCCGCTCATCGAGACCGACGAGCTGGTTGCAGTCATCGCGGGCGGCGCAACGTTTGACGAAGCGGCGCAGGCCGCGATGGCCAAGACAGTCGACCTGCTGTCAGCAGGTGGTATGGACCGAATCGACGCAGGCTTCTTGATGAGCGCCGCCGGCCACCTGCGGGTCTGCCAGTACATTCCACATGCCGCGCTGGTGCACTGCCGGTTCGAGCTGCCGAAAGGCGTTCTGGCGCTGAACGCGATCACGTGGCCAGGCCTTGGCCTCGTGGACTAGATGGGCCTGGCGATCTGGCTTGCGATGTCCTTGAGCTCACCGGGCTCGTCGCCCTCAGGGTCGCCGCCACGGCCCATGGCTGCCGCGGCCAGCAGCTTGCTCCCGCGCATGTACCGAACGATGAAGTCCATATCCTGAAGCGAGCCCTCAACAGCGATGCTGTCCCACTCCGCAGCGAAGCCCACGTATTCCAGGGTGCGATCGAACTGGTCGCTCCAGAAGGAATGTATGTAGTCGTACGGCACCCCCTGGTCCAGGAGCGATGCGGCGGCCGACCGTCCCTGCTTTTCGGCGTTGTTGTAGTGCTCGACTCGTATGCGCCCAAACAGAGGGTGGTCGTGGTCCGCTATGTCTCCGGCGGCATAGACGTCCGGCAGGCTTGTCCGGCAGTACGCGTCAACTTCAACACCGTTCGAGATCCGCGCGCCTGCAGCTCTGAGGAGATCGACCTCTGGGTCGATTCCGATGCCCGCGACCACAAAGTCGCATTCGAGTTGCCGGCCGGACTTGGTGATGACGCGCTCGACTCGCTCGCCACCCTCGAGCCGGTCGACACCGTCGCCCAATACGAGCTGCACTCCGCGCGAGCGATGAAGTCCAGCGATCACGCCTCCAACCTCGGGCCCGAGAACACGTGCCAACGGGGCCAGCCCCGGATCGATGGCGGTCACCTCGGTCCCAAGCATGCGTAGGGACGCCGCCACTTCGCAGCCGATGAAGCCGAGGCCGATCACGACGACTCGGCCCCCTGCGCGAGCTGCAGCCCGGATCCGCTCGGAGTCTTCCACGGTGCGTAGATCGAAGACGCCTTCCAGGTCTGCGCCTGGAAATTTGAGGTGACGCTTGCGCCCACCGGTGGCGATCAGCAATCGGTCATAGGGAATGACTTCGTCCCCATCGAGGCGAACGCGCCTTGATTCAGGTTCGAGCTCGACCGCCCGCCTGCCGAGCATGCGGTCGATTCCAAGGCGCTCGTATTCAGTGTGTGGCGCCACGAGCGCGTCTTCAAACGGCTCGGTGCCACGAAGAAATCCTTTGGATAGGGGCGGTCGCTGATACGGCAGGTGCGCCTCCGAGCCGATCAGGGTCACGTGGACATCACGGGCCAGGCGGCCCACCTCGAGTGCGGCGTTGGCGCCGGCCAATCCCGCGCCAACGATTACGACCGACAGAGCGTTATTCACGCGCCGGTGGATCGATCCGAATATTGGCCCCGGTCAAGGGAGCGGAGTCGGACGTGGCGAGCCACGTGATGACGCGAGCGACCTCCTCGGGCGACAGGGGCTCCTGGCTGATGCCCGCGATGCGGCCCATCTCGGTGGCGACACTGGCGGGGCTGACCGCGTTGACGCGGATGCCGAGCGGACGGCCTTCGACGGCCAGGGCCTCTGTCAGTCCAGCCAATCCCGACTTCGCCGCGACATAGGCGGACATCTTCGGAAACTTTTCGGCCCCAAAGACGCCGGACAGGCTGCTCACATTTACGATCGTGCCGCCGGGTCCCATCAGGCGGAACGCGGCTTGGGAGCAGAGGAACGCACCTCTCAGGCCGACTCGCATCACCTCGTCCCATGTCTCGACCTTCATATCGCCTATCGCGGCAAGCTCGAGAATCGCGGCATTGTTGACCAGCGCATCGAGCCGCTTCAGCTCGCCGAAGAATCGGTTCACCGATGTTTCATCGCCCGCGTCGTAGCCCGACGTACGACTGAGGTCGCGGCAGTCGTAGCCGCGAGCGGTCATCTCCCGCATGACCGCTGCCCCGATTCCACGGGATCCGCCCGTGACGACGGCGATCAACCGGCCACCGCCCCGAGTGCAGCCTCGTAGGCGTCAAGCGATGTGTCGAGGCCCAGGCGGTTGATTGCGGATGCGCGAACGGCCGCTCGATCGAGCTTGGTGGCGGCCACAGCGGCCGCCGCCAGGGCGTTGATGTCGTCGGGTTCGCCCAAGAAGCCCGATACGCCCGGCTCGACGATCTCGACCAATCCGCCCCGAGAGTATCCGGCGACCGGACATCCTGCCATCTGCGCTTCGGCGCCGACCATTCCAAAAGGCTCATCCCAGTGCACGGGCAGGAGGGTCACCGACGCTCCAGCCATCAGCTGCCACAACTGGGATCGCGGTTGCGGCGGCAGGACGACGGCGCCGCTCAGGTCGACCCGGTAGGTCGGGTCGTAAGGCACCCCCACCACGACCGGCCGCAACCCAGCCGCGCGAGCTGCTGCAATGCCGTCCTCGAACCCCTTTTCAGGCGAAAGCCGGCCCGCCAGCAGGGCGTCGCCGCGTATTGGAACTGCCTCGACCGTGAAAACGGGCACTCCGTTCCGGAGGACACCGACCTGACCGGCGCCCGCCGCCGTCCACGCGCGCCGGCACGACTCCGACACCGTGGCAAAGGCGGCGTGGCTTCTCAGGACTTCGCCGAGGACTCGAGTGGAGATCGGCGGCATGTGGAGGGTGTGAAGCGCAGGCAGGCCATCCGAGAGTTCAATCGCTTCGGCATCAAAAGCGTGCTGCGACACGACGTCAGCACCGCGACTGCGGAGCTCCTCGAAGAGAAGCTCGAAGGCCCGCCGAACGGCCGGCGACGCCGCAGGCTCCTCCCCCGATCCCGGCATCACCAACGCCTGATCGGCACCCGGCGCCACCGGGATCTCGACCAGACCTACTCCCGGCACCTCTGAGCCTTCGGCGCAGTAGAGGAGGACCTCATGTCCGCGCCGGGAAAGACCGGTTGCCAGGTCGCACAGGAATGCCTGCGCACCGCCCAGCTGAGCGGCTTGAAGTGGAGTTACCGGCGAAGCGACGACCGCGATCTTCAGCGGTTTTGCTGGATGTGAGACAGAAACTCCGCGCGCGTGCGCTGGTCGCTACGAAAGACCCCCAACATGCACGATGTCACGGTTTGGGAGCTCTCCTTCTCTACCCCACGCATCTCGACGCATAGGTGGCGACCCTCGACAACGACCCCGACCCCGCGCGGCGTGACCACGGTATCTATTGCCTCGGCTATCTGCCGAGTCATCCGTTCCTGAACCTGAAGCCGGTGGGAGTACGCGTCGACCAGGCGGGGCAGCTTGCTCAGACCTACGACCCTGCCGTCGGGAACGTAGCCGATGTGTGCGCGCCCAAAGAAGGGAAGCAGATGATGCTCACACAAGCTGTAGAACGCGATGTCCTTCACGACGACCATGTCGTCGTAACGGTCAAGGGCGAAGAGGGCGTCGCCAACGATGCTCGCTGGATTGGCGGCATAGCCCTCGGTGAGGTATCGAAGGGATTCAGCGACCCTGCTTGGGGTTTCGAGCAGACCCTCGCGGTCCGGATTCTCGCCCAGCTGCTCGAGAAGAGCCGCCACCGTGTCCGCGAGCTCGTCACCGGGGGTGAGAGATGAAGCGGCGATGCTCATGCGCGTTCAACCTCGACGACGTTGTTCTCAGTCTCTTTCAGGCGGACCCGTTCCAGCCGAGCGGATGAGAGCCTGCCGTCCAGGCGGCCCCAGATTGCCAGGGCGACATTTTCGGTGGTGGGCAGACAACCCTGGAGCCAAAGCACATCGCGGTTCAGGTGGTGATGGTCGACATCGTGGATCACCAGGTCCCTCACAATGCGATCGACGTCCTTCAAATTGATCACCATGCCCGTGTTCGTGTCAACAGATCCGCTGACAGTCACCTCGAGCTCGTAGTTATGGCCGTGGTCCCCGGAACATGCCCCAAACACCTCGCGATTGCGGGCCTCGTCCCACTCCGGCTTGGCAAGGATGTGACCGGCGGCAAAAGTCAATCTCCTGGTGACGTTGACGCGCGGCGGCTGGCTCATGTCCATATGCGTTAATCGATTTAGAAATGGATTACTTCCAGGCTGCGTCCACTGCTCCGCCTGGCTGGCAGCGCTACAGCCTCGACGATGTTGCGCGGTTGCCAGGCCAGTACCTTGCCGCCATCCCCACCGCTGAACGCGAAGCGGCCGCGCGCGGCAACGCAGAGGCGGCCGAGCGGCTCCGTCGAGCTCTGTTCTGGCCGATGGTATATGAGTTCGAACCGGAGCTTTGGGACGCAGTCAGCCAGGCCGAGCCCATTCATCCGGGTATCCTCGCGAAGCTCGAGATCGATGGACGGCGGGTCCTCGAGGTCGCCGCAGGCAGCGGCCGGCTCACCGTCTACCTCTGTCCGCGAGCGGCTGAGCTCGTTTGTGTGGAGCCTTCCTCCGGGCTGCGACGCATCCTGGCCAGCCGATGCCCTGGTGCCGACATACGCGCCGGATTCTTCCAGGCTCTCCCGATCGTGGACGGTTGGGCTGACCTGACCGTGTCTTGCGCCAGCATTCCACCCGATCCTGGCGTAGTCCTCGAGCTGGAGCGGGCGACCGCGCGCGGTGGCGTGCTCGCGTTGATCAGCCCTGAAAACCCAGATTGGTTCCAGGCGCGCGGGTGGGAGTGGCTCAGGTTCGACCCGACCGATGTCGCCAACCCGCACCACCCTGAGCTCGAAGCGATCTTCGGACCACTCGATCCACCTCACGAGCTCCTGTGGCGCCCCCGATGACCTCTGTCCGGATCGATCAAGTGGATGAAGTCGACCTGGGGGTTCTTGGCGGAGGGAACTCGGAGGGCAAGTCGGCGGCTTCGACCTGGAAGAGCGCTTCGGGCCCGGGCAGACCCTGGAGCTGATGCAGGCCGAGATCTCTGAAGCTGACGCCGGTGGCCTGATGGCCGTCAACCGCATCGCGAGCTGCACGCGAAAGCACTATTTGCCCCCCGTGGGCGGCGAAGCAGATCCGAGCCGCAACATGAACGGCGATGCCGACGTATCCCGTGTCGGTCAACGTGGGACGTCCGGTGTGCAGGCCGACCCTGACTCTCACCCGCAGGTCGTCTGGCCAGACCGTCACGAGAACTTTGCGCTGAATCACAAGCGCGGCATCGAGAGCCGACGCCGACTGCTTGAAGACCGCGAACAACTCGTCGGCACGGGCGTCGACCTCGCGGCCGCCGAACTTGCGGATGGCGCCACCGAGCAGCGTGCGGACATCGGCCAGCAAACCGGAGTAGCGATCGCCAAGGTGCCGTACGAGACCGGTCGAGTCCTCGATATCTGCGAGCAAGAAAGTGACGAAGCCGGTCGGCAGCGTGCGCACTTCGCTCGCGCGTGCCTCCGTCTCCCCACGGATGCGAACGTTCTGCAGCTGCCCGGTGACGAAGCCGACCGGCACGATCCCATACTTCCTGGCGGCCTTCAGAAGCCTCGTTCGCGCCCGATCTCGGGCCGCTTCATCCTCGAAGGTAGTCTGGTTGAAACGCGATAGTGCGTTGCGGACGTGGGCCTCGTCGTTGATCGGCAGCCGGCGACGCCCGCGAGAATCGATGTAGGCGAAGGCGCTGTTTGGCAAGCGGGCACGCGTCTTCGCGTCGAGGTACGTCAGGTGGTTTCCAGAGTGTGGATATTTGCTTCCCGCAGAGCAATCTCCACGGCATGCTCCAGAACATCGACGTCAGCGTCAGACATCACGGTCGAGAGGCAACCAAGCCCGCCGTGATCGACGAAGACTCCGTGGTTGAGCAGGGCGCCGGTGAAGCGCTCGATCAGTCTCGCCGAGTCTGCATCTGCCCAGGTCGATCGATAACCGACCAACTCGCTCTGTTCAGGCACGAAGCGGAAGAGGGACGCTTCGCCTGTAACGCGCCAAGGAACGCCGGCCTCATGGATGACTGCGTGCATCCGCTGGCGCGCCACGTGGCCCAGCTCGTTCAGATCGGCTAGGACGGTCGGGGTGAGCAGCTCCAGAGCAGCGGAGCCCGCCGCCATGGTCACGGGGTTTGCATTGAAGGTCCCCCCGTGCGGGGCAGCCGGCTTGCCGGTCGTGGGATCGAACACCGACATGACGTCCTTGTGACCGCACACCGCTCCAACCGGAAATCCGCCGCCGATCACCTTGCCGAGCGTTATCAGATCGGCCTCGAATCCGAACACCGCCTGGGCCCCTCCGTATCCAATCCGAAACGATATGACCTCATCTGAGATGAGGACCACCCCGGCCCTAGTGCAGAAGCTGCGAAGAGTCGTCAGGAAGTCGCGTGAGGCGGGGATCAATCCGATCCGGTTTGGCAGAGGATCGACGATCACCGCGGCCAGCTCCGTCGCGTGCTGCTCGAGGAGTCGGAGACTGGCTTCGGAATCGTTGAAAGGAAGCACCACAACGTCCGACAGCACACTTGCCGGCGTGCCGGCCGAATAGGGAACCTGGTTGGGCTGGGCGGGGTCTCCCCAGTCTGCCGGCGATGAGTCAAGGCTGACCTCCACGAAGTCGTAGCTGCCGTGGTACAGGCCCTCACACTTCGCGATCTTGGGCCGACCGGTGTATGCGCGTGCAGCTTTGACAGCCATCATCACCGCTTCGGAACCCGAATTCGTGAACCTCACGTTTTCGCAGCCGGGGACGCGCTCGACCAGCATCTCGGCGAGGCGAATTTCCGACTCTGTTGGTGCGCCAAAGCAGCTCCCGTTCTCAACCGCCAAGGTCGCCGCCCGCACGATTGACGGATGCGCGTGACCGTGGATCAGGGCGGTGTAGTTGTTGACGAAATCGATGCGCTCAACTCCGTCAACGTCAAGGATCCGGCTGCCGTTGCCGGAGTTCGCGTAAATGGGATACGGGGCACGGAACACGGTCGTGCGGGTGTTGCCTCCCGGAAGTACGCGTTTCGCCCTTTCGTGCAGGTGTGCGGACTTCGAAGATGAAATCGGATACGTCTGGTCAGCTGACATCTCGCGCGACGTCCACCTCTAACTCCACTCGGAGCGGGCCCAGCACGGCCGCGCACAGGTGGTACCAGGCCACGGTCAAGACGAGGTCCGCAATCTCAGCGTCAGAAAAGAAGGTTCTCAATTCTTCAAAGGCTGCATCATCGACCTTTCGCTCTTGAGCGACCTGCAGCGCATACGTGACGACTGCGCGCTCGACCGGGGCGAGTCCGTTGGTTTCACCGGCCAAAACGGTGTCGATCTTCTCCGCCGTTACCCCCGCCTGGAGCGCTGCGGGACGGTGGTGGGCGATCTCGTATGGCTGCTGGAGCGCTTCAGCGGTCGCAAGAATCGCCATCTCTCGAAGTGCCGGCCTCAAGCTCGAGTCGTCCCGAATGTAGCGCGACATGCCGAGAAAGGCTTCGAGCGCAGCAGGCTGGTTTGCCAATATTTGGTAGAGATGGTTGACCCTGCGACCCATGCCGCGAATTTGGGAGTAGATGTGCTCCATCCGCTCTGGGTCGGGTGAGTCCGCGGGCGTTACATAGCGAAGCCTCGCCATCGCTCTCCCGCCATCCTCCCACAGAACTGGAGGTGTGGTCCAAAGCGGGATTGGTTGTCGGAGGCGAAGCATATGATCGCTCTGAGCAGCTCGCCAAATGACCCTGATAGACGTTTCCGAACAGCAACGGATGGGGCGTGCCCAGCTCGGTTTGGCGATCGGCCGGCGGGCTGACGAGATCTACGAACGCACCATCGCGCTTCTCTATCGGAAGGATCACGCCAGCGCCGTTAGCGACGCGTACCTGGACTACCGCTGGGGCCGAAGCGTGGTCGGCACGCTCTTGATTGCACGCTGGCTGGTCAGTGGCATTGCGGCAGACCGAGATGAGCTCGAATGGATCTCGAAGAGCGGCGCTGCCGCGGCACGCGAAGGAGTTCCGCTCGTCGAAACTACTCGCGGCCACCTCCACTGGCGTGACGTCCTGATCGAAGTCGTGCGCGAGGAGGGAGCGCAGCTAGGAACGCCGGCTGAAGTGATTGAAGGAGTCATCCAGACCGTTCACGCCAATGCCGATGCAAGCCTCGTGCGGATCGCTGACGCTTATGGCATTCAGCTGCATGAAACGAACGCTCAACTTGTACGAGCCAGCCAATTCAAGTCCGAGTTCCTCGCCAAGATGAGCCATCAGCTCCGCACTCCATTGACCGCGATCATCGGCTTCTGCGAAGTACTGACACAAGGGATGGACGGCCAGCTCAATCACGATCAGGCTCAAGACGTCGCCGACATCCACAAGAGCGGAATAGTGCTTCTCGAGTTGGTCAACGACATACTCGACCTGGCCAAGATCGAGGCGGGAAAAGTCGAAATCGTTCGCGAGGAGGTCGACCTGCCCTCAGTTGTTGACCAGGTGATCCATTCGATGCACCAGATTGCCGAAACGAAAGCATTGAGACTGACCTCCGAGTTGTCGTCCGGAGCTAGTCGGGTGATGGGAGATCCCGTTCGGGTTCGTGAGATTTTGACGAACCTTGTGTCGAACGCGATCAAGTTCACGCCGTCCGGTTCGGTGGCGATTCGGAGCATGCCGGCCGGCGCAATGGCCGAAATCTCTGTGCTCGACACGGGTATTGGCATCGAGCCAGCTGCTCATGAGCGGATCTTCGAGGAGTTTCGGCAGGCCAACGACAATGTTTCTCGGACGTACGGCGGTACCGGGCTCGGTCTTTCGATCGCGCGCAAGCTGGTCGAGCTCCAGGGCGGGCAGATGGGATTGGACTCTGAACCGGGCAAAGGATCCCGTTTTTGGTTTACGTTGCCGATCGACAAGCACCCTGCATCGCTGGCCGCTACATGATCCGTACAGCGGCTGACCGCGAGGCAATGATGAAGGCAGTCAAAGTCGCTTTGAAGCAACAGCTTTGGACCGCAGAGCTTGCGCGGCCCACTTTCGGCCGGTACCTCTCCCTATTTACCCTCAACCCCGAACCCATGTGGGTCTACGACACTCAAACGCTGCAGATCCTCGATGTAAACGAGGCAGCGACACAGCGGTATGGATATTCTCGTCCCGAATTCCTGGCCTTGACGATCAGGGACTTGAGGCCAGAAGAGGACGTACCGAAATTCCTCGAATTGCTTCCGCACACGCCTAACTCGGACCGGACCGGACCATGGCGTCACAGGTTGAAGGACGGGACCATCATTCAGGTCCTGATCACGTCGCATAGCGTCAAGTTCGGCGAGCGAGCAGCTCGTCTGGTCATGGCGGAGAGCCTTACCGACAATCCGGACGTCGAGATCGACTGACGCGGTTCTCCAGGGGGTGAGCTAATGCGAGCGTTCGCTTACGACAGCTATGGCGGTCCAGGTTCCATTCACGAATTGCCTGATCCGACACCAGAGGCGGGACAGGTCCGGGTACGCGTGCGAGCAGCCTCCCTCAACCCGTTCGACAACTTTGTCATCCAGGGCTATATGAAGGAGCGGATGCCGACACCGTTGCCACTGGTTCCGTGCGCCGACCTCTCGGGCACCATCGACTTGGTCGGAACCGGAGTCGAGGACTTCAAGATCGGCGACCAGGTCTTCGGCGTCACCGGCAGGATGATCGGTCAGGGCCCTCTCGCGGAGCTGACGACGGCCTCGTGGACCACCATCGCCAAGCGCCCCGCCGCCATCCAGGACATCGAGGCCGCCGCCATGCCGCTTGCCGGCGTGTCTGCGCTGATGTCCGTCGAGGCAGCCGACCCGAAACCAGGGGACGTCGTCGTAGTCGTTGGCGCCTCCGGTGGCATCGGCGGCTACGCGGTGCAGCTGGCCGCGATTCGCGGTGCTCACGTCGTCGCTGTGACCAGCAAGGGTCACGAGGAGTACGTGAGAAAGTTGGGGGCAAAGGAAGTCATCGATCGCACCGCCGGCGATGTTCTCGAGGCGCTCAAGTCGCGCCACGCCGGCGGTGTGGCGGCGATCATCGACACCATCAGCGATGCGCCGGCCCTGGCGCGGCTCAGCCAAGCCGTGCGGAAAGGCGGAACGGTGACCTCGATGCGGGGTGCCGCGGCGGCCGAGGAGCTCGGCAAGCGGGGAATCAACGCTGTCAACATCGGCACCCAGGTCAATACGGCGCGTCTGGATGAGCTCGCGCGGCTCAGGACCGAGGGCAAGCTTCAATCTCCGCAAATCCGAACTTTCACGCTCGACCACGCGGGGGATGCCTTCACCGCCATCGCTCAGAGCGGCGGCGGCAAGCTGGTGGTGACGATCTAGGCCGTCCCTCAATCCGCAGCCTGCGTCAGTTGTAGTAGGCCAGTATGTGCTGCGTGAACGTCCCGTCAGGGTTCGCGACAATGATTGCCTTAAATCTCGTTGCCGTTACGCCGTCGAAATCCGAAAACCAAGGAACTTCTCCAAAGGGCGGGACGTTAGCAGTCGGGTTACCGACATAGGTGCCGGCGACGAGACCCGTCGTATCACCCGAAACCGTGCATATCTCGCTGTCTTTGATACTGACGAGATTGACTACGTGCACTCCCGAACAGGTCCACTGAGAGAAACCGCCGTCAGGCATCGGAGCAAGGAAGCTGGCCTTGTACTGTGTGGCAGCTCCTTCGCTGGCCATCGCTGCAGTCGATGTAGCAAACATGGCACCCATGAGACTGATCGCGACCAGTAGGGCCTTCATGCTCCGACCTCCTAGGTGGGCCGATCTTGCTGCGGCCCACATGCAGTGGATCAAGCTAAACGAGCCCGGCGGCAGGGGCGCTGGCACTGCCAACGCCCCTGCCCCTTGGACGCTATTCAAGCGCCGCTCGACTCAGCAATTGAACGTATCTGAGGCGGTGTTGCCGAAGTTGTCGGTCACGGTGACGGTATCCGCCAGCCCGTTGCAGTTGGTGTCGAGATAGGTCAGGGTGAGCCCACCCTGCACATCCGTGATTGCGTTGGCCAGCGCACCCTGCAGGGAGCTCGTGAGCGTCACAGTGCTGAGGGGTGCGAAACCCGTTCCAGTGACGAACGCAATGCTAAGGCCCGCCAGCTGCACGGGGCAGATCGGGAACGTAGATGCACCGCACGAGTACGCCGTCGCGGACGCGGAGTGCGCAGGCGGATCGCTCAGCTTCTGGGTGTCCAGGTTGTTGATGGATGCCCCAAAGCCGGGGCAAGCGCCCCCAATTGCCGAGATGCGGTCCCCTTGGTAGACAGTATCTAGTTCGGCACGATCGACATCGCCGGTGCAGTGTGTCGGCATCGGCACGCCAACCGAGAACGATCCTTGATCAACGTCATAGATGATGTGATTGAGCGCAGTGCCCGGACCGCCTGTGCTGTAGTTGTAGCCCCCGGTGATGTGGATGCGGTGGCTGGCGTTGGCCGACCCGCCGTTCTGTGGATCGGCCGCAGCAGGATCGGCGCGGCCACCACCGGGCATCGTCACGGACAGCGGACTCGACGTCCCAGTCTTGACGTTGTAGACCTCGCCTGGATCCGGGAAACTAGCAGGGGTGTCGCACCCACCGAAGATGAAGATGTGCGAGCCGACCCGTGCTGCCGTCGCATCGGACCGCGCAACCGCCAGATTACCCGCGCCGGACCAGCTGTTCGTTGCGATGTCGTACCTAAGGATGTTGTCACTCGTACCGGTGCCGGCCGGGATGGCTGCGCCGCTGCAGGGCGCCCCCGGGCTACGTCCACCGAAGACGAAGATGCTGTCGCCAAAGGTCGCTGCGGCCAACCCGGAACGGGCTCCACCAGGAATCGGGGCTCCCGTGGACCAGGTGTTTGTGGCCGTATCGAAGATCAGCGGCGTTCCGTCGTTGTCTCGGCCCCCGATGCAGTACAGCTTGCCACCGTGAGCCACACCCTCGTAGAACTCTGAGCCAATGGCCGGGGCCATTGGGCCGAGCGACCAGCTATCCGTGGTCGGATCGTAGATCCGAAGGCCGGCACTATCCCCACCTACGGGATCGAACCCGTCGGCGTGATATATCTTGCCCCCGATTACGGAGGCACAAGCGCCCTCCGTCCGTCCGCTGAAACCGCCACCACCCAGGGGATCGGGGGGTATGGACGCCCCAGCCACCCAGGGATTGGTATTGGTGGTGTCAGCCCGTGCGGCGGGAGCCGCAAAGGAGAAGCCCGCGACAAACGCGGCCACGAACATCGCCAGCGAAACGCTGGACCTTCTCTTGAATGTCATGCTCACCCCCTAACAACCGATTCAAATGACAAATCGCGTCGCACGAATTGGGGGCGGCTCACGGCTTCTGCGGGCGACCGAAACGCGTCGTCGTGATCGCTTGGGCAACTCACTTCCACGCGTAAACCTATCTGCGCAGGCCACTCAGCTACTCCAGAACGGAACGAGGCGCTTGAATTAGAACCTGTTCCGCGGGGGCCGTCACCGTACAGTTGAAGTACGCGGGGGCTGCCATCCGAACTGACCGCCGGCTGGCGTCAAAGAACGTGTTTAAGGATCCAAAATCGGTCGGCGGACTTTTTCAGGCGTAAAAGGCGTCATTTACTGTGTGAATGTCCCATCACGAGTTCCGCGATGACCTTGGACAAGGAATTTGACAGCTGAAGAGTTCGATCAGCGAATTTGTGATTAAACCGACACCAATGTCCCGGGGGGAAC
>Ga0137415_10001329_pt1 | contig 24292 bp, 19 predicted proteins | sample CZODoug3_1_1_16f_FD_183082 | JGI IMG/M metagenome (GOLD analysis project Ga0137415, IMG submission 183082) | Vadose zone soil fungal communities from Angelo Coast Range Reserve, California, USA - CZODoug3_1_1_16fungal (Hybrid Assembly) | ecosystem: Environmental > Terrestrial > Soil > Vadose...
AAGCGCCAGATTCTTCTCTATAGCGTTCTTCTGGTTCCGATCTCACTGATACCCTGGGCACTGGGGTTCGCGGGGGCCATCTATGGCGCGGCTGCGGCGATGCTTGGAGCGATCATGATTTTTCTCTCATGGCAAGTCCGTCGGAGCAATGACAAGGAAAGGCGGCCTGCTCGTCGCCTGTTCGTGTTTTCGCTGCTCTATCTGGTCCTTCTTTTTGGTGTGCTGCTGATGGATGCTGCTCCCTACACTCAGTCCCACTAGAGCGAAGTCCATCGTTTCGCGGTGTTTTCTGCAAGTGACAAAAATCCGTGGCACATTGGCCGTTTCAGTCACGCGCCGCGGCGCGCCGGGGAAAAGCGGTAGCGCTCTCCCGCTACCAACAAAATCAAATTGATTAGAATTCGTTTTCCTTGTCATAGGCCAGCTATGCAAACACACTTGTCAAGTGTTGGTCGGTGGCGCGCCGTTCAACGCTGCATCTTTTCGGCCTGAAGCAGCATTCACGTACTCGTTCCTGACATGGTTTCGGGCAGATAGCTGGTCGAGCCGACGATCGCGCTGCATTGGTCGAGCGTTAGACGGCCGCGGCTTGCCGCCTTGACGTCAAGGCGATCCCGCAGGAACTGGCATGGTCAGGGCGGGTTCGGCTCACCTTGTCCGGTGGCGCACACAGCAGTGTGCAACATCCAAAGCCCGACAAGGGGGACGACCCAGACCAGATAATTATTATGGAAAGCCGCGGACAAGCCCATCGCCCCCAAATGCGCGAGCGTGACAAAAGCCAGCGCCAGTCCCGCTGGCCAGCGCCGGACATGCCCATACAGGGCCAGTGCGGCTAAACCGATGAGTACGACCGCCTTTGCCAAGAAGGCGCCGGTGGGTCCGAGAAAATACAAGGGAGTCGTTGTATCCGGGGCGCGGGCAAAGATAAACGCCACGCAGTTGTTGAGATAGCTGGTCGCATCCCAAACAAGGAATGGGGCGGTCAGAATGAGGAGTACGATCACGAGCCAGGTCCAATCGCGTGGCCGCAAACGACTGAGGAGCGGAAGAAAAAGAATTCCGGGAGCCACCTTCGCCCCGATGCTCAAGCCCAGGATAGCGGCTCCCGCCCAGCCGGTCCGCGGCGAGCGCGAGATAGACCACCATGCAAGCAGGGCCAAAAACGTCGGGGCGAGATCGACGGCTGACAAGTACAACGTATTCCAGCGAATATGCCCCGAGCCATAGAGGACGATGAACGGCAACGAGGCCAGGAACAGGTCGCCACGGGCCATCCGTAACGCGATGAACCCAACGAGCACGGAGAGTGCCACGAACAAAACCAGGTGGGCCGCGTAAATCCCCGCCTCCCCAAGCGTAACGACGAAAGGAAAATAAACCGCGAGCAACAGAGGCCCGTATTTGTACCCCATGGAGTCGAAGTCGCGGCGGATCCGCTGACACTCGGGCCGATCGTTGACCGGGGGGAAGAGCTGGTTCATCTCCGCGAGGTGCGCGACGGGATCCTGCCAGTACCGGCTGCTCAGCTCTTGGAGAACTGCCGTGCTGGTCGGCGCCGCTGCGCAAGATGGTTTCGCGGAAAGCTCGTCCAGGGCGATGCGGTAGTAGGCCGGGTCCAGCATTGTCCGCTCGCCATAGGGGTTCACCCCATGGAGGAGCAATCGAATGGCTCGGATCGTATTTTCGCCTTGATCGAGCCAGACCTGCTGTTGCTCAAATGACATTTTGAGGGTCCGCGCTCCCTCGCGAAGGTGATACCCGAAGCCCAGGGCAACGCAGATCGCGGCGAGGATGCCAAGTCCACGCAACGGGGCGTACGCCGGCCAAGGCTGACGTGGCGCCAGAGCGACCGCAAGCGCGGGAATGCCGCCAAGCGCCGCCACCGCGATGAGCAACGTCCCTCGCACCAGGCCCTGGTTCCAGTCGTAGGCGACGAACAGGTCCAGGAGCCACGCTCCCGCGATGAACCATGCGAACAAAGCAACGGCTGGAATGACGGACTTGGCAGATTCTGCGGGCTTCGAGCTCGGGCCATTCATCACGCCTAGAATGCCAAGCGCGGGTTAATGCACCCTTAGGACGCCACCACCTCAGGGTGCTTTTGAACAGCACTGGTTGGGAGGTCGTTCGATATGACCCAGGTTGGGATGCGATCCTGAAGTCGCAAAAAGTTGCGCGCGACTTTTGATCGTTTCTAAATTCGATAGCTTCTAGAGAGGAATCGCGTCCAGTTTCTTTTCACGAGCGCTGCGCAGCGTTACGGGTGCCCCTGCAAGTCAAATGGGGCGTGGCATTGAAGACTTCGGTTATAGTGGGCGTGAGAGCTGCTGTCGTCTTTCTGGCGGCAGCAACCGCGACAGGTGACGCAACATCGGCGGCAGCGCAGACATCCCCGCCGTCTCAGGATCAGGGTTCCACAACGTCGCTTCCCTCCGTTACGGTCGATGCGCCGAAGCCGCGCGTGCAATCGCGGACCACGACGCGTGCGGGACGCGCGGCGCACCTTGCACGTCCGTCGGTCGCGCCGGGACGCGGCACAGAAGCCGCACGCACCGAGACATCGGCCAGCAAGGGTACGTTCCAGCAAGGTAATGGTCCGATCCAGGGTTACGTCGCCCATCGCAGCCTCGTCGGCACCAAGACCAACACGCCGCTGCTGGAGACGCCGCAGGCGATCTCCGTGGTTGGCCGCGATCAGATCAGGGACCAAAATGCCCAGACCGTGGTCCAGGCGCTGTCATATACCGCGGGCGTGACCACCAACAGTCCGAACGACACGCGCTTCGAATCGCTTCGTATTCGCGGCTTCCAGCCCGTGCTTTACCTCGACGGGATGCAACTTCCCTACGGCGCCAGCCAGTTCGGCCAGCCCAAGATCGACCTCTCTCTGCTTGAACGGGTGGAGGTGCTCAAAGGCCCATCCTCGTCGCTCTACGGGCAGATCGCACCGGGCGGCATGATCAATCTGGTCAGCCGTCTTCCGACGGCGGCGCCGGTCAACTCGGTCGAATTCCTTGCCGACAATTGGGGCCGGGCCCAGACCAATTTCGATATCGGAGGCGCCAACGCCAAGGGCGACGTGACGTACCGTATCGCCGGCACGTTGCATGGCGGCGGCACCCAGGTTGATTTCGTCAACGACTTTCGCGGCGCGATCGCGCCGTCGTTCAACTGGAAGCCCGACCTCGACACCAGCTTCACGTTCCTGAGCGGATATCAGCGCGACGTCACCGGCCTCGCCTTCCAGTTCTTCCCGGCCGTGGGCACATTGTTGCCAAATCCGAACGGCCGGATTCCCCTCACCAAGTTCGTCGGCGAGCCGGGGCTCGATCATTTCGACCGCACCCAATACTGGGCCGGCTACCAGTTCGAGCATTCGTTCGACGAAATCTGGACCGTGCGGCAGAATCTTCGCTATACCGGCCTCGAGACCAACACCTATGCCGTGGCAGGCGGCGGCGCGCTCGGCATGACGGCCTTGCAGCCCGATCTGCGTACGCTGAACCGCGGTGTGTTTTCGTTTCCGGAGAACGCCACCGCCTTCACCATCGACAATCAGGCGGAGGCCCGTTTCTCGACCGGCCCGTTCTCGCATGTCGCGCTGCTCGGGCTCGACTACCGTCATGCCACCAGCGAACTGAACATGGCCATCGGCTCCGCGCCGCCGATCGACCTCTACAACACGGTCTACGGCGCGCCCATCACATTCCCGGCGACCACCAACCATAGCGGTCAGAGACAGGACCAGACCGGCGTCTATCTACAGGATCAGGTCGCGCTGGGCGGCTGGCGCCTGACCTTGAGCGGCCGCCATGACTGGGTCGGCACAGATACGCTCAATTTCATCAAGGGCACGCAGCAGACCCAGGACGATGCGGCTTTTTCCGGCCGCGCCGGCCTGAACTACGTGTTCGATTTCGGTCTCTCACCCTATGTCGCCTATGCGCGGTCGTTCCAGCCGACGCTGGGCCTCACGCAGGCGGGATCGGCCTTCAATCCGACCACCGGCGAACAGGTCGAAGTCGGCGCCAAGTATCAGCCGCTCGGCACCAATCTTTTGCTGACAGCGGCGCTGTTCAATATCGTCCAGCAGAACCTGACGACGCCGGATCCGGCCAACCCGCTGTTCAACGTGCAAACCGGCGAGGCTCGATCGCGCGGTGTCGAATTCGAGGCATCGGCAAGCCTGACCGATGGCCTGAAGCTGGTCGCGTCCTACGCCTATACCGACACGGAGGTCACCAAGACCAACGTTCCCAGCCAGCTCGGCAAGCAACTGATCGTGATGCCGATGAATGAGGCCGCGCTATGGGCCGACTACACGTTCCAGCGGGGCCAGCTTACAGGTTTCGGGCTTGGCGGCGGCGTGCGCTATATTGGCGACTCCTACGGCGATGCCGCCAACACGATTCTCATCCCCGGCTATACGCTGTTCGACGCAGCCATCCACTACGATCTGTCGTACCTCAACCCGAAACTGCGCGGCGTAACGCTCGCGGTCAACGCCAGCAACCTTTTCGACAAATATTACGTCTCGACGTGCACAAGCCTGAATGCCTGTTTCCTCGGGGCGGGGCGCACGGTGACGGGAAGCGTCCGCTATACATGGTGATGTCTTACTTGGTAGTGTCTTGGGAAATGCAATCATGACGCCACGAACGGTCCGTGTCTGGAAGCACGTCCACAAGTGGACGAGCCTTGTCTGTACGCTGTTCCTGTTCATCCTGTGCCTGACCGGACTGCCACTCATCTTCCATGAGGAGATTGATCGCGCGCTCGGTGCCACCGCGGCACCTGACAGGGCTGCTGCGGATGCGCCGATGATCAGCCTCGACCGGGTGCTCGAGATTGGCCACGCGCAGCGGCCGAACGAGGCCATCACCTTTGCCGTGCCGGATGATGACGATCCGGTGTGGCACCTGTTCATCGCGCCGGCGATCAACTCGCCCAAGGTCGCGGCGGTTGTGACCATCGACGGCCGTACCGGACGTGTCCTGCGCGTCGGCGACAGCACGCGCAGTCCCGTCATCAAATTCATCACCGACCTGCACACTGATTTGCTGCTCGATGAAAAAGGCATGCTGTTTCTCGGTGCCATAGGTCTGTGCTTCGTCATCGCGATCGTCTCGGGCGTGGTCGTGTACGGACCGTTCATGCGGCGGCTGGATTTCGGGACGGTACGCGAACGCACGCGGCGGCTCTATTGGCTCGACCTGCACAATCTGTCCGGCATCGTCCTCGCCGCGTGGATGCTGGTCGTAGGCGTGACGGGAGCCATCAATACCCTGGCCCAGCAGATCGCGCGGCACTGGCAGAGGACGGAATTGGTGGAAATGATCGCGCCGTGGCGGAACGCGCCGGCTCCGGCGAACCCGGCCTCGGCACAGAGGGCGATGGAAACCGCGCTTGCATCCGCGCCGGGCATGAAGGTCTCATCCATCGCGATGCCGGGCTCGCTGTTCGCCGGCGGCCATCACTATGGTGTATTTCTCCACGGTGACACGCCGCTGACATCGAAGCTGATCATGCCGATCATGATCAACGCGGCCGACGGGTCGTTTTCGGAGAGCCGGGAACTGCCCTGGTACGCCAAGGCGCTGTTCATTTCAAAACCGCTGCATTTCGGTGACTATGGCGGCATGCCGCTCAAGGTGATCTGGGCCTTGCTGGATCTCGTGACGTTGATCGTGCTCGGCAGCGGCCTTTATCTCTGGGCAGTGCGTCTGTACGCCGCGCCGTCGCGGCGAAGCGGCACCGTGACGCACGCTCTCCGCCCGCAGGCGCCGGAGCATCCGTGATGATCAACGCGCGGCGCTCCCTTGCGCAGATCTTTCTGCTGCCGGCGATCGTCGCGCTTGTGGTCGTCTTCGGATTGGTCGCCGCGCTGCTCGGCGACGGCATCTGGGATATGTCGTCGTGGCTCGCGCTCGCGTTTCCGCTCGCGCTCGTCGCCTTCTTTCTTTGCAAGCGCGCGCGATAATTTCGGCGCAATTGCCGAGATCGTCCGAACTACGCCGTCGGCAAATATTCACGCCAATTATGGGTTTCCCTGAAGCCAAGAACCTCGCGCGCCTTCCGGTTCGACATCGGTGCCTCGAACTCGCCCATCTCACGGGTGATCTTCACACTGGGACAGGCGTGCGCGAGGAACTCGCGGGTCGGCGTATTGAGCGTGATCGTGTCGTTTACGGCATTGAAGACCTGATATTGCAACCCGTCCTTTTGCAGGCAAAGGTGCACAATCTCGCCGAGATCGCGCGCGTCGATATAACTCCAGGCGTTGCGCTTGCGCGACATCGGATCGGCGAGGAACGCTGGGAACATGGTGTATTCGTGCGGCTCAATCACATTGCCGATCCGCAAGGCGTAAATATCGGCTCCGTATCGCATCGCGAATGCGCGGGCGGTCTTTTCATTGACCAGCTTCGAAAGACCGTAGGAGTCCATAGGGTCGGAGTCATAGTCCTCTTCGAGCGGGAAGCTGTGAAAGTCCTTGTCGCCTTCGGCAAAGCACACCCCATAGGTCGTCTCGCTCGAAGCGATGATGACCTTGCGGACTCCGAGCTTCATTGCAGCCTCGACTACATTATAGGTGCTGACGACATTGGCAGCGAAGGTCGCGTTGTCGGGTTCGATCAGTACGCGCGGGATCGCTGCAAAATGGACAACGGCATCGGGCGCGCTCGGCGGCTTGCCCTGTGCGAAACCATCGAAGCCAAAATGGGTCGTGAGCGCGTTAAAGGCCTGCCCGCTGTCGGTAAGGTCTGCGGCGAGCGTGTTGACATCCGGCAGATCAATCGGTTTCAGATCGACATTGAGGATCGAATAGCCCTTGCTCAGCAGATGCGGAAGGACGTGCCTGCCGGCTTTGCCCGTGCCTCCGGTAAATACGATTCTTTTCGTCATGAGGTCGCTCCTTGAAGTGAAAAATCGGGGCCTGCGCCGCTTACAGATTGTGGTCGGCCGAGAACGGCTATCCTGTCGCCCGTGAACTGGCGGATGCGGCGTGGGCGTAGGGCGACTGGGGCATCCCCCTTCGCTTCGCCATGCTCTTGCTTAAGCCGTTTCGGGCCAGTGCTTTTCCCGCGGCGATCAGTTGCCCGCGCAGCCACTGGTTGGCCGGATCGCTTTCGGTGTTGGAATGCCAATAGAGATAGTTGACGTGCGGCCCGACCGGAAACGGACAGGGAAAGGCCCGCAGCGGCAGCGGGCGGTCCGAGGCCGACGCCGCATGGTCCGAGGCGGTAAGCAGCATGTCGTTGTTGCTGACGACGTGGCAGGCGGTCGCAAAGTTCTGGCACTGCAGACGGATGTTGCGCTCGACGCCGAGGCGCTGCAGCTCGAAATCCTCGAACGAAATGCCGCTGCGCCGGGACATCACGCAGACATGTTCCATTCGCAAGTAGGTGTCGGCATCGAGCCTGGTGCGCAGTTCGGGGTGATCGCTGCGGGCGAATACGACCAGGCGCTCGGTCAGGACCGGCTCGCGGCGAACCTCGTTCGATAGCGGCAGTAACCCGTCGACGGCCGCATCCAGCAGGCCGGCCGACAATTCGCGCTGCAGCTTGTGCCGCTCGAACCGCACCGCCGCGATGTCGATGAGCGGGGCGCTGGCGGCGATGGTGGTCATCAGCGCGCTGAGAAACGGGGCTTCGATATTGTTGCGCAGCCCGATCACGAATTTCTTCCGCGTCGTCGCGGGATCGAAGCGGCTGCTCTGATTGAGCGTGGTTTCAAACCCGTTCAACGATTGCCGCACGGTGGAAATGATCTGGCGCGCCAACGGCGTCGGGGTCATGACGTGCTGGCGGCGGACGAAAAGCGGATCGTTGAACATCAGCCGCAACCGACCGAGCGCATGGCTTACCGCCGGCTGGGTCAGATTGAGCCGGGAACAGGCCCGGCTGACGCCGCCTTCGGCGTAGATCGCATCGAACACCACGAACAGGTTCAGATCGACGTCCGGAATATGCATGAAACTGATCAGCCCGGATTTGAGAAATACATTTGACGAATACTAGCGGCGGCCCCTAAACTCTCAAGAAAATAACGCCTGGAGGAAATGATGCCGTCGCCGTTACCCTCGCGCGGCCTGGAGCGAGGTGAACGCAACTCCTCCGTCGAACCACATTCGCCCGGTATTCGTTTCAACGTCGCAAAGCTCAATCAGGAGCAGATCGTGCTCCTGATCACGGTCGTGCTGCTGATCGTATTCGGGTTCACGCTCAATGGCTTCGCCACGGTTCCGAACCTGCTCAATCTCTTGCGCAGCATTTCGATCCTGGGCGTTCTCGGCCTTGGCATGGGCCTGATCGTGATCAGCCGCGGCATCGATCTCAGCGAAGTCGCGATCATGGCGGGGTCATGGTCGATCGCGCTGATCCAGATGCAGCGCGGCACGCCGGTGGTGGCCGCCGTCCTGATCGCGCTGGCGGTCGCATTGTCGATCGGCGTGATCAATGGCGTCATGGTGGCATTCGTCGAGGCGCCGGCGTTGTTCGTGACGCTGGCCGCGGGTTTTGTGATTTACGGTCTGGCGTTCTGGTTTGCGCCGGCCTGGGTGGTGTATGCGCCGAAGGATGAACCGGGGCTGATGTTCCTGGGCGCCGGCCGGCTGTTCGGAATCCCGGTTCCGATCCTGGTGTTCGGCGCCGCCGCGATCGCCATGCAGCTGTTTCTGTCGCGCACCTCGATCGGCCGCTTCATCTATGCCCAGGGCGACAACCCGGAAGCGGCGCGGCTGTCGGGTGTCGCGCTGCGGCCGCTGATCATCCTCGAATACGTCATCGTGGCGCTGCTGGCCTGGATCGCCGGCTTCGTCTGGGTCGGCACCACCGGCAGCATGCAGATGGCGATCACGCAGGGCACCATGATCTTCGACGTCGTGCTGGTCGTCGTCATCGGCGGCATCAGCCTGATCGGCGGCCGCGGCAGCGTGTTCAGCGTCGTGGTCGGCTGTGTTCTGATCGGCACGCTGCTGAACGCCTTCACGATCATGGACGTCAATAGCGAGGTGCAGAACATCATCAAGGGCGTGGTGCTGCTGGCGGCCATCGTGCTCGACAACTGGCTGCATCCCCGCGACGAGGAGACCGCGCGGCAGGGAGATTGAACGACCGACGATCATGAAAAGGCATTAACACAAACAACGGATGCTATGTGGAGGACCCAATGAAGTTTGCAAAAGCCTGGACTACCCTGATCGCCGGCGCGACGCTGGTCATTCTGCCGATGCTCGCGACCGCGCAGGAGGAGGGCGGCACCAAGACGGCGCGCGAACTTCGCGCGTCCTACGACAAGTCCCTGCAGGGCAAGACCATCGCCTATCTGCCGATCGCGCTCGGCGTGCCGCTGTCCGACGAGTGGGGCCGCGTCGTGCAGCAGGAAGCCGAATGGCGCGGCATGAAATACATCGTGCGCGATCCCAACAACAACCCTTCTGCGATGCAGCAGGCCCTGACCGCATTGGTCGACCAGAAACCCGACGTGCTGATCGTCCAGAACCCCAGCGTCACACTGTTGATGAAGGATCTCAAACGCGCCGAGAGCCAGGGCACGCATGTGATCCAGATCAACATGTCGTCGAACTACAAGTCCGGCGCCTTCGTCGGCGCCGACTGGCGCGAGATCGGCAAGATGCTGGCGACCGATGTGGTCAAGCAGTGCGGCACCGGGTCGGGCAAATCCGGCAAGGTGCAGATCGTCCAGGGCGAACTGACCGCGGCCGCCAGCGTCGATCAGGTCGGCGGCATCATGGAGGTCCTGAACAAGGACTCCACGATCAAGGTGGTCTCGAACCAGGCTGCCAACTGGGACGCCAACACGGCGTTGAACGTCACCGCGACCGTGATCCAGCAGCATCCGGATCTGTGCGCCAGCATCGGCTTCTGGGGCATCATGGAATCCGGCGCAGCCCAGGCGATCCGCAACGCCGGCAAGATCGATGACGTCAAGGTCTATGCCTCCGGCGAGGGCTCCCAGCTTGACTGCGATCAGGTCACCTCGGGAAATTTCTACAAATTCCTGAGCTACAAAGCGACCGAGCAGGGCCACGATTTGATGATGGCGACGCAAACGCTGCTGCAGCTCGGGGACAAGCCGGGCACGCATAACCTCGAATACTACACGCAGCCGATCTGGCTCGACAAAACCAACGCCGCCGGCGCCAACTGCTTCGCGCTTCCCAAGAAAAGCTAACAAGAGCTAACAATAAGAGCTGACCGCCTCAGCACAGCCGGCATGCGTGCGTGCCGGCTGCAACTCGGGACGCTACCGAAGATGTCGATCACAACGGACAATTTTGCCGCGTCGGTGCGGCGTTTCTCACCCCGCTTGCTGCTGTCCGAACTGCTGCTGAAGCAGTGGTTCGAGCCGGTGATCCCGTTCACGGTGATGATCGGGCTGTGGCTCTATTTCGCGCTGACGATCCCCAACTACGCGTCGGTCCAGAACACGGTCTCGCTGCTGCGGCTGTTCGCCGAATTCGGCTTCGTCGCGTTGGCGATGGGATTTTGCCTGATCTCCGGCGGCATCGATCTCAGCGTCGGCGCGATCTTTGCGCTGTGTAATTTCTCGGCGCTGTTCTTTCTGCTGGTGCTGGAATGGCCGGTCGGCCTGGTGATTGCGGCGACACTTGCGGTCGGCGCCGTGCTCGGCGCCATCAACGGCTTCCTGATCGGGTATTTGAAGACGCGGCCGTTCCTGACCACGCTGGTGACGCTGATCATCCTGCGCGCTTCGGTCAATCTTCTCAACACCGGCTACGCCCAAATGTTTGCGACCAATTCGGTCGACAGCGAGGCCTGGGACTATTTCGGCGGCGGCAGCGTGTTCGGCATCCCGATCAACGCGGCGACGCTGTTCGTCGTGCTGCTGGTCTGCCACATCTTCCTGTCGCGGTCGCGCTATGGCTGGCATCTCACCGCGATCGGCGCCAGCCGCAAGGCGGCGCGGCATGCCGGCATCCGCGTCCGTCTGATGTTGTTTGCGACTTACGTGCTGTCGGGAACGCTGTGCGCGGCGAGCGGCATTTTCTATGCGGCGCGGCAGGCCAGCACGGATTCCACCACCGGGGTGGGGTGGGAATTCCAGGCGCTGACCGCGGTCGTGCTCGGCGGCGTCTCGCTCGCCGGCGGCAAAGGCACGGTGTGGCGCGCCATGATCGGCGCGCTGATCATCTTCCTTCTGACCAACGGTCTCGTCCGCATGGGCATCCCGGGCTACGTCACCTCGGCGGTCACCGGCATGATCCTGCTCGCAGCCGTCGGCATCGACGTCAAATGGTCGAAGAACCGCGGCAAGGCGATCCAGAAGATCTATGTCAATCCGGCCTTCGTGGCGCTGGCGCCGGCGCCGGCGCTGCAGCGGGGCTCCGCTTCGCCTTTCGCCCAGAACGATCGGCTGATCCACGCGCAGGCAATCGGCCTCGACCAGGTCGAAGGCCCCGAGGATGTCATTCTCGACCGCCAGGGCCGGCTCTATGGCAGCACCCGTGACGGCAATGTCATTCGCTTTTCGGGACCCAATTTCGAAGCCCGCGAGGTGTTCGCCCATATCGGCGGGCGGCCGCTCGGCATGCAGTTCGACCGCGACGAGAACCTGATCGTCGCCGTCGCCGGCATGGGCGTCTACGGCGTCGCGCTGAACGGAGGAGTCTTCAAGGTCACCGACGAGACCAACCGCACCTGGTACAAGCTCAACGACGATTCCCGCCTGCGCATGGCGGACGATCTCGATATCGCGCCCGACGGCAAGATCTATTTCAGCGACTGCACCACCCGCTACGAGATGACGACCAACACGCTCGACATCCTCGAGGCGCGGCCGAACGGGCGTCTGGTGTGTTATGACCCCGCGACCAAGACCACCCGCACCGTGATCAATCATTTCTATTTCCCGAACGGCGTCTGCGTCTCCCATGACGGCAAGTCGGTGCTGATCGCCTCTACCTCGCTGTGCAAGGTGTTTCGTTACTGGATCGATGGGCCGAACAAGGGCCGCACCGAGGTGCTGATCGACGAGCTGCCGGGCAACCCTGACAACATCAACCGCGCCTCCGACGGTACCTACTGGCTGGCGCTGGTCGGCATTCGCACGCCGACCTTCGATCTGGCCTCGCGCAAGCCGGGCTTCCGGCTGCGCATGGTCAAGCAGGTTCCGGCCGATGAATGGCTGGCGCCGGGGCTCAATCATGGTTGCGTGCTGAAGTTCAACGAAGCCGGCGAAGCACTAGAATCCTGGTGGGATCCGACCGGCACTTCGCATTCGACGCTGACCTCGATGCGCGAGCACAAGGGCTACCTCTATCTCGGCGGTCTCGAGAACAACCGGATCGGACGCATCAAGCTCGACGGCGTCGACGAAAATTGGAGCGGCTATGACGCCTATTGGGGCGCCAACAGCCGGGTGACGAGGTAACGCGCCGTGGCCATGTTCGATCATCTGTTGCGCGATATCCGCAGCGTCGTCTTCCGCGATGGCGCCCAGAATGCCATTCCGCCGCTGGACGGCGCGCTCAGTCCCAACGACCGGCTCGATAGTGCTGTGCCGATCGGCGATGCCTTGCCGGGTCTCGATGACGTCGTCGTCGCGCGTGATGGCTCCGTCTATGTCTCCGCGCGCACCAAGGTCTTCAAGCTCACTGGTAACGGCCTTGCTACACGGACGCTGGTCGCCGAATTCGACGGTGACGCCGGCGGGCTCGCGATCCATCCCGACGGCCGGCTGCTGGTTTGCGTCGCCGGCCGCGGCCTTGCGGCGATCGATCCGGCACGGGTAGAGCCGCGCTGGCTCGACAAGGCCGACGGCCACGTGCTGACCGGACTGTTGTCGGTCACGGCAGCGCCGGACGGGCGCATCTTCGCGGTCGAAGGCTCGACCGGCCGTGCCCCCGAGCAGTGGCGTCACGATCTGATGGAAAAGCGCAGCGATGGCCGGCTGATCGCCTGCGGAGCGGCGCTCGACGACGCGCAGGTGCTGCTGCGCGATCTGCCCTATCCTTATGGGGTCGCGGTGTCCGCCGATGGCAACAGCCTGTGGCTGACCGAGAGCTGGGCGCATCGGCTGAGCCGGTTTGCCCTCACCAGCAATGGCATCGCACCGCGCGAAGTGATCGCCGGCAATCTGGCGGGCTATCCGGCGCGGCTGCATCTTGATGCACATGGCGGGTTTTTCCTCGGACTGTTCGCGCGGCGCACCCATCTGATCGAGTTCGTGCTCAAGGAAGATGATTTCCGGAAGGAGATGATCGCGACCATGGCGCCAGATTACTGGATCGCGCCCGCGTTTGCCGGAGGCGGCGACTGCCTAGAGCCGATGCAGATCGGCTCGGTGAAGGCGCTCGGCATCCAGAAACCCTGGGCGCCGCCGCGTTCCTATGGCCTGTTGGTGCACCTCGACGGCGAGGGCGAGGCGACCGACAGCCTGCACAGCCGCGCCGGCGGCCGCTTCCACGGCGTCACCGCCGCCTGCGATAGCCAGTATGGTGTCGTGATCGCGGCGCGCGGCGCCGGGCGATTGCTGCTTTACACCGGAGATCTGCGATGAATGACGCCGCCATGCCGGCCGCATCGGCGGCCGGGGACATACCCACCGCACACGAAGCGGTGCTGCGCATCAAGAATGGCAGCAAGATCTATGGCGGCGTCCACGCCATCGAAGGTGTCGATTTCGATCTCTATCCCGGCGAGGTGCATGCGCTGGTCGGCGAGAACGGCGCCGGCAAATCGACCCTGTGCAAGGCGATCGCCGGCGCGATCCAGCTCACCTCGGGGGATTTCTTTCTCGACGGCAAGCCGGCCAATTTCGAACAGCCGCGCGACGCGCTCAACGCCGGCATCTGCATGGTCTATCAGGAGACCAGCCTGGTTCCGACCATGACCGCCGCGCAGAACATCGAGCTCGGCAACGAGAAACTGTTAACGCGCTTTCGCACCCTCAACATCCAGGCCCAACAATTGCTGCAGTCGCTGAATTTCCATGTCGATCCGGCGACCCCGGTAGCATTGCTCGGCACCGCCAAGAAGCAGATGGTGGAGATCGCGCGCGCCATCTACAACAAGGCGCGCATCATCATCTTCGACGAACCGACCGCCAGCCTCACGCCGGAGGAGATCGTCCATTTCTTCCATCTGGTGCGCGACCTGCGCGCCCGCGGCGTTTCGGTCATCTACATCTCGCACGCGCTGGAAGAATCGCTGCAGATCGCCGACCGCATCACCGTGCTGCGCGACGGCAAATTGGTGATAACGGCGCCGGCCAGAGAGCTGACGCGCGACGCGCTGGTGCAGCACATGGTCGGCCGCGAGGTGGCGCTGTCGGTCTATGGCGGTAAGCGGCATGGCGGCCAGCGGCGCGAGAAGGTGCTGACGGTCGAAAACGTCACCATGGGCATGGCGGTCAAGAACATGTCGTTCTCGGTCTATGCCGGCGAAGTGGTTGGCATCGCCGGCCTGATCGGGTCGGGCCGCACCGAGATCGCCAAGGTGATCTACGGCGCGCTCAAGCGCAACCTGGTCAACGGCGGCACCATTCGGCTGCGCGACAAGCCGATCCGCTACCGCGTGCCGCGACAGGCGATCAACGACGGCATCGCCTACATCACCGAGGATCGCAAGGCCAACGGCTACTTCGAGACCATGATCGTCGACGACAATGTCTACATCGGCAAGCTCGCCACCCGCTTGGGCTGGAGTTTTCTGTTGTCCCGCGCCCGCCGCAACAAGCTCGCCAACTACTGGGTCGAGCGGCTGAAGATCAGCGCCCTGCAGCGCAAGGCCAAGATCGTCGAGCTTTCCGGCGGCAACCAGCAGAAGGTGGTGTTGGCCAAGACGCTGGCGCAGGATCCGTCGATCATCTTCTTCGATGAGCCGACGCGCGGCGTCGACGTCGGCACCATTCCGCACATCCACGCCGAAATTCGCCGGCTCGCCGACGAGGGCAAGGCGGTGGTCGTGATCTCGTCCTATCTGCCGGAGATTCTCGCGGTTTCCGACCGCATCCTGGTCGCCCGGACCGGGCGGATCGTCGCCGAATTCGATGCGGCCGATGCGACCCAGGACAAGATTCTGTACGCGGCGGTGCATTAGCAACCAACGCTCACTGGGCCGGGCGATGCCATGATCGCCGAGCCGCTTAGAGTCTGTGAGATTAGATCGACGCGCTTCATTCGCCCGGCACCAGGCTGCCGAGTGTCGGCCGCGACATCTGCCGATGCCTTCGGCGTGAAAGATACAGCATGAAGCCGGTGACCACGAACAGCGGCATCAGGGCTGCGGCCAACATGAACAGCAGCTTGCCCGGCCATCCAAAGATGCTGCCGCGGTGAATATCCAGCACGCTCGAAAGCATTCGCTCGCCGATTGGTTTGTCCGCGTAGATCTCCGACGACGTCAGCTGGCCGGTGACGGCATCGATCCGGAATTCGTCGCGCGCGCCATCATGCGATGCATCTCGTGCCCACGACCGGATTCGCACGACCGTACCGGCGCCGGCCGGCAGCGTCAGTTGTGCCGTTGCGAAACGGCTGCCCTGTTCGTGCAGGAATGCCGACCAGGCCCGGTCGAGTGCAAGCGGTGTGGCGTCGGTTGCGCCCGTGCGCCGTGGCGATTTCGGTTGCATCGGTGCTGCGACGACCGAGGCGCGCGACAGCAGCCAGACGGCGCCGTTCTTGTACCAGTCGAACGAATACCACAGGCCGGTGAGCGCCATCACCAGATAGATCACGAGCACCCAGGTGCCGGCGACGGAGTGCAGCGACCGCTGGAAGCCGCGGCCGCGCAATGCCAGATTTGGCTTCAGCCACATCTTCATGCTGGCGCGGCGCGGCCATCGCAGCACGATTCCGGAGATCAGCAACACGATCAGGCCAATCGCGACCACGCCGGTGATTTGCCGGCCATAACCGTTGGCATCGCCAGGCAACAGCAGCCAGCGATGTAATTTGCGGACGGTGGCGAAAAAGTCTTCGCCGCGTGGCGCGCCGAGCAAGTGGCCGTCATACGGATCGACATAGACCGAGGATGGCCGCGAGCCGCCTTCACTGCGGGCAAATCGGATTCGCACCGCCGCGGACGAATCGCTTGACATTGTCAGAGCCGAGACCTTGCCAAAATCGTGGACGGCTTGCAGCCGTGCGATCAGCCCGTCCGGCGTCAGCATCGGCGCGGAGCGGGCCTCGACCCGCATCATGCCGGCATTCAGGCTGGCGCCGATCTCGTCCTCGAAACTCATCGTCGCCCCGGTCATCGCGATCAGGGTCAGCACCAGCGAGATCGCAAGGCCGACGATGGAATGGACGTGCAACAGCGTGGCCCTGATCGAGTGCTTGCTCATGGATGGAGGGAGTATCTCGTGGAAAAAACGGCTCAGTGCCGCAAGCGGGAGGCTTGTTGCGATGAGCACTTGATCGACGGCGTCGCCGACAATATCGGATGGCCGGTCGCGCTGCTACCTGATGTGAGCCTGCGCAGTTTGTAATAGCTCTATGTTGGACGTACCTGCGCGCGAACATCACGCTGACGACATCAGCCACGAAGAATAATGTTAACTTCGCGGCGAATATCGAAACTTTATTTTCACTTCGCGGCTTCCTGCACGACCGGGCTCTCGCGCAAGCGCAGCTCACTCGTCGAAGCCGACCTTTTTGATCGAGGCGATCGCGGCCTCCTGATGTGCGGCAATCTGATCGACGGGGAGGGGATCGGCTCGGAACGATCCGATCTCCACGAGGATCGGATCGCGATCCGCGCTTGCGAGCACGGGATATTCCAGCTCCGCGGCGGCATAGATCCGCTGTGCCGCCGGCGTGACCAAGAACTCGAGGAATTCTAGCGCGGCGGCCGGGTGCGGCGCGTGCTTTGCAATCGCAGCACCGGTCAGGTTCACATGAGTGTTGCCATCCTTGAACTCCGTCGGCACCGCCTTGACCGCGCGCGCCCATCCGCTCCAGTCGCCGCCTTCCCGCCCCTCGCGCAGTTGCGCCAGCGCCACGGTATTGCCGATGCCGATCTCACAGACGCCCTGCGCGATCTCGCGGATCACGTCGTTATCCTTGCCGCTCGGTTTGTGGACCAGATTGGCTTTCAGGCCGTTGAGCCAGGCCTCTGTCGCTACAGCTCCATGATGAACGAGGTAAGCGGCGATCAGCGCGACATTGTTCTGATGCAGCGGCGCGCGCATGCACAACTTGCCGCGCCATTTCGGTTCGGCGAGATCCTCATAATGGATCGTGTCGGGCGCCAGATCTGCGCGCGCCATCACGACGCGCGGCCGGACCGATAAGGCGATCCATTGCGGGCCTCGCAATTGCGGCGGGATCGCATCGTCCAGCAGCGGCGACGTGATGGTTTGGGTGAGACGGTTGGTGACGAATTGCGAGGTCTTGTCGAGGCCGATGGTCATCAGCACATCGGCAGGCGAGGTGTCACCCTCCGCCGTCACGCGCTTGACGAGATTGTCCTCGATATAGGTCAGGTTGACCTTGATCCCCGTCGCTGCCGTGAACGACGCGATCACCGGCTCTACCAGCGCCGCTTCACGCGTCGAATAGAGGTTGATCTCATCGGCCTGGGCAATCGCTGCGTTGGCGGCGAGCCACAGCGATGTCAGTACAAATGGCAGCCGGGTCACCTGTCTTCGCATTTCCTTATCCTAGAACTTCACCGTCGCCGACAGCGACACCCGCCGCGCATCGCCGATCGCGACGTTCAAGATGTTCACGGCTGACGGATAGTACACATTGTCGAACAGGTTCTTGACGTTGAGCTGATAGATCACCGGCAGGTTCTGGTGTTTGGTCTCGTAGGTTGCAAAGGCGTCCGCGACGACATAGGACGGCAGCACGAAACTGTTCGCGGCATCGCCGGGCCGGTCGCCGACATAACGCGCGCCGCCGCCGAGACGGAGCCGGCCCGGCAGAGCGGTGCCGAAATCGTAGACGAGATAGAGCGAAGCCGTGTTCAGCGCCACGTTCTGCAGCGCCTTGCCGGCCAGGGTCGGGTCGTCGGTCACCCGCGCATCGGTGTAGCCATAGCTTCCGATCATGCTCCAGCTGTCGGTCAACTTTCCGGTGACGTCGAACTCGGCGCCGCGTGAGCGGACCTTGCCGGCGGTGCGATACTCGGTAAGGCCGGTCGTGCTGTTGAGCTGCGATACCAGCACATTCTTCTTGTCGATGTCGTAGAGCGCCAGCGTGCCGGAGAGTCGCTGGTTGATATCGAACTTGACGCCGGTCTCCCACTGGACGCCCTCTTCGGGCGCGATGTTGGAGCCGATCACGACGCCACCGGTGAGGGGCGCGATGGTCGAGGTCGGCCTCAGCGACTGGGTATAGCTCGCATAGAGAGAGATCTGTTCGGTGAGCTTGAAGATGGCGCCTCCAAGCGGCAGCGCCTTGTTTCCCGCCAGGTCGGTGTTGGTGACGAACGGGCGTCCCTTTCCGGCCAGTTGTTCATATTCCATCCAGCGCACGCCTGCGACCAACGCGAGCCGATTGGTCAGGTGCAACGTATCCTGGAAGAACAGCGATCGGGTGCCGAGCTTGTCGGTCTGGTCGCTGTCGGCGGCCGAGACCGTCGTGCCTGGCTGCACCAATCCGTAGACCGGGTTGTAGAAATTGAAGTTAGGGATCGTTTGCCGGATCAGGTCCTGGCGATAGATGGTGCGATATTGGGCGTCACCGCCGAACAGCACGTCGTTGCGTAGGCCGCCGAGCCAGAATCCGCCCTGCAAATACGACGTGCCGTAGCTGACATTGCTGAGCGAACCCTGGGTGCCGTCATCGCTGCGCTTCTCTACCCCGGTGTTGGCATCGACCGAGGTGATGCGGAGCTGATTGGCGCTGAAGGTTTCGGTATTGTAGCTGTAGGCCGCATACAGCTTCCAGTCCTCGTTGAGCCGCTGCTCGACGGAAGCCTGCATCAGGTCGGATTGGCCCCACATGTTGTTGAAGGGCTCGTCGAGCCTGCGCGTCGCCGGAATCGCAAGCGGCGCCTTGGTGTTCGAGTCGAAGGCCGTGCCGCGGTCGAACGGATAGATGAATTCACGATGCTCGTAAGTGAGCTGAACCGTCGTATTGTCGCCATACCAGGCTAGCGACGGCGCAACCAGCATTTCGCGGTGGCGGCCGAAATTGCGCCAATAGTCCTCGCTGACGCCATAGCCGATGAAGCGATAGGCCAGACCGTCTGTTCCGATCGGCCCGGTGATATCGAAAGTCCCATCTGCGCCGCTCTTGTTGTTGGCGTAGGTCGAGCCGAGCAAGGTGATCGAGCCGTGCTGGTAGAGTTCCGGACGCTTGCTGATGGTGTTGACGATGCCGCCGGGATCCATGATGCCGTAGAGCAGCGACGCCGGCCCTTTCAGGACCTCGACGCTTTCAACGGCGGCATCGAGGCTGCGGCCCTGCACCAGCGGCATGCCGTTGCGCATGATCGAGCCGTCGCGGTTGTCGCCGAAGCCACGCCTGATGACGGCGTCCTGGGTACCGGCCAGCGTGTTAGTCTGGGTGATGCCGCTGATATTGACGAGCGCATCGTCGAGGTTGCGCGGCAGTTGATCCTTCAGCACCTGCTCCGGCACGACGTTGACGGCTTGCGAGGTGTCGAGCGGCGAGGCGCCGGTGCGCAGCGTGGTCGGGCTCGGCATCGCGCGATAGCCGAGCTTGGCTTCATATTGAGCGGCCGCCGCCGCGGCAGCGCGTTCCGACGGAGTTGGTGGCGCAGGCGCCGCATTCCGGTTTCGCTGGCGCGCTACCACAGCCTGGGTTCGCCGCGCAGAAGCCCCCGCCGGGCCCGCGGGCTTCCGCTTTTGCGTCGGGGATTCTACCGTCACTGCCGGCAATGCAACGCTCGATTGCGCGTTCGCCATCGTCGTCGAGGAGGATAAGTCAGCCAGCAGGAACGCAGCACCGATGAGCAAATGCGCATGGCTCTTGTCGGTTCGATTTCGATGGTTCTCCGCGAGCCGGCAATCAGCATTGGTCGTCACGTCGCTTCACTTCCACTTTACAAGACAGGATTCACGCGGCCGCGTCTAGCAGCCCAGGCAAATGAAGAGAACTCTGCTGGAATTGAATCCCTCTAAGAACCGTTGCGCTTCAGGCGAGCATCTGCACGCCGTTTCATCGCGATGCACTTGCAAGTGGCAGCCGCAGAAAAATCAGACAATGCGAGAGTGGGAGAAGGCAATGCCGGATCTCCCGACGAGAGCGTTCTTCCAGTAAGGGGCGGCGCTTGACGTCTGCATTTGCGCGCAGCGGGCGACGCGAGCCTCGATCCGCTCGCAACTGGCTGCAATCGCCCAACCGGGCCTCAAGCAACCTGTGCGACCTTGTAGGCAATCCCGCCTTCGATCAGGTAGCCCACGCCGACGCAGACAATGTCGTTCAGCCAGGCGTATTGCTTCGAGCCGGTTTCGAACAGCGGGTTGGTCCGGAAGTAATAGCGCGCCGGATCGACCTGATGGCGTTTGGCCGGATCGGTCATATCGGCGCGCAACTCGGGCGGGGTAATCCAGCGGCCGCCATAGGTCATGTGCACGAGCGCGTCGTCGTGCGTCCGCAGCGTCAGCCGGACATCCAGCGTCATCGCGCCATCGGGACGAAACAGCGCCCAGTCGCCGCCGCCGGCCAGCACCTCGCCGCGCAGCTTCGGTCCCTCGAACGTTCCGCCCGCCGCGCCGAACAGAACGCGGCGGCCGAACGGGCCGTCGCCGATGCCAAGCCGCGGATTGAGGTCGATCACGATGTCAAAGAGATGCGCGGTGGTGATCTCGGCGAGCGGCTTTACGCGTGAATCTGCCATGTCATGTTGCCTCAATTTGTTGTGCGATCGGGGTGGGGCCTGTGAGCGCGGTCATTCGGCCGCCACAGCCGTCGTTGCGGCGCTTCCAAAAATCTTGCTTCGCACCGCATCGGTGGAAACACCCGATTGGGCGCAGAGCTCGGACAGGTCAAAGAAGAAGCGCTCGCCGGCGATCAGGCCGTCCTTGAAGGCAAACTGAATGAACACCGGCAGCTCGGCGCGCCTGCCGTTCGGGCTCACGCCGAAGCGATCGCCGGTCATGGTCATGCGTACCCGGCCCCAGCAGATCAGCGCCTCGCCATTGCCGGCGTGGCCGTCCAGCACGACGTCGTAGTCGGGAAACGACGTGAAGAACCGCGTCAGGACTCTTTCATTCTCGGCGAGACCCTTGGCCATGGTTCCGAAGGCCGGCGTCTCGAGCACCATGTCGCGGTGAAACAGCTTCATCGCCGCCGGTAGGTCCTGGCAGCTTTTGGCGAGCGCCAACGCCTGCGCCAGCTCGAACATTCGATCGCTTTCCATCGGCGCCCTCCGATTTACATGCCGTATGTTTTTTACATACATAATGTATGATATATACTGCTCGTATCCATAGACGTCAACGGCTATAGGTTCGCCGCATGCGTCAGGACGGATCCGAGAGAAGTCGCCGCGAGGAACACACCGAGGCCACCCGGCAGGCCTTGCTGTCGGCGGGGCGGGATATTTTCGCGCAAGAGGGCTATCAGGCCGCCAGCATGGAGGCGATCTCGCGGGCGGCGCGGGTGACGCGGGGCGCCTTCTACCATCACTTCGAAGACAAGAAGGCCTTGTTCGACGCGGTCGTCGTCGCCATGCAGATGGAGGCCGCCGCCCACATTCAGGCGCAAGCCAAGGCTCAACGGAAAATATGGGATCGTCTGAGCACAGGCGTCGACGCCTATCTGGACGCCTGTCTTGAGCCGGCTTATGGACGCATCGTGATCCAGGAGGCGCCGGCGATCCTGGGCAGCGCGCGCTATCGCGAAATCGAAGAGGCCTATCCGATGGCGCTGCTCGGCGCGACCTTGAATGCCCTGAAACGCGACGGCGAGCTGGCGTTCGAGGATATGGAGCTGCTCACCCGCGTGCTTGACGCGGTTATCTGCAAGCTGGCGATCATGCTGCCGGAGGCGGATGACCCCAAGAAACTGCGAAAGAATGGCCACAAACTGATCGATGGCCTGCTCGGCGCCTTCGGCAGGAAGTAGGATCCGCCGGGAGGGACCAACGAAAGGCCGTGAGGATGACTGCTTTGCCTGAAGACACCGCGCCGCGGCCGACCAGCGAGATCGCAAGCTACCACGCCCATGTCTACTACGATCCGGCCACGACGCGGCGTGAGGCCGAGCGGCTGCGCGCGTGGATCGGCGAGCGCTTCTCCGTCACGCTCGGGCGATGGCACGACGTTAAGGTCGGCCCGCATGATCAGGCCATGTATCAGGTGGCGTTTGCGAAAGATGTGTTCTCCGAACTGGTGCCCTGGCTGATGCTCAATCATGGCCAATTGAGCATTCTGGTCCATCCCAACACGACCAACCCGCGCCGGGATCACCTGGCCGATCCGCTGTGGATCGGAGCTGTTCTCGCCGTGCATGGCGACAAGCTGCCGGAGCACGTCGAGATCGAGCAAGCACCGGTGCCGAATACCAATCCGCTGCTGCGCCCCTAGACGCCTAGCGCATGATCCGGAAAAGCCGGCCCCGCCCTTGAATAGCGGGCGGCTAGCGGTTTTCCGAAAAGAAACAAAAAGATAGAGCGGGAAGACGACCCGAAGGAAAGTCATCGCGCGCTGGCCCGGAACCGGCCGCGGCCGTCCGGGGAACCGAAAAGGCCGGGAAGGCCCGCTTTGTCTCGATTATGCCTTACTCCGGTTCCCTGATATGCTGGCTTTTTCGGTGAATTCCTGATGGGACCAGCGATGGCCCCGAAGCACCGAACCGGGGACGGATGGGTCAGAAAACGACGAGCACTGCCAGGCTGCGATCGAGCCGCGGCATTCCATTGTTCGGCAGGGTGGCATACGCCGCCGCTGCGTTCGCGTTGACGTCCGCTTGTGCCGCCTGGATTGTGGATTTCGATCCGGTTGCCTGGTTGCGCGGCCCTGCGCTGGCGAACGGTGCTGCGGCGCTGTCGTTCGATGACCGGTTTGGCGCACGCTCGACGCTCAATTCAGCCTCGATCTATTATCCGTCGCGCCGGGGCGTTGCTTCGCCGCGTGGCGATTTCAAAGCCGAGTTTGAGCAGATCGAAGGCCTGCTGAGCGAGCCATCGCGTGACGGGCAATCGGAACAACTTGGCCAGCCCGCGCCGTCCGCCGTCACCGCCATTCCGCTTCCGAAATCCCGCCCCGTGGAGGCCAATCTCCAGAAGAGCGATCCGCCGGCCTTGGCCTTGGCCGATAGCCGTGACACCCGCGATAATCGTGATAACCGCACGCTGTTGCAAAAGCTTGCCGACCTGATGCCGGCGCGCATGACGCTGGCGTCGCTGGAACCGAACGGTGGAATTCTTCCGGGCGCCGGACCTGACCTCGCAGCCCTCGGCTACGACGGCGTCACCGCCGTCTACGATATTTCGGCGCGCGTGGTTTACCTGCCTGACGGCACCAAGCTCGAGGCGCATTCGGGATTGGGCAGCCTGATCGATGATCCTTCGCATGTCGATCAACGAAACGCCGGCGCCACGCCGCCGGGCGTGTACGAGATGAAGCCGCGGGAGCGGCTCTTCCACGGCGTTCCGGCGCTGCGCATGATTCCGGTGGACGGGAGCGACGCGTTGGGGCGTTCGGGCCTGCTCGCCCACAGCTATATGCTCGGGCCCAATGGTGACTCCAACGGCTGCGTCTCGATCAGGAACTACGACAAATTCCTCAAGGCGTTCCAGAATGGCGACATCAAGCGCCTTGCGGTCGTGACCAACCTCAATGACGGCCAGTCCGCCTCGTCGCGTTCGCCGTCGCCGTCATAAACATATTCGACAGCGGCATCGGGCATCAAACAGCCTCGTCGGGCAAATCACTTCCACATATTTCACCTTTAAACTGTCGAGCCCTGCCGCGAAAAATATTCCGCTTGGTCGCTTGCTAAAATCAGCGATATCACTGGCGCTGTTCCGGCCCGACAAGAGGGGCGTATCATGATCGTCACGAACGTGGTGCTGGAATGCGGTGGACGCAACAGCGTCGGCGCGATGCGGTGATTGCAGGGCGGGTCTTCGGATTTCGTGAGCATTCACGGCGCGCAGACGACGACGCAAGTTGCGTACGGTGAAGCCGTGTGGTCCTGGCACCCGTTGCTGGTGTCAAGTCAGCGGAGGCGAAATCGGCCCGACCGGGTTCGATGCGCCTTCAATCCGCTGATGATGGTGACAAGAGGAATTCGTCGCCGGGGGAGAGCGCGGAATAAGCCGTAAAACCATTGCGCGGGGAAGGCCGGGCTGTCGCGGCTGAACCTGTATGCTCGTGTGCG
>Ga0137415_10001330_pt1 | contig 24281 bp, 21 predicted proteins | sample CZODoug3_1_1_16f_FD_183082 | JGI IMG/M metagenome (GOLD analysis project Ga0137415, IMG submission 183082) | Vadose zone soil fungal communities from Angelo Coast Range Reserve, California, USA - CZODoug3_1_1_16fungal (Hybrid Assembly) | ecosystem: Environmental > Terrestrial > Soil > Vadose...
GATTCGTTCTTCCTGATCCCTGCGCTTCCAGTCATCGTGCCGGGTGGGACTGGGCCGAATCAGGGACGCTTTGGCACGCTGGGACGAAACACGTTTCGCGGGCCGGCTTTCTATAACTACGACATTGCGTTCATCAAGGACACTCCATTTGGGCGTCGCAAGAGTGGATCGGAGCTGATGAATCTGCAGTTCCGCTCGGAGTTCTTCAACCTGTTCAATATTGTGACCATGGGCTTGCCAGCGAATACGATCAAGGGCGCCGGGTTTGGAGAGATCAGCAAGACAGCAGGGAATTCGCGGCAGATTCAGTTTTCTTTGAAATTGATTTATTAGCTAAAAAGCGGTTAGCTAAGGTCCGGTTAGCTAAAAAAACGGTTAGCTATGAACCGGTCAGCGAAGTTCAGTTATTGACTGCTTGTTGCAGCAGTGCTTCTGCGCCTGTGATGTTTTTTAGCAGGTTTGGTGGAATGTTGTGTCGCTGCTGGAGGTATTCGGCACTGTTGTAGGAGAGCCATACTTTTCCTTCAGCATCTTCCCAAGCGAGGGCCTTCAAGGGAAGATCGATGGCGAGTGTCGGCGTGGCGATCATGAGCGGTGTGCCTGCTTTGGGGCTGCCGAAGATGAGCACTTCGGTAGGGCGCATGGATAATCCGGCTTTCACTGCTTCTCCTGCATGATCGATACGGCAGAAAATGGTGATGCCGTGAGACTGAAGGATGGTTTGCAGCCGCTCTAATGTTTTCGGTACAGAGTAAGGGCTGCGCAGATGAATCATTCCATTTTCTGGCATTGGGGTCACAGTGGCACCTCTACGATATTTAAGACTGAAATGTGGATCATACTGAGTGAATCGAGGAGAGTCGAGATATGAAAGTACGATTCGGTTGTCTAGTGCTTTTGAGCATGCTTGTGAGCGGCTCACTCCGTGCCCAGAGCACGCCCGCGCAGGCCTTGCTGGTGCTCTCGAAAGCCGATCATACGCTAGCGATTGTCGATCCTGTGAGTTTGAAACCTGTGGCCAAGGCGCCGGTTGGCAATGATCCTCATGAAGTCATAGCTTCAGCCGATGGAAAAACTGCTTATGTTTCAAACTATGGCGGCGGGGCGTACAACACTTTAGCGGTGATCGATCTGGTTGCGCAGAAGGCATTGCCGGCCATCGATCTTGGACCCTTGCGCGGCCCGCATGGACTGACCTTTGTAGGCGGAAAAACATGGTTTACGGCGGAGGCGGCGAAGGCGATCGGCAGCTATGATCCGGTGGCTAAGAAAGTGGACTGGATCATGGGTACGGGACAGGATCGAACGCACATGATCTTCGTCTCCGAGGATCTGAAGCGGATTGTAACGACGAACGTCAGCTCTGGCTCAGTAAGCATTCTTGAGAAGAGCGCAAACACCGCACCTGGTCCTCAAGGTCCACCACCAGGTATGCCTGCGAGGCCGGGCAGGCCGATGCGGCCACCTCCTCGGCCGAATATCCCTGGTGGCAATTGGAGCCAGACCGTCGTTCGTGTAGGCAATGGCTCTGAGGGATTCGATGTATCGCCAGACAGTAAAGAGATTTGGGTGGCGAATGCCGGAGATGGGACCGTCTCCATTATTGATGTTGCGAGCAAAAAGGTGACACAGACGCTAGAGGCCAACGTGAGCAGCGCCAACCGGCTGAAGTTTACGCCCAACGGGAAGCTCGTATTTGTTTCAATGCTGACTGATCCTGACGTGGTGGTTCTGGATGCGGCAACACGCAAAGAGGTGAAGCGCATTCCGGTGGGACACGGCGCTGCTGGCATCGTGATGCAACCCGACGGGTCGCGCGCGTTTGTCGCTTGTACACCGGATGATTACGTTGCTGTGATCGATTTGAAATCGCTTACGGTCACCAGCCATATCGATGCCGGTGGAGAGCCTGATGGTATGGCCTGGGCCGTTCAGCGGTAAGAAAGCATAAGGCTAAGGAGGAGCCCGCTTCGCGTGATTTGTCTAGACCCACATCCGTTCGCTATCGCGAACTGAAGTATGGCACCGCATGCTTTGGTTCAGACTCGTATCGGGAAACTAGCTAATTGACGCTTGAACATTACAGTTTCATGCTATAGGCATGAATGAAACTCTTAGAACCACCTATTACAAATGCCCAGAATGCGGTTACGTTGTGCTCGAAGAGTATGCAAACTTTAGCCTTAAGGATGAGCTTGTCTGTAAGAAATGCGGAGAACAATCCTTGGTAGAACCAGAGTTTTCAGAAATCTGGACCCAAAAAACTTAGTTGGCTCTGCTCGCTAAAACTTAGCCAGATCAGCGATAGCTCTGTAGATGTGCTCAGGTTGTGGCAATATCGCGTCTTCCAGGATGGGCTGGTAGGCGACAAAAGTATCCATCGCGGCTACGCGCTTAACTGGGGCGTCGAGGTCTTCGAAGAGCTCATCGGCGATGCGTGCTGCAATCTCCGCTCCGTAGCCCCAGCTCAGCATGTCCTCGTGCGCAATGAGGACGCGGCTGGTCTTGCGAACGGATTCGGCGATCGCTTCCCAGTCGTAAGGACTGAGGGTGCGTAGGTCGAGAATTTCTGTCTCTATGCCTAGTTCTCGTTGTGCCTTTTGTGCAGCCTGCAGGGCGCGAGGGACTACGGCTCCGTAAGTAATAAGTGTGAGGTGTTTGCCTTCGCGCACGGTCTTGGCCTTGCCGAAGGGGATCATGTAGTCCGGGCCGGGATAAGGAGCACGCCCGAAGGTCTCGCGGTAGAGACGCTTGTGTTCGAGAAAGAGAACGGGGTCGTCGCAGCGAATCGCGGTGCGCAGGAGTCCGTTGGCGTCCAGAGCGTTCGATGGAAAAACGACACGGATGCCGGGGGTGTGCGTGAAGATACTTTCGCCGGACTGCGAATGGTAGACGGAGCCTCCAGTAAGATAGCCGCCGATGGGTACACGCAGGACGCAGGGTGAAGACCAGGTTCCGTTGGAGCGCCAGCGGATGAGGGGCAGTTCGTTGCGTAGCTGGTGCATCGCAGGCCAGATGTAGTCGAAGAACTGGATTTCGGCTACGGGTTTGAGTCCGCGGGTGGCCATGCCGGTGGCTCGGCCTACGATGGCGGCTTCTGCCAGCGCGGAGTTAAAGGCACGATCAGAGCCGTATTCATACTGGAGTCCGTGTGTGAGCTTGAACACACCACCCTTGCCTTTGACCTGGCCCTCTTTGAGGAATTCTTCGCGACTGCAGTCGGCTACGTCTTCGCCAAAGACGACGATACGCGGGTCGCGGCGCATTTCGTCCTTGAGGCAGGCGTTGATGAGGTCGGCCATGGTGCGTTCCTGCGAGTCGGCTGTTTGGGCGGGCGCGGTTGCGAGCTCTAGACGCGTGGGGTCGTAGTCTTCAGAGTAGCGGTGGCGCAGTATATTGGCTGCTTCCGGCGTAGGCAGAGGAGCGCGGAGAGCGCGTTCGGCGGCCTGGCGGACATCTTCGTCTACCTTCTTTTCAAGCTGGTTGATGCCTTCGGAGTCGAGGATGCCTTCGCGGAGCAAGTACATCTGCATCTTGGAGAGCGGGTCGCGCAGGGCGTCGGCATTGCGCTCGCTCTCTGGCCGGTAGAGGCGGTCGTCGTCAGAGAGGGAGTGCGAGTAGGGACGGATGACGTGTCCGTGAACGAAAGCCGGGCCTTTGCCGGCCCGGCAGTGCGCGGCAGCTGACTCGAACGCGTGGTAGCACTCGATGGGATCGGTTCCGTCGACCTCGGCGAAGAAGAAATTCGGGAAGCCTTGTACGAGGTGCGAGATATTGCCGCCAGGTGTGTTGACTTCCACCGGCACAGAAATTGCGTAGCCGTTGTCTTCGACTACGAAGATGACGGGAAGTTTGAGATTGGACGCGATGCTGAGAGACTCCCAGAATTCACCCTGGCTGGTGGAGCCTTCGCCTATAGAGACGTAGACGACCTCATCACCGTGGAAATGGACATCTTTGAACTGGCGGTAGTCGCCGTCGTGTTTGGCGGCGGCTTCGGGGTGTCGCGCGAAGAAGCGTCCGGCCTCGGCGCAGCCCACAGCTTGAAGGCATTGCGAAGATGTCGATGACGATTGCGTGACGATGTGTAAATCCGGGCGGCTCCAGTGGGAAGGCATCTGACGGCCTCCACTGGCAACGTCGGCGGCTGCGCCCACGGCCTGCAGGAACTGCTCCTCGACGGTATTGCCTAGCGCCAGGCAGAGAGCGCGGTCGCGGTAATAGGGGTAGAACCAGTCGTAGCCCGGTTTGAGAACGAGTCCGGCGGCGACGAGCAGGGCTTCATGGCCTGCGCCGGAGACTTGGAAGAAGATCTTTTGCTGGCGCTTGAGCATGATCTCGCGGTCGTCGGTGCGGCGCGAGAGATACATCAGGCGATAGATCTCGATCAGCTTCTCGGCGTCCAGTGTGGATGCCGTCTTTGCCTTGCTTTTTTCCGTGTTGGAAACCGCGGTACGGGCCATGGTAAGTTCTCGACTTCTCCGCTTTTGATTATCACATTTGATCGAAAGACTGGAAATTGTACACGGCTGGGTGGAGCAGGCAACAGGGAGGAGGGGACAGGAGAAAACCGAAGGCTATTATGTGATCTTTTCTTATTAGACTGCTTTGACTGGGTTCATATCCATGCGAAAAAGCGAACACACAATAACATTTTCTTCCTTGATTGTAATTCAGTTCTTGTTTCGAGGAGTGTTCCATGTCATGTTGGGTCACTCGATATTTGAAGGGTTTCATACCTGTTTTGGCGGTTGACATGCAGTAAGTTGCCGTTTCTGCTTGCCATGCCGTACACTCGGGGCTTTCTGGACATCTTAGTGAATCTTGTCATTGAAGTTAGCTGAACCATGTTTCCCACTTGACGCCGCGTTGACCACCGTTTCTTGAGCATGCTTTAATTACGCGTTTTGTGCAGGATGCGTGCGCTGCGTCGGAGCAGTTGCTTGCGTTTGGCATTGGGTGTTCATTTTTACTGGTTGTGGAGGCATTTTAATGGCGTTTCATTCCTCGGTTGCCGCCTGGGTGATGCAAGTTGGCGGCGCAGAAGCATCTGGCGATAGCGTGTACCTATGGATTGCTCTAGTGGTCGGTGTTATTGGGCTGCTGGCGGCTCTATTCTTTGCGCGCTCGGTGCTGGGCTCGGATACCGGCACTCCGGAGATGCAGCGTATCTCGGACGCGATCCGGCAGGGCGCCGAAGCCTTTATGAAGCGGCAATACGGAACGATTGCCTTCATCGCCGCGGGCTTGGCGGTGGTCCTATTTATCGGATACCAGATGTCTCCCTTTACACGGCCCTATGCGGTGAAAGTGGTCATCAGCTTCGTGATTGGAGCGGCTTGCTCGGCCATCTCGGGCCAGACAGGCATGGCGGTATCGATCCGGGCGAATATTCGCACGGCTGCGGCAGCTCGAACGAGCCTGGGCAAGGCTCTGCAAATCGCGTTACGCGGCGGAGCTGTAACCGGGTTGGTAGTGGTGGCTCTATCGCTGCTAGGTGTAGGCGTGCTCTTCCTGGCGTTTGGTGGATTGCGCGATCCGCAGCAGGCCCCGTATCAACTTGTGGGATTTGGTTTTGGAGCTTCATTGGTGGCGCTCTTCGCGCAGCTTGGCGGCGGTATCTACACCAAGGCTGCGGACGTAGGCGCTGATCTTGTGGGCAAGGTCGAGGCGGGAATTCCTGAGGATGATCCGCGAAACCCGGCGGTAATTGCCGATCTGGTGGGCGACAATGTGGGCGACTGCGCTGGCCGTGGAGCAGACATCTTCGAGTCGACAGCTGCGGAGAACGTGGGTGCGATGATCCTGGGCGCGGCGCTGTTCCCAGTCTTCGGCGTGAAGGGGATTCTGTTTCCGCTAATTGTGCAGGCGATCAACCTTATCGCCAGCATTGTGGGCGTGAGCATCGTGAGCAGCAAGGAAGACGAAGATCCGATGCACGCTCTGAACAAGGGGTATTATGTCACCTCCTTCCTGGCCTTGATTGGCCTGGCGATTGCGGTCTATTACATGCTGGGCGGGCGCTGGTGGTTGTTTGGCTGCGGCATCTGCGGCATCGTGACATCGTTCCTTTTCGTGCGTATCACCGAGTACTACACGGAGACGCGATTTCGCCCGGTGCGCAGTATCGCCGAGGCCTCACTGACTGGGCCGGCGACGAACATCATTAGCGGCCTTGCCGTGGGCATGGAGACGCCGGCTGTCCCAGTGGTCGTCATCAGCGCCGCGCTGCTGTTGAGCTACTACTTCGGCACGCTGGGGCTGGCGGATGTGACCGGGATTTCGCTTTACGCAAAGGGCATTTATGGCACAGCTATCGCGACGATGGGCATGTTGTCGTCAGCCGCATACATCCTGGCGATGGACACCTTCGGGCCGATTACGGATAACGCTGGCGGCATCATCGAAATGAGCAACCAGCCGGAGAGCGTTCGCAAGAAGACGGACAAGCTGGATGCAGCGGGAAATACGACGAAGGCTTTGACCAAAGGCTATGCGATTGGATCGGCTTCACTGGCGGCGTTCCTCCTGTTCTCGGCATATCTTGAGACGATCCATGCCATCGTTCGCCATAAAGTGGAGAGTGCCGGAGGCGTGCTTTCTCCCTCGTGGAGTTTTTCGAATGTGAACCTGGCGTCGGTTCCGGTATTTGTTGGCGCGTTGCTGGGTGCGATGCTCACGTATCTGTTTTCATCGATGGCGATCAAGGCCGTTGGCCGCGCGGCGCAGACAGTGATTCAGGATGTGCACCGGCAATTCCGTGAGAATCCTGGGATCATGGAAGGAACATCGCTGCCGGACTATGGACGTTGCGTGAGCATTGTTACTGGCGCGGCCCTGAAAGAGATGGTGCTGCCTGGGATTTTGGCAGTGGCTATGCCACTGGTAGTAGGCGTCACATTCCGGCATTTCAGTTCCAGCTTCAGTCTGAAGGAGCTGGCCGACGCTCCGATGGTTCGCGGCGTGCCGGTCAACCTGAGCGGCGCCGAGGCGGTTGCCGCTCTGCTGATGGTCGGAACGATCAGCGGCATTTTGCTGGCGATGCTGATGAACAACGGCGGCGGCGCCTGGGACAATGCCAAAAAATATATAGAGAGTGGCGCGCACGGAGGCAAGCGGTCAGAAGCTCACAAGGCAGCGGTAGTTGGCGATACGGTGGGTGATCCATTTAAGGATACGGCTGGGCCGTCACTGCACGTGTTGATTAAGCTACTGGCCACAGTAACGCTAGTGCTCGCTCCTCTGTTTGTTTGAACAGCGGTTAGTGATCAGAGCGCAGCCATCGCTTTATGACTCCACCATGTGAGGCGATGGCAGAGGCAACGTTGCGAAGCTCTTCTCCTTCGACGAGGAGCTTTTACGCTGAGTGCTGCTGGTCTGCTATCGTTGCTGCCAATGGCTGCTCAAACACATCGCCCTTGGTATCTATACGCTCCAAAGCCTTGGACACAGTTCAGAACTGTACCGTGGAAACGGCTATGGCTACTGCTGACGGCTGTCTTTCTTCTGTTTTCAGTCATTGGTTTCCATACCAGCCTGTTGCAGAAGGGGAATGCACCATATGCCGTGGTGATCGCGATTGCGGCTTTCAGTGGATGCAATGCCGTGTTGTGGATCATTGTCCTGTCGCGGTTGACCACGCCGTTTCTTATTGGTCTGGTGGCGCTGCAATTTTTTATTGGGCCGATCACCGTATGGCTTGGGCGCTGGACGATGAACACCTTTCATCTGCAACCGGTGCCTACCGACGCTGGAATCCACTTTGCCGCGAATTCCATTCTGTTCGTTGTCATCGCTTCCTACGTTTTCTTCGTGGCTTATATCCGGTCGCAGGGTAAGGAGGCTTTCCGGCTACGCAATGAACTTGATCTGGCACATGGCATCCAGAAGACTCTGGTGCCTCCTATAGGATTGCGAACTGCGCAGTTTGAAATCTACGGCATCACCCGGCCAAGTGAACAGGTTGGAGGCGATCTGGTAGATGCGCTCTGTTTGCCGGATGGCGATATGGTCGCATATGTGGCCGATGTCGCCGGACATGGACTGCCCGCTGGCATTTTGATGGGGATGCTGAAAACCGCGGCGAGAACGGCGCTGCTGGATGTTTCCGCAGGCAATCCTTCCGAGACACTGCCTACTCTGCTGGAGCGGCTGAATCGCGTCCTGCCCGATGTAAAAGAACCGCAAATGTATGCCACTTTGACAGGATTTCGCTTGAATGCGGATGGAGGCGTCTTTTATGCGCTGGCAGCAAGCCCACCATTTCTGCATTGGAGTGCGGCGCGGGCAGTGCGCCGGCTGGAGGAATCGCAATTTCCATTGGGACTGTTGCCAGTCTCGGGATTTACAGGGAACTCGCTGACCATGGAGTCTGGCGATGTAATCGTAGTGGCTACCGACGGTGTGCTGGAAGTATGCAACCGGGAGGAAAAAGAATTTGGTGTTGAATTGGTAGAAGAGGCGATTGCCAAAAATGCCTTTAAGCCGCTGCCGGAGCTGGGGCACGCTATTCTGGATTCTGCAAAAAGATTCGGTAAGCAAATGGACGATCAGACGCTGCTTTTGATCCGCCGCCTGTAGCCCTTTGCCTTTCCAAGTGCCGGACTACAGCCCGTTTTTCATCTTGTCTTTCACGCTTTTGGCCAACTTCTCAATCTCTTCGGCTTTCTTGACCACGGATACTGAGAGCTGGTTCTTGTTGCTTTTCTGTACCTCTTCTTTTAACTGCTTGGACAGCTCAAACAGTTTATTTGTGTCATCGACGATTTGTTGCTGACGGGACGCGTTGCGTTTGAGCGCGAGTTGCGTGGCCATGCGGCGGGCCATGGGATCATTCTCGTCCGGCGAGGTGGGCGCCTGCGCGGGCGATCCGGGAGTTTGTGGCAGTTGGGGCGGTGCGGTTTGCTGCGCGCTGCCAAAACTAAGCGCGACAAGAAAAAGCAAGCAGGCTATCCAACGCGGAATCGCATCTAAACTTCGCATTGGATCATTATAGGAATATTCACTTTCGTTACAGGATGAGAATGCAATGTTTGCTTTGATCAGTTCACACAAATCTCTTGGAGACTTCTTTTCGACTCTGGGAAACGAATATGTCGATGATCTTCAGGAGTTTCTGCACGACAAACTGCCCCACCTGATCGTCATCGCGATCTGTGCCTGGTTGCTGGTGCGGTTGTTGAACTTGATATTGAATCGTGTGGTACGGCTGGCAGAGCGCCATTCAGGGCGTGCGGGGAATCTATCGCAGGTGCGGACGCTGACATCGGTAGGGCGCGCGACGGGGATCGGCGTCATCAGCTTTCTCGCCATCCTGCAGATATTGCCCATTCTCGGCTTCAATCTCGGACCGCTGCTTACGAGCGCGGGCGTGGCCGGTGTGGCGATTGGGCTTGCTGCGCAAACCATTGTGAAGGATTGCCTCAACGGCATCTTGGTGCTCATAGAAGACCAGTACAACGTGGGCGACAAGGTGCGCCTAGCCGGGCTGGCTGGCAGAGTAGAAACGATGTCCCTGCGCAAGACGCAGGTGCGCGACGACGATGGCACGTTGTACATAATTCCCAATTCGCAGATTACGACAGTAGCAAACATGACAAGGGACTTTTCCGTGGCCACGATCCCAGTATCGGTTGACTTTTCTGCCAATCCAGACGAAGTGATGAGTCTGCTGAAGGAAGTCGCGATGAGCGTGCGCAACGACCCGGCATATTCCGATGTGTATCTGGATGATCCCAATCTGCTTGGCGTCGATGCGATTCGTGGATCGCAGGTAATTTATCCCGTACAGTTGCGCACCAAGCCGAACCAGCAGTGGGCAGCCATGCGAGAGACGCAACGGCGCATCCGCATAGCATTGGCAGAGCATGGAATGCTGCCGGGCGATCCGCTGCGCGTGTACACGGCTGCCGGAGATGCCACGACCGGCCAGGTGCACCCAAGTACGTTGAGCACAGCACAGAAGGCTGCTGATCCAACGGCGGCTAAACCAAATGAAGTGAATCCTTTTACGGGCGAGGGACTGTAACGAGTAAGAAGAAGGGATTTGATGTCTGAGGATAGTGCCGTTGTTAGCGGCAGCGGTGCATAATGTGGTGTGCGTTTGGAGCCATATATCCAGCCGTCTGAAATCGCTGTATATCTTATTGTCGAGGTTTGTATCCGGTGTCGAATGTACAGGCGGATGTTCAATACTCGTTGCACCAGTTGAGGAAGTCACCCGGTTTTGCGATCACGGCTGTTCTCATGCTTGCGCTTGGCATTGGTGTAAATACAGCGATGTTCTCTGTGATCGATCAGGTATTGTTGCGCAACCTTCCATATCAAAACCCGAACAGGCTGGTACAGGTGGGTCCGCTGGATCAGAGCGGGGGATATGCTCCTGTGTCCACGCCGGATGCGCGGGACTGGCGTGCACGCAGCCACTCTTTTGAGAGCATGGCTCACTGGACGATTCAGGTGCCGACTCTTGGAGGCAGTGATAATCCGAGACTGGTGGCGCAGATCGTCTCAACGGCCAATCTTTTTGACCTTCTAGGTGCGCGCCCCATGATGGGCCGCACATTCTTGCCTGAGGATGAGAAAGCAGGCAGAACAAATGTACTCGTACTGAGTTATCGCGTCTGGGATAGCATTTTTCACTCGGATCCACACATTCTTGGCCAATCAGTACCTGTGAATGGGGTGCACTATACGGTGATTGGAGTCATGCCCCGTTCTTTTGAATTTCCAATGAACACGGGCGATGAAATGTTTTCGCCGTTGGATAGCAGTTCCAGGGCATTCGAAGATCGTGGCAATGCAGCGCTTGGTGTAATTGGACGTCTGCGGCCCGGTGTTTCAGTGGAGCAGGCGCAGGGCGAATTGGAAGGTATCCACAAGCAATTGATGAAGGAGTATCCAGCGAATGAATCCACCCAGCCAATGCGGGTGATGCTATATCAGGATGTATTGACGGGAAATGTGCGACCTGCTCTGTATGTGCTCGACGGTGCTGTGATTGCGGTTTGGCTGATAGCGTGTGCTAATGTCGCTGGCTTGATGCTGGTACGAACGAATAATCGCCGGAAAGAGATCGCGGTTCGCGCTGCCCTGGGTGCGGGAAGATCGCGGCTGATGCAGCAGTTTCTGACGGAGAGCCTGGTGCTCAGTGCCATGGGAGGCGTGCTGGGGCTCGGCATAGCTTGGGGTTCGTTGCGTGCTCTAAGTCACTATTTGCCTGCGGTTCTGCAATATGAAGGAACAATTCACATCGATGCTGCGGCTTGCGGCTATCTTGTTCTGGCCTCTTGTTTGTCCGCTCTTTTATTTGGGATCCTGCCTGCCTGGAGCGCTGCGCATGTGCCCGCGCAGGAGGGGCTGCGCGAAGGAACAGCGGCAGGAGGAACCACGAAGCGGCAGGCTTTCTGGCGCGACTCTTTGGTAGTAGGAGAGATCGGGATGACATTGGTGCTGCTGATTGCTGGCGGGCTGATGATCCGCACTCTTTGGCAACTGCGTCACACTTACCTTGGCTTTTCGCCGGAACATGTTGTTACGACTTCTATCTTCTTGCCTAATTGGGGAAATTGGTGGGATACCGGCAATACCAAAGGACCTGATCTGGTGACCACTCTGTACGATCCGCTCATCGAGAAATTGAGCCATACGCCTGGAATCGATTCGGTGGGACTTTCCACGATTCGACCATTCAGTGGCACACATTTCAGTTTGGGGGTGTGGCCAGCCGATGAACCGGAGCCTGATGCGAAGCACAGGCTGGATGCGCAGCCGCGTGCGTCCACGGCGGGATACTTCAGCGCTATGGGAATCCGCCTGTTGCGCGGCCGGTATTTCAGTAGCGCAGACAGACCTGGATCTCCTTTGATGGTCGTGATCAATGAAGCCTTCGTGCGGCAGATATTTGGGGGCAGGGACGTTCTTGGAAAACAGATCAAATGGGATGACGATGACAAGAAGGTATCAGCCACGATTGTCGGCGTGATCGAGGACCTGCATCAGAATTCGGCATCTGTGGCTCCATTACCAGAGATTCATTTCAATCTTGAGCAACTGGTTCCGGGGCAGAACATGTACGAGATTCTTGCGCAATTCCACATGGACATTGCAGTGCGTTCACGGCTTGCACCACAGGCTGCTTTTGACGCGATCAAGAAGTACTTGCACGAACTGGCCCCAGAGATGGCGCTTCAAGATCAAAACACGATGCAACAGGTAATTGATGATTCGATGGGCAGCCAGACTTTGACGGCGCGGTTACTCGGCATTTTCGGTATTGCTGCGCTGGCCATTGCCGTGGCCGGTATTTATGGCCTGCTCGCGTACTCGGTGAGCCAGCGGACGCGTGAGCTGGGCATACGTATTGCTCTGGGAGCTCAGCGGGGCGATGTGCTTTGGCTGGTGATGCGTCATGCTTTTGTGTTGCTGGGCGCCGGAGTATCGCTGGGAATTGTGGTGACGGTGTTAACGCGTGTCATGCTGCGCTCGTTTATCTATGGGAGATTTGACAGATACGACATGCTTACGATCATTACCGTTGCGCTGATCCTATGCGCCTGCGGAGTGGCGGCGAGCTATCTGCCGGCAAGAAGAGCCGCGTATGTCGATCCGATGGTGGCGCTGCGGACGGAATAGGCTAAGGCGTAAGCATGACAAGTGTCACCGGCGATTGATGACAGAGTCCACTAGGGCCCGGGCTTGTTTTGCGCGATGCTTACTCCTGACAGGAGACATCGCATGTCCTCAACAGCCACTTTTCCATTACCCGTGGACAGCATTGCATCACGTACGACCCCTGTAGGGTCACCTATCGCACGGCTGCACTCAGTCACAAAACGTTACGGACAGAACACCGCACTCGATCAGCTCAACCTGAGTCTGTATCCAGGCGAAGTGGTTGCGCTGCTTGGTCCGAACGGTGCAGGCAAGACTACTGCGGTAAGGCTCTTACTTGGACTGACAGCTCCTACGTCAGGTAGCGTTCGCGTGCTGGGACGCGATCCGCGTGACTCCGATGCGCGCACGCGGATTGGCGCCATGCTGCAGGTAACGCGTGTGCCAGAAGTACTCCGCGTGAAAGAACATATTGATCTGTTCCGCAGTTACTATCCGAATCCTCTGCCCGCAAGCGAGGTAGTGCGCATTGCGAAGCTTGAAGGACTGGAAGATCGCATGTTCGGCAAGCTTTCCGGCGGGCAGAAGCAGCGGGTGCTGTTTGGGCTGGCGGTCTGTGGCAATCCTGATCTCGTTTTTCTGGACGAGCCGACCGTTGGTATGGATATAGAGTCGCGGCGTGGGCTTTGGGACCAGGTGCGAGCTTTGTCAGCTGCTGGTAAGACAGTCCTGCTGACGACGCATTACCTGGAAGAGGCGGATATGCTGGCCAACCGGATCGTGGTCATCAACAAAGGCAAGATCGTTGCGGAAGGCACCCCTGCTGAGATGAAGCATCGCGTATCAGGCCGGCGCATTCGCTGCGTTACTCAGCTGGAAGTAGAGTTTCTTCGCTTACTGTCGTCGGTGACGCAAGTGGAGGAGGATCGCGAGGCGGTAGTGATTACCGCTTCCCATCCCGAGAATGTGCTTCGCGAGATGTTATTGCACGACGAGACATTGCATGGATTGGAAGTTTCAGCGGCTGGGCTGGAAGAAGCGTTTTTGGCGCTGACAAAGTAAAAGCAGAAAACATCTTCATGGAGATTGTTATGGCTACGAGTTCAATTACGGTTCGTCCGCAGATATTGGGTTTTGGATACTATGCACGGCTCTTCCGGCAGGAGGCGCGGTATGAATTTGTGAAGATGCTGCGTACGCGCGCCTTTTCGCTTTCGGTGATCGGCTTTCCGGTAATGTTCTACCTGTTGTTTGGCGCCGCTAATCGCCATAACGAGTTTGCACGTTATTTGATAGCGAGCTATAGCTGCATGGGCATGATATCGGCGTGCTTGTTTGGCCTGGGTACGGGCATTTCCATGGATCGTGCATACGGATGGCTGGAGTTGAAGCAGGCTAGCCCAATGCCGAGGATGGCATACATCGTGGCCAAGATACTCACCTGCGCCGTATTTGCAACCATCATTGTTGCGATATTGATCGCGCTCGGTACAACCATGGGCGGTGTAAAGATGTCTGCATCTGAGATTGCGCATCTATATGCCGCCGCGCTGCCCGGTGTGCTTCCATTTGCATCCATGGGATTGCTGATTGCATTGCTGGTGCCTGCGAATGCGGCTCCGGGTGTGATTAATCTCATCTATCTGCCGATGTCATTTGCATCCGGCATATGGATGCCGATTACTGTGCTTCCGCACTGGCTGCAGAAAGCTGCTGTGGTATTGCCTACGTACCATTATGCGCAATTGGTGCTCAACATCTTCGGTTATGCACAGCCCGGATCGATGCTTGTACACTGGGAAGCATTGGCGGGCTTTACATGCCTGATGCTGGGAGCGGTGTGGATAGTCTTTACGCGGGGTGAGGCGAAGGCGTGAGCGTTTGGCGCGAAAAATACAAACAGCCGGGCAAGGATGCGCCGCTGTGGGCTCAGCGCTATATTGCAGATAACAGCGGACACCGGCCTCCGTTGAAAGAGTCAGGGCCTTTTGAAAATAAGGCCTTCTGGTCGAGATATAACCGCAGTCGGCTATTCGATTACATCTGGATCGTCTACTCAATCTTCTTCTTCATCGAGCCGATTGAGCGGCATAACACGCGTTATTGGATTCAGTTCTTAATCGTATATGTCGCCTTCGTTGCGATTTATTCTGGGATTATCTTCAGTAGGACTCGCCGTTCGACGTATCTCTGGATGGCGGCCATGGGAGCGCTGGGGCTTTGGTACTATCCCCGTAATCATAGCGCTGGCGGAACGTTCATATACGTAGCAGCGTTCATTCCCTTTGTTACTGAATCACTAGTCGTCATCGCTGGCGTGATTCTAGCGATGTGTTCTGCGCTTGCGCTGGAAGGGTGGATGCTGCATCTTTCGCCCTGGTCGTGGGGATTGAACGCATTCTTCTGTCTGATTGTAGGCGGTTCAAATATGGTCGCGTCTCAGCGGATGCGGTCAGGTGCGAAGCTCAGGCTGGCGCATGAGGAGATTGAGCAATTAGCCAAAGTAGCCGAACGCGAGCGCATTGCTCGCGACCTGCACGACGTTTTAGGACATACCCTCTCAGTGATCGTGCTGAAAGCAGAGCTGGCAGGACGCCTGTTTTCGCGTGATCCTAAACGCGCCGCTGCGGAGATCGCCGATGTAGAGCAAATATCTCGCAAAGCGCTTGGCGAGGTGCGCGAGGCGATTCGCGGTTACCGCTCGGAAGGATTACAGGCGGAAATCGACCGCGCACAGCATGTACTGGATGCGGCCGGCGTTACATTGACATGTGAGACGAAGCCGCCCTCCCTGAATCCTGCACAGGAAAGCGTACTTGCGCTGGCTGTGAGAGAAGCAGTAACGAACATCGTTCGTCATGCACAGGCCAGCCGCTGTCGCCTGGAATTTAGAAATATTGACGGAGTGACATTCTTAAGCATGGAAGATGATGGGAGAGGCGGCGTGCGCGAAGAAGGTAACGGGCTACGCGGTATGCGCGAACGCGTAGAATCGTTAGGCGGAAAGTTCAAAGTAGAATCGCAAGTGGGAACCCGGCTTACGATTACGATTCCGGAACGCGCATGAGCAAAAAAATCCAAGTGATTGTGGCCGAAGACCAGGCGATGGTGTTGGGCGCGTTGGCTGCGTTGCTCGAAACTGAACCCGATATCACTGTTTGCGCGCGCGCAGCAAATGGCCGCGAAGCGCTCTCGGCTGTGGGAAAACTCACGCCGGATGTTCTGGTGACCGATATCGAGATGCCCGAGATGACCGGTCTGACGCTGGCAGCGGAAGTCCGTGACCGCCATCCGAAAACACGTGTGGTGATTCTTACTACATTCGCGCGTCCTGGGTATCTTCGCCGTGCGTTAGATGCGGGAGCGAAAGGATATCTGTTGAAAGACCGCCCGGCTGCAGAGTTGGCGGATGCCGTCCGGCGTGTACATCAGGGGCTGCGAGTGGTTGATCCCGATCTTGCAGCCGAGGCATGGGACAGCGGCCCCGATCCGCTGACCGAACGTGAGCGGCAGATTCTTTGGCGAGCCGGGGAAGGCAAGTCGAGCCTCGACATTGCCGACGAGCTGCATCTCTCGGAAGGCACGGTTCGCAACTATCTCTCCGAGGCAATCAGCAAACTTGGCGCTACAAACCGCATCGATGCCGCTCGAATTGCCCGAGCCAAAGGCTGGTTATAGGCCTTCAGTATCCCTTTGTTACTGATTAGGCAGTCACGCAAGACATGGGGCAGACAATATTTTCGGTGGTTACGTAAGGGATTCATGTCCTCATTTACGAAATCGACTAAGTCAAACTAAAGGGAGCGAATTCGGATGATATTCGGTTGCGCAAAAATGATTAGTGTTACGCCTTAGGAGATTTAACGGAGTGTTTCATCAAAAAAACGGCACAGTGTTTCTGTATACGTCTTTCCGTCAGCATGACTCAGGTCGAAGTATTCCTTGGGAAACGCAGATAGCTGATAAAGCTGCTGCGTGCGTAGCGCCGCTTGTTCTCTACTCAGAAAGAGTTTTGGTGTTTGCAATGAAGCCAGGCTTGCCGACGGATCAAGCTTCTCTTTGAGCAAGAGCGATAGTGGCAACAGCTTGGCGCGCGTATCAGCTTTTACGATTTCAAGGGCAGACTGGTTTACGTCTTCGAGGATCAACCCAGCAGACGCATGTTTCGCCGCAAGTTCCGCAGCGAACGATGCCCCCACGCCGCTGCCATAGACAATGATGCTTTGCGATGCGATATGGCGTGTATCGGTCAGGTAGCTCCAGGCGGCGAGCGTATCTTGTGTGGCTTGCCGTTCGGTAGGATGTGCTCCTGTGCTTTTACCGAAGCCTTGATAGTCAAAGACGAAGACGTTGATACCTAAGGCATGCAGATCTGCGATTTGCTGGACGTAGTCCGAGAGCGAGTCTTTGCCGTCATGCAGGTAGAGGATGGTGTCGTGCACATAGAGGCTGGCCAGATCGGCAGGTAGCCACCAGCCATTGAGCTGTGGGGTCCCTGTCTCGGTGTAATCGAACTGGATGTCTTCGTACTTGAGATTTGCGCTTGCAGGCGTTGTCGTAGTCGTTCGCGAGGGATGGAAGATCATCTGCCATTGTCCCTGGTAGAAGAGCAGACAGAGCGTTGCATAAGCACATACCGCTGCGAGCGCGATGACGATTCCAAAAGCCCAGAGAAGCCAGCGCGCACTGATCAGAGGGTTCTGGGGACGCAAGGGATCTTGCCAGTCCGGTGGTGGTTGCTGGCGCTGCTTTTTGACTGGAGATTGTTTTGACATTAACCGAAAGCTAGTTCGTCAGGGGATTCCAGTGGAGTCCCGCAGACGCGGCAGATAACAGCAGAACAGTCGCCGCAGACGAGCGGGTCGTCAACAACACGGGCACATGTTGGGCACCACAATCCTGTTTCGTTTTTGACGCGAGTCGCGGGCGTTTCCTGAGACATCCTATACACGAGCGTAGCATGCTGTAGGCTGAGGATAGGGATCGAGATCGAATGCCAGAGTTTGTAAGAGTATGCTGCAAAGCCGAGCTGCCGCTCGAGGGTGAAGCGCGCGAGGTTGCAGTTGGCGGCAAGCTGGTCTGCATCGCAAATGTGAATGGGACCATCAGCGCCTTGGACAACGAGTGCCCACATCGCGGAGGACCGCTAGGACAGGGAGTAATTGAAGGCTGCAAGGTGGTGTGTCCCTGGCATGCCTGGGCATTCGATCTGAGGACCGGCGTGGCCGAGCACAGCCCTTACGCAAAGGTGGATGTGTATGAGGTGAAGGTTGAAGGCGAAGAGGTATTGGTGAAAGTCAGCTAAAAAGCGGTTAGCGGGAATTTGTTTTACTCATAGATTTTTGCTAACCGGTTCTTAGCTGACCGCTTTTTAGCTGATTTTAGTACTTCACAATCTTGGCAAATGATTGTGGATCAAGGCTGGCACCACCCACAAGCGCTCCGTCAATCTCAGGCTGATTAAGCAGAGCGGTGGCGTTGTCTGGTTTCACGCTGCCTCCGTAGAGAATGCGAATGGTGTCGGCGACCTGCCGGCCCAGACGGCGTGCGATTTCGCTGCGAATGAGCAGGTGCGCTTCGGCAGCCATTTCCGGAGTAGCGGTTTTGCCGGTGCCGATGGCCCACACTGGCTCGTAGGCGACGACAATGGTTGCCGCATCTTCCGGAGTTACACCCGTCAAAGCAAGCGTGATCTGCCTGCGCAGCACTTCGTCGGTGTGACCCGCTTCGCGTTCCGCGAGAACTTCTCCAATGCACACGATGGGTATGAGCTTATGCTTAATCGCAGTCGCGAGCTTTTTGTTCACCGTCTCATCAGTTTCGGCAAAATACTGGCGGCGCTCGGAGTGGCCGATAAGCACATGCGTTGCGCCAATAGCTTTGAGCATCAGCGCTGAGGTCTCGCCGGTGTAAGCGCCCTCTTCGGCGAAGTGCATATTCTGCGCGCCTACCTCCACGTTGGATCCAGCTGTTGCGGCAATAACCGTTGCGAGCGATGTGTCAGACGGAAAGAGAACAATCTCGTCGCGATCATATCCGGCAACGAGTGGCAGAAAGGCTTTTACGAACTCCTCTGCCTGGGCCGGGGTTTTGTACATCTTCCAGTTTGCTGCAATGAGTGCTTTGCGCATTTTTATTTTTCGATCCTATTCGCCTATTTGTTCGTGAGTGCTTCAACTCCAGGCAGTTTCTTGCCTTCAAGAAATTCCAAAGAAGCCCCGCCGCCAGTAGAAATGTGCTTGATCCTCTCGGCCACGCCAGCCTGCTTCACCGCCGCGACGGAATCGCCACCACCGACGATAGTCACTGCATCCTGATTGGCTGCGACAGCTTCAGCAATCTGCGTGGTGCCGTGCGCAAAGGCAGGCATTTCAAAGACACCCATCGGGCCATTCCAGACGATGGTTTCAGCATTCAGGATTTCCTTGGCAAAAAGATCAACTGTCTTAGGACCGATATCGAGTCCCATCCAATCGGCAGGGAAGGCCTCGTCGCCTGTAACGATCTGCGTCTTAGCATCTGCGGCAAATTTGTTGGCGAGCACGTGGTCGATGGGCAGAAGGAATCGCACGCCTGTTGTTTCGGCTTTGGTGAGAGCCTCTTTCGCAACATCGATCTTGTCAACTTCGAGCAGCGATTTACCCACATCCTGCCCTTTAGCTTTGAGGAAGGTATATGCCATGCCACCGCCGATCAATAGCGCATCGACTTTGCTGAGCAGGTTGTCGATGACTTCGATCTTGTCCGAAACTTTTGCTCCACCGAGGATAGCTACGAATGGCTTTGCAGGTTCTTCAAGCGCCTTGCCTAGATACTTCAATTCCTTTTCCATCAGCAGGCCAGCAGCGGACTGCTTGACGTAGTGTGTAATGCCTTCCGTCGAAGCATGCGCGCGGTGAGCACTGCCGAAGGCGTCATTCACATAGATTTCGCAAAGCGAAGCAAGTTCTTTAGCAAAGGCAGGATCGTTGGCTTCTTCCTGTGCATGAAAGCGCAGATTCTCAAGCAGCAACACCTGGCCGGATTCTAGTTGCCGCGAGAGTTCTGTTGCTATTTCACCGACACAGTCAGGCGAGAAAGCAACGTTGATCCTTTCACCAAGCGCATGATCAAGCAGGATACGCAGCCGGTCAACAATTGGGCGCAGACTATACTTCGGGTTTACTTTGCCCTTAGGCCGTCCCAGATGCGAGGCGAGGATGAGCTTGGCCTTGTGGCGCAGAGCGTATTCGATGGTCGGCAGAGTTTCGAGGATGCGCGTATCGTCGGTGATCTCGGAGCCGTCTTCGGTAAGCGGCACATTGAAGTCCACGCGCATGAAGACATGCTTGTGCTGGAGGTCGAGATCACGAATGGAAAGTTTGGGCATAGAGAACTCTTTCTAATGTTCTGTACGGTCGATGACGGCGTCAGCCTCAATCTCAATCCGCCAGGATGGATTCAAAAGCTTAGCGACAACGACCATGGTTGCCGCGGGACGAATCGTACCAAAGAATGTGCCGTGCACGCGGCCTACAGCTTCCCAGTCTTCGGCATGGGTCAGATACATCCGTGTACGCACTACATCTTCAAGCTTTGCGCCAGCATTCTCAAGTGCAGCCTGAATGATTTTGAGCACATGCTCGGTTTGCGCAGCAGCATCGGCTTCGTCTGCGCCCACAGGGCCAGTCCCAGAGACATGCACCCCATTGCCCACGCGGACAGCGCGTGAGAAGCCAATGACGGGTTCGTACGGAGATGATCCAGAGATGTTTTGGCGCATGTGCAGAATGCTACACGCACTGGGTATTCAGGCCCAGTGCGTGATTTGCAATGGATGGTTTACAGGCCCTTCTTCACGAGGAAGAGAATCAGGTCGCGAACGCGGTTGGAGTAGCCCCACTCGTTGTCGTACCAGCTGATGACCTTCACCGAGCTGCCGACGACCTTGGTGAGCGGTGCATCGACGATTGAGGAGCGAGCATCGCCCTTGAAGTCGCTCGAGACAAGCTCGCCTGCTTCGTAGCCGAGGATGCCTTTCAGTTCGCCTTCGGCAGCCTTCTTCAGCGCTTCGTTGACGGACTGCACGGTGGCAGGCTTCTCGGAGATGAAGGTGAGGTCAACAACCGAGACATTCGGGGTTGGGACGCGGATCGAAAAGCCGTCGAGCTTGCCTGCCATCTCGGGGATGACCAGCTTGAGGGCCTTGGCTGCTCCGGTGGAGGTTGGGATGAGGTTGATGGCGGCAGCGCGGGCGCGGCGGAGATCTTTGTGCGGGAAGTCGAGGATGACCTGATCGTTGGTATAGCTGTGGATCGTAGTCATGATGCCCGACACAACGCCGAAGTTCTCATGCAGCACTTTCACGACAGGTGCCAGACAGTTTGTTGTGCAGGAGGCGTTGGAAAGGATGTTATGCTTCGCCGGATCGTACTTGTCTTCGTTCACGCCCAGTACGAGGGTAATGTCCTCGTTGGTTGCCGGAGCAGAGATGATGACCTTCTTGACCGAGCCCTGGAGGTGCGCCTTGGCCTTTTCCGCGTCGGTAAAGTGACCCGTCGATTCGACGATGACCTGCGCGCCTACCGAGGTCCAATCGAGCTTGGCAGGATCGCGCTCTGCGAAAACCTTGATCGTCTTGCCATCGACGGTGATGGAATCTGCTGTTGCAGTGACTTCATTCTTCAGATTGCCCAGGATCGAATCGTACTTGAGCAGGTGGGCGAGGGTAGCGGGACTGGTGAGGTCGTTGACTGCAACGATTTCAATTTCAGGATTGCCGAGCGATGTACGAAAAACGTTGCGTCCGATGCGGCCGAAGCCGTTAATTCCAACCTTAACTGCCATGCAAACACTTCTCCTTAAGTTGTGCCTGTGAAGCTAATGACTATTGTTTTCGGTTCCATGTGTGGTGGGGTAACTGCCGACAAACCACCAATTACCGATGCTAGCACCGTTGTCAACGCGACGGAAGCCAGATGCGCTATTAGAACGATTTTCTTGGGGTGATTGTTTCGGCAACGTTAATTGAAAATGTGGTGTTTGTGGTTCCAAATAAGCAAGTTGCGTTGCGATGCGCGCCCGACTGTGTTACATCCTCATTTATGCGCGAATGGATGCGCGAACGCATGAGACGACGCTCGAAGCGTGGACCGAACACTTCCGAGTCCACAGGAAAAATTGGCCAGGAAATCCCCGCGAACCAGCCGGCCCCCTTGCGGCCCTCCTATGTCGAGGGTGCGCAAGTGCCTGCTGTTCCAGTGGATGAGGCTCCAGAACTTGAAAAAGAACCTGAAATAGAAGCAGGCGCTCCGGAAGCGGAACCCGCTCCAGTTCTACCCGTATCTGAGCCAGAAGTAACAGGTAAACTGGTGGTGGAGACGCAGCCGGAATCGCTCTCAACGCCTCCTCCAGAACCACAAACTGCAACCAGCGCCCGTAATCCACGAGGTTATGTAGTGCTGACCATTGGATTGCCTGGCTCGGGCAAGACAACATGGTTCAAACGGCGCGGAGTCACTCCTCTGTCGAGCGATATGCTGCGCTCGATCCTATTCGACGACATCACGGAGCAGCGCTACCAGGGGCTGGTCTTCTCAACACTGCGTTCGCTGCTGCGTGCCCGGTTGATTGCGAAGATGCCATGGAACTACGTCGATGCTACCAACCTCTCACCACATGAACGCCGCCAGTGGATCAAGATGGCGAAGAGCTTCGGCTACGATGTCCAGGCCGTTTTCTTCGATGTGCCACTCGAGGTGTGCATGGAACGCAATAGCCGCCGTGAACGCGTGGTCAGTGACGAGATCATGCATAAGATGGCTGAACGGCTGCGGCCTCCCAGCTTCAAGGAAGGCTTCTCCAAGATCACTGTAGTGCGCGTGAAAAGTCCTGCTGCTGGCGGTCCGGAAAGTACTCCAGTGGAAGGCGCGTAAACGTTGCTATGGATATAGCTTATTAACTGATCGCTGAAACTTGCAGTTGAAGGGGACGGGCTTTAGCCCGTCCGTCAGCAAAGGAAGTTATCTCAGAGGCTTTTACAAACCGCTGCAAAAAGCCTGGTTTGTATCAGGGCACGACTTTAGTCGTGCCAAAAGTAGCTGAAAACGACCAAGGGCTTTAGCCCCTGAGGAATGGTTTTCCTTTATACAAGCAGATCTGCTTTATCGAGAGGTAAAGTGGCCCCAGCCATCGAATTTCGCGACATAACGCTCGCATTACCAGATGGCCGCCTGCTGCTTGACCACATAAACCTAAGGCTTGAAGAGGGAACCGTTACCGCGATTCTGGGCCGCAGCGGTTCAGGAAAGACAACTTTGCTGCGCACAGTCAACCGCATGATCGAGCCAACCGGTGGCAAGGTGCTCGTGCATGGGCAGGATGTTTCGGTCGCAGATCCCATTCCATTGCGGCGCGGCATCGGTTACGTGATTCAGGAAACCGGCCTCTTTCCGCATTTCACCGTAACGAAAAATGTGCTGGTAGTGCCGGTGGCGCAAGGCGTTGCAAAAAGTGAGTTGCAGGCACGGGTGTCCCCACTGCTGGCGCAGGTAGACCTCGATGCAGATATATTTTCGGCGCGCTATCCCTATCAGCTTTCCGGCGGGCAGCGGCAGCGAGTAGGACTGGCGCGGGCGCTTGCCGCTGATCCCCCCATTCTGCTGATGGACGAGCCCTTTGGCGCTCTCGATCCACTGACACGCGCTGAAATGCAGGACATGCTGCGTGGCTTGCTCGCAACTATCAAGAAGACCGTTCTGTTGGTGACGCACGACTTGGACGAAGCACTGTATCTGGCTTCGCGCGTTATTTTACTGGCCGCAGGGAAGCTGATTGTAGATTTACCGGCGAAAGAGTTTCTTTCTTCAGAGCATCCGGAGGTACGCGCCTATGTGCGCGCATTTCATCGTGGAGAGCAAGGCGCGGCGGTATGAGCGGATTTCTCCAGCAGCACGCCTCTGAGATCGCAACGCTGACCGTTGAGCACCTATGGCTTACCGGAGCTGCGATGCTGATCGCCACAGGGATAAGCGTGCCTGCGGGGATCTGGCTCACTCGGCATTCACGATGGGCAAAGCCAGTATTAGCTGTGGCAAATGTAATTCAGACAATTCCATCGCTAGCATTATTCGGATTCCTACTGCCGTTGCCCTGGCTCGGCGAGCACGCCGCCCGTATTGCGATTGCTGCTCTCACCGGATATGCTCTGCTGCCAATCATCCGCAATACCTATGCGGGCATTCAGGGGATCGATCCTGCAGTGGTAGAAGTAGCACGCGCGTTAGGGCTCACCAACATGCAGCGATTGTGGAAAGTAGAGCTGCCCTTGGCTGCGGGATTCATCCTGGCTGGGCTGCGAACGGCGACCGTTACCTGCGTGGGTATCGCAACGATTGCAGCCGCCGTAGGCGCAGGCGGACTTGGCGAGTTCATCTTTCGCGGAGTAGCTTCTGTTGATAACCGTCTGGTGCTGGCAGGCGCCATTCCCGCAGCCCTGCTGGCCTTGGGCGCCGATGCGTTGCTGGGATTAGTAGAACGCTGGTTACGCGTGCCTGGTCCAGCAAAGGGCGCGACATGATGTTTCTCGCGAATTGGCCTCATTTTGAAGGGGAAACAATAAGGTGTCATCCTGAGCGGAGTCAGCGCGTAGCGATGACGCAGTCGAAGGACCTGCTTTTTGCCAGGCAGAA
>Ga0137415_10001331_pt1 | contig 24280 bp, 27 predicted proteins | sample CZODoug3_1_1_16f_FD_183082 | JGI IMG/M metagenome (GOLD analysis project Ga0137415, IMG submission 183082) | Vadose zone soil fungal communities from Angelo Coast Range Reserve, California, USA - CZODoug3_1_1_16fungal (Hybrid Assembly) | ecosystem: Environmental > Terrestrial > Soil > Vadose...
AGCGTGTTGACGAGCGCCGCCTCCCACGCTCCGGTGCCCGAGCCGGGATAGAGGATGATCTGCCCGCGCGTCGTCTGGAACACGTCCTTCAGCCCCGCGAGGCAGTCCTGGACGAGCGCGCCGAAGGTGGGCCCGCGGTGGTCGATGACGGCCTGGGCCATTGCGCGCATCACGCGCTCGGGCACGAGCGTGGGGCCGGGGATCTGGAGGAACGGGCGTCCGGGCATGATGCACCGCAGTCTAGTGAAGGGGCTCGACCGCGTCAAATCCGTGCTAGGCTCCGATTCCCGATGACGCGCGACGAGATTCCGACGCCCGCGCTCCTGCTCGACATGGATCGCTTCGAGCGCAATCTCGAGCGCATGGCCAAGCACGTGCGCGCGGCCGGCAAGCAGCTGCGGCCGCACGCCAAGACCCATCGCTGCCCCGAGATCGCGCACAAGCAGGTTGCCGCCGGTGCGCTCGGCGTCGCGTGCGCGAAGCTTGGCGAGGCGGAGGTGATGGCGCGCTTCGGCATCCGCGGCCTCCTCATCACGACGGAGGTGGTGTCGCCGAGCGCGATCCGCCGCCTCATGCGGCTGGTGGCCGAGGCGCCGGACACGATGGTCGTCGTCGACAACGCCGAGAACGTGGACGCGCTCGCGCGCGCGGCCGTCGAGGACCGCGTGACCCTCAACGTGATGATCGACGTCGACGTCGGCAACCGGCGCACCGGGGTGCAGCCGGGGGAGGCCGCTCTCGCCCTGGGCCGTCACGTGGTCCACCGTGGGGCGCTGAGGCTGCGCGGGCTGCAGGGCTACGCCGGCCACTGTGCGCACGTGATGGGCTGGGCGCAGCGCCGCGAGGCGTCGCGCGCGGCGATGGCGCCGCTGATGGACACGCGCGCGCGCTTCGAGGCCGAGGGGCTGCCGGTGGAGATCGTCGCCGGCGGCTCGACGGGCACGCACGACATCGACGTCGAGCTGGCCGGGCTCACCGAGCTGCAGAGCGGCTCGTACTGCGTGATGGACCTCGACTATCGCCGCATCGGCGGCCGCGCCGGCGACGCCATGACGGAATTCGAGATGGCGCTGACGGTGGCCACGACGGTGGTGAGCGTGCCGACGCCCGATCGCGCGATGGTGGACGGCGGACTGAAGGCCTTTTCGACCGACAAGCCGTTCCCGCCGGAGGCCGTCGAGCGCCCCGGCGTCGAGTACGGGTTCGCCGGCGACGAGCACGGCCGGCTGACGATCACCGACCCCTCGCGTGCGCCCCGGCTGGGCGAGCGCATCGAGTTCTTCCCGCCCCACTGCGACCCGACGATCAACCTCTACGACCGCGTGTGGTGCGTGCGCGGCCCCCGCGTGGAGGCGGTGTGGGACATCGCCGGGCGCGGCCGGTCCGACTGAGCGACGCCGCCGGTCCCTTCTGCATCCCAACGTCATGCGCTGGCTGATCGCCGTCGCGGGCGCGCTCTGGATCGCGGTGATCGTCTGGGACGCGTTCGAGGCTATCGTGCTGCCGCGCCGCGTGACCCGGCGGCTGCGGCCCAGCAGCACCTTCTATCGGGTCACCTGGAGGGTGTGGTCGGCCATCGCCCGACGCCTGCCGCCGGGGGGACGGCGCGAGACCTACCTGTCCTTCTACGGCCCGCTGTCGGTGCTGATGCTGCTCGCGGCGTGGGCCGTGAGCCTCATCGTCGCCTTCGCCCTCGTGCAGTGGGGCCTCGGCGTGCGGCTCAGCGCGCCCGAGGGCGGAACATTTCTGGAGTACGTCTACCTGAGCGGCGAGACCTTCTTCACTCTCGGCCTCGGCGACATCGCGCCCACCTCGCGCGTGGGCCGCGCCGTGATGGTGGGCGAGGCCGGTCTCGGGTTCGGGTTCCTCGCGCTGGTGATCGGCTACGTCCCCGTCCTCTACCAGGCGTTCTCGCGCCGCGAGATCGAGATCACGCTGCTGGACGCCCGCGCGGGCTCGCCGCCGAGCGCGGAGGCGCTGTTGCGGAGCCATGCGGGCGAGGACCTCGAGGAGCTGGCCGAGCTGCTCGACGACTGGGAGCACTGGGCGGCGGAGATCATGGAGTCGCACCTGTCCTATCCGGTGCTGTCGTACTTCCGCTCGCAGCACGACAACCAGTCGTGGCTCGCTGCGCTCACGACCATCCTCGACACGAGCGCCCTGGTGATGGTGGGCGTCCAGGGCGCATGCGCGCGGCAGGCGGAATTCACGTTCGCCATGGCCCGCCACGCGGTGGTGGACCTCGCGCAGGTCCTGCGGCGGCGCCCGCGGCCGGCGGCGCACGACCGCCTGCTCCGCGAAGATCTCGAGGCGCTGCGCGTGGCGCTGGCGGCCGGCGCCATCGTGCTCGACGACTCCGACGCGGCGGCCGACAAGCTCGCGGAGCTGCGGCGGATGTACGAGCCCTACGTGATCGCGCTCGCGGACTATCTGGTGATGCCGCTGCCCGAGTGGCGCGACGCCGGCGACGGCCACCACAACTGGCGCGCCAGCGCCTGGCGGGACAGCTGATGGAGCGGCGGCGGCTCGGACGCACCGACATGGAGGTCACCGCGCTCGGCTTCGGCGGCAGCGAGATCGGCTACGAGGGCGTGAGCCAGACCGTGGCCACGCGGCTGCTGAACGCCGCCCTCGACGCCGGCCTGAACGTGATCGACACCGCCGAGTGCTACGCGGACAGCGAGACGCTGATCGGCCGCGCGGTGAGCGGCCGGCGGCGCGAGTTCCACCTCTTCACGAAGGTCGGCCACGCCGCCGGCTGGAGCCGCGACGACTGGCGGCCGCCGGCGATCCTCAAGTCCATCGAGCGCAGCCTCGAGCGCCTGCGCACCGACGCGCTCGACCTCGTGCAGCTGCACTCGTGCTCGGAGGGCGTGCTGAAGAAGGGCGATGCCATCGCCGCCCTGGAGACGGCGAGGCAGCGCGGGCTTACCCGCTACATCGGCTACAGCGGCGATGGCGCGGCGGCGCGCCGGGCGGTCGAGAGCGGCCGCTTCGACACCCTGCAGATCTCGGTGAGCGTCGCCGACCAGGGGGCGCTCGACGCCGTGCTGCCGGCCGCTCGCGAGCGCGGGCTGGGCGTCATCGCCAAGCGGCCGGTGGCCAACGTCGCGTGGCGGAGCCGCTCGCGCCCGCCCGCGAGCGCCTACCACCGGACGTACTGGGAGCGGCTGCGCGCGCTCGACTACGACTTCCTCGCCCGCCCGCTCGACGACGCGGTGGCCACGGCGCTGCGCTTCACGCTCAGCGTGCCCGGCATCCATACCGCCATCGTCGGCACGTCCAGGCCGGAGCGCTGGAAGCAGAACGCAGAACGGCTGGAGGCCGGCCCGCTACCCGCCGCCGAATTCGACGCGATCCGCGCCCGCTGGCGCGAGCGCGCCGCCCCCGACTGGCAAGGAGAGACCTGAGAACGCGGGAAGCCCCGAATATCGAGGAGCGCCACGGGTTTCCCGGGGCGCTCCGAGCGTGGGGGGTATGGGGGCCATGTCGGGGCCCCCATCTCTAAGGAGCTTCGCGGGCGTCGGGGTTGACGCCGAGCGACGCGAGCAGCGCGCGGGCGCGCGGAGCGTCGCGGAGCACCCAGTAGGGCATGTCGCTCGGGGCCGGCTCGGCGACGACGCGCTGCAGCTCGCGCTGGGCATCGGCCGAGCGCCGCGTCGCGAGGTAGAGACGCGCCAGCTCGAGGCGCGTGCCGGTCCGCCGCGGGTCAGCCTCGAGCGCCCGGCGAAAATGCTCCTCGGCGCGGGCGCGGTCGCCGCCCAGCATCGCCGGCAGCTCGGCGTCCAGCCCGCCCGCGAGCGTGTGACCCTCCACCGACGCGGGATTGAGGCTCAGGATCGTCTGCGCTTCCTGGCGCAGCACGGGGACGACGGACAGCGCGCGCATGAGCCCGCGCGTCTCCGCCCAGCGCGCGCTGTTGAGCGCGTACCAGATGTGCGCGCTCTCGCTCCGCGGCGCCAGCGTCACGGCGCGCCGGCCGGCCTCGCGGCCGCGGTCGTAGGCCGCCAGGCGCTCGCTGTCACCGCGCGCGCGGAATTCGCCGATGAGGAACCAGGTCCGCGACAGGTCGGTCACCACCGTCGCGTCGGGCTCGCGCTCGGCGGCGGCAGCGAGCAGGTCGCGGGCGCGGTCCAGGTCGCCGAGGTTTTCGTGGTAGTGCGCGAGGAGGGCGTGCGCCTCGGGCGGCGTCTCGGCTGCCGCCGGGCTGGCGAGCGCCGCGACGAAGAGCAGCGGCACGCCGACCCGCGATCGGATGGCGCCGGCGGCGCGGCTCACGCCCCGGGACGGTACGCGATCAGATAGCGGTGCTCGCCCTCCAGCACGATCTCGCCGCGCTGGTTCTCGAGCGTCACGCGCAGCGTGAGCAGGCCGGCCGAGCGCTTGCGCTCGAGCGCCGTCACCTCGTGGCGCGGCTTCACGGTGTCGCCGACGAACGCGGGATGCTTGAAGCGCGTCGTCTGCTCCACGAAGGCCACGATCGAGCCCTCGATGACCGGGGCCAGCGTGGAGGCGCCGACGGCCGTCATCGAGGTGAGCAGCAGGCCGTGGGCGAGCCGGCGGCCGAAGCGCGTCGTCTTCGCGTACTCGTCGTCATAGTGCAGCGGGTGCGCGTCACCCGTCATGCCGGCGAAGAACATGAAATGCGCGTCGGTCAGCGTCTTGCCCGGACTCTCGAACCGGTCGCCGACCTTGAAGTCGTCGAACCACAGCTGGCCGCTCACCACAGCCGCCAGAAGACGTCGTAGACCTCGGTGGGGGTGCGCGCGGCGAAGATGGCCGGGCGCGCGCGGGCGGCGAACGGCAGTCCGTCCGAGTACCACGCGAGGTGCTTCTTGAGCTGCACGAGCGCCGGGCGCTCGGCCAGGTGCGCCTCGATCAGCGCGGCGTGCCGGCGGATGACGGCCGCACGCTCGTCGTGCGCCACCTCCACGCCACGGAAGACCCACGGCCGCCCGAGCGCGCCGCGGCCGATCATCACCGCCGCGCAGCCGGTGGCGGCCATCATGGCGGCGGCGTCGGCGTGGCTCTGCACGTCGCCGTTGCCCGTGACGGGCACGCGCACGGCGGCCACCACCTCCGCGATCACGTCCCACGGCGCGCGGCCCGTGTACTGCTGGCTGCGCGTGCGCGGGTGCACGGTGACGCCGTCGACGCCCTCGCTCTCGGCCAGTCGCGCGATCTCCGGCGCGTTCACGCTGCGGTCGTCCCAGCCCCCGCGGATCTTGATGGTCAGCGGCCCCGCCACCGCCTTGCGCAGCGTGCGGAAGATGACGGCGGCGCGCAGCGGATCGCGCATCAGCGCCGCGCCCTGGCCCTTGGCGACGATCTTCGCCACCGGGCAGCCCATGTTGAGATCGATGCCGTCGGCCCCGGCGGCTTCCAGCCGACGCGCCGCCTCGGCGAGCAGGTCGGGATCCTCGCCGAGCAGCTGCATGGCGAGCGGCCGCTCCTCGGGCAGATAGGCGGCCAGAGCGAGGGTACGCGCGTTGTCGTGCACGAGCGCGCGCGCGTCGATCTCCTCGCTGGTGAGCCGACCGGCGCCGCACTCACGGGCGACGAGCCGGAACGGCGCGTTGGTGACGCCGGCCATGGGGGCGAGGCGGAGGTCGAGCGCGCTCACCCGCTCATTGTAAACGCGGAGCCCGCGCCAGCCACGCCGCCGCCAGCGCCGCCAGCACGCCGGGCGGGGCCCAGAACAGCACGGCCCAGAGCGCGCGCGTCGAAGCCGCGTGCCGGTCGAAGGGCAGGAGCGGACCGAGCCTGACGAGGCCGAGGAACAGGACGAGCCACCAGGCGGCCGCCGCGGCGACGAACACGAGGACGGTGACGCCCGCGCCGGCGAGCACGCGTCCGCCGCGCCGGCCGCGACCGAGCCCGATCAGGAGGACGGCGGCGAGGACGATCGCGCCGGGGAGGATTTGCACGTCAGGCGGGGCGCGCGGCCAGGACGGCGACGGGGAAGCCGTAGTGGATCTGCTCGCCCACGCGCCGCGTCTGGATGTCGAGCGCGTCGTCGGCCAGCGAGGCGCGGAACAGCGCGCGGATGCGGTCGGCGTCGCCCGGCTTCGGGAACGAGCGCGAGAGCAGACCGTCCAGCTCACCTTCGAGGCGGTAGAAGGTCTGGCGGGGCTCGCGCAGGCCGGCCTTCGCGAACAGCGCCAGGTGCTCGACCACCGGCAGCGCGCGCGTGTGTGACGGGTCGCGCAGCCGCTCCATGGCGTTGAAGGCGTCGGCCTTGTCCGGCGCCGGCGCGCTGTCGATCACCATCACCGTGCCCCCCGGCGCGCAGACACGCCGCATCTGTGCCAGCACGGCGCCGGGGTCGAGCAGGTGATGGAACGCGAAGCGCGAGACGACGAGCGTGAACGCGGCGTCCGCGTAGGGCAGCGGCAGCACGTCGCCCTGCTGCCACGTCACGTTGCCCAGGCGCTGCTCGGAGGCAAGCGCGCGCGCCCGGTCCAGCATCGCGGGGGTGAGGTCGATCCCCGTCACATGGCGCGTCACCTTCGCGAAGGCGCAGGCGAGGATGCCGGGGCCGCACGCGACGTCGAGCACGGTGTCGTCGGAGCCGCAGCCGCTGAACTCGATGACGAGGCGCAGCGCCGTCTCGTCGCGGATCGACGGCGCCGTCGCGAACGGCGTCGCCTGGCGCGTGAACTGGTCGAGAATCGCGTCGCGATGCGCGTCGCTCACGCCGTCCTCTTGTAGAGCCGGCCGCCCTTCATGATGACCTTGAGATTGTCCTGCACCTGGAAGACGCGCAGGTTCTTGAGCGGGTTGCCCTGGACGACGATGAGGTCGGCGTACTTGTTCGGCTCGACGCTGCCGATCCTGTCCTGCATGCGGAACAGCTCGGCGTTGACCTTCGTGGCCGAGAGCAGGACCTCCATCGGCTTCATCACCTGGCCCTTGAGCTCGAACTCCACCGCGCGCTGGGTCATCATGTCGCCGAGCAGATCGGAGCCCGAGCCGATCTTGCAGCCCGCCTTGTACGCGTAGGTCAGCCCCTGCATCGACTGCTGGCGCGCCATGTCGATCTTCGCGACCTGGTGGTCGCCGATGCCGTAGCGCTTGCCCTCGCGGTAGATCGCCTCGTACGTCACCATCGTCGGCACCAGGAACGCGTCGGCGTCCTTGATGGCCTTGGCCGCGGCCTCGCGGATGAGGTTGCCGTGCTCGATCGAGCGCACGCCGGCCTCGATGGCGCGGCGCACGGCGGAATCGGAGTACGCGTGGCTGAGCACGTACTTGCCGACGGCCTGGGCTTCTTCGACGGCCGCGCGCATTTCCGCGACCGTGAACTGGGTGGTGTCGAGCTCGTCCGACGGCGACATCGCGCCCCCGGACGCCATGATCTTGATCTGATCGACGTCGCGGCGGATGTTCTCGCGCGCGGCCCGGCGGACCTCGTCCGGTCCGTCCGCGATGAACCCGACCATCCCGACGCAGCAGTCGATCGGGTCGGTCCACTCGGAGCGGCGTCGCTTGTCGCCGTGGCCGCCGGTCTGGGAGATGTACCGCCCGGACACGAGCAGGCGTGGCCCGGGGAAGTGCCCTTCCTCGAGCACCATGCGAAAGCCGTAGTCGGCGCCGCCCGCGTCGCGCACGGTGGTGAAGCCCTGCATCAGGCACTCGTGCGCGCGCTGCATGGCACGGGCCGCGATGTACGACGGCGGATAGAAGCGGTGCTGGTCGGTGATGTTCTCGGTCACCGCGCAGATGTGCACGTGGGCATCGGTGAGCCCGGGCATCAGCGTCGCGCCCGCGCAGTCGATGGTGGTCACCGGGCCCGGCAGCGCGCCGGCTCCGCCCTTGACGCGCACGTCCTTGATGCGGTCGTCCTCGACGATCACGGTGGCGCCCTCGACGGGATCGGCGCCGGTGCAGTCGATCAGGAACGCGTTGGTGAAGACGCTGAGACTCATCGCGCGATCACCTTGGCGTCGTACATCCAGACCTTCTCGTCGGCGCGCGGCGTCCATTCGATCGACTGCGCCACGCCGTAGAGGTCGTGCTGCTGCCAGAGGAAGACCCACGGCGCCTCGTCGTGGACCAGGCGCTGCAGCTCGGCATACGCCTCGGCGCGCGCCTTGGGATCGAGCAGCATCTGGGCGCGCGCGACCTTGTCGTCGATGGTCTTGTTGTTGCCGTAGGACGAGTAGGTCTGGTCGGCGAGGAACAGCGGCTGCATGGTGCCCTGGCCGTGCAGGGCCGGGCCCCAGCCGAGGAAGAACATGTCGCCGGTGTTGCGGTTCTTGATCTTGTCCAGGTGCGTACCCCACTCGTTGACGACGACGTTGGTCTTGATGCCGAGGCGCTGCAGCTGCGCGGCGATGGCCAGCGAGACGTCCTTGTCGAGCGGGTAGCGGCCCGACGGGGTGTCGAGCGTGAGCGCCAGCGCCTTCGGATCGACGCCGGCCTCCTTGAAGAGCGCCTGGGCGCGCGCGGGATCGTGCTTGTAGCACTCCACCGGGGCGTAGTCGACGTTGGCGGGCGCCATGGGGCCGCACATCCGCGTGGCGCGGCCTCTGAGCACCTGCTTGATGAGCTCCTCCACGTCGACGGCGTGGTTCATCGCGCGCCGCACGCGCACGTCCTGCATCGGGCCGGGCTTGAGGTTCACCAGTGCCAGGTAGTTGATGCGCGACGACACGGTCGCGCGCAGGCGCGCGCGGCCGCTCTTCTCGACGGCCTCGACGGTGTGGGGCGGCACGTCCTTCATGATGTCGATCTCGCCCGACAGCAGGGCGGCCATGCGCGCGCTGAACTCGGGGATGAAGCGGAAGGTCACGCGGCTCACGTCGGCGGGGCCCTGCCAGTAATCGGGGTTGCGCTCGAGGACGAGCCGCTCGTCGCGCCGCCACTCGACGAACCTGAACGGCCCGGTGCCGATCGGCTTCTCGGCGAGCTTGGCGGGGCCCAGCTCCTTCAGCGCCTTCGCGGGCATGATGAGGGAGTTGGTCAGCGACGCGCTGTCGACGAGGTTCGGCCACGGCTGCTTGGTCACGAAGCGCACCGTGTAGTCGTCGACGACCTGCACCTCTTTGACGAGGCCCCAGTACGCCGCGGTGGCGAAGTGGCTCTTGCTCGCGGGGTCGAGCGCATAGTCGATCGTCGCCTTCACGGAGGCCGCCGTGAACGGCTCGCCGTTGTGGAACTTGACGTTGCGCCGGAGCTTGAACTCCCACGTCGTGTCGTTGACGATCTTCCACTCGGTGGCGAGCATCGGCCGGGGCTTGAACGTCTTGGCGTCGCGGTCGAGGAGGCGATCGTAGATGTGCTCGAGCATGTTGTTCGTCGTCCAGTCCACGATGGTGACGGCGAGCATCGTGCGCGGCTCGGCGCCGAGCCCGACCACGATCTCTTTCGTCTTGCTGCGGTCCTGGGCGTGGACGGGGGCGACCCCGAGTGCCGCGACGAGCAGCACGGCGAGCGTGGCGACGCGGAACGCGATCCGCATGAGTGTCCTCCTCGGCGTGATGACCGGGCGATGGTCGACGCGCCCGGCGACAGCGGCCAGCAGTGTACTACGGCGTATCGAGCCCGTGACGTTGACGGCCAAACCGGGCGGTCCGATAATCACGGGCGACATGAGCGACCACGCCTTTCAGGTGTTGATGCTCTGGCTCATCTGCGCCCAGGTGTTCATGAGCTTCATGGCGCTTCTCGTCTTCTGGTACAAGACTCGCAAGGGTCTGGACCAGATCGAGGGCATCAGCGCGGCCGTGTACCTCGAGGTCAAGCGCACCCTGCGCGAGTACCGCTCAAACCCGTAGCTTCGGGTCGAGGGTGTCGCGCAGCCAGTCGCCGAGCAGGTTCACGCCGAGGGCCGTGAGCGCCAGCGCCGCGCCGGGAAACGCCCCCAGCCACCACGCCACGTAGAGAAAGTCGCGACTCTCGCTCAGCATGCTGCCCCACGCCGGCGTGGGCGGCTGCACGCCGAAGCCCAGGAACGAGATGGCGGCCTCGGCCACGACGAACTGCGAGAACTGCAGGCTGGCCACCACGATGATGGACGGCGCGACGTTGGGCAGCACGTGGCGGAAGAGCAGGCGCGGCCGGCCGACGCCGAGCGCCGCCGCCGCGTGCACGTAGTCGCGCTGCTTCACCGACAGCACCTCGCCCCGCACGACCCGCGCGTAGACGACCCAGCCCGCCGCCGACAGGCTCAGGATGATGTTGCGCAGGCCGAGCCCCACGATGGCGTTGATGGTGAGCGCGAGCAGGATGAACGGAAAGGAGAGCTGCACGTCGGCCAGCCGCATGATGGCCGTCGACGGCCAGCGCTCGACGAAGCCGGCGACGAGGCCGAGCAGGCCGCCGACGATCGCCGTCACCACGACCGTGCACACGCCGATGAACAGCGCGAGCCGCGCGCCGTAGAGGACGCGCGCGAGCAGATCGCGGCCGAGCTGGTCGGTGCCGAGCGGATGGCCCGGCGAGCCCGGCGGCTTGAGGCCGCCGGCGAAGTCGGTGGTCATCGGGTCGGTCGCCGCCAGCCAGGGCGCGCCGACCGCGGCGACGACGACGGCGAGGGTGAGCGCCAGGCCGAGGTACTTCTTCATGACCGCAGTCTCACGCGCGGGTCGAGCCAGGCGTAGAGCAGGTCCACGACCAGGTTCATGAGCGTGTAGACGATCGACGTGAACGACACCGCGGCCATCACCACGGGGAAGTCGCGGTTCAGCAGCGCCTGCACGGTGAGCCGCCCGAGGCCCGGCCACGCGAAGATCGTCTCGGTCACGACGGCGCCGCCGAGCAGCTGGCCGGCCTCGAGCCCCGCCAGCGTGACGATCGGGATCGCGGAGTTGCGCAGGGCGTGCTTGCCGACCACGTGCCGCTCGGCCAGGCCCTTGGCGCGCGCGGTCAGCACGTAGTCCTCGCCGAGCGCCTCCAGCACCGCCGAGCGCGTGAGCCGCGCGACGCGCGCGGCGTAGAAGGCCGCCAGCACGACCGCGGGCATGACGAGGTGCGCGAGCCCGCCCATGCCGCCCGTGGGCAGCCAGCGCAGCTGCACGGCGAAGAGGTAGATCAGCATGAGGCCGAGCCAGAAGCCCGGCGTGGCCTGGCCGAGCACCATCAGCACGGTGCCCGCGTGGTCCACCGCGCCGTCGCGGCGCACGGCGGTGGCGACGCCGAGCGGCACCGCGAGGGCGAGCGTCAGCAGCATGGCCGTCCCCGCCAGCAGCAGCGTGGCCGGCAGCCGCTCGAGCACGAGGCCGAGCGCGTCGCGCCGGTAGCGCAGCGACTCCCCGAAGTCGCCGCGCACGGCGCCCCGCATGAAGCGCGCGTACTGCACGAGGAGGGGATCGTTGAAGCCCAGGCGCTCGCGGTACTCGTTGACGTCCTTGGCCTGGATGTCCATCGGCATGAAGAGCAGCACCGGGTCGCCGGACAGGCGCACCATCCCGAACACGGCCGTGAGCGAGAGGAAGACGACGAGCACGGTCTGGAGCAGCCGTGAGGCGATCCAGCCGCGCATTCAGCGGCGCTCGTAGCGGCGGCGCAGTCTCACGGGCTGCCGGCGCTTGCGATAGCGGAGATTGAGCAGCTCGACGAAGAGCGAGAAGGCCATCGCGACGTAGATGTAGGCCTTGGCCACGTGCTGACCCATCCCGTCGGCCACGAGCACCACGCCGATGAGGAGCAGGAAGGCCAGCGCGAGGATCTTCACGCTCGGGTGGCGCTCCACGAAGCCGGCCACGGCGCCCATGCTGGCCAGCATCACGAGCATGGCGATCACCATGGCCGCCACCATGACCGACAGGCGGTTGGCCATGCCGACGGCCGTGATCACGGAGTCGAGCGAGAACACGATGTCGAGCACGAGGATCTGGGCGAGCACACCGACGAAGCGCCCGCGTCCGCCGCCCTCGCGCTCGACGTGCTCGACCTCGAGCTTGTCGTAGATCTCCCACGTCGCCTTGCCGACCAGGAAGAGGCCGCCGCCGATCAGGATGAGGTCGCGTCCACTCAGGCCGTGGCCCCGCACGCTGAACAGCGGCCGCGTGAGTCCCATCATCCACGAGATCGTGAAGAGCAGCCCGATGCGGATGCCCAGCGCGAGCGTGAGCCCGAGCCGTCGCGCCGAATCTTGTTGCCTCGCGGGCAGCCGCCCGGTGAGGATCGCGATGAAGACGACGTTGTCGACGCCGAGGACGATTTCGAGCGCGGCCAGCGTCGCGAGCGCGACCAGGCCGTCGGCGGTCAGGAACGCGTCCATCGTCGGCGGCATACTACCGCAGCGCCCGTCCGTATACTGTGGGACCGTGCGCTCCGTCACGCTCGTCCTGACCCTGCTCCTCGGCGCCCCCTCGCTCGCCGCGGGCGCCCGGGCCCCGGAGGATGTCGTGGCGGAGGTGCGCCGCGCGACCGCGCGCTACGTGGACGTCGCGACCGCGCGCGCCGACGGCTATCTCCAGGCGAGCGGGATGGAGGCGCGTCACGGCTATCACTTCGTGCAGCCGGCGGCGCAGGCGCGCGCGCTGGCGACGGGCACGCTCGATCTCGCGGCCCCGCCGGTGCTGCTCTACGTGGAGCGCGACGGTCTGTGGCAGCTCGTCGGCGTGGAGTACGCGCTGCCGTCGGTGCCCCACGGCGATGCGCTCCCCGGCGCCGTGTGGCACACGCACGAGGCGTCGTGTCACTACCGCGACTTCCGCGAGCTGCCGGCCGCGAGCGCGCGCGCGTGCCCGGCGCGCCATCCGGCCAGTGGCGAGGTGTTCGTCGGCTGGCACCCGGCGCTCGCCGTGGCCCACGTGTGGGCGTGGTACCCGAACCCCGACGGCGTGTTCGCGGAGGCCAACCCGTGGCTCGCGCCCTACGGCGGCCTCGCCGCGCGCGAGCACCACGCACGGAATCCGGCCGAGATGTTCTACTCGCAGCTCACCCACCGCGTGGCCGGCGTCATCTTGCTCACGCTCGCGGCGCTCACCCTGTGGGAGTCATGGCGGCCGCGGCCGTTCCCGTGGAACGCGGTGTCGGCGCCGCTCTGGGTGGCCTTCGGCGTCTACCTGATTCCCAGCAGCGACCCGGAGTCGTGGCCGTACGGGCCCCAGCGCTTCGGCGAGATCTTCAGCGACCCCCTCGTACTGCAGCACAAGCTGCTCGCGCTCCTGCCGATCGCGATCGGCGTGATCACGGCGCTGCGCGGCGCGGCGGTGCTGCCGGGGCGGCGGCTGGCCCGCGTGCTGGGGGTGCTGGCCCTCGCCGGCGGCGCGACGCTCTTCTTCCACTTCCACGAGGGCCGCCTGCACGTCGACGCGATCTACCTGCAGCACGTGCTGATGGGGTCGACGGCCGTCGGCGTCGGGGTGGCGCTGCTGATCGGCACGCGCACGCCGCGCGTGCGCCCGTGGCTCGCATGGGCGTGGCCCGCGTTTCTCGCCGCGATGGCCACCGTGCTGCTGTTCTATCGCGAGACCTGATACACTCCCCGCCGCCATGCTGGTCACCGGCCTTTTCCACTGCGCGATCAAGACCAACGACCTCGCCGCCACCGTCGCGTTCTACACCAAGGTGCTCGGCCTGCGCGAGGTCGCGCGGCCGGACTTCGGGTATCCCGGCGCGTGGCTCGCGTGTCCCGCGCCGGGCGGCGACGCCATCGTGCATATCTACGCCGGCGGCCCCGCGCTCGGCCGGCAGGGCAAAGCCCCCGTCGGCACCGGCGCCATCGATCACCTCTCGCTCGCGGCGCACGGCTTCCACGAGTTCCGCGAGCGCTTTCGCGCCGCCGGTCTGGACTGGCGCGAGTTCCTCGTGCCCGGCACCACGCTCTGGCAGCTCTTCGTCTATGACCCGAGCGGCCTGCAGCTCGAGCTGACGTTCGACGGCGACGCCGAGGCCGGCCCGCCCCCCGATATGAGCGCCGGCCGTCGCTACGTCGCGGGCGACTCCTTCTTCACGCCAGGCGTCTGACGGCTGCCCGCTCTTTCGGCGATGGCGTCCGGCCTGCCCAAGGCGGAGGCAGCGGGCCCGGAGCGCCGCCGGCCGCTCGTCCGAAGTTTCGGCCAGTTGCGCCGTGGCGTGCTTCTTGCGACCGCGCGCGCCGTCGCCAGCCGACGAGATCGAGGAGGTCTGTCATGCTCAAGCGCATCGTCGCCGTCGCCGCCGTGCTCGTCGTGGCCGCGGGGTCGCTCGGTCCCGTGACCGCGCAGGGCGGCAAGGTCGCCATGCTCCTGCCCGGCTCCATCAACGACCAGAGCTGGAACGCCGCCGGCTACGGCGGGCTGCTCAAGCTGAAAGAGCAGGGAATGGAGATCGCCTACTCGGAGAACGTCCAGGCCGCGGATCACATCGAGGCGATGAAGGACTACGCGCGCCGCGGGTTCAGTCCGATCGTCGGACACTCCGGCCGTTTCCTCTCCGCGGCGCAGCGCGTCGGCCCGGAGTTCGAGAAGACGCTCTTCGTCGTCGGCTCCGGCTCGGGCGGCCAGGGCAAGAACGTGATCTCGCTCGATCTCGCCAACGAGCAGTTCGCGTACCTCGCGGGCGCCCTCGCCGCGCGCATGAGCAAGAGCGGCAAGATCGGCGCGGTGGCCGGGCTCGAGGGGCTGCCGAACATGGTGGCGAGCATGGGGGGCTTCCGGCTCGGCGCCAGGAGCGCGCGACCCGACATCGAGGTCCGCATCGTCTATCTGCAGTCGATGGAAGATCCAGCCGCCGCGAAGGAGGCGGCGTTCTCGCTGATCGGCGGCGGCGCCGACGTCGTGGGCGGCAAGCTCAACGCCGGCCACGCGGGGCTCGTGCAGGCGGCGAAGGAAAAGGGCGTGTGGACGATCGGCCGCTCGTTCGGTCACACGCAGATCGCGCCCGAGCGCGTCCTCACCAACATCAACGAGAAGTGGTCCGAGGTCTACGCCACCGCGGTGCCCGAGCTGCTCGCCGGCCGCCTGCAGGGCCCGTACGTCGCGTTCGGCTATGACACCAAGGGCACGACGGGCGGCGAGCTGCGCTACTCGCCGGAGCGCGAGCTCAACGCCGACGTCCCGCCCGCCGTCGCGACCGAGATCGACGGGATCAAGAAGAAGTTCGCCTCGGGCGCGCTGAAGGTGAAGCCCACCAAGGACGACGCCCGCAGCGGTGCCTGAGCCCGGGCGCGCGCCCGGCGCCATGCTGGCGATGCGCGGCATCGTCAAGAGCTACGGCGCCGTGCGTGCGAACCGCGGCATCGACCTCGACGTGTCCGCCGGCGCCATCGTCGGTCTCCTCGGCGAGAACGGCTCCGGCAAGACGACGCTCATGAACGTGCTGTACGGGCTCGTGCGCCCGGACGCCGGCAGCGCGACGTTCAAGGGCCGGCCGCTGCCGCTCGGCTCGCCGCGCGCGGCGCTGGCCGCAGGCATCGGCATGATCCACCAGCACTTCATGCTCGTGCCCGCGATGAGCGTGACCGAGAACGTCATGCTCGGCTGGCCGACCCCAGGCGTATGGCTGCGCGCGGCGCGCGTCGCCGAGCGCGTCCGCGAAGCGAGCCGTGTCTACGGACTCGAGCTCGATCCCGACGGCGCGGTCGGTGCGCTGCCGCTGGGACTGCAGCAGCGTGTGGAGATCCTCAAGGCGGTGCTGCGGGGCGCCGACCTCCTCATCCTCGACGAGCCTACGTCCAACCTGAGCCCGCCCGAGGTCTCCGCCCTGCTCGGCGTGCTGCGCCGGCTGCGCGACGAGGGACGCTCCGTCATCTTCATCTCCCACAAGCTCGGCGAGGTGCTCGAGGTCTGCGACGAGGTCGTGGTGCTCCGCGACGGTCAGGTGGCCGGCCGGCGCGCGGTTGCCGGCGCCAGCCGCGAGGACCTCGCGCGGCTCATGGTCGGACGCGACCTGCCGCCCGCCGTCGAGCCCGCGCCACGCGCCCCCGGCGCGGAGATCCTCGTGGTCGCCGACCTGCATGCGCGTGACGCGGCCGGCGTCGAGCGGCTGCGCGGCGTGAGCTTCTCCGTGCGCGCCGGAGAGATCTTCGCGATCGCGGGCGTGGACGGCAACGGGCAGGCGGAGCTGGCCGAGGTGCTCGGCGGCCTGGCGCCGCCGACGCGGGGCAGCGTCTTCGTGGATGGCGCGGCGCTCGTCGGCGGCGTGGCCACGCGCCTCGCCGTCGGAGTCGCGCACGTGCCGGCCGACCGCGCGGGTGTCGGGCTCGTGCGCGACATGACGATCGCCGACAACGTCGTCCTGCGCGACGTCGACCGGCCGCCGTTCTGCCGGCGCGGCTGGCTCGACCGCGCCGCCGCGCGCGCAGCCGCGCGCCGCGGGATCGAGGCCTTCGACATCCGTGCCGAGGGCGTCGACGTCCCCGTGCGCACGCTCTCCGGCGGCAACCAGCAGAAGGTGATCCTCGCGCGCGAGCTCGGCCGCCGGCCCCGCGTGCTGCTGGCCGTGCAGCCCACGCGCGGCCTCGACCCGGGCGCGACGCGCTTCGTGATCGACCGCGTCCGCGCGCTGCGCGACGGCGGAGCCGCCGTCCTCTACGTCTCCACCGAGCTGGAGGAGATCCTCGGCGTCGCCGACCGGCTCGCGGTGATGCACGCCGGGCGGCTGGTGGGCGTCATGCGGCCGGCCGACGCCGACCTCACGCGTGTCGGGCTGATGATGGCCGGCGCGCTCGAGGAGCCGCCCGATGCCGCCGCGCTGTACGGCGTCCGCCCATGACGGCCGCCGCGCTCGCACGCTCCTTCGCCGTCGGCGGCGCCGTGCGTCCGCTCGCCTCGGCCGTGCTGGGCATCGCGGTCGCCCTCGGGACCGCCGCGCTGCTCGTGCTGCTCTCGGGGCGCAACCCGGTTGTCGCCTACGTCGCCCTCCTCGCCGGCGCCGTCGGCACGCCCGACCGCGTGGCCGTCGCGCTCAACAAGGCGACGCCCTATCTATTGACGGGCTGCGGCGTCGCGCTCTGCTTCCGCGCGCGCATCATCAACATCGGCGCCGAGGGCCAGATCGCGCTCGGCGGGCTCGCGGCCACGTGGCTGGCGCTGCGGCTGCCGCAGGCGCCGGTCGTGGTGCTGCCGGTGCTGTGCGCGCTGGCCGGCGCGGCGGCCGGCGCCGCGTGGGCCGGACTCGCCGCGCTCATCCGGCTCAAGCGCCGCGTCCACGAGGTGCTCGTCACGCTGCTGCTGAACTTCGTCGGCGTACTCGTGGTGGGCGAGGCGCTGCACGGCGAGCTGGGCGAGCCCGGGGCCGGCTTCCCGCAGTCACCGCTGCTGCCGGCCGCCGCCTGGCTGCCCAAGCTCGTGCGCGGCACCGATCTGCACGTGGGCATCCTCGTGGCCGTGGCCGCGGTCGTCGCGTGTCACCTCGTGCTCTGGCGCACGCCCTTCGGCTTTCGCCTGCGCGTGCTGGGCGCCAGCGAGGGCGCCGCGCGCTACGCGGGCATCGGCGCGGCGCGCGCGACGCTCTCGGTGATGATGCTCGCGGGCGGGCTCGCCGGCGTGGCGGGCGCCATCGAGGTCCTCGGCGTCCACTACCGGCTGATCGAGGGCTTCTCGCAGGGCTTCGGCTTCGCCGCCGTCTCCATCGCGCTGATCGGCGCGCTCAGCCCGCTCGGTGTGCTGCCGGCGGGGCTCTTCTTCGGCTTCCTCGAGTCGGGTGCCCTGGCCATGCAGCGCGCCGTGGGCGTGCCGACGCCGCTCGTGTCGGTCATCCAGGGCCTGACGATGATCTTCGTGCTGGCGGCGATGGCGCTGTCCGCCGCGCGGGCGCGCGTGTGAGCGTCGAGACGGCGCTCGTGGAGCTGCTGGCCGCGGCCGTGCGCATCGCCACGCCGCTCTTCTTCGCCGCCCTCGGCGGCATCCTCTCCGAGCGCGCCGGTGTCTTCGCGGTGGGCCTCGAGGGCATGATGCTGGCGGGCGCCTTCGGCGGGGTGCTCGCCGGCCACCTCGCCGGCAGCGCCGCCGCCGGCCTCGCCGCCAGCGTTGCCGCCGGCGCGCTGCTCGCGCTGCTCGTCGGCGTGGCGACCGTGCGGTTCGGCGCCGACCAGATGGTGACGGGCCTGGCCGTCAACATCCTGGCCGTCGGCCTCACGAGCTTCCTGCTGCGCGGCTTTGCCGCGCGCGGCGAGGCGGCGACCCTGCGCGTGCCCGTGCTGGCCGCGTGGCCGGTGCCGGCACTGGCCGACGTGCCGGTGCTCGGCGCGGTGCTCTTCCGCCAGCCACCACTGACCTACGCCGCCGTCGTCTTCGGCGTGCTCGTCGCCGTGTTCCTCGCCCGCACGCGCCCGGGCCTCACGCTGCGCGCGGTCGGCGAGAACCCGGCCGCGGCGTTCGCGGTCGGCGTCGACCCCGCGCGCGTCCGCCTGGCGGCGGTGCTGGCGTGCGGCGCGCTGGCGGGCCTGGGCGGCGCCGTGCTGAGCCTGCAGCAGGTGGGCACCTTCACCGACGCGATGACGAACGGCCGCGGCTACATCGCGCTGGCCGCGATCATCGTCGGGCGCTGGCTGCCCGGCGCTACGCTGCTCGGCTGCCTGCTCTTCGGCGCCGCCGACGCGCTGCAGCTGCGCGTGCAGTCGCTGCGGCTGCCCGTGTCGTCCTACGTGATCCAGATGACGCCGTACGTGGTCGCGCTCGTCGTGCTCGCGGGGCTGGGCCGCTCGGCGCGGCTGCCGGCCGCGCTCGGCACGCCGTTCCACCGCGAGTAGACTCGAGCCTCGCCACGAGCTGCGGCAGCGCACTCCAACGACGGAGGGTGGTTCCGTGCAACGCGTCGACGTCCACGTCATTCCGACCGCCGCGCCCGACGACGTCACCGGCCTCGACGCGCTGATCCGCGCGGGCACGGTCGATCCCGCGCACGTGATCTGCCTGCTCGGCAAGACCGAGGGCAACGGCTGCGTCAACGACTTCAGCCGCGGGTTCGCGACCCGCGCCTTCAAGACGCTGCTGGCGCAGGCGCTCGGCCGCCCGGAGACCGAGGTCGCCGCGCGCGTGCTGTTCATCATGTCCGGCGGCACCGAGGGCGTGATGGCCCCGCACATGACGGTGTTCACGCGACGCGAGTCGCCCGGCGCCGCCGGAGCGCCCGGGCTCGTGGCCGGCATCGCGAAGACGCGCGCCTTGGCCCCCGAGGAGCTCGGCACGCTGGTGCAGGTGACGGAGGTGGAGCGCGCGGTGCGGGACGCGATGGTCTCGGCGTCGATCGGCGGCGCGGGCGACGTGCACTTCGTGCAGATCAAGTGCCCGCTGCTCACGGCCGAGGCGATCGGCGAGGCCGAGCGGCGCGGCCGGAAGGTCGCGACCTCGAGCACGTACGCCTCGATGGGCTACTCGCGCGGCGCGTCCGCGCTCGGCGTGGCGCTGGCGCTGGGCGAGGTCGCTCGCGCCGCCGTCGCCGACGGCGCCGTCTGCCGCCGCTGGGACCTCTACTCGCGCGTCGCCTCGACCTCGGCCGGCGTGGAGATCGACCACTGCGAGGTGCTCGTGCTCGGCAACGCATCGTCCGCGAGTGTGCTGGTGATCGGCCACGACGTGATGGAGGACGCGATCGACGCGGCGGCCGTGCGCCGGGCGCTCGCCGGCGCGGGCTGGCGTCCCGAGGCGGCGGCGGGTTCGGCGGGCAGCGCGGTCGGCGTGTTCGCGAAGGCGGAGGCCTCGCCGTCGGGCCGCATCCGCGGCCGGCGCCACACCATGATCGACGACTCGGACATCAACCACACGCGGCACGCGCGGGCGGCGGTGGCGGCGGTCGTCGCGTCGGTGATCGGCGATCCGCTGGTCTACGTCTCTGGCGGCGCCGAGCACCAGGGCCCGAGCGGCGGTGGACCGGTGGCGGCGATCGTCAGGCGAGGGGCGTGAGCCGGGCTAGCAGGCGTACGACTGGCCGGGCGTCCAGAACGGCTCGTAGTAGCCGGACGCGTACGGATGCGACTCCCAGTGACTGTCGGTCCACGAGCCGTCGGCCGTCCACGAGCCCTGCACCCAGACGGTCTGCGTCGAGGCGTACGGGATCCAGCGATACGACCAGTACCCCGGCGTCACGCACTCGCTGGGCGCGGCGGCGACCGTCTGGTAGTACACGGGCTGCTGCACGACGATCACCTGCGTCGTCGGCGCGGTGACGAAGATCGTGGGGGCCCGGCGATGGTGGTGCGACTCGACGTCCGGGAGGCGCGGCACGAACGCCGGCGGCGCGGTCGGCAGGACGCCGCCGGGCGCGGTCACGACGAAGGGCTGGGTCGCCACCACGAAGGGCGAGCTTGCGGGGAGCACGGTCGAGCTGAACCGCGGCGCGGTCGACCTGAAGGGCATCACGACGGAGGGCGTCGTGGCGGTGAACCGCTCGCCCCCCGCCCACGCGGGGGCGACCAGGGCCAGCACCGCCAGGATCGCGACCACGCCGTTGCGGATCATCACGCCACGTTCGACCGGCGGCCCGCCCGGCCTATTCACGCTCACGAGCGAATCCTGCTCCGCACGGCATCCCACATCAATTCGGCCCATCGAGCGTAGCCGAGATCCGAGGGATGGTAACCGTCGCGGCCGACCAGCTCCGGCTGTGCCGGCACCTCGCGCCGGCTCGCCGCATAGAGGTCCACGATCTGGGCGCCGTGGCGCTTCGCCACGCGGGCCAGGGCGTCGTTGAACTCGACCGAGCGCCGGCCGACCAGCGCCTCCGCCTCGTGACCGCGAAAGCGCGGCGTCACCGCCAGGTCCGGCAGGAGGCTCACGACGATGACCGCGGGCGTGCTGGCGGCGAGGCGGGCGAGGATCGCCTCCATGTTGCGCGTGTACGCGGCGAGCGGCACCCGCTCGGTGATGTCGTTGGGCCCCACCGACAGCGTCACGAGGTCGGGCCTCGACGCGATCGCGGGCTCGAGCTGGCGCGCGAGCACGTCGGCGGACGTGGCGCCGCCCACGCCGAGGTTCTGCAGCCGCGCGTTGCGATAGATCGCGCGCAGCCGCGCGTGCAGGAGGCTCACGTAGTTGTTCTCGTGGCGGCTGGCGCCGACGCCCTCGACGGTGCTGTCGCCGAGCGCCACGTAGAGGATCTCGGCGTCGCGATCGGCGGGCAGCGTGCGGGCCGCCGCCCCGCGCGTCGACGAGCAGCCGGCGGCCATCGACACCGCCAGCAGCGCCGCCACCGCGCGGCTCACCAGCCCGCGGCCTCCTCGACGGTGCGGCGATACCACGGCGCGTCGGGGAAGGTGATCGGTCGTACGGCCGGCAGGCTCACGCCGGCCTTGCGATACGCCTCCACGTAGGCGCGGGCCGCGCGTGCGTCGCCGATGCCCCCGAGCGCCTCCGCGAGGGCGTCCGGCACCCGGCGGTCACGGTCGAAGACGGCCACACCGTCGCCGAGCCCCGCCGCCTGCAGCATCGCGCGATAGAACGGCTGCTCGACGTAGCGCGTGAGCTCGGCGCGGAACGCGGCCATCGCCGCCGCGCGGTCGTCGGTCACCGCGAGCGGCACCGCAGCAACGATCGAAAAGCCGGTGAGCGGCTGGCCCGCGCGGCGCCGCCCGCGCTCGAGCGCGGGCAGCGCGACGTCGCGCACGTACGCCGGCGGGCAGAGCCAGAGGATGACGCCGTCCGCGATCTCGCCGGCGAGCTCCAGCATCTTCACCGAGAGCGCGGCGAGATAGATCGGCGGCGCCGGCGGCCGCTTCGGCAGCGCCAGCGACCAGCGCACGCGATAGTGACGCCCCTCGAACTCGCTGCCGGCGCCGAGCGCGCCGCGCAGCACCGCGACGTACTCGCGCATGATCGCCAGCGGCTCGACGAGACGCAGCCCGAGCATCGCCTCCATGGCGTTCTTGTGGCTCACGCCGATGCCGAGACGGAAGCGGCCGCCGCTGACCTCGTTGAGCGTGGACGCGGCCTGCGCCATGGCCACCGGATGCCGCGGGTAGATCGGGACGACGCCGTTGCCGAGGCCCACGCGCGTGGTGGCCGCGGCGTACGCGGCGAGCAGCACGAACGAGTCGCGGCCGAGGCCGTGGGTGACCCAGACGCTGTCGTAGCCCAGCCGGTCGGCGGTGCGCGCGAGCTCGATGGCGGCGCCGAGGTCGGCGCCCGGGTTCAGGTACGCGGCGAGCGGTATAGGCTGACCTCCATCGCATCGTCGTCGAACTCGTACTCACGGCTCGTGTAGTCGGCCGAGCCGCGCACGTGCTCCAGATACGGCGCCACTTCCTTGCGATAGACGCCGGTGTTGTCGGCGACGACGACGGTGCCGGCGACGAGCTTGGGCTCGAGCGAGCGCACGTAGTCCAGGTAGTCCTCTTTGGCGGCGTCGATGAAGACGAAGTCGAAGCGCCCGGGCAGCAGCGGCAGCAGGCGCAGCGCGTCGCCCTGGATCACCTTGACCTTGCGGCCGAGGCCGGCCTCCTCGGCATTGCGCTTCGTCATGCGCGCCAGGTAATGGCTCGTCTCCAGGCACGTGAGGCGGCCGCGCGGCACCAGCGAGCCCGCGATCAGGATGGCCGAGTACCCCAGCAGCGAGCCGATCTCCACCGCGCGGGTCGGCCGGTGGCGGTCGATGAGCCGGCGGATCACGCGGCCCTTGGCGCGGCCCACGTTGGGGATGTGCCAGAGGCGCGTCGTGCGATCCATCAGCGCGAGCATGCGCTGCGCTTTTTTTGTCACGCGGCGCCCTTGGCGGCAAGCCGACCGGCGACCGAGTCGGGGACCGGATACTTGCGCGTCGAGGGCCCCGCCTTCACGATCTGGCCGGGCAGCGCGCGGCCGACGATCTCCTGCACGCGGCGGCTGACACCGACGAGACGGTCGAGGTCGATGCCCGTCTGCACGCCCATCGCGTGCAGGCAGTGCACGAGGTCCTCGGTGCACACGTTGCCGGAGGCGCCGGGCGCGAATGGGCAGCCGCCGAGCCCGCCGATGGACGCGTCGAAGTTGGTGACGCCGTGCTCCATCGCGGCCAGGATGTTGGGAATCGCCATCGCGCGCGTGTCGTGGGTGTGCAGCGTCCATTCGATTTTGGGAAAGCGCGGCATCAGATGCTCGAGCACGCGCCCCACCTGGCGCGGGTTGGCCATGCCCGTCGTGTCGGCCAGGCCGACCGCGCGCGCGCCCATCTCGATCAGCCGGCCGACGACGCGCTCGAGCTGCGCCAGCGGCACGTCGCCCTCGAACGGGCAGCCGAACGACGTCGAGATGCCGCATCCCACGTGCCGCTTCGCGGCCGCGGCCACCCGCAGCACGGCGCCGAGCCTGTCGAGCGACTCCGCGATCGTCATGTTCACGTTGGCGAGGTTGTGGCTTTCGCTCGCGGACAGCACGGTGTGGATCGCGTCCACGCCCGCCTCGATCGCGCGCACGGCGCCCTTCTCGTTGGGCACCAGCGCCGCATAGCGCGTGCCGGGCCGGCGCGTGATCCGCGCCATGACCTCCTCGGCGTCGCGCAGCTGCGGCACGGCTTTCGGGTGCACGAAGGACGTCACCTCGATGCGCGGCAGGCCCGCCGCCGACAGCAGATCGACGACCTCGACCTTCTGCTCGGTCGGGATGAAGTCCGGCTCGATCTGGAATCCATCGCGGGTCCCCACTTCGCACATCGTCACGCGCTCGGGCAGCCGCATGCCGTTGCCTCCTCGCTCGAAGTGATGAAAACTCTACCACCCTACGTGGGGGCCCCGAAATGGCCCCCAACCCCCCCAACGTTCGGAGTCCCCCGGCAAAGCCGGGGCGCTCCTCGACTCAGGCCGGAGGGCGCCGGCCGAACATGCCGAGGCCGCGCACGGTCATGACGATCTCGCCGTGCTGATTCAGGATCTCGGTGAACGTGCGCACGATGCCGCGGTCGGGCTTGCTGCGCGACGGCACGACCTCCGTGATGGTGAAGCGCGCGCGGAGCGTGTCGCCGGGCCGCACGGGCTTCAGCCAGCGGATCTCGTCGCAGCCCGGCGAGCCGAGCGACACCGTGTCCTTGAGGAAGGCGTCCCACATCAGCCGCATCATGATCCCGATCGTCTGCCAGCCGCTCGCGATGAGCCCGCCGTAGACGGACTCCTTGGCCGCCCTCTCGTCGACGTGGAACGGCTGGGGGTCGTACTCGCGCGCGAAGGCGATGATCTCGTCCTTCGTGAGCGTGCGCGGCGGCGACTCGCGCACCTGTCCCGGCGCGAAGTCCTCGAGGTAGAGCGGCACGGAGCGGCGGCTCAGTAGGACCGCGGCATGCCGAGGACGTGCTCGCCGACGTAGGCCATGACGAGGTTCTGGTTCACCGGCGCCGTCTTGTAGAGTCGGGCCTCGCGGAACTTCCGCTCGATGTCGTACTCCTCGGCGTAGCCGTAGCCGCCGTGGCAGTCGATGCAGGCGTTGCCCGCCTCCCACGCCGC
>Ga0137415_10001332_pt1 | contig 24271 bp, 26 predicted proteins | sample CZODoug3_1_1_16f_FD_183082 | JGI IMG/M metagenome (GOLD analysis project Ga0137415, IMG submission 183082) | Vadose zone soil fungal communities from Angelo Coast Range Reserve, California, USA - CZODoug3_1_1_16fungal (Hybrid Assembly) | ecosystem: Environmental > Terrestrial > Soil > Vadose...
TCGGCGAGACGCACGAGGGGCACACCAGCCCGATGTACCGCCTCGCCGGTTCCCCCACGGCGCCCTGCACCGAGGATTCCGCAGGTTCACCACCGAACTGCGCCGAACCGCCCGCCAGGTTGTCTAGGAGCCACTGTGCCGGTTGAAGCCGAGATCAAGGCCAAGGTCCGCGACCCGAAGCAGCTGCACACTGCCTTGGCCGCGCGCGCGACCGGCGAGCGGTCCACCTACCACGACCGCTACTTCGACCACGCGGACCGCCGCTGGTCCCGCGACGGGCACGAGCTCCGCGTCCGCACCGTGACCGACGATGCTGGGCAGAGCCGAATCGTGCTCACCTTCAAAGAACCAGCGGTCGACGCCGCGACCGGTAGCAAACCTGAACACGAGACGACCGCCGGAGACGCGGCCGCAATGATCACCGTGCTGACCGCGCTCGGCGCCGAAGAGGTCCTGGCTTTCGAGAAGCGCTGCACGAACTACCGGTTCACCGCACACGACCGGGAACTGCTCGCCACTGTCGTCACCGTCCCCGAGATCGCCGGCGAAACCTTCATCGAGCTCGAGACACTCGCCGAATCCGACGACCTCAACACGGCGCTGTCAGTGGTGCGAGATGTGCTCGCCGAGCTGGGCATCGAGCCCGGCGACCACACCACTGACCTTTACGCCGACGCGGTAGTAGCGGCCCGCGGCCGCTCGGGTGAGCTGCGCTCCGCTCAGCGACGGATCCGCGATGAGTCCCGCCGGTCCGGCCCCGACCACGCAGTAGGTGGTCGGTAGGAACTCAGTCCGCACGGCGTTGGCCCGTGACTCCGGAGGAAGGCAGGCGGCCGGCCTTGGACGTGCCGGTCATGGTGTCGCCGTCGAGGAGCACGTCGAAGGTCAGGTTCAGGCGCATCGGCTTGGTGATGGGTTGCTTCCAGGTCAGTCGGTTCTCGTCGAGCGCGACATCGTGCAGTGGGATCTCCTCCCCCGCGCCATGCGCCGTGCCACGCCAGATCCCGGCCTTTTCATGCAGGTCGACGACCGCTTTGATCTTGCCGATGGGAGTGGAGATGGACAGGTCCCAGGTACCAGCGGGATTCATGGGTCAGGCAGTCCTTGCGAGGTGATGGGGGAACGGGCTACAGCGGCGCGGGCGTCGGCCCATGTTTGCGCCAGACGACGCCGCGACGTTCATGGGCGAACAGTTCCTCGACCGCATGTGCGACCTGAGGCCCGATTTCGCGCTCCAGCAGGTACAGACCCAGGTCCAGCCCGGAGGTGACACCGGCGCCGGTGACCAGGTCCCCGTCGTCCACCACGCGGGCGTGCACCGCGTGCGCGCCGCTGGCGTCCAGCACGTCCAAACCCAGGTGGTGGGTCGTGGCATACCGATCTTCCAGCAGGCCGGCCATGGCCAGAACCAAGGAGCCGCCGCACACCGAGGCGACGGTCACCTGTGGGTTGTCCATCGCCTCCTTCAGCAGAGCCGGCAGCGCGGTGTCCAGGGCTCGACCGAGGAGCACGGGGATGTACTCGTCCTGCTTGGGCGGCCGCGCCGGGTCGTAGTCGGGCAGCTCAGCGGGTTCACTGACGGAACCGGAGGCGCCGGGCACCAGCACGATGCCCGCCAGGGCGGGGCGGAGGGAGGCGGTGGCCCGCAGCCTCAGCCCGCCGGTCCCACTCACCACCTCACGGGGCCCCTCGGCGGAGACCAGTTCCACGGTGATGCCGCCGCCGGAGGCGACGCGGCCGGCGTGCAGCACCTCGAACGGGGCGATGGCGTCGAGCGGGTCGAAGCCGTCGAACAAGACGATCTGGGCATGCATCAGGGGTGTCCTTCGAGCGAGACCAACGGGGTGTCGTTGTTCCGATGATCTCGACGCTAGCCAGCACATGGTGGGCCAGCCAGTAGCGATAATGACACCTTGCAACGGGATCTCGCCAACGCCTGCTCAAGCACATTTGTCCAGTTCAAAGGCCCACCGGGAGCGTCTGGGGCAGTTCTGGAGTTACGAGACGCCCTGCGGTGAGAGGACTCGGAGCAAACCGGCGATCACGTCCTCTGCTTGTGGCGCATCGTCCAGCTCGATCGATAGTTGGAGCCTCAGGCCGCTGACCAGGCACATGCCGAAGGCGCCCACGGTTCGCACCAGTTCCTCGTCCACGGTGTCCTCGTCGACGTCGAACACTTCGGCCGCCATGCCGCGGCGGCCGAGTCCAAGGCCTCTGATCAACTCTTCCCGGAGTTCGGGAGCGTGTTCGGCGGCGACCGCTGCTTCGAGACTCGCCAGCCAGACCTGCCGGTGTTCGACGAAGTGCTTGATCGTGTCGGCCAGCACGGCGGCCAGGCGCTCGACCGGGCCACCGGTGTCGCCCACGGCCTCACGCCTGCCCTCCTTCAGCGAGTCCGCGAACTCGCTGATGGTCTGGACCATTGCGGCGTTGAGCAGCGCCTGAACCGAGCCGAAGTGGTAGCCGATCGCCGCGAGGCTGGTGCCGGCCTCCGTCGCGATGTCCCGTGCTGTCGTGCGCGCGTACCCCTTCGTGTTTAGGCAGCGCCCTGCACCGGCCAACAGATCTTCCCGGTTTCCCATGGTGAGCATGCTAACGCACAGTTGAGACAAACGTCTTGCACATACGTTCTAGCAAAAGTCTCAGACGTTCGTACGGTCGGTCTCGGCGTGGTGATCGACCAACGGGAGAAGCAGATGAAGACGGGGAACGTCCTGGTGTCCGGGGCCGGCGTTGCCGGCCTGTCGACGGCATACTGGCTGGCCCGGCACGGCTGGCAGGTGACCGTGGTGGAAAGTGCACCGGCACCGAGGGTCGGCGGCCAGGCGATCGACGTTCGAGGGACGGCACTGCACGTCCTCGACCGCATGGGCATTCTCGATCAGGTGCGGCGGGCCAAAACCGCCATCCGGGGCATGAGCATGGTGGACTCCGGCGGCATCGAGCTGATGCGCGACACCGAGAGGACCGTCACCGGCGGCGTCATCGACAACGATGACATCGAGCTGATGCGGGATGACCTGGGCCAGATCCTGACCGAGGCGATCGGACCCGCCGTCGCGTTCGTGTTCGGTGACTCCGTCGGCGCTGTGGCGCAGGACGACAGCGGAGTCACGGTCACCTTCGAGCACACCGAGCCGCGGCGGTTCGACCTGGTGGTCGGCGCGGACGGGCTGCACTCGCGGGTACGCGCGCTCGCCTTCGGGCCGGAGGCGCGGTTCGCGCACGCGCTCGGCCGGCATATCGCGATCTTCACCTCGGAGAACTTCCTGGACCTCGATCACTGGCAGACGTGCCTGCGGACCGAGGACTACCTGGTCCTCATGATGAGTGCCCGGCGCAACGCCGAGGCGCGGGTGTTACTCAACTTCCGGTCGACCCCGGACACCCCAGATCACCGGGATGCCCGGCGGCAGAAGGAATTTCTCGCCAAACGCTTCGCCGGGCTCGGCTGGGAGGTGCCCCGCATGCTGGGCGCGATGTGGCAGGCACCGGATTTCTACTTCGACCAGATGTGCCAGATCAAGATGGCCGGCTGGTGGAGCGACCGGATCGCGCTGGTCGGCGACGCCGCCCACTGTGCATCACCGATGTCCGGCCAGGGCACCAGCCTCGCGCTGGTCGGCGGCTACGTCCTGGCCGGCGAGTTGTCCACCGCCGACGACCACCGCACCGGGTTCGACAACTACCAACGGGAGATGGCCGACTACGTCGCCGCGAACCAGGCGTTGGTCACCCACGACCGGGGTGCGCAGTCAAACCCGGAGACCCTGGCGGTGGCGTCCAACGCGATCACCGTCAAGGGCTACTAGGGAGAACCCGCTGGTCAGGCGGGTGGTCGCTACCTAGACTCGCCGAGTGCGGCTGCTGGAACGGGACCATCCCCTGCGGGTGCTCGTCGAGCGCGCCCGCCGCACCGCCGAGGGCCACGGGAGCCTCGTGCCCGTCGCCGGCGAGGCCGGCATCGGCAAGACCGCCCTGCTGCGCGCGTTCGCGGAGCGCAGCCGAGGTACCAGCCCACCGCTGTGGGGCATGCGCGACCCGCTCAGCACACCCCGCGACCGCTCGGCCCGCTGCGCGACGTGACCGACGAACTGGACGCGGAGGTGTCGGCGCTGCTGCGCGCGTCAGCCGTCCAGCACGAGATCTTCGCCGCCGTCCTGGACGCCCTGCGGGTCCGACCGCGAGTGCTGGTCGTGGAGGACCTGCGCTGGGCCGACGAGGCGACCCTGGACCTCGTGCGGTTCCTCGCCCGCCGGATCGTCGGCCTGCCGCTGCTACTGGTGCTGTCCTACCGGGACGCGGTGGGCCCGGACCACCCGCTGCGGCCGGTCCTCGGCGACCTGGTGTCCGCCCCGGAGGCGCGGCGACTGCAGCTCGCCCCGCTGAGCCGGGCCGCCGCGCCCTATCCGCCCGCGCCCGTTTTTGCTGATCATCAGGGCACCAGGGTCATTCGATCATGCCCGTAACAGCCCTCAGGTCCTGATGATCACTGAGAACGGGGACTAGACCCGAACTCACTAGTACTTCGCAATCTATAGTGGTTACATGATCGGACCTACCAAGAGCGGTGCAGGTCGCCCGGGCACTGACCTCGATCCCGAACCGGGACAGAAGATGTACAAGGCCATGGGCGAGCGGTGGGCAATGCTGCTCATGCGCGAGGTCACCTTCGGTACCCACCGGTTCGGCGAGCTGCACCGGGCGCTGGGCATCGCGCCGAACGTGCTGACCAAGCGGCTCAACAGCCTGGTCGACGCCGGCATGCTGGAGCGCCACCAGTACCGCGAGGACAAGCCGTGGTTCGAGTACCACCTGACCAAGATCGCCGCCGAGCTGGTCCCGGCGTGGGTGATGATCGCCCGGTTGGCCGATACGCATCGGTCCGAGTCGCCGAGGGAACTGGTGCACACCCGGTGCGGCGAGCCGACCAACCCGGTGCTGACCTGCTCGGCCTGCCACGACCCGATCGCGGGCGACGAGTTGGCGTACGCCGAGCGCGGTGCGCGGACGGGAACGTCCTAGGGAGCTCCCCAGCCACGCTCCTCGGCCGGCGAGGAGCGCTGGATGCGGGCGTTGATGTTCATACCGGGGATCAGCGTCTTTCCGGCGGTGTCCAGCAGCGTGATCTTCACCGGGATGTACTGGATGACATCGGCCGGGGCGGTGCCGGGTAGGGCGCCGTCGGCCAGCGCGGGGTGGAACTCCCCGGCCGTCGCGCCCTGCACGACGTCCACCACCCCGGTCATGCCGACGCCAGGGAAGGCGTCGGCGGTGATGTCGACGAGCTCTCCTGGCCGGACCGAGGCGATCTCGGTGGAGTCGACCCGGGCGGTGACGTAGATCCGGGCCATGTCGTAGGCGGTGGCCAGCTCGGTCCCGGCCTGTACGTAGGACCCGTCGACCACGTCGTTGACCACCACCGTGCCGACCCCGGGCGCGAACACCGGCCACGCCGGCCGGGCCCCGCCGCCGACCGACCGGATGCGCCCGACCACCTGGCGGGTCCGCAGCACGGAGCCCTCGTCGATCAGCCAGTCACTGACCACGCCGGTGGTCGGCGCGTTGATCCCGATCTTGTCGCCGTCGACCGTGGCGTTGTCGGTCGAGACGTAGTGGCGACCGGAGACCAGGTAGTTCCCGCCGAATGCGCCCACCTCGACGAGACTGGCCACCGCAACCACCGCGAACAGCGCCTTGCTGGCCAGCGGCAACCGGCGCCTCGGCCGGGCCAGCGCGCGCTGCCGGCGCTCGGCGCGAGTGGCGGCGAGGTGGGTCGCCGTCACCGCCACCAAGGCCAGCACCAGCCAGCCGAGGGTGGCCAGTGCGCCACCCAGCCAGGTCGCCAGCCGAGGCTCGAGCACGCCGGAGAAGCGCTCGACCAGGCCGAAGGACGACCAGTCCGCGAGCGGTCCGATCCAGTCGAGCCCGGCGCGCACTCCGAGCAGACCAACGGCCGCCCTGGCTACCTGCGCGCCGACCGCCACCGTGACCACCGCGAGGGTCAGGACCAACACCGGCCCGACCCACCACCGCCTCGAGCCATCCGCCCGCCAGGATCGCATCCCGGCACCCCCCACCCAGCCTCGACTGCTACCAACTTCGAAGTACTTCGTGTTTGTAACTAGTACAGCGATCTGGTGACGCTCTCCGCTACCCGGGCGAGGTGTGACCATCACGACAGATAAGCGCTCTATGCAACTAGTTCCGTGTGGGATCTACTTACTATTTGTAACTAGTTGCGGACGCCTTTGGAGCGAGCGATGCAGGGACCGAACCCCGGGGTCACGCTGGCCATCCCGACCTCGGCACCAGCCACGCCACCACCGCCCGCGCCGGCGCCCGCCACGCCACCGCCCACCCCCTCGGCGACCCTCGTCCCACAGCGACACTGGGCAGTCGCGGCCGTGACGGTGGTCGTCGGCATGTTCCTCGGACTGCTCAACTCCACCATCGTGAACTCGGCCCTGCCGGCGTTGGAGAAGGAGTTCAACGCCACGGGTGTCGACGCCCAATGGGTCAGCACGAGCTACCGGCTGGCGCTGGCCGCCTCGGTTCCACTGGGTGCCTGGCTGGGCGAGCGCTTCGGGCTGCGCCGGGTCTACCTGGCCGGGCTGGTGCTGTTCGCGGTGACCTCGACGCTGTGCGCGCTCTCCGACGGGCTGTGGGCGCTGGTGTTCTTCCGGGCGCTGCAGGCCATCCCGGCCGGCATCCTCCCGGTCACCTGCATCACGCTGCTGATCCGGATGACGTCGCCGGCCAAGTTCACCTCGGCGATCAGCGTGTACGCCCTGGGCATCATCCTGGCCCCCGCGGTGAGCCCGCTGCTCGGCGGCGTGCTCACCGAGCACCTCGACTGGCGGCTGGTCTTCCTGGTCAACGCACCGATCGCCCTCGTCGGTGCGCTCATCGCGCTGGTCGTGGTGCCGAAGCTGCCGGCCGGCCCCCGGCGGCGCCTCGACTGGCCCGGCTACCTCACGCTGTTCGTGGCGCTGGCCGCACCCACCCTGGCCCTGTCCGAGGCCTCGAGCTGGGGTTGGACCAGTCAGCGGGTGCTGATCCTGCTGGCTGTCGGGGCCAACGCGCTGGTGCTGTTCCTGGCCATCGAGCTCTGGGTCGACCAACCACTGCTCAACCTGAGCGTGTTCACCCGCCGGCCCTACGTCTTCGCCCTGGTCATGATCCAACTGCTTTTCGGGATCATGAACGTGATGCTGTCCTACGTCCCCCAGTTCCTGCAGTCGGCCCAGGGGCTGACCCCGACCCACACCGGACTGCTGCTGCTCCCCCAGGCGGTGTGCTGGCTGGCACTGGTCCTGGTCGCCGCGCCGGCGACCCAGCGGTTCGGCCCCGCCCCCGTCGCGATCCTCGGGTACGTCCTGATCGGCGCGGGCTCACTGATGCTCACCCGGATCACCCCCGACCAGTCCCGGTTCCAGCTGGCCGGATGGACCTGCCTCATCGGCGCGGGTCTCGGGCTGGCCATCGTGGCGGTGATGTCGGCCAGCGTGCTGTCGCTGCCGCCCGAGCTCGTCGGCCATGGCGTCATGTTCCGCACCGCCGTGCAGCGGGTGACCGCGCCGTTCGGCATCAGCCTGCTCGGCTCACTGGTGACCGCGCAGCACGCCCAGCTGCTCACCGACCGGGCCTCGCTGATCAACTACCGGGGAGCCGACGCCGACCCGCGCATCCTCGGCGTGATCCAGCAGGGCCCGAGCGCGCTCAACGGCCTGGCCCAGCAGCTGAACATCTTGGTCACCACCCAGACCTACGCCAACGTCTTCCTGATCACCGGCGTCGCCACCCTGCTGTGCGCCGGCGCCGTGGTCATCTTCCGGTGGACCCAGCCTGCAGGGGTGCGTCGGTAGCGGCCCGGACCTCGTCCTCGCTCACCCCAGGGGCGGTCTCGACCAAGAGCAGCCCATCAGGGCCGATGTCGATCACCGCGAGGTCGGTGATGATCCGGTCCACCACGCGCAGTCCGGTATAGGGCAGCGTGTTCTCGCGCAAGATCTTCGGTGTGCCGTCCTTCGCGGTGTGCTCCATCAGCACGATGACCCGCCGCGCCCCGTGGACGAGGTCCATGGCTCCGCCCATGCCCTTGACCATCTTGCCGGGCACGGCCCAGTTCGACAGGTCGCCACGTTCGGAGACCTGCATCGCGCCGAGTACGGCGACATCGAGGTGCCCGCCTCGGATGATCCCGAACGACAATGCCGAGTCGAAGAACGACGCCCCGGGGCGGACCGTGACGGTTTCTTTTCCGGCGTTGATCAGGTCCGGGTCGACCGCATCCCAGGCAGGGTAGGGGCCGGTGCCGAGGATCCCGTTCTCGCTGTGCAGCACTACGTGAACGTCCTCGGGCAGGAAGCTCGGGATGAGAGTCGGCAGGCCGATGCCGAGGTTGACGTACTCACCGTCGCGCAGCTCGGCGGCAGCGCGGGCGGCCATCTGGTGACGGGTCAGGCTCATCGAGCCACCGCGGCGGCAGGGTCGGTCACGGTCACCTTCTCGATGCGCCTGTCGATATCAGGGGCGTGCACGATGTGCTGGACGAACACCCCGGGCAGATGCACGTGGGCGGGGTCGAGCTCGCCCGGCTCGACCAGCTCCCGCACTTCGGCGATGGTGACCCGCCCGGCCATCGCGCAGAGCGGGTTGAAGTTCTGGGCGGACTTGTCGAAGACGAGATTGCCGTACCTGTCGCCCTTCGCCGCCGCGACGAGGGCGAAGTCCGTGACGATGGCCTCCTCGAGGACATGGGCGACCCCGCCGAACTCGCGGACCTCCTTGGCGGGGGAGGCGACGGCTACCGCGCCGGCGGTGTCATAGCGCCACGGCAGCCCGCCGTCAGCGATCTGGCTACCCACCCCGGCCGGTGTGAAGAACGCCGGGATGCCGCAGCCGCCGGCGCGCAGCCGCTCGGCGAGCGTGCCCTGAGGGCAGAGCTCGACCTCGATCTCACCGGACAGGTACTGGCGGGCGAACTCCTTGTTCTCCCCGACGTAGGAGCCGGTGACCCGGCTGATCCGCCGGTCGGCCAGCAGGATGCCAAGGCCCCAGTCATCGACCCCGCAGTTGTTCGACACCACCCGCAGGTCTGCCACGTCGGACCGGTGTAGGGCGGCGATCAGCGTGGCCGGGATGCCACAGAGACCGAATCCGCCGACCGCGATTGTCGCGCCGTCGCCGATGCCGGCCAACGCCTGCTCAGCGGTCACCAACTTGTTCATGGAACTCTCCTCGGAGCGGCCAACCGATGACCGATCAGCGCTGACGGCGCGCGCCGGGCACCGGGTGCACCGGCTGACCGGCGATCACCGAGTTCTCGATGGTGCCAAGGCCGTCGACCTGCATGGTCACCGTGTCGCCGATGGCGAGTGGCGGGGGCACCCGCTCACCGCCGCCTCGGCCCCAGAGCTCGACCAGGCAGCCGCTGCCGCAGGTGCCGGAGCCGAGGACGTCCCCGGCCCGCACGACGGTGCCCCGGCTGGCGTAGGCGATCATCTCCGGAAACGACCAGGCCGAGTTGGCCAGCGAGTCCTTGCCGATGAGCGTGCCGTTGACCGACACCGACATGGTGAGGTCGAACCGGTCGCCCTGGCGGTAGGGCTCGAGCTCGTCCGGGGTCACGAGGTAGGGGCCGAGCGTCGAGGCGGTGTCCTTGCCCTTCGCCGGGCCGAGCCCGACGCGCATCTCGTGCACCTGCAGGTCCCGCGCCGACCAGTCGTTGAAGATGCTGTAGCCGGCGATGTGGCCCTCCGCCTCCTCGACGCGCAGGTTCGCACCGTCGACGCCGATGATGGCGGCGACCTCCAGCTCGAAGTCGAAGACGGCGCTGCCCGGTGGCACCGGGACGCCGTCACGTGGCCCGATCAGCGCGTGCGGGTTGGTGAAGTAGAACGTCGGGATCTCGTACCACTCCGGGACGACCGCCGGGTCGCGCGAACCCTTGAAGGAGCCTTCGACGTGCTGCTCGAAGGTGATGAAGTCGCGGATCGAGGTCGGGCGGACGGGCGGCAGCAGATCTTGACCGGCGAGCACGATGGGCGCCGCGCACCGGCCCAGGACCTCGTCCTCGCCGACCTTGGCGGCCAGCAGCTCGAACAGGTCGGTGCCGGCGGGGAGCGGGTGCAGCCGGTCCTCGCGCACCAGCGCCTGCCGGTACTGGCCGTCGAGCAGCAGAGCGGCGATCTTCATGACTTCTCCAGGGGGTCGTCAACGATGGCTACCGCGCGGGTCCAGCCGGCGGAGGCAGCGTGGATCTTGTGTGGAAAGCAGGAGATCCGGAAACCGGTGCTGGGCAGCGCTTCCAGGTTGTGCAGCTTCTCGATGTGGCAGTAGCCGATCTCCCGGCCGGCCTTGTGGCCTTCCCAGATGATCGAGCCGTCGCCGGTTTCGGCGTACCGGCGGGCGGTGTACGCGAACGGCGCGTCCCAGCTCCATGCGTCCGTGCCGGTGACCCGGACACCACGACGGAGCAGGTGCAGGGTGGCGTCACGGCCCATGCCGCAGCCCCGGGCGAGGTAGTCGTCCTCGCCGTATCGGGTGCCGGCCGCGGTGTTGACCACGACGATCTCCAGCGGACTCAGGGTGTGGCCGATCCGCTTGAGCTCGGTGTCGATGTCGTCCGGCGTCACCACGTAGCCATCCGGCAGGTCCCGGAAGTCCAGCTTCACCCCGGGCTGGAAGCACCATTCCAGCGGCACCTCGTCGATGGTGATCGCCCGCTGCCCGTTGTCCATGGTGGACGCGTAGTGGTACGGCGCGTCCAGGTGCGTGCCGCAGTGGGTGGTCAGCCAGATCTTCTCGATCGCCCAACCCTCACCGTCCGGCAGGACCTCGGGCCCGGCGCCGGGGAACATGCCGAGCATGTCGGCCACGGTGTCCCGATGGCCGAGGTACTCGATCCGAGGGCCCATGCCCGGCGGGTCGGCGGCAATGCCGGACCGCAGCGGCACGGAGATGTCGACGAACGCGGGCATGAGGCTCCTTCGCTCTCACGTGGTCAGCGCGGGGACCGGGGCCGCGCTGCGCAGGTTGGGCAGGAAGAACATGACGATCGCCGCACACAGGGCGAACCCGGCAGACACGACCAGGCCGGCACCGAGCCCGACGCTGCCGGCCAGCGCGCCCAGCGCGAACGGGGCCAGTGCGGACACCCCGCGCCCGACGTTGAAGCAGAACCCGGCGCCGGTGGCGCGTACCCGGGTCGGGAACAGCTCGCCGAGGTAGGAGCCGAAGATCCCGGTGAAGGCCGCGAAGAAGGCGAACAGCGGGCCCAGCCAGAACAGCGCCGTGCGGTCGGCGGCAACCACGTAGAGCGGCAGGGTCACCGCCACCCCGGCCAGCGAGAGGATCAATGCGTACTTGCGGCCGATCCGGTCCGCGATCAGGCCGAAGACGTTGTAGCCGACGAACATGCCCAGGTTCAGCACGGTCATGAACACCGCGACCGTCGCCGTCGGGATGCCCCGCTCGGTGTGCAGATAGGTCGGCAGCCAGGTCGAACCGCCCCACCAGCCGAACAGCGCCAGCCCGGCCACGGCGGTACCGAGCAGGGTCCGCCGGCGCAGTCCGGGAGCGAAGATCTCCGCCACCTTCACCGGCGTGCTCTTCTGCTCGACCCATTCGGCCGACTCGCGGAAGAACAGGCCGACGATCAGCATCGGCACCACCACACCCACCCCGGCCAGGAAGAACAGCAGGCGCCAGTTCGGCAGCAGCGCACCGGCCAACAACGCGGCGACCGCACCGCCCACCGGGAACGAGCTCAGCACGAAGGCGGCGGCACGGCCACGCTGGACGGCGGGCCAGGTCTCGACCACGTAGGTCGACACCGCACCCCAGACCCCGCCGAGGCCGAGCCCCGCGAGAAAGCGCAACACGAGGAAGAGCGTGAAGTTCGGCACCACCGCGATCGCCGCGGTGAAGACCCCGAACACCGCGAGCGAGCACAGCAACGCCCGCTTGCGGCCGTAGTTGTCGGCGAACCAACCGACGGTCACACTGCTGACCCCGATGCCCAGCAGCGTCGCCGTGGCGAGCAGGCCGCCCTGCGCCGGCGTGAGCCCGAACGCCGCGCGGACATCGGGCAATGCAAAGGCCAGAAGCAAGATCTCCAGCGCGTCGAACATGTAGGCCACGAACGCGCCACCGAGCACTACCCACTTGCCGGAAGACCTCATGCGAACCCGTCCCTTCGGTGAACTCCCTCGTTCCCCGCAGGCGCTAACTGTACGTACGTCCAGTCAGTTGAGGCAATAGCCAATTTCGAAATCAGGGCCGCAGTTCGAGCTACCGGCTAGGTAGTGATCCAGGGAGAGTCGAACTCGACGTGCGAGAGGTCGAGCCCGTGCGGTTCGGTGGTGTAGAGGCGCAGGCGCAGCCCATCCGGGTCGGGGACCACCAGCAGCCAGCCCGCCAGGGCGACGACCGGCGGCGAGTGGCGGACGCCGAGGCCGTCGAGGTGCTCGATCCACTGGTCCAGCGCGGCCCGGTCCTCGACGGCCAGCGTGACGAAGTCGTACTCACCCAGGGCGTCCGCGGTCGCCGGGTCCAGGCGCAGCTCGAGCTTGGTGCCCAGGTTCGGGACATCGAGAATGACGGCGAAGAGGGCGCCGTCGGGGCGGTGGTGATCCAGTTCGGTCAGCCGCTGCGCACCCAGCACCTCGGAGTACCACCGAGCACTGCGCTCCAGGTCGGTGACGGGCAGCTTGAGGTGGTGGATGCCACCGATTTTCGGCCTCGTCGGAAGGCTCATGATCGACCCCTGTCTGCCCGGTGGGCTCACTCGGCGCGACGAACCGGGCGCCTCGACGTCACTCGCTTAATAGAAACGATCGTTCTTGTTTGAGCAACGATACCACGTTAGCGCCTGTCGAGGACCAGCTCGCCGTGCTTGACCACGATCCGGACCGCCGCGCGGTCGTTGAGCACCCCGATGTCGGCCAGTGGGTCGCCGTCGACGACCAGCAGGTCGGCCCGTTTGCCGACCTGCAGGGTGCCGCGGTCGGTCAGGCCCAACGCTTTTGCCGAACCGGCGGTGCCGGCCGCGAGCGCCTCGGCCGTGCTCAGGCCACCCTCGACCATGCGGACCAGCTCGATCGCGGCGTCTCCTGGCGGGCCGCTGTCGTGTCCGAGGGCAATGGTGACGCCGGCCTTGCGGGCGGCGAGCAGTGTCGCGTAGGCCTCCTCGAGCTGGCGTTTGGCCTGCTCGACCAGCGGTGGGGCGAACTTGTCGGTGAACCGCTCGGCCAGGTCGTGGAAGGTCGACAGGGTCGGCACGAGCACGCCGCCGCGCTCAGCCATGGCCTCGAGCAGTGCCGGTTCCCGGTGTAGGGACAGGCCGTGCTCGATGGTGTCGACCCCTTCCTCGATGGCGATCCGGGCCCCGTCGAGCCCTTCGGCATGGGCCGCGACGCGCACACCCATGCGGTGGGCCTCGTCGATGATCGCGTGCATCTCCGCGCGGGTCAGCTGCGCCGGCTCCGGGTTCTCCAGCTCAACCGAACGAGCCCCGGTCGCCATGAACTTGATGAAGTCGGCCCCGGCGCGCAGCTGTTCGCGGACGGCCTTGCGCACCTCGTCCGGGCCGTCGGCCTGGCGGTACATCGCCTCGAACAACACCCCACCCGGCGAGGTCGCGGAAATGATCCGCCCACAGGAGAGGACCTGCGGGCCGGGCACGACACCCAGGTTCACCGCTTGGCGCAACACGATCGCCTCGTAGTCGTCGCACCCGACATCGCGGACCGTGGTGATCCCGGCCTCCAGCACCGCCTTGGCCATCGCGGCGAGCACGAAGTAGCCGAGCTCACGCGCGCGGGGTTCGCCCCCCTTCAGCGCCGGCGGCGGCCCGAATCCGGGGTTGCGGGTGATCTCACTGCTCAGCACATGCATATGTGCGTCGATCAGCCCAGGCACCACGGTCGCGCCCGCGAGATCGAGGGCGCCCTCCGGTGCCGCGGCCTGGTCCAGCTCGGTCGAGACGATCACGCCGTCCTCGACGACCAGGGTGCGGCGTTGCGCCCCGAAATCGGTCGAGCCATCGGCAAGGCGGGCGTTACTCAGGACCAGACGAGCGCTACACACGTAGAAGAACTCCATTTCAGCAGGGTGGTCAGGTCGACGCGGCGCAACCCACGCCAGATCAGTGTGGGGCGTGACTCGAGGCACCGCCATCGGGTGCCGGGGCGGATTGGCCGGGCGGGGTGGCTCCGGCGGCGGCGAGCGTGAGGCCTCGAGTTTCCGGTGCCCAGACGACGCTGACCCACAGGCCGGCGGCCACGACGCCGGCGGCGACCAGAGTGACGGTGTGCACGCCGTAGGTAGCCATGCCGATGGGCAACAGGAAGGTGCCGACCGCGGCGCCGATGCGGCTGAATGCCACACAGATTCCGGTGGCGGTGGCACGGATCGACGTCGGGAACATTTCGCTGGGGTAGACGGTGTCGAGAGCCGAGAGGGTAGAGGAGACCAGGGCGAACATGGCCAGACAAATGAGCACATATGCGGCCGGGGCGTTATGCCATAGACCTATTGCCAAAGTCGAGAGCAGGAGGAGCCCGAAGCTGGTCAGGGTATAGGTGCGGCGTGGGACGAGGTCGATGGTCACAATTCCGAGGAATCCACCCACCAGCAGGAACAGGTTGACCATCATGGTCTGCCAGAAGCCGGATGCGACGCCGAGTGAGCTGAAGATGTCGGGCAGAAAGGTGAATACCGCGAAGTAGGGCACCACCTGGCAGAACCAGAACAGGCAGGCGAAGGCCAGCCGGCGGCGGTACGCGGTGGCGAAGACGTCCCGTAGGCGGGTTCGCGCCGCCGGCTCCTCGTGCACATCGGCGAGCTGCGCGTCCGGGTTCACGTGTTCGCGCAGGATGGCCAGCGCTTCGTCGGCGCGCCCATGGCGGATGAGCCAGCGAGGTGACTCCGGGGTGGAGATGCGCATGAGCAGCAGCGCGGCCGCCGGGATGGCGCTGGTGGCGAGCATCCACCGCCACGAGCCGTCCCCCGTGCCAGCCATCGCCGCGCCGACCGAGAAGGCCAGCACGTATCCGATTGTCCACATGGCCGGGCCGGCGGCGAGCAGAGCCGCCCGGTAGCGCCTCGGGGCGAACTCGGCCACCAGGGTCGGCGCGATCGAGTAGTCGGCCCCCACCGCGACGCCCAGCAGGAAACGCAATATCAGCAACCAGAGCGCGTCGGTGACGGCCAACTGGGCGAGGGACAGCAGTACGAACGCGAGCAAGTCGAACACGAACATCCTGCGGCGGCCGATCCGATCGGTGAGCCAGCCGAACACGAGGCTGCCGAGGAACAGCCCGACCAGCGCGGATGCGCCGAGCAGCCCCGCCATCACCGGGCTCACCTGGTGGGTGCGGGCGAACACCGGTAGCGCCGGCGCGATGATGCCGAGGATGTAGCCGTCGCAGAACTGGCCGGCGGTGCCGAAGGCGGCGGTCTTGACGTGGAACCTGGACAGGGTGGCGTCGTCGAGGATGGAGCTCGCGGTCATCGGGGTCTCCTCACAGCGCTGCCAGCTCGGCATGGGGTGCGGCGGACTGTTGCTGCGCCCGATCGGCGAACGCGGCCGCGAGCGCCTCGAGTTCGGGGCCGAGGTTGCGTCGCCCGACCACGGGCGGGAGCTCGTCGCGGATGGCGGTGAGCAGGGGTTGCAGCGCCGGGCTGGTGGGTCGCTCGGTCACCGCGAAGCTCTGCGAGGCCAGGGTGGCCAGGATCGCCAGGGTCGCGTGCAGGCACCGGTCCGCGCGGACCGACCGATTCCATGCGGTGAACACCGGATTCGGTACGTCGTTCTGGCCGATCGCCGCGGCGGGCAGCACCGAGGGGGCCGCGGCGGCCCTTGCCTCCTCTGCCCACGCGGAGCTGGGCATGTAGAGCGTGCCCACACCGAGGTTGTCCTGGCCGGGCAGGGCGGTGCGATCCGCGTAGATGCCCTGGACGAGGGCGTGCGCGAGCTGGCACAGATCCGCGGCGGCGCGCGTGCATCCGTCGATGGCCACGATCGCGTGCTGGTTGTGGAAGCTGCCGTTGGACAACACGGCCGCCGGCCGACCTGACGAGGGCGGCACGAAGATCGGGTTGTCGTTGACGCTCGACAGTGAGGTCTCCGCCACGAGCGACGCTGCCGTCCGCGCCCGGTACGCGGCGGCGAGCACCTTCGGCATCACGCGCACGCTGACCAAGGCCTGCGTGGTGCGCCGTCGCGGGTCCGCGCCGCGCAGCAGAGCACGCACCGCGGTCAAGGCCGCGATCTCGTCGACGTCGTCCCACAGGTCGCCGAGCGCGGCGGCGAAGTGTTCGTGCGGAGCCTGCAGCGCGTCGGCGGCGAGCGCGAGGACGCGCTCCGCCAGTTCGATGGTGCCCACCGCCCGAAGGGCCGTGTCCGCCACGAGCGCGGACGCGCACGGCGACCCGTTGATGAGCGCCATCGGCTCCTTGAGCCCCAGCCGCAACCGTCCGGGCACGGACGCGAAGAGATGACCCAAGGCCAGAATCTCGCCGCTACCCCCGTTGCCCTCGCTGGGCACCGCGGGGAGCGGGCCGCCCAGCATCTCGGCGACGTGCTGGACCAGCCGGGAGGTGACCGCCGCGTGGCCGCCGAGGAAGCTCGCCATCCGGGCCAGCACGATTCCCCGGGTGACGCGTTCCGGCAACGGCACCCCGAACGAGGTGGCGCTGGTGAGCCCGGAGAGATATTCGGCCTGCTGTGTGGCGGTGAGGCGGGCGCCGGCCGCATCACCGGCTCCGATATTCACTCCGTAGACCGGCACCGCTGGGTTGCGTTCCAGAAATTCGAGAAACTGCGCGCGATGTTCGTCGATCGTCCGCAGCGTGCCCCCGTCCACCATGAGTTTCTCACCGTTCCAGGCCACTCTCCGAAATGCGTCGATGGTGATGTCATGGCGGCTCCGCAGTTGAATTGCCACTCGTGCGGTCCTTTCCTCGGCCCAGTCGCGCACGCGGTGATTCGACGGTAGACGCCGATTCGTCACTGGTCTGCCGACAGACGTCGAACTTTGGCCGGGGGCTTTCCTTCGCCGGTCGGAATCAGCTCCCGAGGAGGTCGCGCTCCCGGAGCATCAGGTCGTTCAGCCGCAGCGCGAGGTGCAGGCCAAGGCGCGCCGGGCCGGTCTGCCAGCCGGCGCCGAGCAGCTCACCGGCCCGGTCCAGCCGGTAGTAGAGGGTGGTGCGGTGGATGAGCAGGGCGTCGGTGACGGCCCGGGTGTCGCCGCCGAGCTCGAGATAGGTCAGCACGGTGTCCCGGATCGTGGTGAGCTCCGGGGCGAGCAGTCGGGGGGCACCCGGATGCAGCAGTGCCACGGTCTCGATGGTCCACGGCAGGTGGCAGAACGCGGTCAGCGCGCCCAGCTCGCTCCACCGCGCCCACCCCGAGCGGGTGGGGTCCGCGGCCGCGATCCGCGCGACGAACGCGGCTCGCTCGCCCGCGACGGCGAGGTCGTCATCGAGACCGCAGGTCGGACCGACCCCGGCCCCCAGCACGCGCGCCCCGTGGTGCGCCGCGGCAGTGGAGATCAACCGCTGAACCGATCGGCTCAGCGAGTCGGCATGCGCGACGAGCACGACGGCACAGGGTTGGCAGCCCACGAGCAGCCGCCCCGACGGCAGCCCTCGGCGCAGCTCAGCGGCCACGCGGCGGATCGCGTCGGCGCTGGCCTCCATGCGGGCGACCAGCACGGCGAGCGGCGTATCGGGGGCGAGCCGCCCCTGCCGGATCACGGCGGTCCTGGCCGCGGCACGGTCGACCGGATCGGTACCCAGCAGCCCGGTGACAATTCGGGTGTCGTCAGCCAGCCGCGCCTCTGCCGACCGGTCGTCCGCGCACAGCGCAGCGCCGATCTCGGCCGCGGTGTCGACGGCGGCGACCACCTCGGTGTCGGTCAACGGAGGTTCGGCGTCGATCAGCCACAGGTACCCGTACAACTCCCCCGCCCACCGGACCGGCACACACAGTCGCGGCAAGGTGCCGAGCCTCGCATCGGCGGGCATCCGAACGGGCCCGGTGGCGCGGCGAATCCCGAAGGACTCGGCATGCGCGACCATCTCGGGCCCGGAGGACCGCCGCAGCACGGCGTCGATCCGGACCTGGTCGATCGCCCCCAGCTGGGCGGTGATCCCGAGCGGCCGCAAGGCGCGGTCGTCGACCTCAACCGACCGGCCGAGGCGCTCGGCCAGATCCTCCGCCAATCGCTGCACGAGCTCAGACACCCCGGGCCCATCCATCCGCGCAGGTGACAACGGCTCACCCTAACCCGCGGTCAGCCCCACCGGGCCGAGCGCGAGAAGGCCGAGCGCGACCCGGCTACTCGGCGGTTCGGACCGACGGCGCGGTGGCGCTCCACCCGCCGTCGACGTCGATCAGCAGGCCGGTGAGATACGCGCTGACCGGCGAGCTGAGGAAGAGCACCGTCTCGGCCACGTCGGAGGGGTCGCCGTATCGGCCCAGCGGGACCCGCCGCAGGTACGCCGCCCGCACTGCCGGGTCGTCCACAAAACCGGCAACCATGTCCGAGCGGGTGACGCCTGGGCGCACGCTGTTCACCCGGACCCCGGACGGCCCCCACTCGGCGGCCAGCGCCTTGGTCGCGGCATCGAGCGCGCCCTTGCTGGCGGCGTAGGGGACGGCCCCCGGGGTGCCACGGTGACTCAGCACGGAGGACAGGAACACGATGCTGCCGCCGCCGGCGGCGGCAATGTGCGGGGCGCCGTGCGCGGCCAGCAGCAGGCCGGCCCGCACGTTCAGCGCGAAGATCCTGTCCAGGTCCGCCGCGGTGAGCAGGTGGCTGGGCCCGCCGAGGCTCAGGCCGGCGTTGTTGACCAGCACGTCCAGCCGGCCGAACTCGGTGACCGCGGTGTCGAGGGCCGCCAGTGGGGCGTCCGGCTCGGCGAGGTCAGCCGGGATGACCAGCGGCTCGTGCGGCAGGTCCGCCGCGAGCGCGGCCAGCCGGTCCTTGTCCCGCCCGACCATCGCCACCCGGGCACCGGCCGAGGCCAGTCGCCGGCTGATCGCCTCGCCCAGCCCGCGCGCACCTCCGGTGACCAGGGCGGTCTTGCCCAGCAGCGGCGTCGCCGGCTGGGTGTCGACACTGCTCGTCATGTCTGTGCCTCTCCGCAACCCGATGGCGACGCGCTCGCTGTCACCGAGGACTGACTGTACGTACGTCCAGTCAGTGTGGTCAAGCCCGGGCGGGGCGGTTGTGGACTACTATTGATAATGTTCAATATGCCTATGACTGGTGCGTTGGGAAGGGGTAGTGCCATGGCTGGGGACGTCGAAGCCCAGCTGGGGGCGCACGGGACGGACGTCGCGGATCACCACGGCGACAACGGCGCCGGGCCGGCGTTCGCGTTGCCCCGCCGGTCGTCGCGCGCCGAGGACGTGGCCGTCGCGGTGGAGACCCAGATCGCCACCCGCTCCCTGGCACCGGGCACCCACCTGGGCACCAAGCGTGAGCTCGGGGAACAGCTCGGCGTGGCACCCTCGACCGTCAGCGAAGCCATCAAGCTGCTCGAGGACCGGGGCCGGGTGAGCACGCGTACCGGTCCGAGGGGCGGGGTCTTCGTCGCCGAACCGGGTCTGACGCTGCGCCTGGCTCGCAGCATGATGCAGGTCTCCGGGGCGCGCGGCGAAGTTGCCGACGCGCTGGCGGTGCGCGACATCCTGGAGCCCTCGGTGATCGAGGCCGCCGCCGAGGCGGGGCACGACCGGGCCGAGCTCGCCGAGCTGCGCCGCGCGATGCGGGCGCTGCGGACGGCGCGGGACACGCCGGACTTCTACCGCCGCAATCTGGAGTTCCACGCCGAGATCGCCGCGCTGTGCCGCAACGACGTGCTGCGCACCATCTACGAAGCCCTGCTGAACGCCGTCCGGGCCCGGGAACCGCGACTGGAGCTGCTGCCGGGGCAGGACTGGCAGACGCTGCACGCGTCCCGGGTCCGGGTGCACCAGGCGATCACCGACGCGATCGTCGCGGGCGATGTCGTCGCTGCTCGCGCCGCCGCCGCCGCGCACAAGCCGTCCAGAGCTGGCGAGGCCTCCCCCGCCCGGTGAGCGGATGGTCACGATTCTGTCACGACTCGATGGGCTGACCAGCCGGGGAGATCTCGCGCACCAGCGCGGCGGCGGCGTCGGCCGTGCTGGCCGTGCCGTGCACGTAGCGGTCCGGGCGGACGACGGCGTAGGCGGCGTTGTGCGCGGTGAACCAGTCGGGCAGCACCGACCCGGACTGGATCCGAGGGTCGGCCGCCGGGGCCAGCGCCGGGGCGACCTCGGCCACCGGCGCGCCCAGGTCGACGGCGTCGGTCGCGGTGGTGAGCACGACGGTGGTCGACGGCAGGACGTCGTCGAGGCGCACCCACGGCCCGGTGCCGACGGTGACCATCGGTTGTGGGAACAGCTCACCGGCCCCGGGCGTACTGCTGAACAGCCCGCCGCGCAGCGGTGGCATGCCCTGGAACGTCGTCCTCGGCAGGGCGCCGGTCGCCGCGGCCTGGCGCACCCGTCGATCCCGGGCGGCGGCGGCCACCGGGTCGAGCAGGCAGATGTCGCGGCCGGCGGCGACAGCCATGTCGATGATCTGCCGCACGTGCGGGGCGCGCTCGGCCTGATAGCTCTCCAGTAGGGGTTCCGGCGGCGCGCCGCGCAGTACGGCGGCGAGCTTCCACACCAGGTTCTGCACGTCACGGATGCCGTGGCACATGCCTTGGCCGAGGAACGGCGGCGTCTGGTGCGCGGCGTCCCCGGCCAGGAAGATCCGCCGGTCCCGCCAGCGCCGGGCGACCAGCGCGTGGAACCGGTAGACGGCCGCGCGCACGATCTCGACCTCGTCGAGGGAGACCCAGGGGCGCAGCAGGGCCTCGATGGTCTCCGGGCGCTGCAGCTGTACGGGGTCCTCGCCGGGCAGCAGCATGAACTCCCACCGGTGGTGGCGGCCCGGCCCCGGCACCCTGGTCGCCGGGCGGCGCGGGTCGCAGAACATCTCCGAAGCGTCGGGCTCGCCGATCTCTCGGTCCGCGAGCAGGTCCACCACCAGCCACGGCTCGTCGAAGCCGCCGTCGGCCAGCTCCACGCCGATGGCGGTCCGGGTCCGGCTCGAGGCCCCGTCCGCGCCGATGACGTAGGCCGCGCTCACCTGGCGCAGTCGACCGCCCCGGACGTCGAGCAGGTCCAGCTCGACGTGCTCGTCATGCTGGCGCATCCCCACCATCTCCACGCCAAGCGCCACCTCGACGCGCGGGTGGCGGGCCAGCGCGGAGCGCAGCACCGCCTCGAACGTCGGTTGGTAGAACAGGTAGTGCTCGGCCCAGCCCAGCGGGCGCTCCCGGGGCCACTCGTGCACCCGGTTGAGCCGGCCGTCCGCCCCGTAGAACGAGCTGCGCGCCCACACCCTGGTGTCGCGGGCCACCTCGTCCGCGACGCCGGCCTGTTGCAGGATCCGCATCACCTGGGCGTCGAAGTGGATGGCGCGCGGCAGCTCGAAGACCACCGGTGACCGGTCCACGACCAGGGCGGACAGGCCGGCCCGCCCGGCGAGATTGGCGGCCACCGCGCCGACCGGCCCGCAGCCGACGATGACCAGATCGTGGTGCGACACCGTCAGCCGACCGTCCGGCCCCGCGCCCCGCCGAGGAAGTCGTCGCTCTGGAAGTCGTCGAGCGGGTCACCGGGCCCGAAGACCCCGCGCAGCAACTTCGAATCGTCCAGCCCGACCAGCTCCCAGTACGTGGTCGTCTCCGGGTCCACCCGGGACCAGTCGAAGACGACCGCCCGCTCGGTGATCGCCCACCGGCCGCCCCGCAGGGCGAACCGGTCGAGGTAGCGGCCACCGATGGTCGACTGGGTCGGCCCCTCCTCGTCGGTCTGCCGGCCCACCACGGCGATGTGGTAGCTCTCCACGTCGGCCTCGTCGCCGTGCACGTCGATCAGGATGTTGGACATGAAGTGCCAGAGGAAGGTCACCGGGGCGGTCGAGTTCGGCGAGATCATCGACCGGTCCCGGACGAACTCGGCGGCGGGCCCGGCGAATCCCTCGTGCACCTCCGTCGCGCCGTCGTGATAGCAGCTCAGCGCCAGGTCCACGTCGCGGCGGTCGCCTGCCCTGGCCCGCAGGTAGAGGACCTCGGTGATCTGCTGCTTGGCGTAGAGCTCCGCGACCCGGGCTTCGGTCACCAGCGGGTTGACGAGGTCAGTCATGGGATCTCCTTCGGCCCTGCTCGGTAGGGGTGTGCGACCGCGACCAGTCGTAGACGACGCTGCGGCTGGACAGGCGCCACCGCCCGCCGTACACGGTCGCGCGGTCCAGGTAGCGGCCGCCGATCAGGACGTCTCGAGGGCCGTCCGCGAGCTCCAGGCGGTGGTAGGCGATGTGGTAGGACTCGACCCGGGCGCTGGACGGCGAGTCGAGCTCGATGAGCACGTTGGACACCGTGTGCCGCTGCAGCCCGTAGAGCCCCTTCGAGTAGTGGTGCACCCGCAGGTACTCCACGAAGTCCTCGATGGTCCCGTCGAAGATCCCGTGCGTGTCACCGCTGCCCGGCACGTGCTCGACCAGGATCGCGTCCGGGTTCTTGGCGTCGGCGGCCCGCCCGCGACGGGTCACCAGCTCGACGATCCGCTGCCGTGCCTCTAGCTCTTCCCACTGCTCCACGATGTTCTTTCCCATGTTCATACCCGGCTCACTCCCACGGTCCGAGGAACGTCTCGCCGCCGTAGACGCCGGGTGGCGCGTCGATGAGCTCGGGCCACTCGGCGGCGCCACCGGAGACCAGCTCGGGCTCCGGGCCGACGGGCCCGATCTGACGCTGGTGGTAGTAGAGCTGCACCAGGTTGCCGTCGGGGTCGCGCAGGTGGGTCACGTAGTCGAAGCCGGCCAGCAGCTCGCCGGGGACCTCGACCTCGGTGGCCCCGCGCTCGACCAGGAACGCCACCGCGGCCCGCAGCTGCCGGTAGTTGGCCACCCGGAAGCCCAGCGCCATCGAGTCGGCGCGCTCAGGGCTGCCGAGCGCGGCGCGCAGGCCGGTCTCGTAGAGGGCGAGGCTGTGGTGCTCGGAGCCGGTGTGCAGCAGGGCGCCCCGGTGCCCGTTCCACCCGACGAGACGCCGCACGGAGAACCCGAGCATCTCGCGGTAGAACGCCACGGCGGCGTCGAGGTCGTCGACGAACAGGCTGACCGGGCCGATCCCGACGACCTTGAACGGCCGGGTCATCACGATCCCGTCGACCGCGTAATCCCGCGCCTGCGCCGCGACCGCGCGGTGGCCGCCCGCGATGTCCACGCCGCTCCCCTGGGCGGCCCGGATCTCCGCCGCCTCTGATGGCATCGGCAGCTCGGGCGCCTCACCGAGGACCCCGGACCACATCTCCCGGGGCTTGCTCAGCCCGTCCCAGCCGATCTGCTCCATGCCGTAGTACAGCTCGTTGATGTGGCCCTCGGGGTCGAACAGGTAGGTGTGCCAGTTCGAACCCGGCATGTCCCGCCCGGAGCGCAGCAGCCGGCCGCCCTGGCCCCAGATCCAGTCGGCGCCCTCGACGACCTCGGCGAGGCTGCCAACCTGCCAGGTGATCTGGTTGATCGACGCGCCGGCCGTGCCGTTGTCGCGGCCCACCCAGTCCCACACCGGCGCCGCGATCAGCACGAACTGGTGGTGGTCGCTGCCGAACCGGGTGAAGTGCAGCAGGCGCTCGTTCGGGCTCAGCCGCTCCCGCTCCTCGGCCGGCAGCCGGGCGGGCATCGTCGGCGACTGGTCGGAGACGATCAGCCCGAGGCCGTCGACGTAGAAGTCCAGCATCGCGTCGGTGTCCACGCAGTTGTAGCCGAAGTGGCCAAGCCTGCGGATCTTGAACGGGCGGACCAGCCGTACCCCGCCCACGTCGAACGGGCCGGCCGTCGGGACCCGGGACGGCGATGGGTCGCCGGTGCTGGGGTCGATGTCGGTCTGGTCGGTGGTCATCTCACTCCGCCTCTCGCTCGACCGGGTTGCGCAGCAGGCCGACGCCGTCGACCTCCACCTCGACGACGTCGCCGCCGGTCAGGAACACCTGCGGGTTCAGCCGGGTGCCAACGCCGCCGGGCGTGCCGGTCACCACCACGTCGCCGGGCCGCAGCTCGCAGACCGTGGACAGGTAGGCGATCTGCTCCGGGATGCTGAAGATCATTTCGTCGATCTTGGCCTGCTGCATGACCTTGCCGTTCAGCCGCGTGGTGAGCTGTCGGGTCTCGATGTC
>Ga0137415_10001334_pt1 | contig 24248 bp, 18 predicted proteins | sample CZODoug3_1_1_16f_FD_183082 | JGI IMG/M metagenome (GOLD analysis project Ga0137415, IMG submission 183082) | Vadose zone soil fungal communities from Angelo Coast Range Reserve, California, USA - CZODoug3_1_1_16fungal (Hybrid Assembly) | ecosystem: Environmental > Terrestrial > Soil > Vadose...
TCGTTCGATCAATTCGTTGTTCTGTTGAAGAACAGCGTCAGTCAGATGGTCTACAAGCACGCCATTTCAACGGTCGTTCCGGCTCGCAATGTGCGGCTGGCATCCGAGGAAGGAGGCGCCGTGCCGGAGACGACCCCCGCCGCTGAATGAGCCCTCTCCACGGTTTGGCCGGCAGCCCATGAAGAGCTTCGAGCGCCCACGCACGGGTGAGCGCGCGGTGCTCGTGCGCCTCGGGCTGGGAACACCGGTCGACTCCGAAGACCTCCAGGAATTCAGGCAGCTCGCGACCTCCGCGGGCGCAATCCCCGTTGCAACGGTAACGGGCCGCCGCGACCGTCCCGACCCCCGCTACTTCATGGGTAGCGGCAAGGCGGAGGAGTTGCGCGTGGCCGCTGAAGCCAACGAGGCTGAAGTTGTTCTCGTCGATCACGCGCTCTCGCCCAGCCAGGAGCGCAACCTCGAGAAGTTGATCGGACGGCGCGTGCTGGATCGCAGCGGGCTGATTCTCGACATCTTCGCGCAACGCGCGCGCAGCTTCGAAGGCAAGTTGCAAGTGGAGCTCGCGCAGCTGAAGCACATCAGCACGCGGCTGGTGCGCGGCTGGACCCACCTGGAGCGCCAGAGTGGCGGCATCGGCATGCGCGGACCGGGTGAGACGCAGCTCGAGACCGACCGTCGCCTCATCGGCGAACGCGTGAAGATACTGACCAAACGCCTGGAGAAGATCACGCAACAGCGTGAGACCGGACGCCAGGCGCGGGCCGAGATTCCCGTACCCTCGCTCGCGCTGGTGGGCTACACCAACGCCGGCAAATCAACCCTGTTTCGCTCCTGGACCGGCAGCGATGCGTATGTCGCGGACCAGTTGTTTGCCACGCTCGATCCAACCGTGCGGCGCGTAACATTACCGGGCGGAACGCTCGTCGTTGCAGCGGACACTGTTGGATTCATTCGCGAGCTGCCGCACGAGCTGGTGGCCGCTTTCCAATCAACTCTCACCGAAGCGCGTGAAGCCACATTGCTGCTGCATGTTGTCGACGCGAGCGATGCACGGCGCGCTGAGCACATCTCCCAGGTAGATGCCGTGCTCGCGGAAATCGGTGCCGAGCAGATTCCCCAGATTCTGGTGTACAACAAGATCGACCGGCTCGAGATGCAACCGCGAATCGATCGCAATGCGAACGGCCAGGCGACGACGGTGTGGATCTCTGCCGAGAAGCATCTCGGCCTGGACCTGCTCGCTGCAGCAGTTGCTGAGCGTCTCACGCGCTTTGCCCGCAAGGCCCGCATCCGGATCCAGCCGGGAGCGGGCGCGGTACGCTCGCGGCTCTACGCCGTAAAGGCCGTTCGTGGGGAGCATTCGGCTCAGGACGGCTCCATCGAGCTGGCCGTGGAGCTGCCGGACGTGGAGCTTTTGACGCTGGCGCGCACGCCGGGGGTGCAGATCCTGGAGGTGACGGGGGACGAGGCGCCTGAAAGTCGCGCCTTTCAGGCGCCGGCTGTCAAAAGCGCCGTAGGCGATTTTTGATCATCGGAGAACGGGCTTGTGCGCCCGGGACGTCGTACCTACAATCGACGGCCGTTTCGGGGCCGAAGCACGCCTCATAATCAATTCTTCTTATGGCGTGGAATCAACCAGGTCAGAACAATCCTTGGGGCCGTCGGCCCGGTGGTCAGGGCAATGGTCCGGACCTCGATGAGCGCGTAAAAAGCTGGCAGCGCCGGCTGGAATCGCTGTTCCGCCCCGGGGGCGGCCGGGGTGCCGAGGGCCGCTCAGTGCTGATTCTCGTGGCCGTCGTAGCGCTGGCGCTCTGGCTGGCCAGCGGCATATTTCAGATCAAGGCGGCCGAACAGGGCGTGATCTTGCGCTTCGGCAAGCTCGTGGATATCCGCAACCAGGGGGCGGGGTGGCGGTGGCCTTGGCCGATTGAGACGCTGATCAAGGTCAATGTCGCGAGCGTCCAGTCGAGCGAGTACAAATCGCGCGTCCTGACCTCCGACGTCAATCTCGTCGACCTGCGTTTCGCCGTGCAGTACCAGCTGAGCGATCCGCAAAAAGTGCTGTTCCAGGTGAAGGACCCTGAGGCCACGCTGAGTGAAGTCAGCGAGATGGCCATCCGTGAGGTCGTGGGCCGCAGCGAGCTGGACAATGTGCTCGTCGGTAAAACCCGTCCCGAGATCACGCGGCGGGCGAAAGAGCTCATCCAGCACACACTCGACACCTACAACACCGGCATCACCATTACGACGGTGAACCTGACCGACGTGCAGGTACCCGAAGCAGTTATCCCGTCGCAGCGCGATGCCAACAAGGCGCTGGCAGATCAGGAGCGCGCCATCAAAGAGTCGCAGGCGTATGCCAACAGCATCATTCCGGTTGCGCAGGGCGCCGGGGCCCGGATGCAGCAGGATGCGGAAGCGTACAAGTCACAAGTCACTGCGATTGCTGAAGGCCAGGCCGCGCGCTTTCTGGCGCTCGAGCAGGCTTACGCGCAGTCGCCTGAAGTTACGCGCAAGCGGCTGTACATGGACACCGTTGAGAACGTGTTGACACGCGCTCACAAGGTGTTGATCGATACGAAGGCCGGCAACGGCTCGGGTGGCAACATGCTGTATCTGCCGCTCGACAAGCTGTTGGACAAGGCGGCGCGCGAAGATGGCTCCACGACCACTGTCGTAGGCGGAAGGGATGACGGCAGCGGCGTCTCCGCGCAGAAGCAGGAACCTGACTCTGTCACGGTCGAAGCACGTGGACGGGGAGATCGCTGATGCCAGCCCGCGTTGCTCCGGTCATCATATTGATCCTGGCGCTGCTCATTGCCATGACCGCGCCGTTCACAATCAACGAGGCGCAGGTTGCCATCCGCACCGAGTTCGGTGCGATCGTTGGTCTCGACTACTCACCGGGATTGCACTGGAAGTGGCCGTGGGACCAGGTCGTGAAGTTTGATCGGCGCATCCTGTCCCAGTCGTACACCGGCGAGACTTTTCTCACCAATGACAATCGTGGCCTGATCGTCGACTTCTACGTGAAGTGGAAGGTCAAGGACGCGTCACGCTATTTCCAGGCGACCGGGGGCCGCGAGGATCTGGCAGGCGAGCGCATCGCCGAGATAGTGAAGGATGGCATCAAGAGCGTGGTCGCTCAGCGCACCCTCGAGCAGATCGTTTCTGCCGAGCGCGCGGCTGTCACCGGGGAAATGATCGGCCAGGCGGGCATCAACGTGGCCAACCTCGGTATGGACCTGGTGGATGTTCGAGTGCAGCGAATTGATTTGCCTGATGATGTCAGCACTCGTGTGTACGACAGCATGAAGCAGAACTTCGTGAAGATCGCGATGAAACTGCGGGCGGAAGGGACGAGCGCGAGTGTCCGGATCCGGGCGGCGGCCGAACGGTCCCGTACCGAGATCCTGGCAGATGCTGAGCGCGACGCCCTCAGAGTTCGGGGCGACGGCGACGCGCTCGCGACGCAGACTTATTCAAAAGCCTATTCAAAAGACCCTGAGTTCTACGCCTTCTACCGAAGCCTGCAGGCGTATGAGCGCTCGCTCGGCAAGGACGGGGACCTGCTCGTCATTTCGCCCGACGGCGAGTTCTTCAAGTACCTGAAGGATCCCAGCCCGGGCAAGCGCTGAAGGGCGCTCACGGAAAACTTTCGTGTCCTTGAATTTCACCGACCTGCTTGCGGCCCTGGCGCTATTCTTCGTTTTCGAGGGAATCGCCCCGTTTCTGCACCCCCGGGGCGTGAAGCGGGCTTTTGCCAAGCTTCTGGACGTCACGGATCGTGAGTTGCGCATTGCGGGGCTGGGCAGCATGCTCGTCGGCGTCATTATTCTCTTTCTGGTCCGCTAGTTAATTAGAAAAATGGCCTGCGGCCATTTTTCGGACAGTAGCTTCGTTGCCGGCCGCAAAAGGCGCGACTTTTGCGGCCTGCGCGGTCTGAGTATCGCCAGTCCATCAGGAGGCAGGTTTGGGTAAGTTCGTCGTCATCATAGGCACGCAATGGGGCGATGAAGGCAAAGGCAAGGTTGTTGACCTCCTGACCGAGCGCGCCGCCGCGGTGGCCCGCTTTCAAGGCGGTCACAACGCCGGCCATACGTTGGTGATCGGTGGCCGCAAGACCATCCTTTCGCTCATTCCTTCAGGAATCCTGCGCGAGCAGGTGCGCTGCTACATCGGCAACGGTGTCGTGCTCTCGCTCGATGCGTTGATGACCGAAAGCAGGATGCTGATGGACCAGGGTGTCCCGGTGTTCGAGCGTCTGCGGATCTCACCGAATTGCCCGCTCATCCTCCCGTCGCATGTGGAGCTCGACAAGGCCCGCGAGCGGGCGCGGGGTCCCAATGCGATCGGCACGACCGGCCGCGGAATAGGGCCTGCCTACGAAGACAAGGTGGCGCGTCGCGCCGTGCGCGTGGCCGATCTGTTTCAACGGGATCGCTTTGCCGCCCGTCTCGGTGAAGTCCTGGATTTCCACAATTTCGTACTGCAGCACTATTTCCGACTTCCGGCGGTGGATTTCCAGAAGACCCTGGATCAACAATTGGCCCTGTCGGAGAAAATTGCGCCGCTGGTCACCGACGTCACGCTCGCATTGCATTCGCTGCGTCGTGAAGGCGCAAACGTCATGTTTGAGGGTGCACAGGGCGCAATGTTGGACATCGATCTCGGGACGTATCCGTACGTGACGTCTTCAAACACAACCGCGGGCTACGCGGGGACGGGAACCGGTCTCGGACCGCGCGCGTTCGATGAAGTCATCGGTATCGTGAAGGCCTACACAACACGGGTTGGCGCGGGTCCGTTTCCCACCGAGCTGTTTGACGAATATGGCGAGCATCTGTCGCGGGTGGGCCACGAATTCGGCTCGGTGACGGGCCGCCGCCGCCGTTGCGGTTGGTTTGACTCAGTGGCCCTGCGTCGCGCGATCGTTCATTCCAGCGTCTCGAACCTGTGTATCACCAAGCTCGACGTCCTCGATGGGCTCGATACCATCCGCGTAGGTGTTGGTTATCGGATCGACGGCGAAGTCGTCGCCGAGCCGCCACTGAGCATCGACGGATATGCCAGCGTGGAGCCGGTCTACGAGGAAGTGGCGGGCTGGAAGGAGTCCACTGTGGGGATCACGGACTACGATGCGCTGCCGTTGAACGCGCGCAAGTACCTCGAGCGGCTACAGCAGCTCGTGGATGTGCCCATCGGCATGATCTCCACCGGCCCGGACCGTGATCAAACCATCGTATTGCGTCATCCCTTCGGCGCTTGATTCGTTCCGGACTCATTCTCCTCATTGTCGTCGCCTCCCTGCTTGCTGCCAGCACGTGGCGCGTGTTCGGACATACCTGGGACGAGCCCGAGCATCTGGCAGCCGGCATGGAGCTGGTGGACCGGGGCAAGTACGAATTTGACACGGAGCATCCGCCCCTAGCGCGCGCGCTCATCGCGCTCGGTCCCCACCTCGCTGGATCTCACTCGTTCGGCACTCCACCTCCTGACGGGACCCAGGAGGGAGTCGACATCCTGTACGACGGGGGGCATTACGACCGCACGCTGGCGCTGGCCAGGCTCGGCGCCTTGCCGTTTCTCGCGGTCCTGCTGTTCTCGATGTGGCTCTGGGCGAGACGGGTTGCGGCCTCGGAAGGGGAGGCGCTGCTGGCCGTGCTGTTGCTCGCCTGCGTGCCGCCAATCATCGGACATGCGGCGCTGGCGGCGCTCGACATTCCTGGGACCGCGACGACGTTACTGGCCCTTTACCTGTTACAGCACTGGCTGGTCAGCGGGTTACGGCGGGATTCCATTCTGTTTGGACTGGCCGCAGGCGTCGCCTTCGGGACCAAGCTTTCGGCCATTCCCTTCATCGGCCTCGGCATGTTGGTTCTGCTGTTGCTGCGGGCATTTCTGTCGGTCGCACCGGCCGCTGTGAGCGCCCAGCGGCGGGTGGCGGGACTCGCTCTCATGGCCCTTGCCACGTTGGTCCCCATAACGCTGGCGTATGGATTGAGCGGCCTGCAGGTGGTTTCACTGCCGCCCCGTTTCAACTGGGTGATGGTGTATCTGTTCCAGAACGCCGGCGCCGCGGACCAGCCGTTTTACAGGTTTATTGAGAACCTCCACCTGCCGGCGGCCTGGTGGAATTTCGCCGAAGGCGTCATGGCCCTGAAGGCGCACAACGACACCGGACACGTGTCCTTTCTGCTGGGCAACGTGAAAGCAGGCGGCTGGTGGTACTTCTACCTCGTCGCGTTGGCTGTGAAAACACCCCTTCCGCTGCTGCTGTCGGGCTCTGTTGGCCTGTATCTGCTGGCGCGTGACGGCTTGCGGCAGGCAAACACGTGGCGGATGGCGCCTGTCGTGTTGTTTGTAACCCTCCTCGTATTCGCAAGCGTGTTCAGCCGGATCAACATAGGCATCCGCCACGTTTTGATCCTCTACCCCTTTCTCGCTATGGCTGGAGCGTACGCGTTGGCGAGTGCGTGGCGTGCGTTGCCGCGAGTGGGGACGGCTGTGGCGGCTCTGCTAGCCGCGTGGCAGGTCAGTACCCTCGGCACGGCATATCCCGATTACTTTCCATATTTCAACGAGTCGGTCAGCAATCCCGCACATGTGCTGGTCGACTCGGACCTCGATTGGGGCCAGGACCTGAGACGGCTGGAGCGCCGTCTGGTGGAGCTCAAAGTGCCCAGCGTCAGTCTCGCGTACCAAGGCACGGCGGATCTGACGCGGGAGGTGCTGCCACCGTTCGTCCGACTACCGCCGCGCCAACCCGCAACAGGGTGGGTCGCGATCAACGCGCTCACCCGAGAGCACGAGCCGATCGGCTATGCGTGGCTAAACTCGTACCGGCCCGTCGAGAGGGTCGGAAAGACGATTGATCTCTACTTCATTGCGCCTTAGGTGCGCGATGCGCTCGGTCGCCGGCGGGTGTGAGTAGTAGAACGCCGAATACAGTGGGTCGGGTGTCAGGGTTGTTGCGTTGTCGCGGTAGAGCTTCACGAGCGCGGTCGCGAGGTCGGCGGAGCTTGCATGCCGGGCCGCGAACGCATCGGCTTCGAATTCGTGGCGCCGGGACCAGAGTGAGCCCAGCGGTGTCGCAAAGAAACCGAACGCCGGCATAACAAACATGAACAGCAACAACGCCGCATGGGACGAGGGGTGTTGAACGCCGAAAGCCGTGTAGAAAGGCGTTTGGGCGGTCAGCCAGCCGAGCAGCGCCAACGCGCCCAATGAGCCGGCCATGGTCACCAGCAGTCGTTTGCGTACGTGCTCGAGCTTGAAATGCCCCAGCTCGTGGGCCAACACCGCTTCCACCTCAGAGTGCGTGAGCCGTGCCAGCAACGTGTCAAAAAACACGATGCGCTTGTTGCGTCCCATCCCGGTGAAATAAGCGTTTCCGTGCGCCGAGCGACGCGAGCCGTCGACGACAAACACGCCTTCCGACTGGAAGCCGCAACGTTGCAACAGCGATTCGATCCGGGTTTTCAGCTCGGCATCCGCGAGCGGTGTGAATTTGTTGAACCAGGGCGCAATGAAGGCCGGCCACGCCCAGGTCATGAGCAACATGAGACCCAGCCAGCCGGCCCAGGCCCACAGCCACCACAGCGGTCCGGCACGGTCCATCAGTGTCATGGCTGCCAGCATCACCGGACCGCCAATCAACAATCCGAGCAGGCAGCTCTTGGCCAGGTCCGCCGCAAACACGGCCGCAGTGGTGCGGTTGAAGCCGAAGCGAGCCTCAATTTTGAAGGTTCGCCACAGCGAGAAGGGCAGATCGATGACCCCTGTGAGGACAACAACGGTGAGAATGACCAAGGCTCCGCCCCACAGGCCCGAGCCGATGATGCTGCGCTGCCAGAGCAGATCAATCGTGCCGATCACGCCGCCGATGGTGAGAGCGAGTGTAACGAGGGCATCGACGATGACCGATTGGCGGCCAAAGCTCACCGTCGCGACCGTGTAATCGGCCGCCTTCTGATGGTCAGCAAGGGAAACCCGGTCAGCGAACGCAGCCGGGACGTGGTCCCTGTGCGCTCTGACGGCAGCAAGTTGGCGGGAAGTCAGCCAGAGCCGCAAAGCCGTGCCCACCAGGAGGGCAGCAACGAAGGCGGCGGCAAATAAATCACTCAATGGGAGCGTGCTCATGCCCCGGATTATCGTCCATCGTGGGCCCATTGCGGGCCGATTGTGCCTCGACGGAAGCTTTCAGGGGCGGCAGCGCGAAGGCTGCCGCCCCGCAAGTGTCGCTAAGCGCGCCGCAGGAAGGTCAGAACAGCCAGGATCAGGAATACAAAGAACAGGACCTTCGCAATGCCGGCCGCACCCGCGGCAAGACCGCCGAAGCCCAGAATCGCGGCGACGATGGCAATGATGAAAAACACGACTGCATAGTGAAGCATTTGGGTCTCCCGCCGCCCGCGATCTGTGCGTTGGCGTTGTGCGTCGCATATTCTCCTGCGTCCGGTTAGGTCGTTATCGGAGACGCCCCCGCTTGCTTGTAAGACGGGTCTGACGCACCTAACGCGCATATACAGGCCGACGGAAGGCTATCGGGCGCGTCCATACAGTCGATATGTCGCCGCTGTTCATTTCGCGACAGCCCCGCGTGTGTTGCGATGGCCCAACGGATGAGGCGGTGCTGGACACCTGGAGGCGGCCATGATTTTATTCGATGGGCCGATCCAATTAATCCGCTTGAAAGGGAACGACTGACGTGAAAGTTTGGGGTGGGGGTGCCGCCCGCCGAGAGCCTTGTTGCATGCGCGCGACGACGCGCAGCTGAAAAGGTAAGGGGGGCTCCGGCGGTTCTTCCGAATGAATATTTTAATATCGGGGAGAGCAGCTTGAAAGCAAACCGTAAAGTGTACTGCGCCGTCGCAGCCATCCTGGGCGCGCACGCAGCCGCCGCGAATGCAGCCGCACCTGCAGCCGAGGCAACGCCGACGGAGTCAGAATCGAGCCTGGCCCTCGGTGAGGTCGTCGTTACCGCGCAGCGCCGCACGGAAAATGTCCAGGATGTGCCGATTGCCATTCAGGCCCTGACTGGCGACACGCTCACGCAATTGAACGTGCAAACGTTCGATGACTACGTGAAATACATTCCGAACATCACCTTCAAGTCAAACGGGCCGGGCCAAAGCATCATCTACATGCGGGGCCTCAGCGCAGGCGCCTCGGCCGGCGCCCAGTCAACCGGCACGATTGGCGGTTTTCCGAACGTTGCGCTCTACCTGGATGACCAGTCCGGACAGCTTCCCGGCCGCAACCTCGACATCTATGCCGCGGACCTGGAGCGCATCGAAGTGCTGGAAGGTCCACAGGGCACACTGTTCGGTGCCGGCGCGGAGGCGGGTGCCATCCGCTACATTACCAACAAGCCGAAGTTGAATGTGACCGAGGGTAACGCCACTGCCAGCTTCGGAACGACCGCTCACGGTGATCACAACAGCAACGTCACCGCGGTTCTGAACCTCCCGGTGATCGCTGACACGCTGGCCGTTCGAGCTGTTATCTACAACGACAGTCGCGGTGGCTACATCGACAACGTGCCCGGCACGTTCACTCGCAAGGCGACCGACCTCGGCATCTACTACGCCAACTATCCCACCGGCTGTAAGGCGACCAAGAGCTGTCAGCCACCGCCGAACAGTCCGGTCGCGAACAACGACTCTCTGGTACAGAGCAATATCAATCCAGTGACCTACCAGGGTGTGCGAGCTTCCGCGCTGTATCAGATCAATGACGACTGGAGTGCCCTGGTCACCCAGACGTACCAGGACATGAACTCGCAGGGTGTCTTCTATCAGATGCCGAATGCCGCCGACGGCGCGCCGTTGCAACCGCTGCAGGTCACGGTTTTCAGTCCCTCGTACGATAAGGACCGGTTCGAGAATACGTCCTGGACGCTGAATGGCAAGATTGGCGACCTCCGCGCCGTTTACACGGGCGGCTACCTCGTGCGCAACCTCGATCAGCGCAATGACTACACCAACTATGCGCGCGGGGTGTACGCTGATTACTACCAGTGCTATGGCGCGTCCGGCAGCCCGGATGGGAATTCCCGCTGCTTCTCCCCCGTCACATCGTGGCGCGAGACGGTGCGCAATACTCACCAGAGCCACGAGGCGCGCGTCAGCACGCCAGATGACTGGCGCCTACGGGGAATTCTCGGTGGCATCTGGGAGAAGGTGCGGATCGAGGACAATACCGACTGGCTATACAAGACCGTACCCACGTGCACGGCTGATGGAGAGCTGGGCTGCTTCTCGAACGTTGCAACCGCACCGGGTGCGACCTCCAACATTCCGGGGGAACGCAACGACAGCACGGCGTTCTTCGAAGATGTGCAGCGTGGCTACAAACAGTTCGCGTTCTTCGGGTCCATCGACTTCGACATCATTCCGAAGGTTCTGACTATTACCGGGGGCACACGCTTCTATCACTTCGACAATGACCAGACCGGCAGCGTGGTGAGCAGCTTCGGCTGCTTCGCGAAGGGCCCCTTGCCCTGCACTGCGGGGGCGACGAGCATCGACGGGGAGCACGAGACATCCACGTACACTGGCACGAGAAGTCGCGGCAATCTTAGCTGGCACATCACTCCCGATGCCCTGGTCTATTACACGTTCTCACAGGGATTCCGGCCGGGCTACTTTAATCGCAGCGGCGGTTGCCACGTGCCGGATGCAAACGGCATCAACCAGTTCTGCATCCCGCTGAAGATCGCGCCCGACTCCCTGACGAACAACGAGATCGGCTGGAAGACGGAATTTTTCGATCACCGGCTGCTGTTCAACGGTGCCCTGTACCAGGAGAAGTGGACCAACGTACAAGTTGGATTCTTCGATCCGGGCCAGCTGGGCAACCTGACCTTCGGCACCAATGGGCAGAACTTCCGGGTCCGGGGCGTGGAGACCCAGATCATCGGGCGCGTCACACAGGGGCTCACGGTGACGGCATCGGCCTCCTACAACAAAAGCGAGCAGACCAACTCGCCGGCGCTGCTGGCGAACAATCCGGCGCTGCTGGACAACCCGGCCAGCGCTGCCGAGTACGGCAAGCCCATTACCGCGATCGCGAATCCGTTCGGCGCCATCGGCAGTCCGACCGCCAATTCGCCGCTGTTCCAGGGCAACATCCGCCTGCGTTACGAATGGAACCTGATGGACTACAATCTGTTTGCCCAGGTGGGCGCCCAGTACAGCAGCAGCTCGTTCACTCAGACAGGCAACAACCCGTCCCTGTCCGCCAACGGGGCGGTGAATACCACGTTGCTGCGGTTTGAGAATCCGCCCTACGGACTGGTTGATGCCTCAATCGGGATTGCCAAGGATCAATGGACACTGCAGCTGTTCGGCGAAAACCTGGCGGACCGCAATGTGAGCCTGTTCACTTCAACGTCACAGTTTGTCGTGGCACAGACTCCGAACCGGCCGCGGGTGCTGGGCGCACAGATCGGTTACAAGTTCTAGAGCAGGCGCCGGGCCCGCGCGATGCGGCTCCGGCGCCCTGCGCTGCGGTAGACTGCAGCTCAGGTCGAACCTGAGTCGTGCAACAGATGGCATCGTCGCCGAGCCCGCCCGTATCACGCGTCGAGGATGAAGTCCGCAACATCCACGGACTCATCGATAACAACCGCTTTGAGCCGGCATTGGCCGCTGCCCGCGCTCTCGAGTCCGAAGTTCCTGAGAATCGCGACGTTCTTTACATGATTGCGGTGTGCCAACGGGGTCTGCGAAGAATCCCGGAGGCGCTGGCCGCGCTCGATCACCTGCAGCAATACCATCCGCGTTTCAGCCGGCTGTTCCAGGAGCGCGGCTACTGCTACGTCGCCTCGAGGGATGCGCCAAACGCCATTGAAGCCTTTCTGACCGCCGTAAATCTCAATCCGGCGCTGCCGGGCAGCTGGAGCATGTTGCAGTCGTTGTATCGCATGACGGGGAAGGCAGACGATGCGGCTACAGCGGCCTCGCATGTAGAGACTCTCGCGAAGCTGCCGGTCGAGGTGGTTACGGCGACCGGCCTTTTTTCTGACGGCGAGCTGGTGTTGGCTGAGCGCCTGATCCGCGATTTTCTGCTCCGCCACGGCAATCACATCGAGGGCATGCGGCTGTTGGCACGGATCGGCATCGAGCTCGAGGTGTACGACGACGCCGAAACACTGCTTGCGGCGGTGATGCAGCTCGCGCCGGACTACCGGGCGGCCCGCCACGACTTCGCAGTTGCGCTGTTGCGCCGGCACAAGCCTGAGCAGGCTGAAGAGCAGATCACACAGCTGCTGCGACTGGATCCCACAAATCGTGTTTATCGCACGACCTACGCCAACGTACTGGTTTCGAAAGGAGACCACGGAGGGGCCTTGAAGGCCTACCGCGATCTGCTGACAGACGCGCCGCGAGCGGCTGATGTACATCTCTCGGTTGCACATTCACTGAAGACGCTGGGCCGCACACCCGAGGCGGTCGAGTCATATCGGGAGGCGGCGAGAGTTCGGCCGGGTTACGGGGATGCCTATTGGAGTCTCGCCAATCTGAAGACTCACAGGTTCACCGACGCTGAGATTGACAGCATGCGCGTCGAGGAATCCCGCAAGAGCGCCAGCGCGATCGATCGTTACCACCTGTGCTTCGCGTTAGGAAAGGCGCTGGAGGATCGGGGCGAGTTTGCCGAGTCGTTTGTTTACTACGAGCGTGGAAACGCGCTCAAGAAAGCGGAGATCCACTACACCCCGGAGCCGGTCGAGCGCAACACTCGCGAGCAGATCCGCATTTGTACCCGCGAGTTCTTCGCGGCGCGACAGCTCGCCAACGGCTGGACCGGCTATGACAGCAACGCTCCGATATTCATCGTCGGCCTGCCGCGTTCGGGCTCTACGCTCATAGAGCAGATTCTCGCCTCCCATTCCCAGGTCGAAGGAACGATGGAGCTGGCCAACATCGCGCAGCTGGTCCATGACCTGCAGGGCAGGGTGCCGCAGGCCGTCGAGCCGCGTTATCCGGCGGTCCTGACGGAGCTGACCGCCGCCGATTTTCGGCGGCTGGGCGAAAAATACATCCATGAGACGCAGGTGTATCGCACCGGCACGCCGTTCTTCATTGACAAAATGCCGAACAATTTCCGCCACATCGGTCTCATCCAGCTGATTCTGCCCAACGCGAAGATCATCGATGCGCGCCGCGAGCCCATGGCCTGCTGCTTCAGCAACTTCAAGCAGCTGTTTGCCAGCGGCCAGGAATTCACCTACAGCCTGCAGGACATCGGCCGGTACTACCGCACCTATGTTGAGTTGATGCAGCACTGGGATGAGGTGCTGCCGGGAAAGGTGCTGCGCATGCAGCACGAGGATGTGGTCGAGGATCTGGAGGGCAGCGTACGCCGGCTGTTGGCTTTCTGTGGACTGCCCTTCGAGGCGGCCTGCCTGGAATTCTGGAAGACCGAGCGCAACGTCCGCACCGCCAGCTCGGAGCAGGTGCGCCGGCCCATCTTCAAGGAGGGATTGGATCAATGGCGGCATTTCGAGCCGTGGCTCGGGCCGCTGCAGGAGGTGTTATCTCGAGGTCACTGAAGGCACGTCCGTAGATTGCACCCCTAGCCGATGCGCGTCGTCGCCAGCCGGCCTTCGTCGACGGCGTAGCCCATTCCGGGCGTGTTGCTCAAATTCAACCATCCCTCGGCGTCGGCCACGAGCGGCTCGGCCATGATGTAGTCGCGGCGATCGAGGCTCCACTCCGGCGGATCGTAGGGGAACTCGATGAACGGCGCCTGCCCGAGGCCTGCGACGAGCTGGGTGTTGGCCATGACTCCCATGCCGTTGGTCCAGGTATGCGGAGTGAACACAATGTTGTGCTCTTGCGCCATGATGGCGGCGCGCCTCAAGCCTGTGATGCCGCCGACGAGCGCTGCGTCCGGTTGCAGAACGTCCAGGCATCCCCTGGAGATCAACTCACGAAGCTCATGCGCCTGCCGAGTCATTTCACCGCCTGCGATCCGTAGGTCGACGGACTCCCGCAGCGCACGCATACCGTCGTAGTCGCCGCGGTGCAGCGGTTCCTCCATCCAGTACACGTCCAGCCGCTCCAACTCGCGGGCAACGGTGACCGCGTCCTTCAGGGCCCACGGCGGTTCCGTGTCCCAGGGCAAACGCCAGCCCTGGTTGCAATCAACCATCAACTCGAGCCGGTTTCCGACACGCGCCCTGACGGCTTCCAGCGCTTTGACGTCGTCGCGCCAATCGCCGCGGTGAAAGCGCAGCTTCAGCGCAGGAAAGCCGCTCGCGAGATAACGCTCCGCGGCAGCGGCCATTGCGCCGGGGTCGCGGAGTGTGCCGGAAGAGGCATAAGCACGCACACGGTTGGACAAACCGCCGAGCAGCTTCCAGCAGGGCTGGCCCGTGATCTTGCCGGCGAGATCCCACAAAGCCAGGTCCAGGGGCCAGCAGCGGCCATAATGGAAATCGATGTTCGACAGGACGCGATAGTGGCGCTCGAGCGCCAGCGGATCCTGGCCGATGAACAGGTTCTCGTGACCCTTGAAACCCAGCATGAGATCGCCGGAGCCGAAGCCCACCAGGCCCGTGTCGGTGGTGACGCGGACCAGCGTAGCGTCGAAATGGACGCGCGGCTTGGTGTCCCAGCTGGCGTGGAACGGGGGGTTGAGGTCCAGCCGGTGCTGGGTGACCTCGATAGCGGCAATTTTGTGGTCGGGCATGCCGCAGACTTCCACATCGGACGGGGCGGACAAAGCCGAGAAATTGGCTATGGGCATCGAAAAAAGGCATCGGATTCCGCCCATCTCGTGCGGTCGGGAAACGCTAGAATCGAACGGGTGAACTGCGGGTGAGCCATGAGCAAAAAGAGCATCGATCGGCGCTGGTTGCCTTTGAATGCCTTGCGCGCCTTTGAGGGTGTGGCCAAGCACGGCAGTTTTACAGCTGCGGCCAATGCGCTGCTGATTTCCCAAAGCGCGCTGTCGCGCCACGTCATCGCGCTCGAGCGGTTGGTGGGAGTGCAACTCTTCGATCGCAAACCCCACGCCTTGTCGCTGACCAAGGCCGGTCAGCATCTGCTGCCGGCGGTGGTGAAGTCGTTCGATCGCCTGGAATATGCACTGGATGACATCCGCAACGACGGCGCTCCGGCGCAACGCACACTGCGTGTGCAGATGCCGCCCAGCTTCGCGGTGCAACTTGCAGTTCCGATTCTGCGTGACTTCCGTGGTGCGAGTACCGAAGTCGATATCGATCTGATCAGTCCTTACGGTGTTGGACCGCCGTTGGGCGATGTCGACGTGGCGGTCGTTTATTCGAAACCGACGGTCACCGACCTGGTGACTGACCTGTTGTGGGCAGCCCGGCCGACCCTGCTGTGTCATCCCACCATTGCAGCGAAGCATGCAGGGAAGGATCTTGCCGCTTTCATTGAAGCGAATGAGATTGTGCACGTGCGGATTGCCGACCTGCCGCGACATCACCTGTGGTCACAGTTTGTGCGGCAGAACGGCTTGCCCACCGCGAACTACGAGCGTGGCCTGGTGTTTGATACGGCCGTGCTCGCCGTGCAGTACGCGCTGAGCGGCCAGGGTGTCGCGCTGTGTGACCCCCATCTGTTCTGCGAGGAGATCCGCCAGGGCCGCCTCGTCAAACCGTTCGAAGCCGCGCTCGATGACGGCTACGGCTACTACCTGATCACCCATCCGGAAGCCCTGGGGGACACGGCGATTGCGTTGTTCCGGTCCTGGCTGATTGAGCGCTTCGGCACCCATTCCAAGGTGGCTGAGTCTGCAGTCCACCTCGCTGTCTCAAACGAGTAAATACATGAAGAGTGCTGCCAAAGTAGTGGTAGTGGGCGGCGGCGTCGTGGGCGCCAGTGTCCTGTTCCACCTGACCAGGGCTGGTTGGAGCGACGTTCTGTTGATTGAGCGCGATGAGTTGACATCGGGCTCAACCTGGCACGCCGCGGGCGGCATGCATACGGTCAACGGCGATCCGAACGTCGCAAAACTACAGCAGTACACCATCAACCTGTACAAGGAGCTCGAGAAGATATCGGGCGTGTCCTGTGGTTTGCACGTTACCGGCGGCGTCATGCTGGCCGGGACGCCGGAGCGGATGGATTGGTTGAAAATGGCACAGGCCCGTGGCCGGTATCTCGGCATGGACCTGGAGCTCATTTCAGCCAGTGAGGCGAAGAAGCTGTTTCCCCTCATGGAGGAGAAACACTTTATCGGTGCGATCTACGATCCGATCGAGGGTCATGTCGATCCGTACGGTGTCACGCATGCCTATGCGAAGTCTGCGCAACTGGGTGGCGCGGAGATCGTCCGGCACACACGGGTCGTTGATCTGAAACGGCGGCCGGATGGCACGTGGGATGTCATCACCGATCACGGGAACGTGCACGCCGAGCATGTTGTGAACGCTGGTGGCCTGTGGGCGCGCGAGGTCGGGCGGATGGTTGGCCTGGAGCTGCCCATCCTGGCGATGGAGCACCAGTACCTCATCACCGAGAAGATTCCGTCGCTGGCGCCGCGGCCTGGATACAAGGAGCAGCTGCACTGTATTGACTTCGAGGGCGAAATTTATCTGCGTGAAGAGCGCGGTGGAATGTTGATCGGTACTTACGAGCGCGCGGGTGTGCCGTGGTCGCCCACCGAGACGCCCTGGGATTTCGGTCAGAATCTGTTGCCCAACGACCTGGAGCGAATCGCTCCGAGCCTCGACGTCGCGTTCCAACATTTCCCGATCCTCGGCGAATCAGGGATTGCGAAGGTCGTCAACGGTCCGTTCACATTTGCACCCGACGGCAACCCGCTGGTGGGCCCTGTGAAGGGGCTGAAGAACTTCTGGGTGGCCTGCGGGGTGATGGCGGGCTTCAGCCAGGGCGGCGGTGTCGGACTGGCGTTGTCTCATTGGATGGTCGATGGCGATCCGGGCGCGGATGTCTGGGCGATGGATGTCGCGCGCTACGGCGATTGGGCAACGCTGCCCTATACCAACGCCAAGGTTCGCGAGAACTATTCCCGTCGGTTCCGGATTCGATTCCCGAATGAAGAGCTGACGGCGGCACGGCCTTTGCGTACGACACCGGTTTACGATCGGTTGCAGGCGGAGCATGCGGTATTCGGGGATTACTGCGGATTGGAGCATCCGCTGTGGTTCGCGCCTGGCGCTGCAGAGGCCACCGAGCAGGTTACCTTCCGCCGTTCCAGCGCGCATGAGCACGTGGCGGCTGAATGCAAGGCCGTGCGTGAAAGCGTGGGGATGTTGGAGATCTCCAACTACGGCAAGTTCGAGGTAACCGGCCGGGGCGCCGAGGGGTGGCTGTCGCATGTGATGGCCAACCACGTACCGAGTGTGGGCCGCATTGCTTTGACTCCGATGCTCAATGAGCGCGGCAAGCTGATCGGCGATTTCACCATCTGCCGTCCCGCGGAGCAGCGTTTCTTTCTCATCGGCACTTACGCTGCTGAGAGTTACTACCTGCGTTGGTTCGAGCGGCATGCGCCGCCGGCGGGCGTTTCGCTGCGAGCGGTTGCCAGTGAGTATGTTGGGTTGTCAATTGCCGGTCCGAGCTCGCGCGCCTTGTTGCAAGGCCTCGTCCGGGACGACCTGTCGACGGCGAAGTTTCCGTTCATGTCCTTCCGGCGGATGGATGTGGGAATGATCCCGGCCTTCGTAGGCCGCGTGTCCTTCACCGGCGATCTGGGTTATGAGATCTGGGTGACGACGGACTACCAGCGCGCTCTGTTTGATGTGCTCAAACAGGCAGGTCAACAGTACGGACTGAAGTCATTCGGCGGCCGGGCGCTGCACTCGATGCGCGTGGAGAAGGGCTTCGGAACCTGGGCACGCGAGTTCCGCCCCATCTATGGTCCTCACGAGGCCGGCCTCGGTCGCTTCGTGGATCTGAAGAAAGGTGAATTCATCGGTCGCGATGCGGCGCTTGCGGAAAAGGAGCAGGGCGGCGCCCTGAGGTTGGTTTCCTTCGCGGTGGACGCATCCGACGCGGACTGCCTCGGCGATGAGCCTATCTCGCATAATGGCAAGGTGGTAGGCTGGGTTACCTCGGGCGCGTACGGTCATAGCGTCCAACGCTCGCTCGCGTTGGGTTATGTTCCAACGGATATAGCGAAAGCCAACAGCGGCTTCGAAGTCGAGTTGATGGGCGAGCGCCGCAAGGCTGAGCGCCTCGCGGCCCCGGCCTTTGATCCCAGCGGTGCCCGCATGCGGGCCTAAAACGAGGGCTAGGTGTCCGTTTTGTCATTCGGACCCGCAGTAACGTCCAAGTAATTTCTTCCCGGTTGGGATAGCGTTACTGAATGATTACTCTGCGCATCAATGGCGAAGACCGGAGCGTGGACGCCCCGGAGGACATGCCCCTCCTGTGGGTGCTCCGCGATATCGTTGGCCTGACGGGCACCAAGTTCGGCTGTGGCATTGGGCAATGTGGCGCCTGCACAGTCCACCTGGATGGCAAACCAACTCGCTCGTGCCTTTTACCCATCAGTGCGGTGGGCAACCGACCCGTGACGACCATCGAGGGCGTCGGTGCGACGCCCGCGGGCGCCAAGGTGCAAAAGGCGTGGCTCGACCTCGAGGTCATCCAATGCGGCTACTGCCAGTCGGGACAGATCATGTCCGCGACTGCGTTGCTGACGACGACGCCGAAGCCTAACGACGCGGATATCAACGCGGCTATGTCCGGCAATATTTGCAGGTGCGGTACCTATGTGCGCATACGCGATGCCATCAAGCTCGCGGCGACATCGGCGGCACCCGGGGCGACGCCAACCAGCTCGACAACTTCAGGGTCCACGTCATGAGCGGCTCGGCGGCGGGTGAGCCGGAGAATCCTGGGCGGCGTGCATTCCTCGGCACCGGCGCGGCTGCGGGCAGTGCGCTTCTGCTGGGTTTTTATTTGCCACTGGGGCAGGGCGCGCCTCGTTCTGCCGCGCAGGCCGGCGGGCAACGCTTCGAGCCCAACGCGTTCATCCGGATCGACCGGCAGGGCGTCATCACGTTGGTGATGCCCCAGGTTGAAATGGGTCAGGGCATCTATACGGGCCTGGCGATGGTTCTGGCCGAGGAGCTGGATGTGGGGGCCGAGCAGGTGGTGCTCGAGACTGCCCCGCCCAGCGACAAGTTGTATGGCAATCCGATTTTCGGCTTGCAGGCGACCGGCGGTTCAACTTCCATGCGTGCGTTCTGGATGCCGATGCGCAAAGCCGGCGCGAGCGCACGTGCGGTGTTGGTGCAGGCCGCGGCCAAGATGTGGAATGCCGATGCAGCCGGGTGCCGGACCGAGCGGGGCGAGGTCATTCACGAGGCGAGCGGCAAAAAGATCGGTTATGGCGCGCTGATTGATCATACGGCCGGCGTGACGCCGCCCAAGGACCCTCCCCTGAAGGCAGTCGGTGCCTTCAAGTTGGTCGGTCAGCCGCTGAAGCGTTACGACACGCCCGACAAGGTCAACGGCAAGCTCCAGTACGGCATCGATGTCATGCCGTCCGGAGTGAAATTCGCCACGCTGGCACTGTGCCCGGAGTTTGGCGGCAAGGTTGATCGCGTGGACGACGCGAAGGCCAAAAGCCTGCCCGGCGTACGCCAGGTTGTCGTGTTGGACGATGTCGTGGCCGTTGTTGGCGATCACATGTGGGCCGCCAAGCAAGGGCTCGCGGCGCTGAATATCGTTTGGAAGTCCGGCCCTCACGCCACTGTCGATACCCAAGAGGTGTGGAAGCAGCTGCGCACGGCGGGTGACGGAGAGGGCGTCACTGCCAAAGCGGTGGGCGATGTCAACAAGGCACTCTCGCAGGGCGAGCGAGTCGAAGCGGAGTTCGAGTTGCCCTTCCTGGCACATGCAACCATGGAGCCTCTGAATTGTACGGTGCACGTACAGCCCGACAGTTGCGAGGTCTGGGTGGGCTCACAAGTGCTGTCCCGTGCACAGGCCGTCGCCGCGAAGGTGACTGGACTGCCCCTCGGGAAAGTGACCGTACACAACTACCTCATCGGCGGCGGTTTCGGACGCCGGCTGGAGGTGGACTACGTCGAGATCGCGGTACGGATCGCTCAGAAGGTCGACGGACCTGTGAAAGTGGTCTGGACTCGTGAAGAGGACATCCAACACGACGTCTATCGGCCGGTGTACCAGGACCGAATGGCAGCCTCTTTGTCCGGCGGAAAGATCGTGGGCTGGCGGCATCGAATCGTGGGCTCGGCAATTATTGCGCGCTGGCTGACGCCCGCCTTCCAAAAGGGGGTCGACATCGATGCGGTGGACGCAGCCATCGACCTGCCTTACGAATTTTCGGACATGCGCATCGAATACGTTCGCAATGAGCCTCCCGGTGTGCCGACGGGCTTCTGGCGCGGTGTGGGCCCGAACAACAACGTGTTCGCCATCGAAGGCTTCATGGACGAGCTGGCGAAGAAAGTGGGCCAGGACCCGATCGCCTTCCGTCGCGGCATGCTGGAAAAAAATCCACGCATGAAGGCTGCACTCGATCTGGTTGCCGGCAAGGCAGGGTGGGGTCAGCCGTTACCGGCCCGTAACGGCGGCAGGACCGGGCGCGGCATTTGTGCCCAGGCGGCCTTCGGCAGCTACATCGCCACGGTCGCCGAGGTGGAGGTCGACAAGTCGGGTGAGGTCCGCGTTCATCGCCTCGTGTCCGCGGTCGACACCGGTATCGTCGTCAATCCGGATACGGTGATCGCTCAGCTGCAGGGCGGCCTGATTTTCGGGCTCACGGCTGCTCTGTATGGCGAGATCACGGTCGAGAAAGGACGCGTTCAGCAGAGTAACTTCCACAACTACCGGATGCTGCGCATCGACCAGACTCCCCAGATCGAGGTGCACCTGATCCCGAGCGGCGAGTCTCCGGGCGGCATCGGGGAGACGGGCACGACCGCGGGTCCGCCGGCGGTGCGCAATGCGATTTTCGCGGCGACCGGCATTGCGCTGCGCAGGCTGCCGATCGATCGGGATGTGCTGGCAGGCAAGAAAGATGCTATGACAGGCAAGAAGACGGCTTGATCAAGGGTTCGAGGAGAAGACATGACGCGATTGACCGAACGGGGCGCAGCAACGCGCTCGCTCATCATCGGGGTTGCGGTAATAGCGCTCATTGCGGCGGCATTCGGTTTGTGGCTCGTCATGGGCCCCGGACCCATGGACTTCGCCAGCGGCAAGCGCGGGGCTCCCGGATCGAGCTCGGCCGGCGTTCCTGCGGATCTGGCGAACGCGAGCCTGGTTGAGCAGGGTCAGTATCTGACCCGGGCAGCCGACTGCCAGGCCTGTCATTCCACTGAAGGTGGGCAGCCGTTCGCCGGCGGGCGCCCCTTTGTACTGCCGTTCGGCACGATGTATTCCACCAACATCACGCCGGACAAAAAGACCGGCATCGGGGATTACACCGATGCGCAATTCATTCGCGCCATGCATAACGGAATTGCGCGCGATGGCACGCGGCTCTATCCGGCCATGCCGTATGCCTCGTACACGTACATGACCGATGCGGATGCACTTGCAATCAAGGCGTATCTGTTCAGCTTGCAGCCGGTCGATGCCCCCCCGCCGACCAACACACTGGCGTTCCCGTTCAACCAGCGGTGGCTGATGGGCTTCTGGTCCTTCTTCTTCAACCCGGACAAGCGCTTTGAGCCCAACACCGAGCGCAGTGCCGAGTGGAACCGGGGCGCCTACCTGGCCGAGGCGATGGCTCACTGCGGTGAATGTCATACGCCGCGCAGTCTCGCGTTCTCGCTCGACAATCGTAAGAAGTTCGCCGGTGCCAAGCAGGCCGGCTGGGTGGCCTACAACATCTCGACTGACAAGCAGACGGGAATCGGCGAATGGACGCCGGCGGAAATCGGCAAGTACATCTCGACAGGTCATGCGGCCGGCCGTGGTACGGCTGATGGACCGATGGGTGAGGCGGTCGAATACAGTCTGAGATATCTGACCCCAACAGACGTCGCCGCCGTTGCAACCTATGTGGCCAGCGTGCCGCCGGTGACGTCGAAGGACCAGCCGGTGGTGAAGAACGCGCCCGCACCGCATGACCACAACATGGGCGTTGCGGCTTCCATCGATCCTCGTGGCAAGGAAATCTATGAGGGGGCTTGTGTCAGCTGCCATGGATGGAGTGGCAACAGTCCGATTCTCGACTACGCCAATCTGACAGGGGCCCGTGCTGTCAACGATCCAACGGCCACCAATGTCGTGCAGATCGTTTTGTCAGGCTCCTCGAACAACAGTGTGCACGGCGGCTTGTATATGCCCGACTTCGGAAGCGCGTATTCGGATACGGAGATTGCGGCTGTGGCCAACTATGTCACGGCGCGCTTCGGATCGGAGCCTTCCAACCTGACGGCCGCTAATGTGGCCGATCTTCGCAAGGAAGTTTCGAAGTAGCATCTGCCCGCCATTCGGTGCGGTAGACATCGAGGTCCGGCAGGTCGAGCGGCGGCGCCCCCCGTAACTGCGAGGCGGCGCTGCGCCAAGCAGGAACCGTGCGTGACAGCTTCGAGCCGCTAGCCACGTCGCAGCATGGGAAAACTGTGCGCACAATCTTCCGCCGGAGGTGGCTGTGGCATACTGCATTGGGTGGAAAACGCTGATTTCATAGTCATTGGGGCGGGTGTCGCCGGAGCCTCGGTGGCTTACTGGCTGGCCCGGCATGCCCGTGTAACCGTGTTGGAACGCGAGCCGCAGCCGGGGTATCACTCCACAGGGCGGTCTGCCGCCCTGTTCATGGAGACTTACGGCCCGGAGCAGGTTCGGGCCCTCACTCGCGCCAGCCGCCGGTTCTTTGAGAATCCCCCCGCGGGATTTGTCGAGCATCCGCTGCTCGCCCCCCGGGGCACCCTGGTCATCGCCACAAAGGCGCAGGAACGGCAACTCGACGAGTACTGGGACGAGATCAGCTCGTCGGCCACCCTCACGCGACGACTGAGTCCGCAACAGACCTGTACGTTGGTACCTGTGGTCCGTGCCGGCGAAGTGCTCGGCTCAGTCTATGAGCCGCATGCGTGCGATATCGACGTGCATGCGCTTCACCAGGGGTATCTACGAGAGCTGCGTCGACGTGGCGGCGTGCTCCATTGTGATTCTGAAGTGACGCGAATTGAGCGGGAGGGCGGCGATTGGCGCGTACATGTCGGGGACAAAGTGTTCGCAGCCCCGGTCATTCTCAACGCGGCGGGCGCTTGGGCTGATGTAGTAGCCCGGCTCGCCGGAGTCACGCCGATCGGACTCGAGCCCCGGCGGCGGTCCGCATTTACCTTTGCCCCACCGCAAGGGGTTGCGACAGCCGGTTGGCCGGCGGTGATGGGTGCCGAGGAAGACTGGTACTTCAAGCCTGAAGCCGGCCTGTTGCTCGGGTCGCCTGCCAATGCGGATCCTGTGGAGCCACACGATGTTCAGGCGGAGGAGTTGGATGTTGCGTTGGCAATCGACCGGATCGAGTCGATCACGACGCTGACGATCAATCGACCTGCGCGCGTCTGGGCCGGGCTGCGATCGTTCGTGCCTGATGGCAGCCTCGTTGGTGGATTCGACGCGCAGGCGGCCGGCTTCTTCTGGGTTGCTGCCCAGGGCGGCTATGGCATCCAGACTTCAGCAGCCATGGGCGAGGCATGCGCGGCGCTGGCGCGCGGACTGCCCTTCCCGCAACACCTGGCGGATTTCGGCCTCAGTGCGGCAATGTTGTCTGCCTCGCGCAGATTGTAATCAAAGGACCTTTTGCATCATGGGACTCACGCCATTTCACATTGCCGTACAGGTGCGCGATATCGAGGAAGCGCGCCGGTTCTACCAGGGGTTGCTCGGTTGCACCGAGGGGCGCAGCGCCCGTGAGTGGGTGGATTTCAACCTGTTCGGGCACCAGTTCGTTTGCCACTTGAACCCGAGTCTGGGCCCCAATGGACGCATCGCCTCTCACTACAACCCGGTCGATGGGCACGGCGTCCCCGTGCCTCACTTTGGAGTTGTGTTGGAAATGGGCGAGTGGCAGTCACTCGCCGATCGTCTGCAACAGCATGACGTGCAGTTCGTCGTCGAGCCGTACATCCGCTTCAAAGGGCAGCCGGGCGAGCAGGCCACGCTGTTCTTTCTGGATCCGTCCGGGAATGCCCTGGAGTTCAAGGCATTCAAGGACATTGACGCGCAGCTTTTCGCTAGGAGCCTGTCTGACTAATGGGCGCCGTCGCGAGGGCGGCCCCCAGCGAGCAGATTTTTGCGATCGTTTCGCGC
>Ga0137415_10001335_pt1 | contig 24242 bp, 25 predicted proteins | sample CZODoug3_1_1_16f_FD_183082 | JGI IMG/M metagenome (GOLD analysis project Ga0137415, IMG submission 183082) | Vadose zone soil fungal communities from Angelo Coast Range Reserve, California, USA - CZODoug3_1_1_16fungal (Hybrid Assembly) | ecosystem: Environmental > Terrestrial > Soil > Vadose...
CAAACCTCCTGCGTGTCTCTGACCTCCTGGCCGAGCTGTCCTCTCAACTGGAACAGTTGCGCGCGCAATCAGAGGCTGCGACAGCCCACCAGTCCTATACCAAAGAGATCCGTGACCTCGAACTGGCCTTGCAAGTCGACGAGGCGCGGCGCGTCATCGGGAGTCTCAAGCGCCTTGCGTCCCAAACAGATTCCGTTCGCGAACAGCTCAGTTCGACGGCATCGGCGGCCTCCCAGATCAGCGCACAGCTGGATCGCGATCGCGCCCGCGCGGCAGAGGTCGCGCGCTTGTGGGAAGAGGCTCAGCGCACTCTTCTGCAGGTTGTCGAGAACCTGTCTGCGCGCGCGTCGACTCTGCAGGTGCTCCAGGAACGGGGGCGCGCCACAACCGCCCAGCGTGCACGCTTAGCGGACGATCTCCAGACCTTCCAATCCCGACTGGCCCGTGTCGAGAAAGCGCTGGATGGTCTACGGGAACAAGCCGACACGCAGGCCGCCCAGCGCGACGCATTGCTAGAACAAATGCGGGTGAGCGAGGACACTTCCAATAGCACCCGCGCGGCCGAGCACACTGCAGCGGACCGCGTTGGAACGCTGCGGGACGAACTGGCCGATCTCGCCGCGGCGCGCGCTCGCGCCCAGCACGAACTCGCGCGCTTGGAGGCACAGCTGGCGGGAGTCCACGAGCAACTCCGCGGCCTTGAGGCCAAAGAGGCCGGCTTTGCCGAGATGACCACGGATTTGACGGCCAAAGCGGGTGACTCTGCCCTCGCGCTCGCCGACTTGCAGCAGCGGCATGAGGCCGCCACATCGCGGCTGGCGCAGCTGAACGCGGCCCGCACGGAGGTCGGGGAGCGGCTCGAGGCGCTGAGCACCGGAATCCAGCAGACTATGGCCGAGCGTCAGGTCGTGGTTTCGACCCTCGCCTTGCTAGAGGATCTGCAGCGACAGCTCGCAGGGTACGAGGGTGGGGTGCGTGACATCCTACTCGCCCGGCAGCAAGATTCCACGCGGTTCCCCGGCGTCCGGACCTCCATCGCTGAGATCATCCGTGTCGCGCCCACCTACCGGCCGGCCGTGGAAGCCGCCCTCGGGCGCCGTCTGTTTTCCCTGCTGGTTGGGTCGGTGGAGGATGTGAAAGAAGGGTTGGCATACCTCCGTGGCAATGGCCGGGGTAGCGCGTCGTTTGCGCCTGTCGATCTCCTGCGAGGGAACCCCGCGCCGCCGCTGCCTGTGGGGGCCGATATCGTCGGTCGCGCTTCTGACCTTGTGGAGCTGAGCAACGGCGCGAAGGCTGTTATGGAGGTATTGCTGGGCGATGTCACAGTCGTGACGACGCTGGATGCCGCTGTCACGTTGCGGCGAGCAGGACACGCGGGTCGGCTCGTTACGCTGGCGGGCGAGGTGCTCGCCCCCGATGGTGTCGTCAGCGTCCACGGGAGTTCCAACGGAGATGGGTCGGTATTGGGCCGGACCGAGCGGATTCAGGCACTGCACGCTCAACTCGCTGCGGTGGATGCGAAGTTGGCGGACCTGGAGTCGCGTCGTCGAGCCTCTTCAGACGAACGGGAGTCCGTTGGTCGGTTCGTGGCGGAGGCGGATGCAGACGTGATCCACCTCCACACCGAGTTGACCGAGCTCCAGATCGCCTCCGGGCTGGTGCAGGCCGATCTTGACAAGATCCCGCACCAGCGCCAGGAACTGGATACAACCCGCGATCGCCTAATGCAAGAACGGGCAGAACTCGAGGCAGAGGCGGCGCGGTTGGGCGAAGATGAAGCGGTGATCGGAAGGACACTTGCCGAGCAGGAGCGGGTGCTCCTTGACGCTGAGGCGGCTCTGCGGGCGGCGCAGGAATCGGCCGATGCCACTGGGACGCAATTGACAGAAGTCCGGGTGCAATTGGCAGGATTGGGGGGCGCCCTGGACACGCTACAGGCTCGCGTGGACGAACACGTCGCCTCAGCCGGTGACCTCAGCGCGCGATGCGATCAGCTGCAGGGTGAGATCACCGTGCTGGACGGGGAGATGCACCTCCTCACGCATTCGGCGGAAGAAGCGGAGAAGGAGAAGAAGACGCTGGAGGAGCTGCAGGATGCGACCCGCCAGCGCCTGGCGGATCTGGCTGGCGAGCGGGATGCGCTGCAAAAGCGCATGACCGAGGCGGAGGCGCAGTGGCGGCGATCCCAGGAGGCGCTGAGAGCCATCGAAGAGCAAACCCATCGCTTGGAAGTGCGCCAGGCTCAATCAGAGGCGGAACTGCAAGCGGCTCAACGGCGCATTAGTGAGGAGTTCGCCGTCGGGTGGGACGATGTCCGCGAGATCCGGCTGCCATCCAGCCGCGATGAAGCGCAGGGACGTATTGAGGCGCTGCGCGGTCTGGTGGCCGCCTTGGGGCCGGTCAACCTCCGTGCGCTAGACGAGCATCAGGCGTTAGCCAGTCGCGTCGAGGCGTTGGCCGGCCAGGCGGACGACCTCGAGCGGGCGAAAGTGGCGCTGACGTCGCTGATGCAGCAGCTAGACGAAGTTCTGCAAGTGAAGTTCGTTCAGACGTTTGCCGCGGTGAACGAGGAGTTCAATCGCCTATTCGTGCGCCTGTTCGCTGGAGGACGCGCCCAGCTGCTGTTGGTCGACGGAGAGCCAGGTAGTGAACCGGGGATCGAGATTGAAGCACAACTGCCCGGGAAGAAGATGCGCAGCCTGTCGGCGCTGTCGGGGGGCGAACGCGTCCTCGTCGCCCTCTCGCTGATCTTTGCGATGCTGCGGGTACATCCCAGTCCGTTCTGCATCTTCGATGAGGTCGAGGCGGCGCTGGATGACGCGAACACGCGCAAGTTCACAACGCTACTGCGGGAACTGGCGCAGCAGACGCAGGTGCTGATCGTCACTCACAACAAGGGGACGATGGAAGCCGCGGATGTTCTCTACGGCGTCACGATGGAGTCCGCCGGCGTGTCCAAGATCATTTCCATGCGGCTAACACCATCTCAAGCCAAACAGCCGGTCCCCGTCGGGTAGGGCGGCGCAGGAAGCGGAGCCACCTGAGGGCTGCGGGTAATGCCTGCTCCTCATTTCCCGCTTCGTAGGTTGCCCTCACCCACACGACGGCTTCCATGAGCTGGCTAGAGCGTCTGCGTGATGGGTTGGCCAAGACGCGGACGGCTCTGGGTGACCGTATTGCGCAGGCCCTGGGCAAATCCTCGAAAGAGTTTCAAGAAGATCTGGAAGCGGCTCTCATTCAAAGTGATGTCGGGGTCGCTACCACCCAGCGCATCCTACAGCAGTTAGCACAGCGCCGCGACGCCACAGATCCCGCTGGGCGAGTAGCGGTCCTGCGCGAGATCATGGTCGACCTCCTCGGTCCGCCGTCGCCGCTAAGATTGGATCCTCCGCCAGCCGCAGTCCTTGTGCTGGGCGTCAACGGAGTCGGCAAGACCACTACGATCGGCAAACTCGCGTACCGCCTGCGCCACGAAGGCCGCTCCGTCCTCCTGGCTGCTGCCGATACCTTTCGGGCGGCTGCCATTGATCAGCTGACGGTATGGGCCCAGCGGGTCGGCTGCGAGCTGGTCAGCCACAGGCCGGGTGCCGATCCGGCGGCCGTCGTCTTTGATGCGGCGGCGGCCGTCAAGGCGCGAGGCATCGCGGTGATGATTGCGGATACAGCTGGTCGGTTGCACACTAAGGCGCCTCTGATGGACGAACTGAAGAAGATTGATCGCGTCCTTACGCGGGAGTTGCCCGCGGCGCCGATAGAACGTCTTCTCGTGTTGGATGCGACCCTGGGGCAGAATGGTGTGGCCCAAGCCCAAGTGTTCACCCAGGCTGTCCCCGTGACCGGGGTCGTGCTGGCCAAGCTCGACGGGTCGGCGAAGGGGGGCGTGGTGCTCGCGGTCGCGAGCGAACTGCATCTACCCGTTAAGCTCGTTGGGATAGGCGAGGGGGTGGAGGACTTGCAGGAGTTTGATCCGCAGCAGTTTGTCGACGCGCTCCTGCCGCCCTTCGGGTAACTCTGAGGGCAACATCCCTTTGACCCAGGCAGCTACGATCTCTTGCGCGCGGTGATGACGCCGAGTCCTCCCGGCAAGCTTGAGCGCTCGATCCGCCCGAACCCGGTCTCCTCGAGCCAGGCGCGGTACTCGATCTCGGTGTAGGCTTGCCCTCCGTCGTAGATGTTGATGAAGACGAGGTTGAAGGCTGCAGTCGCGGGCGGCGTAAGCCGAGAGTCATCGAGAACGCTCCCCACGATATACAGATCTCCTCCTGGCGCGAGGCCCCGCGAGACGTTTTGAAGAGCGGCTCTCGCGTCCTCCGGGGAGAGGACCTGGATCAGGTTTTTCAAGACGGCCGCGTCAAAGCCCCCCGGGAGTGGCTCGTGAACGATATCGACGGGGACGACTGAAATGCGCCCTGCGAGTCCGGCCTCGGCGAGGAAGCGGCGCGTGGTGGGCACGACCTCGGGTTGATCGGCAACCGTTGAGCGCAACGAGGGTAAGGTCTCCGCGAGCGCAATGACAAGACCGCCTGTCCCGCCACCGACGTCGGCGAGCGTCCGGTACGCGGAGAAGTCGTACACCTTCACGAGCTCGCGTCCCGCTGCGAGAGCCCCGGAGTGGAATCCGCGAAAGAACCTGTCGCGTTCGTCTGTCGGCATCGTCGCGAAGTCTTTCTTGGCCTGCGCGCGACCGGTCCGGATCGACTCGGCGGTCTTCAGCTCGGCAGGCCAGATCTCTGTCCACAACTCGCTTCGGGATCCCATGTAGCTCGGACGGTGTTTCACGAGAAAGTGATCAGCCTCGCGTGTGTTTGCGAACCGCCCATCATCGACCGTGAGGAGTTGCGCCGTGACGAGCACGTAGAGGAGAACACGGAGTTTCGCTCCGTCGACGCCGAGGACGGCTGCGAGTTCCTCCGCGGTCTTCGGGCTGTCGGCGATGGGCGTAAAGATATCGAGTTCACACGCGGCACACAGTGCGAACGCGGGATGCACCGCGGAAACAATGCCATCGATGACCGTCGCTTCCATAGCCGCACCCCCTAGCGGAGCTGAGCGAACGGACCGCGATCTAAGATTTTCACTTTGCTACCTGCGCTCCTTCCCTTCCTCGCACCCACCCCGTCTGCGTGCGTCCGAAGTCCTTTTCAGTGTCCCAGACGCCGTTTGGACTAGCTGTCCGCGGGAGGGGGGAGCGAACCCACTCTGCGCATTCTCATTTGACACTAGCTCTGGTGCCCCATATACTGGACGTTGTCTGTAAAGTGAATGTCCTTGACATGTATTCCTCCAGATGACCCAAGGGCTGACCGGACGTCTGCGGCTGATTCGCCTGCTCGACACGTATGGGCGGGTGTTGACCGCACACCAGCAGCGATTGCTCCACTTGCACTTGCTGGACGACCTGTCGCTGGGGGAGATTGGCGACCGGTTGCACATTACGCGCCAAGCGGTGTTTGATAGCTTGCGCCGGTCGGTCCGGCAACTCGAACGGATCGAGACGTCGTTGGGATTGGCGGAGGTCCGCCAGCGCGGCGACCGGCGCCGGCGGCAGATCCATACACGGCTCGATACTCTGGAGCATGCCGTCCAAGGGCTGCAGGGACGGGTCGCCCCCGGCGTCTTGAACCGCATTACGCGAGCGGTGACGGCGATGCGTCGGGCGGTCGAGTAATGCGGGATCCCGTCGTGGGCAGTCACTACTTCGACGAACGTCCGTCTGTCGCGTCACGTCCTCGAAAGATTCGGGCACGGCTGCGCGGGCGCGAGTGGACGTTTGTGACTGATCGCGGGGTATTCGGTCGCAACGCCGTAGACCCCGGGAGTCGACTCCTGATTGAGACAATGCGTATCATCCCTACAGATCATATCCTCGATGTCGGGTGCGGCTACGGCTCCGTGGGATTGGCGGCAGCAGTTTTGGCCCCCGCGGGGCGAGCGGTCCTCGTGGATGTGAACGAACGCGCCGTACACCTCGCGGCGCAGAACGCGGCGTTGAACAACGTCTCGAATGTCGAGATCCTCTTAGGGGATGGGAGCATGCCCGTGGCGGGCCGGACGTTCGATGTGGCGGTAATGAATCCGCCGATCCGTGCGGGGCGCGCCACGCTCCTGCGCTTGGTGCGCGAGGTGTGGGAAATCCTGCGGCCGGGAGGACGGCTGGTCTTTGTCGTCCGCACGGCGCAAGGGGCCAAGACGCTGGCGCGCGAGGTGGGTGCGATCTTCGGCGCGGTCACCCAACTCGCCCAGCGGAGTGGGTACCGCGTATACGAAGCCGTTAAAGGAGATGCTGCGGCCCCCGTGCCGACACACCGAGATGTTTGAGACCCTGCAAAGTCGACTCCAACAAATTGTGCAGCGCCTGAGTGGCCGAGGCGTCCTCTCGGAAGCCGATGTGGACGCCTCCTTGCGCGACATCCGGATGGCCCTCCTCGAGGCGGACGTCAACTTTAAGGTGGCGAAGGCGTTCACCGAGCGCATCCGCGCCGCCGCCGTCGGCCGCCAAGTCCTCACGCACCTCGCACCCGGCCAGCAGGTTGTGAAGCTCGTCTACGAAGAGTTGGCGCGCCTGCTGGGTGGGACGTCTCGCGAGCTGCGTTTTGCCGATCGTCCGCCGACGGTCATCCTGTTGGTCGGGGTGCACGGGGTGGGTAAGACGACGACGGCGGGAAAGCTCGCGGCGCGCCTGGTCAAGGGCGGGCGGCGTCCCCTGCTCGTGGCGACGGATCTGCGTCGGCCTGCCGCGGTGACGCAGCTCCAGGTTGTCGGGACCCAAATCGGCGTGCCCGTGTTCGCGCGTCCTGGGGAAACTGATCCGATCGCGGTCGCCCGCGCGGCACTCGACGAGGCCGGGCGTCGGGGTTACGACGTGGTCATTGTCGATTCCGCAGGCCGCCAACAAGTCGATGACGCCCTCATGGCCGAGCTGAAGGAGTTGCGCGATGCGATCGCGCCTCATCAGGTAGTGCTGGTGGTCGATGCCATGACCGGCCAAGAAGCCGTGAGCATGGCCCAGCGTTTTGACGAGATGCTGCACATCGACGGACTCATCGTGACCAAGCTGGACGGGGACGCCCGCGGCGGGGCGATTCTGTCGGTCGTCGAGGTGACGGGGCGCCCGGTGCTGTTTACCGGAGTGGGCGAAAAGCAGGAGGCCCTCGAGCCGTTCCACCCCGATCGGATGGCCTCGCGCATTCTGGGAATGGGCGACGTCCTCACCTTGATTGAAAAAGCTCAGGACGCCGTCGACGCGACCACGGCCGCGGAGCTGGAACGCAAGCTGCGGCGGGCGGAATTCACGCTGGAGGACTTTCGCACTCAGCTGCGCCAGGTGCGTAACCTGGGTCCGCTAGAGTCGCTGGTCGAGATGTTGCCGGGGGCGGTGCGCCCAAAGGGGCCCCTCCCCATGATGGATGAGAGAGCTCTGGGGCACGTGGAAGCCATCATCGGTTCCATGACGATCCAGGAGCGCGACCAGCCCCAGATCATCGATGGCAGCCGACGACGCCGCATCGCTCGGGGCAGTGGCACAACGGTTCAAGACGTCAACCGTCTGCTGAAACAGTTTGCCGACGCCCGGAAACTCATCAAACAGATGGGACAGTTCGAAAGAAAAAGCCCCCGTGGGTGGCCGTTTCCTCGTTTCTAGCCCAAAGCGCAGGGAAGGGGCGCGGGGAATCGGGCACGGCACGAATTCTCATACAGGGAGGCTCTAGCGATGGTGAAAATCCGGTTGATGCGTATTGGAGGGAAACACAAGCCATTTTACCGGCTGGTGGTGGCCGACTCACGGTCGCCGCGCAGCGGGCGCTACATCGAAATCATCGGGCATTACAACCCGACGACGGACCCGTCCACTATAAAGATCGATGGGGTGAAAGCCCAGGCGTGGTTGAAGCGCGGGGCGCGGCCCAGCAACACCGCGCGCGTCCTATTAGAGAAGACCGGCGTCTTGCAACGGCCCGGATCCCCCGCGCGCAGTTAGTCGACGGGAGCAACTAGGCCCGATGCGCGAACTCGTCGAGTTTATCGTCAAGGCACTGGTGGATCAACCCGACGCCGTGCAGGTCCGTGCGATCGAAGGGGAGCAGACCCTCGTGCTGGAGGTGAAGGTCGCTCCCGACGACGTCGGCAAGGTTATCGGCAAGCAAGGCCGGATCGTAAATGCGCTGCGGACGGTGGTCAAAGCCGCCGCGGTCCGCACAGGGAAACGGGTGACCATTGAGATTGTGTCGTGAGGTGATTCGTGATGTGTGTCGCTGGCTCGTGGCGGCGCACGCACCACTGAGGCGGTGGAGGGCAGAATGGGTATTACGATTAACCGACCGGTCGTGATCAAGGCAATCGTCACGGAGAGCTTCAAGCGATTGTACATCCAGGATCTGGAAGAGGCCATCAAACGCACGGATGCCATCCAGCAGCAACTGATCAGCCAGATTCGCCGCGCAGAACTGGAGCGGACCCTGACGCCTCAAGCGCGCGCCATCCGCCAGCAGTTGGAGTTGGAGACCGCACGTCAGGACGCGGCGAAGGCGGAACTGGAGGTCCGGCTGCGAGAAGCCCAACAGCTGGGGTTGAACTCGGAATTCACACAAGGGACCGTCGAGAGTCTGGTGGAGGTCAGTGTGGGCGACAACCTCTTTACCAAGCTGGGGCGGAGTGAGATCGTTGTCAAAGATGGCATCATTATGGAAATTCGGGAACAATAAGCCGCGGCGCCCATGACCGAGCCCCCGGCGTACGTCATCGTCGGTCGCGTGGGCCGACCGCACGGCATCCGGGGGGCCGTGCACGTGGTGCCTGACACCGACTTTCCTGAGCGCTTGATGAGTTTGACCGAGGTGGTCCTGCTCAAAGAAGGCCAGCCCACCCTGGTGCGCGTGCAGAGCATCCGCCCTCATCGGCGCGGATTGGTCGTGACCCTGGGCGGGATCGGGTCTGTGGATGAGGCCCGGACGTGGCAGGGCGCAGCACTGGCCGTCCCACGGGCGCAAGCCGCACCGCTGCCCAACGGACGCCACTACATTTTTGAGGTCTTAGGACTGCGGGTGCAGACGGAAGCCGGCGAGGACCTCGGCATCGTCGCCCAGATCCTGCGGACCGGTGGGAACGACGTCTACGTTGTGCAGGGAGCTGGCCGCGACTACCTGATCCCGGCGATCAGCTCCGTGGTCGTGGCTATCGAGCCAGCGGCCGGCCGCGTGATCATTCGCCCTCTGGCGGGCCTATTGGAGTAAGCCGATGCAGCGCGTCGATATTGTGACGATTTTCCCAGAAGCCTTTGCGTACCTGGACCATAGCATCCTCAAACGGGCCAGGGAGCGAGGGGTGTTGCAGGTGGTGGTGTGGGACCTGCGTGATTTCACCACCGATCGTCACCGCCAAGTTGACGATTCGCCCTATGGAGGCGGCGCCGGGATGGTCATGAAGCCCGAGCCGTTTTTCGCTGCAGTCGAAGCGATTCGTGCTGCCTCCCCGCACGCCACCCCGCGCATCATCCTGACGTCCCCCCAAGGCGAGCGGCTCACGCACGCCGTTGCCCAGAAGTTGGCCGCGGTGAGCCACCTCATCATCTTGTGCGGTCACTATGAGGGGATTGATGAACGCGTGCGCCAAGGGCTGGCGACCGATGAGATCTCCATCGGCGACTATGTGCTCACCGGCGGGGAACTGCCGGCTATGGTGATTGTGGACGCGGTGGCGCGATTCATCCCCGGGGTCGTCGGTGATGCAGCCTCGGTGGAAGTGGACTCCTTTGCGGACGGCCTGCTGGACCACCCCCACTACACGCGGCCTCCGGAGTTCCGCGCGATGAAGGTTCCCGATGTCCTGCTGTCGGGTAATCATGAAGCCGTCCGACGCTGGCGACACGCCCAGCGGTTGCGGCGCACCTTGGCGCGGCGTCCTGATCTGCTCACAGCGGACGGGCTAGGGGAAGAGGACCGCCGCGTGCTGGATGAGGTCGAGCCCGAGCGAGAGTGAGCGGTGGTTGGAACCGATCACGTGTGCTATAATTCAGCGCCGTGAGTGTGCACCACCCGAGTGCGGAGGACGGAACCGATGGGCAAATTGGCGGCGGTGGAGCAGGAATATAAGAAGGCAAACCTCGTGCCGTTCACGCCCGGCGACACTGTCCGCGTACACCTCAAAGTGAGCGAAGGGGGCCGCGAGCGGATTCAGGCGTTTGAAGGGGTTGTCATCGACCGCAAAGGTGGCGGGGTGCGGGAAACGGTCACCGCCCGGCGCATCAGCCATGGGGTCGGGGTCGAACGCACGTTTCCCCTGCACTCTCCTCGCATTGAGCGCATCGAAGTCGTGCGCAAGGGAAAGGTCCGCAGGGCCAAGCTGTACTACCTCCGCCGGAAGATCGGTCGGGAAGCCAAGGTCAAGGAGAGCCGGTAGCCGCCTGACCTCTCCCCATGCGGCTGGAATTCTTGGACAGACTGCCGCTCAGCATCCCAAGCCTGATCCTCCTCCTTGCCGGGGTGCTGATCGTCGCCCGGCTTATCGTTAGGCGTACCTACGTCATCCCGCCGGCCTGGCGGTCCTCGATCGTCGAAACGCTCGACGCCAGCATTTTCGCCGCCGTCCTTAGCTTGCTGATTATCACTTTTGTCGTCCAGGCGTTCTTCATCCCGTCAGGCTCGATGGAGCCGACGCTAGCGATCGGGGATCGCATCCTGGTCAGCAAGTTTACCTACCGCTTCGGCCCAGTGCGCCGGGGGGACGTGATTGTCTTCCACTACCCGTTGAACCCGAGCAAGGATTTTGTCAAACGCGTCGTCGCGCTCGGCGGGGAAACCGTCGAGCTGCGCGATGGCGTGGTCCTCATCAACGCATCTCCGATCAGCGAACTCTACCCCACCGCGCTCGCCAGCGGCGATCGCGCATGCACGAGCAACTATGGCCCACAGAAGGTCGCGGTCGGCCAGATTTTCGTGCTCGGAGATAATCGGTGCAACAGTGACGACAGCCGATTCTTCGGGTTCGTCCCGGACGAGAACGTGATCGGGAAAGCCCTGCTGGTGTACTGGCCTCTGCCGCGCATGGGGGTCGTCCACTAGACATCTCCGTCCCCCCATGTGGGGTGGGGGTAGGGCGGCAGCGGCCGTCCGCTTCGTTCCAGGACTCTGGTCAGATCGGCCCGAACTCTGGGAACCGACGTGAATCTTCGCCGTCTCTCGATTGCGCAGCTCTCCGCCCACCTTGATGCGGTGTCCGCCCTGGAGTCCTCGGTTCTGCGGGCCCTCCGCCGGGATCCACGCCGCGGCGTCCGTCAGCTCGCGTCCCGGCTTCGCGCTCGCCAAGATCGCCGCTCGCGGGAGAGCGCGCGGCTTGCGGATCTATTTGCCACAGAACAGGATCAGCGGCGCCTGGGCTTCACAGCGATTGCGGGCGTGGACGAAGTGGGGGTGGCTCCTCTGGCCGGTCCGGTCGTCGCGGCGGCGGTCATTCTCTCCCCCGACGTGCACTTGCCTGAGCTCAATGACTCCAAGCAGTTGACAGTCGAGCAGCGAGAGGAGCTCTACCCGCAGATCATGGGCGCCGCGCGCGCCGTGCACGTGGGGATGGCCGGCGTTGAGGAGATTGATCGCCTGAATATCTTGCAGGCGACGCGGTTAGCACACCGTCGCGCGATCATGGGGTTGACGGTCCGGCCGCAGATGATTTTGATTGATGGGCGCTTTCCCGCGGACGTGCCCGTGCCGCAGTTAGTCGTGATCGATGGCGATGCTACCTGCGCATCGATCGCGGCGGCCTCGGTGGTGGCGAAGGTCACGCGCGATCGCCTGATGACGGCGCTGGATGAGCGCTATCCGCCCTACGGGTTCGCCCAGCATAAGGGCTATGGGACCAAGCAGCATTTGAACGCGATCCGGCGGCACGGTCTTACCCCGCTTCACCGCCGTTCGTTTCTCACGGTCCGGGCGTTTCAGGAGTCTTTGCTGGCTGTCGGGAACTAGCGGCTGACGGTCACGCGCAGCTGGCTACCCATCGGCGTAAAGCGCATGGTGTACCCGCCGAAGGCCATGGACGTTTCGGTGTGGTTACTGAGGGCTGCGTTAAAGGCAAGCATCCCCTGCTGGGAGCCGAAGATGGACCCGATGGCATCTTGGAGGAAAAAGCTCACCTGGTAACCGCGCTGGATGCTGGGCGGTATGTACATCACCTGTTGCTCGATCATTTCGCCGCGCACGACGAGGTCGACTGTAATCGCCTGATCGTCTGAGACGTATCGATACGCGACCCGGGAATTGCCGCCGTCGACCGTTCCGGCGGGGTTGAGACTCAGCTGCTGCACGAGCGGGCTCGCCGCGAACGCGGCGACGGGATCACCGACACGCGCGACCACTGTTCCCGCAGATAGCACGAAGAGAATCACGGTCATTGTGAGTGCACGCATCCAGGTCACCTGTCATTTCCATGCCCGTTCTGCCCCCACGCTGAGACCCGGCGCGACCGACTCGGGCGCTGGGATGCAGGCATGGTCCGATCAGTCTGCTTGACACCTTGTGGTAAGGTAGAGGGTGAGTTTTTGAGGTGATGCGCGTCGTGCGAACGTGCGCCACTGCCTTTGGAGATTTCGCCCGCAGCGTGCGCGTCTGGTGGCCTGGATCTGGGGGTAAAATCCTGGGGAATTCCGACGATACGCCAGGGCCAATGGGAAGACAACCCGGCGCGCGGTGCGAGAAGGATGTGGCAGGTGAAGAAACCGCAAGTCGCGGCCGCCGCCGAAACGGCTGCCTCTAATCCGATAACTGAGACACTACCGACTCTCCCGCCCCCGAGTGCGCCGCGGAAGGCGCGACGCACGTCTGGCAATGGAACCCGTACGCGCAAGGCGCGCGCGATGTCCCTCGTCGTTGTCGAGTCTCCCACGAAAGCGCGGACACTCAAGAAACTTCTGGCAAACAAGTACGCAGTTGTCGCCTCGATGGGCCATGTGAAGGATCTGCCGCGCAGCCGGCTCGGCGTGGATGTGGAGAACGGCTTCACCCCCCGGTACATCGTCGTCAAGGGGAAAGCCCCCATTCTCAAAGAGCTCAAGGACGCAGCGAAGGCCGCGACCTCCGTGTACATGGCCACCGACCCGGACCGTGAGGGGGAAGCCATCTCGTGGCACCTGTCTGATGCCCTCCGCCCAGTGAATCCGGCGATCAAGCGCATCGAATTCCACGAGATCACCAAAGAGGCGGTGCAGCGGGCACTCGCGCATCCTCGAGAGATTGACCTGAACTTGGTCAATGCGCAACAGGCCCGGCGCGTCCTGGACCGTCTCGTCGGCTACAAGCTGAGTCCCCTGCTGTGGCGCAAGGTGCGCGGTGGGCTGTCAGCCGGCCGCGTGCAATCCGTCGCGGTCCGCCTTGTCGTGGATCGGGAGCATGAGATCGAGGCGTTTGTGCCTCAGGAGTACTGGAGCATCCACGCGCAACTGCGCAAGGGCGAGCAGGGGTTCACGGCGCGATTGGCAGGGAAAGACGGCGTGCGCTACGGGGCCCCGACGGATGACGGGGCGTCCGTCATCCGTACGCGTGGTGATGCCGAGGCCCTCGTCGCGGACATGCGCGGGGCGACCTTCACGGTGGCCGATGTCCGCCGCAAGGATCAGTTCCGCCATCCCAGCCCTCCATTCACGACCAGCACGATGCAGCAAGAGGCGAATCGCCGCTTGGGGTACTCGGCGGCTCGCACTATGAACGTTGCGCAACAGTTGTATGAGGGCGCTGACCTGGGTCCGGAAGGGACCGTGGGCCTGATCACCTACATGCGCACGGACTCGGTGCGCGTAGCGGAGTCGGCGCAGCACGAGGCGCGAGATTTCATCGCCAAGACCTATGGCGCCGCCTCAGTCCCCGACGCCCTGCGCGTGTATCGGTCGCGCCGGTCCGCGCAAGATGCGCACGAGGCCATCCGGCCTACCTCCGTGCACCGCACACCCGAGCGCATGAAACCGTTCCTGCGCAGTGATCAGTTCAAGGTCTACAAACTCATCTGGGACCGGTTTGTGGCGAGCCAGATGGCGTCTGCCGTCATGGATACGCTGTCAGTCGACATCGTCGCGGGCGCATACCAGTTCCGCGCCACCGGTTCACGCGTCAAATTCGCCGGCTTCCTGGCCGTCTACCACGATGTGCCGGAGAACGGCGAAGAGCAGGACAGCTGGCTGCCTGACTTGGCGACGGGTGAGGTCCTCACCCTGGCGTCTCTCGATCCTGAGCAGCACTTCACGCAGCCGCCCCCGCGGTACACGGAGGCATCCTTGGTGCGGGCGCTCGAAGAGCGCGGCATTGGGCGGCCGTCGACGTATGCCCCGACCATCGAGACGATCAAGCGACGCGGGTACGTGAAGCCGATCAACCGTCGGCTGACCCCCTCCGACCTGGGCAAGCTGGTCAACGACTTGCTGGTGGAGCATTTTGGCGACGTGATGGAGTATGACTTCACGGCGGCACTTGAGGAAGCGTTGGATCAAGTGGAAGGCGGTCAGCTCGACTGGCGCACGGTCGTGGGTGACTTCTGGAAACCGTTTGAACACGATCTGGTGGCCGCCGAGCAGAAAATTGTCCAGGTCGAACGGCCGGTTGTCGAGATCGGCGAGGCCTGCCCGCAGTGCGGGCGCCCCCTCGTGCGCAAGTACGGGCGGTTCGGGGAGTTTATCGCCTGCTCAGGGTATCCGGAGTGTAAGTACACCCGCCCGCTGGGCATCGGCGTCAAGTGCCCCCTCTGCAAGGTCGGCGAGATCGTGGAGCGCCGCTCGCGGCGCGGGCGCACCTTCTACGGCTGCGGGACCTATCCCGCGTGCACGTTCACCAGCTGGGACCGCCCGACTGATCGCCTGTGTCCGAAGTGTGGGAAGAGCCTGCTCGGGTTGCATGATACTGGCCGCCGGACAACGCTGCGCTGCTTGGACAAAACCTGCGGATACAGGGAGGCTACTCCCCCTGTGGCAGACGAGCCGCGCACACCGACGCCGGAGGACCAACCCGTCCCGTAGCGAAGCTCACCCATGGCCGGGGTGTCCCCCGGCTGTCTCATGGCAGCCCGCCAGTCGTCTCCCCCCAGTGCCGCAGGCCATTTGCCTGCCCCGGAAGGACCCCGCGATCCGGATATCGCGGCGTTTCTCCGCACGCTCGAAGGCGAGCGCGGGGCCTCTCAGCACACCCTGGTGGCCTACGCGCGTGACCTCACGTACTTTGCTTCCTTTACTCATGCGCAAGGACTCACCCGCTGGGAGCAAGTGACCCCCCCGGTGGCCCGACGCTACGTGGTGGTGTTGGACCGCCACTACGCCCGCGCAGCCGTGGCGCGCCACCTCTCCGCGATTCGGACGTTCTTTCGGTTTCTCTATCGCGAGGGTAAAGTGTCGAGCAACCCGTTCGCCCTTGTCTCTGCACCGCGACGCCCGCGGCGGCTGCCGAAGTTTCTCACGCCCGAGGAAATTCGGGCTGTCCTGCGCGCGCCAGACGTATCGACGCCTAGGGGGCTGCGTGACCGCGCGGTCCTAGAAATCCTCTATGCGACAGGGATGCGGGTCGGAGAGCTGGTTACCCTCCGCACATCCGATCTCCTCCCGTCGCTGGGCGAGGCTCCTATGGGGGGAGGGGACCTACGCGTGGTGGGCAAAGGACGGCGCGACCGGATCGTCCTCATGGCTGCGGCGGCGCAGGATGCGCTCCGGCAATACTTGCGGTCGGGCCGACCGGCACTATTGCGGGGCCGCCCCGGCGACGCGCTCTTCGTCAACGCCCGTGGTGGGAGGCTGTCGGACCGCGGCGTCCGGCTGGTGGTGGATCAGGCCGTCCGAGTTGCTGCTCTGGCACGACGGATCAGCCCGCACGTGCTGCGCCACACCTTCGCCACGCACCTGCTCGATGGCGGGGCTGACCTGCGGGTAGTCCAGGAGTTGTTGGGGCATGCCAGCCTGGCCACCACCCAGATTTACACCCACGTCTCGCGCGACTGGCTGAAGCGCGTCTACGACAAAGCCCACCCCCGCGCCTAACGGTCGCCCCCGCGCGAGCGGCCGCGGTGGCGCACATGGCTCTGGTTTCGTGTTATACTACTGCGGGTTTACACCGGCGAAGTGACCGCCCCGGGTGATCTGCCGGGGCGGGGCCATCTGTGGCGGGTGTGGACCTAGACTTCGCACGCTTTCTGACCGGACGGCCAGTGCCCCATGTGGGTCCCGATCCGGGATGACGGGAGCGGAGGCATATAACTGGTGGGAGGGTGACGAGTGCCGGTTGTCACGATGAAACAGCTGTTGGAAGCGGGCGTCCACTTCGGGCACCAAACCCGGCGGTGGAACCCCAAGATGGCCCGCTACATCTTCACGGAACGCAACGGCATCCATATTATCGATCTTCAGAAGAGCGTCCCCATGATTGAGACGGCCTACCATTTCGTGCGTGACGCCGTCGCCAATGGTGGGACGTGTTTGTTTGTCGGGACGAAGAAGCAGGCCCAGGACTCCATCCGGGAAGAAGCGACGCGGGCGTCGCAGCCGTACGTCTGCCAGCGCTGGCTGGGCGGCATGCTGACCAACTTCCAGACCATCCGACGCCGCGTCGAGCGGCTGGGCGAGATCGAAGACATGCGCGACCGGGGACACCTCGACGTCTTACCCAAGCGCGAGCAAGCGCGGTTGCTGGAAGAGCACGCGCGGCTGGAGAAGTACCTCGGCGGGATCAAGACCATGGGACAGCTGCCCGCAGCGGTCTTCGTGGTCGACACGCGCAAGGAGCACATCGCCGTCGCCGAGGGACGCAAACTCGGGATCCCCGTCGTAGCGATCGTGGATACCAACTGCGATCCCGACGAGATCGACTACCCGATGCCCGGGAATGATGATGCGATCCGCGCCGTTCGGTTAGTGACGAGCCGGATCGCCAACGCGGCGCTGGAAGGGCTGGAAGAGCGGCGCAAGCGTGAGGTGGTGGAAGAGGGGGCCGCCGGCCCAGCCGAGGCCACCGAGGAGGCTGCCCTTCCCGAAGGCGAGAGACTGCCCGGGGAAGAGGACAAGCCGCTGGATGCGCTGTTGACCTCGGAGCCTACCGGAGCCCCAGAACTTGTTGAGGAAGATGCCAAGAGGTGAACACGTGAACCGAAAGACCACATTGGACAGTAAGACAGAGCTGATTAGAGCACTCCGGGCGCGCACCGGTGCCGGGGTCATGGACTGTCGCACCGCCGTGGAGCAAGCTGGCGGTGATCTTGAGAAAGCCGTCGAACTCCTGCGCGCCAAAGGGTTGGCCACGGCGCTCAAGAAGGCCGGCCGGACAGCCTCCGAAGGACTGGTGGAGGCCTACGTGCATGCCGGCGGCCGCGTGGGGGCCTTAGTGGAGGTTAACTGCGAGACCGACTTTGTGGCGCGGACTGAGGAGTTCAAACAACTCGCGCACGACATGGCCCTGCAGGTGACCGCCGCGGCGCCCGAGTATGTGAGCCGCGAGGCGGTCCCGCCGGATGTGGTGGAGAAGCAGCGTCAGGAGTTTGCCCAAGAACTTGTGGGCAAGCCCGCGGCCGCGGTGGACGGCCGTCTTGAGAAGTGGTTCACCGACGTCGTGCTGCTCGAGCAGCCCTTCATCCGAGACGAAAGCAAGCGGGTGCGCGATCTCCTTACCGAGGCAATCGCTAAATTCGGAGAAAACATCCTGGTTCGGCGGTTTGCCCGGTTCAAACTCGGCGACTAGCAGAGGGCCCGGTGCGGACGGGGTCCCCGCAGATGCCCCAGAGTCCCCCGGGTTGATACGCATGGTGCGAGAAGGGACCGGCCTCTCATCCGAGGCGTCCGTTCCCAAGTACCGCCGCATCCTCCTGAAGCTGAGCGGTGAAGCCCTCGGGGGCCCCGACCAAGCGGGCCTCGCCGCTTCCGTTCTCCGGCTGGTGGCGCACGAGGTCAAGGACGTCACCACCCGCGGCGTCCAGGTCGCCATCGTCGTCGGGGGCGGAAACTTCGTGCGGGGCGCCGACTTCGCCGCGCGCCTGGGCCTCGATGAGGTCACCGCCCACCACATGGGGATGCTCGCGACTGTCATCAACGCCCTGGCCCTCCAAGACATCATGGAAAAAGAAGGGCTGGTGACGCGGGTACAGTCAGCGATCGAGATGCACCAGATCGCCGAGCCGTACATCCGACGCCGCGCCCTCCGACACCTCGAGAAGGGGCGTGTGGTCATCTTTGCCGGGGGGACCGGGAGCCCGTACTTCACCACCGATACCGCCGCAGCGCTGCGTGCGATCGAGATCGAAGCGCACGCCCTGCTCATGGCCAAACGCGGCGTGAGTGGGGTCTACGACAAGGATCCCAACCTGTACACCGACGCCGTGATGTTCCGCCAGCTGGGCCACATGGATGTCCTCAACCGCGACCTGAAGGTGATGGACGCCACGGCGGTCGCGCTGTGCAAGGACAATAATTTGGACATCGTCGTCTTCGATGTCGCCCGCTCGGGGAATCTGAAGCGCGCCGTGCTAGGTGAAGAAGTGGGGACGCTCGTGACGCACGGCGGGACCGCACGTCGATGATCAACGACGTGATCGCGGATGCCAAAACGCGTATGCAGAAGGCCATCGAGGCCGTGCGGCACGAGTTCGCCTCCTTGCGCACCGGTCGGGCCAGCCCCACGCTGTTGGACCAGATTCGCGTGGACTACTATGGCGTGGCGACGCCCATCACGCAGGTCGCCACGGTGACGGTGCCAGAGCCCCGCCTGCTGGTGATCGCTCCGTGGGACAAGAAGATGGCCAAGGACATTGAAAAGGCGATCCTCAAGAGCGAGTTGGGCCTGATGCCCAGCAGTGACGGGACCCACGTGCGTGTGCCCATTCCCCAGCTCACTCAGGAGCGCCGCAAGGAACTAGCGAAGGTAGCGCACAAGCATGCCGAGGAAGGGCGCGTCGCCATCCGGAACGTGCGGCGCGAGGCTAAGGAAATGATCGAAGAGCTCGAAGAAGAAGGGGACGTCTCCGAAGACGAGAGCAAGCGCGGACTCGACGAATTACAGAAGCTCACCGATAAGTTCATCGCGGAAGTGGACGCCCTGTTGGCAGCCAAGGAGAAGGAGATCCTGGAGGTGTAGTCCGCCCCGGCGGCCTCCTCGGTATGATGCGTGAGGTTGTGGTGGACCTGTCGCAGCTCATCGGCGTACCACTCGATGCCGCCCAGGCCCGTCTTGCCTCTGCCGGCGAGGTTGTGGAGCGTGTGGTGGAGACAAAGCCTCCGCATCCGGTCACGCTGCAGGGGCCGTTGCGCATCGTGCGCGTCCGCCGCCTGACCGAGGGGGGCGTCGAGCTTATCGTGACGCGCGAGCGCTTCCTCGAGCGCGCAGATCGTGAGAAGAACGCAATCGGATCCGCGCCCCCTGGCCACTGAACAGACCCTGGACCCCACACGGATTCCCCCCCACATCGCCATCATCATGGACGGCAACGGCCGATGGGCGGCGGCGCGCGGATTGCCTCGCGCGGCGGGGCATCGGGCCGGGCTAGAGGCCGTTCGTCGGACGATCGATGCCTGCCGGGATTATGGCGTCCGCGTGCTAACGGTTTACGCTTTCTCCACGGAGAACTGGCGCCGGCCGGCCGATGAGGTGGCAGCGCTGATGCACCTGATGGGCGAGGCGGTCGTCGACGAGGCCGCGGAATTGATGCGCGGCGGGGTTCACCTCCGCCTGAGCGGGGATCTGACTGCGTTAGATCCGACCCTGCGTGAGCAGTTGGAACAGCTCATGGCACTGACCGAGCCCAACCGGGATCTCGTTCTCAACGTCGCTTACAATTACGGCGGCCGAGCGGAGATCATTTCCGCGGTGCGCCATCTCGCCGCGGAGGTGGCCGCGGGCCAGCTTGCTCCCGACGGGATCGACGAGACCCAAGTAAGCGCTCATCTCTATTCGAACGGGCTGCCCGATCCCGATCTGCTTATCCGGACGGGCGGGGAGCAGCGGCTCAGCAACTTCTTACTCTGGCAGGTGGCCTATACGGAACTCTACTTCTGTGACGTCTTCTGGCCGGATTTTGACCGGACCCACCTCCTGGCCGCGCTGGCCGACTACCAGCACCGGCGCCGCCGGTTCGGCGGCGTCGAGGACGAGTAAATGAGTGCCGACCTGCGAGCGACGTTTCCCGGCTTATTGCCGCGCGTGCTCACCGCCCTTGTGGGAATCCCGCTTATCTTGGTGGCGGACTGGCAGGGAGGCATCTGGTGGGAGGGCCTGATCGCGGCGATCGTGATCGTGGGCGCCCACGAGTTCGGGTGGCTTCACCCGGGGCTGTCGGCTGTGGCCCGGTGGGTGACGATTGCCGGAGCCCTTGTCCTGGCCGCCAGCATCGTCGCGGTAGAGAATCGCGCCGTCGTCACCAGTTTGATTTTTGTCGGGTCGGTGGTTCTCGCCGCTGCAGTCGTCGCGCACCTGCGGGCTCCAGTTGACCAGGGAGTCGCGGTGTGGCCCCGGTGGCCGACCGCGCTGTTGGGTGCCTTGTACCTGGGACTGCCCGGCGGCGTCCTAATCCGCTGGCGGCTTGAAGAGGAAGCGCGCGTACAGATCGCACCCTATGCGGCAATCGTGTGGCTGTTTGTGACCCTGTGGGTCAATGACACCACGGCGTACTTTGTCGGTCTCGCCGCGGGTCGTCGGCGCCTCGCGCCGCGGATTAGTCCGGGCAAGTCTTGGGAAGGCGCGGTGGCGGGGGCGGTGGCGGCGACGCTGACTGCTGCGGTTGGATCGGTCGCACTCGGTGTGCCGCTGTGGACCGGCGCGGTCTTGGGGGTGGCCGTCAGCGTCACGTCTCAAGCGGGCGACTTCTTCAAGTCGTCGATCAAACGGCGCGCCGGGGTGAAAGATACGGGAACCATCTTGCCAGGACACGGCGGTGTCATCGATCGGTTTGACGGGCTGCTTGCGGCCTCTCCCATCGTGTATCTCCTTATCCGGCTGTATGGTCGCTGAGACCTCAGTGAAAAAGAAGATCATCATCCTCGGTTCCACGGGCAGCATCGGGCGCCAGGCTCTGGACATAGTCCGCCGGACGGGCGAGTTTGAGGTCGTGGGACTGGGCGCGCGGCAAGACGCCACCACCCTCGGTGCTCAAGTGCGCGAGTTTCGCCCCCAGGCTGCCGCCCTGGTTGATCGCGCGGCGGTGCCTGCGTTGAAGTCGGCGGGGTTGCCCGACACAGCAGTGCTCGCGGGCGCAGATGCCATGCGCGACCTCGCGGCATGGGGGGAGGCAGATCTCGTCCTCGTGGCCGTGGTGGGGATTGCCGGTCTGTTGCCAGTGCTAGCAGCCTTGCGCGCCGGACGGGACGTCGCGCTCGCCAACAAGGAGACGTTGGTCGCTGGGGGAGGCCTGGTCCTCGAGGAAGTCCGCCGGACGGGCCGGCGGTTACTGCCCATCGATAGCGAGCACGCGGCCGTCCGTCAGTGTTTGCGCGGGGAAGATATCACCAGCATCAAGCGGATATTGCTGACGGGATCTGGGGGGCCGTTCTTGCGTCGACCCCTGGAGGCGCTGGGGAGTGTCCGTCCGGACGAAGCACTGGCGCATCCCACCTGGAAGATGGGTAAGAAGATAACAGTCGACTCGGCCACCTTGATGAACAAGGGCCTGGAAGTCATCGAAGCGCACTGGCTGTTTGGGTTGCCGGCGTCGCAGATCGAGGTCGTCATCCACCCGCAGAGCATTGCGCACTCGATGGTGGAGTTCATCGACGGGAGCGTGAAGGCGCAGCTTGCGCCGTCCGATATGCGGCTGGTCATCGCCTATGCGTTGCGCGGGGAGGAGCACCTGCCGTTGGACACGTCCCCCCTGCCGTGGGATGCGCTCACGTTGACGTTTGAACGTCCCGATCCGGCACGCTATCCTTGCTTGGGGTACGCTTACGACGCGCTGGCGGCGGGGGGCACGATGCCCGCCGTGCTCAATGCGGCCAACGAGGTGGCCGTGGACCACTTCTTGGCCAAGCGGATCGGATTTCTCGACATCGCTCGCACGGTGCGATCCGCGATGGATGAACACCGTCCAGGCGACGCGTCCAGCGTAGACGGGATCCTGGCGGCGGATGCATGGGCGCGAGCGCACGCCCTGCGCCAGGTCTCCGAGCGTCCGGGTGCGCGGGCGGAACACGTCTGAGGTAACGAGATGACAGGAAACGTTTGGGCGATCATCGCCTTCGGGTTGATGATCTTCGTGCATGAACTCGGGCACTTTCTGGTGGCCAAGCGCGTCGGGGTCACGGTCGAAGCGTTTGCGCTAGGATTTGGGCCGAGGCTCTTCGGCATTCGCCGCGGGGAGACGCTCTACGCCATCAACTTGATTCCCTTCGGAGGCTACGTCAAGTTGGCGGGGGAAGATCTCGACGCCAGCACGGGGCCGAACACGTTTCGCGCCAAGAGTTTGCCTCAGCGCATGGCGGTGGTGGTGGCCGGGCCCCTCATGAACCTGCTGACGGCTCTGGTCCTGCTCGCCGGGATTGCGCTGGTGCTGGGCGTGCCGATGGGGGTAACAAACCGGATCGGCCAGCTCATGACGCAGTGCCCGGATGACGGTAAAACCGTCCCGTGTCCTTCGGTGCAAGCGCAGCTCCAGCCGGGGGACGCCATCGTCGCCATTAATGGCGTGCCCATGCAACGCGGTGAGGACGTGATCGACACCATCCACCGCAGCCCGCACATGCGGCTGCGGCTCACGGTGGACCGGGCAGGGCGCCGCTTTGATGTTGAGGTCACCTCTGTGCGGGAGCCGCGGCAGAACATCGGACTTATCGGGTACCGACCGGAAACCGTACGCGAGCACATGGGACTGGTGCGCACGCTGGGGTGGTCCGCGGAGACGGTGTGGCAGACCGCCGCCGCGCAGTTGAACGCACTGGGAACGCTGATCGTTCGGCCCCGCAGCCTGTGGGACCAGCTGGCGAGTCCAGTGGGAGCGGTGAGGTTTCTGGGGGAATCCGCCCGCGGCGGAGGCGAGCTGTTCTTGTACACTGCGTCTGCCATGAGCGTGATCGTGGGGGTCTTCAACCTATTTCCCATTCCTCCGCTCGATGGCAGCCGGCTTCTGTTCCAACTCATCGAGGCTGTGCGTCGGCGTCCGGTCAATCCGCGCCGAGAAGGGTACATCAATCTCATCGGATTTGCGCTCCTCATCATGTTGCTGCTAACATTGACCGTGCGTGATTTCGCGCGGCCGTAACCGAGGGCGTCGTGCCCCACATTAAGACGAAGCGAGTTCCTCTAGCATCCTCCCCAGGTGCCTCGCGTCCGGCGCGCCTGCCGACGGCACGGCAGAGAACGCGGCGGATCAGGATCGGGAAAGTGGACATCGGCGGGGGTGCACCCGTGTCGGTGCAGTCGATGGCCATTACCGACACGCGCGACGTCGAAACGACCCTGGTCCAAATCTATCAGCTGGCCTCCGAAGGCTGCGAGATCGTTCGGTTGGCGGTCCCCGATCAGGAGGCCGCCCGGGCGTTGGCGGAGATCAAGCCGCGCAGCCCGGTGCCTCTCGTTGCCGACATCCACTTCGACTACCGCTTGGCCCTCGCGGCGTTGGAGGCAGGGGTGGACAAGCTGCGGATCAACCCGGGCAATATCGGCAGCCGGGAGCGCACGCGCATTGTGGCGAAGGCCGCCAAAGAGCGCGGAGTGCCCATTCGGATCGGAGCCAATATTGGGTCCCTCAGCAAGGCCATCTTGCGCCGGTATGGCACCCCCTGCGCCGAGGCGCTGGTCGCCAGCGCGATGGAAGATGTGAAGGTGCTGCAGGATCTGGACTTCCACGACATCGTCATTTCGGTGAAGTCCTCCGAGGTCCCGATGGCCGTTGACGCCTACACTCAGATCAGCGAGTTGGTCGACTATCCGCTGCACGTCGGGATTACGGAAGCCGGCACCGCGTGGACGGGCGGGATCAAGTCCGCCGCCGGGATTGGAGCAATTCTTGCGCAGGGAATCGGCGACACCATCCGCGTGTCGTTAGCTGCGGATCCGGTCGAAGAGGTCAAGGCCGGGTTTGAGATCCTCAAGAGCTTCGGGCTGCGCACGCGTGGGGTCCAGCTCATCGCCTGCCCGTCTTGCGGCCGCGCCGAGGTCGATATCATCAGCATCGCCCAGGAAGTCGAGCGGAGGCTGGCTCGGATGGACGCTCCGGTGAAGGTCGCGGTCATGGGGTGCGCCGTGAACGGTCCCGGGGAGGCCCGCATGGCCGACTTGGGGATCGCCTGTGGCCGGGGAATGGGCTTGCTGTTCCGA
>Ga0137415_10001337_pt1 | contig 24230 bp, 20 predicted proteins | sample CZODoug3_1_1_16f_FD_183082 | JGI IMG/M metagenome (GOLD analysis project Ga0137415, IMG submission 183082) | Vadose zone soil fungal communities from Angelo Coast Range Reserve, California, USA - CZODoug3_1_1_16fungal (Hybrid Assembly) | ecosystem: Environmental > Terrestrial > Soil > Vadose...
TCCCGGCCTGGACTTCGACCGTGTTGCGTCGGGCTGGGCTGCCGCGGAGAAAGCCAAGGGTCCGGCAGGATTGGTATCACCACCCGATACGGTCAGAGCAACAATCGGCGTCGCAAACATCGTCGTTGCGTACAGCCGTCCAGCGAAACGCGGCCGCGTGATCTTCGGCAACATCGTTCCCTGGAATCAGGTCTGGCGCACTGGCGCGAACGCCGCGACCATGTTCACCACCGACAAGGATCTCGTCTTCGGCAGCACCGTGGTGCCTGCCGGCAAATACACTCTATGGACGCTTCCCACGCCGACTGGAGCGAAACTGATTTTCAACAGCCAGACAGGGCAGTGGGGTACTGACTATCAGGCCGACAAGGATTTTGCACGGGTAGACCTGATGTCGAAGCAAGTGTCTCCGCCCGTCGAGCAATTCCTGATCCGAGTGGTTCCGCAAGGCTCCGGAGGTTTGCTGCGGTACGCATGGGACGACAGGGAATACTCGATTCCGTTCACGGTGAAATAGGTTGACGTCGACCGAGACCCCGGCCCGGGGAGATCATTGGCTCCGTGCTGTGGGCTACGGATTGCTTGCCGAGATCTCGACGATCGTTACGATCATCGCGATCACGTTGCTCTATCGGTACGTCCTTGTACGGGGACTGACAGAGCCCAGCTACGCTGCGTTCGATGAACGCACTGGAGCAATAGTCGGTATAGTCGGCGGCACTCTCTACACTTTTCTTTTCGCCCGGCGCCTGACGCGCCGGATTTCAGCGCGCTTCGTCGCGCACGGAAGCGTCGTCGCGATTGCGGCAATTGCGCTCTCAGTCCTTGGATCAATTGCGGGGCATCGGAGCGTGCCTTCCGCATACATACTCGCCTCCGCGCTGAAGTTGGCCGCTGGTGGTCTGGCCGGATTTCTCGCCGCGAAGCAGTATGCGCCGGCGGCCGGCGGTTAGGGAATCACTCGGCGATCGTCAGCGATACGGGATTGTCGAGGTAGACGACCTTCTCTTCTCGGCGCGAATGAAGTATTCGCCAGAACCAATTCTCGTCGTGCGGTTGCCCGCCATGCTCCATGATGAGCTTTGCCAGGTCGGCCACTTCGCGCGGATCCATTCGTAAGCATCCATGTGATGCAGCGGAGCCGAGGCTCTCGACATCTCCAGTGCCGTGGATGTAGTAGTCGGGATCCTGGAAGAAGATCTTCACCACCTTCATCGGATTCTCTGGATCGCCCGGACCCTTCGCTGTCTTTCCTTTTGCCCATTCAGCGTCGGGCGGCGGACGCCAGCTTGGATTCCAGACGATCTTGCTGATGGTGAATGTGCCTACCGGCGTCGGATATCGGTCCTGGCCGACCGCGATCGCATAGGTCTTGAGCGTGCTGTCTCCACGCCGAACGATAAGAATCCTCGCCCGAAGATCAGCCCGGAGCGTGAGAGATTCCTCGCGATGCGGAACCGACGCGACGGGCGTGTCACGACCAGCCGTCGGAGCGGTTCGCGGCAGCTCGATCTGAGCGCAGGCGGTCGTCGCCCCGATCGCTCCGGCCAGAACTGTCATTACTAAAGTCCTGCGATATTTGCTCATTTAACGGCTGAGGTTGTTTGCTTTTGGCTGTGCTGTCGACTCATATGATTATTACAAATGCTGTTCCACAATCAGGGTCATTTGTGGTCGCCAACTATGGAACAATTTCGCAATTCCCCGTAAGAGATTCCCCTCGCTGGCCGCGGCCGCCACGGCGCTGCATTTTCATGGGCAACCGCACCGCATGATGCCCTTCACCCGACAAAAAACCGTGCGCACCCACAACAAAGCCTCTCTGCTCGCGCTCGTCGTGATCTCGTTTCCTTGCGTTGAGCTGCGCGCACAGAAGCTCGATCAATCCCTCTACTCCAGTCTCGAATGGCGCATGATCGGGCCATTCCGCGGTGGACGCACCATCGGCGCTACCGGAGTTCGCGGTCAGCCGAACGTGTTTTACGTGGGAGTGAACAACGGCGGCGTGTGGAAGACCACGGACTACGGCCGCGTGTGGACGCCAGTCTTCGACGAACAGCCCACGGGATCGATCGGTGATGTTGCCGTCGCTCCGTCGAATCCAAACGTGATCTACGTCGGAACCGGCGAGGGAGTGCAGCGGCCAGACCTCTCGACCGGCGACGGCGTCTACAAATCGATGGATGCCGGCAAGACGTGGCGTCACCTCGGACTTCGCGACGGACAGCAGATCGGTGGAATCATCGTTGACCCGCGCGACGAAAACCGGGTGTTCGTCGCCGTGCTAGGCCATCCGTACGGCCCGAATCCCGAGCGCGGAGTTTATCGATCGACCAACGGTGGAGAGAGCTTCGAGCGCGTTCTCTACAAGGACGAGAACACGGGAGCGATTCAGGTGGGGTTCGATCCGGCAAATCCGCAAATCGTCTATGCCGCGCTCTGGGCGGGCAGGCAGGGGCCGTGGGAGAACTCGTCGTGGAACGGCCCGCTGAGCGGCCTGTTCAAGTCGGTCGACGGCGGAACGACGTGGCGCCAGATTGGAAAGGGATTTCCGACCGCGGCGCAGGGCCTTGGCAGAATCGGATTCACAATCGCACCCAGCGATCCGCGGCGAATGTACGCCACCGTCGACGCGCCAGCTCTGGGCGGGATCTATCGCTCCGACGACGCCGGCGAGACCTGGAGACGAACCAACGACGAGGTTCGAGTCTGGGGCCGGGCATCGGATTTTGCCGAGGTAAAGGTCGATCCGCGAAATCCGGATGTGGTGTATTCGGCGAACACATCGACTTACCGCTCGAACGACGGCGGGAGTACGTTCACCGCGATCAAGGGCGCGCCCGGTGGCGACGATTATCACCGGATTTGGATCAACCCGGATAATCCCGACATCATGATCATCGCGGCCGACCAGGGCGCTACGCTCACCGTTAATGGCGGGAAGACGTGGAGCTCGTGGTACAACCAGCCGACAGCGCAATTCTACCACGTGATCACCGACAATCGAATTCCGTACTGGGTGTATGGCGGCCAGCAAGAGAGCGGTTCGATCGGAACGATGAGTCGCGGCGATTACGGCGCGATCACTTTCCGAGAGTGGAATCAGGTGGGAGTCGAGGAGTATGGATACGTGGCTCCCGACCCGCTCGATCCGAACATCATCTACGGCGGGAAGATCACGCGCTTCGATCAGCGATCACGGGAGGTTCAGAACATAAGCCCGGAGGCCGTACGCTCCGGAAAGTACAGGTTCCTTCGCACCGCCCCCGTCATTTTCTCGACCGTGGATCCCCACACGCTCTACTATGCTGGCAACGTTCTGTTCAAGACCACGAACGGCGGGCACAGCTGGGACGTCATCAGTCCCGATCTCACCCGTCAGAATTACGAGGTGCCTCAGAGCTACGGCATTTATACCAACGGAGATCTCTCACGCGCGAAAAACCGCGGCGTCATCTATGCTGTCGCGCCATCTTTCCGCAGCGTCAACACAATCTGGACGGGCTCCGACGACGGGGCGATCAACCTCACTCGCGACGGCGGGAAGACGTGGACCAACGTCACCCCGGCGGCGCTGACTCCGTGGAGCAAGGTCTCGCAGTTGGAGGCGTCGCACTTCGATGACGAATCCGCGTACGCATCTATCAACCGATTCAAGCTCGACGATCTGCATCCGCACATCTACCGGACGCACGATGGCGGAAAAAGCTGGACGGAGATCATCAATGGCATTCCGGCGGATGAAGTTGTGAACTCGGTCCGCGAGGATCCGGTTCGGCGCGGGCTCCTGTTCGCCGGCACCGAGCGCGCGGTCTACTTTTCCCTGGACGACGGCGGCCAGTGGCAGCCACTCAGGCTCAACATGCCGGCGACCTCGATTCGCGATCTCGTGATCCATGATGATGACATCGTCGTCGGTACGCACGGCCGCTCATTCTGGATCCTCGACGACATGACTCCGCTTCGCCAGCTCGACGCGAAGGCCGCGAGCGCGGGGACGTTTCTCTTCAAGCCGAAGCTTACCTATCGCTTCCGCCGCAACAAGAACACCGATACGCCCTTGCCGCCCGAAGAGCCTGCGGGAAAAAATCCCCCCGATGGTGCGATCATCAACTACCGACTCGGTGCCGATGCAGGGACGCCAGTTGTACTGGATATTCTCGACGCAGCCGGCAAAACTCTCCGCAGCTTCTCCAGCGCCGACTCGATCGAGCCAGTTGAGAAGGATCTGAACGTCCCCACGTATTGGGTTCGCCCACAACAGCGCGTCGCCGTGAGTCGGGGCACGCACCGCTTCGTCTGGGATCTTCACTATGCACCGCCCAAAGTTCTCGGGCACGAATATCCGATCTCAGCCATCTATGGCGACACACCCAGATTCCCGCTGGGACCGGCCGTATTGCCGGGCACGTACACCGTCCGTCTGACCGCGAACGGAAGGAGCTCAACACAGCCGCTGACGATAAAAATGGATCCGCGAGTTCGGATCACCGATGCCGGGCTTCGTCTTCAGCGCGACATCGGTGTCCGAATGAACGATGCCATCAGCCGGGATTTCGGCGCGCTCAGCGAGGTGCGCGCCCGGCGAGCACTCTTGAGAGCCCAGCGTGAAGGCGCGAAGGCGAAGGAAGTAGCGGATTCTCTCGTGGCCCTCGATTCGTTGCTGGCCAACATCGAGACCGGCGCACGACGTGGAGGCGCCGCCAGCCTGGTTGTCCTGAATGAACAGCTGGCGGGAATTCTCGACACGGTGGAGGGTGCGGACGCCGAGCCTACGAGCCAGGTAGTAGCCGCCGCGGGAGACCTGGAGAAAGATCTGGCGGCGCTTCTCTCACAATGGTCCGATATTCAGCGCACCCGAATTCGCCCCGATCGGAAGTAGATTATGGAGGCCCCGTACGCGGAGCTCACCGGAGAACGCAATGACGACGAGCAAGGAAACCGAGTGGATGAATCACCCGAGGCTGCGGAAGCTCGTAACAGCCGTCAACGAGCTGACTCTCGCCGAACGGATCACGCTCGTGAAAGGACTCGTGCCGGCCATCGCGGACGAGCTGTCCGATACCGAGTACGAAAGATTCGTTGACGCGATACGATTGAAAGGTGAGCGTTTCCACGAAGCACAGGCGCATCCCGGCGAGGGCAGGGCGGAAAGGAAGATTCCGGGCGAGCGCGACGTTGAAGGGCGATAGGTTGAGGCGATGAACTTCTACTGGATTTTCGGAACTCTCATGGTTGCCGCCGTTCTGTTTGCGCTCTACGCCGGCACGCGCCGCCCCAAACCGTAGGCTAAATCCCGAGGGCGAGCTGGATCGGCCCGCTTGAAGTCGCGGCGCCCGCATCCACGCATATCGGTCCAACGACTCTATCCTGCGCCGCCGCGGTCAGGCGCCCCTTGAATCTCGCGCGGCGGAGTGAATCACCGACGGTACCGAGAGCGGTTCGCGGGTTGTTGTTTTTCTCGCTGAGGTGAGCGAGCACAATATTGTTGAGGCCCGAGTGGACGCTCTGAGTCGCCGCATGCGCGGCGTCCCGATTGCTCAGGTGCCCGTACCTGCCGCGGATCCTCGCCTGGAGTGACGGCGGATATGGTCCCGCTCGCAGCATTCCCTCATCGTGGTTCGCTTCGATGACGAGGACGTCGAGCTTGTCGAGGGCGCGCAAAACGCTTTCGGTAACGCAGCCCAGATCATAGACGATTCCTGCGCGCGCACCTTCGCGGACCGACGTGACGATTACCGCGATCGGCTCATTCGCGTCGTGCGAGATAGGAACTGTCTCTAAATGAAAGTCGCCTACGACGACAGTGCTCTTCCTTGGCGTAAGAATCGAGCGAAGCTTTGCCCATTCCGGGCACATCATCCTGGTTCCGGCTGTGCAGACGACTGTCCAGCCCCATTTTCGAGCGGCCGCCGCAACGCCCTTGATGTGATCCGTGTGCTCGTGGGTGACAACGACGGCCTCGATCGATTCCGGGGCCACACCGGCCACGGCCAGACGCTGCTTGAGGACGCGGGGAGCAAATCCGGCATCAACGAGTATGCGCGAACGCGCGGTCTCGACAAGAACCGCATTCCCACTGCTTCCACTGCCAAGAACCCACAGCCTCATCAAATGCTCCAACGTCGTTTGTGCGCTTCCGTAAGCTGCTTCCGCGCCTTCGCCCCGAGCTCAACTTGTCGCCGCGACATCACGCGCTCAGCGACTACGAGGAATCTAGTGACGTCGTAAGTATCGTAGGGCTCACCATCCCCCCACGCGAATGGAGGTACTGCTTTTGGCGGCACGTTGGCGCCGTAGACGTTGGCGCCGGTGCCGATCACCGTGCCGGTGCTCAACATTGTTCCAATGCCCGTCTTCGCATGATCGCCGAAAAGGGTTCCCAGAAACTGCTGGCCCGTGCTTCGAACTCCCGATGGCGTCCAAAGCTGGACCGGCCCGTATGTGTTCTTCAGATCGCTTGTCGTCGTCAGCGCGCCGAGGTTGACCCATCGTCCGAGGTAGGAATGGCCGACGAATCCGGCGTGCCCCTTGTTGCTGTGTCCGAGAACGATCGAGGTGGTGAATTCGCCTCGAACCTTGCAATGATCGCCAATCGACGAAGTCGCGACGCGGTCTCCAAGAATCTGCGCATCGCGACCGACCGAGATTGGCCCGACGAGATGGGTGAACGGCGCGACGACAGCACCACGCCGCACCAGTATCGGCCCGGCGGACGCGTCGAGCACGACCTGCGGTCCGATCAAGGCGCCCTCCTCCACGAAGATCCCGTGATCGCCTAACGTCACTGCGGTGATTTTCGCCGTCGCCTCGAGTGATTTTCCGCGGAGGGGAATGTCCTCCATCAGTTGGTCACCCAGGGTGGCGATGAAATCCCACACCTCATTGATCCAGCGTCCCTTGATCCTCTGGCCGCCAAGTGTCGTCTGGATCGATCCGATGTCGACCGAGCCGTCGGAGAACTGTGAGACGGGAAGCGCTCGTGCGAGCCTCAGCGCGCACGCGGCACCTTCGCACATCAGGAGGTCGAACCTTTCGAGATTGAGATCGAGCGGGATCACGCAGCGCGTGTTGACGACAATCGAGCCCGCTGGAATCTCCGATTTCGGGGTGAGAGCAGGAGGCGCGTTGCCCTCTTCGAATTGCGTGAGGTGGGCGGAGCTGATGAAACCGGCGCTCTGGAGACCGGTGGCCCGCTCCCACCGTCTGCGAATCAGCGACGTGCCAGCCCGCAGCTCGGACCCGGGACGCGTCAGCGCGAACGGCTCGAACTGCCGTGCCTGCGCATCGTCGTAAAAGTAGAGTGCGCTCATGATTTCGCCCGCTCGCTCGCTGGGATCGATTCCACCAGCCGCTTCAGATCTGCTGCCTTCTCACGCGTGGTAACCAGCGTCAGTCCATCGTGCATGACTACCACCAGGTTGTCAACGCCGTAGGCCACCACCCGGCCGGAATCCGTGTGGATGACGTTGTCGCTGCAATCGACCATGTGGACGTCACCGGTGGTGACGTTTCCAAATTCGTCCTTGTCCCGGACCCGGCCGAGCGCTGCCCAGGTACCGATGTCGTCCCAGCCGAAATCGCCCGGAATCACCGTCACGTTTCCACTACGCTCCAGAACACCGACATCGACCGAGACCGGCTTTCCGACGCTGGCAAAAAATTCCGATGCCTCGGCGTCCTTACCGAGGCTCAGTGCCTTTGCCAGCTCGGGAGTATGCTGCTTAACCTGGGCCAGGAAGTCTGCGACATTCCAGACGAAGATGCCCGAGTTCCAGAGATAACCCTCCGAGCGCATCTTTTCCGCGCGGGCACGGTCGGGCTTCTCGACGAATCGCTTGACGGGAGAGCCGCCTTGTTTGTTCGGGTTGGCAGCCTGGATGTAGCCGAAGCCCTCATCGGCGCGCGTCGGGACAACACCAACCGTTACGAGCGTGTGGGTCTTGCGCGCGATCTCTTCAGCGCTGAGAAGGGTCTCCCTGAATTTCGCATCATCGCCGATGAACCAGTCGGCGTGGACAGAAATCATCGTCGCTTCCTTGCCGCCGCGACGCTCGATGGTGAGAGCCGCCCACGTTAGCGCCGCCGCAGTTCCGGCCGGCTGTGGCTCGGCGACGATGTTTTCGCGCGGTATCGGAGGAAGGAGCTGCCGGATCGGTTTTACGAGGCTCGCGTTCGTGAGCACCAGCGTGTGAGCGGGATCCACAAGGGGGCCGAGCCGGTCGACCGCATCAACCAGCAGGGGCTTCGCGGTCACCAGAGGCAATAGCTGTTTGGGACGCTCGGGCGTGCTGAGCGGCCAGAATCGCGAGCCGACTCCGCCGGCGAGGACGACAGCCCAGCGGCTCACTCGCCGCTCATGCCCGCTTCGTCAGGCGTTCCGGTGAGACGCGCGACGAGCGCGTAAAGTTTTTTCGGGCTGAACGGTTTTGTCAGGAACTGGGTCGCTCCCAACGCCAGCGCATCGCGTTCGTGTTTCGCGTCGCCACCCGCCGTAAGGATGATGCAGGGGAGCGTTTTGAACCTTTCCTGCTCGCGGATCTGACGGAGCACGTCGAGACCGCTCAGTTTCGGCATCATCAGGTCCAGCAGTGCAAGATCGACGTGCTCGTCATTATTGATGAAATCGAGCGCCTCCTGTCCGTCGTACGCGAGGCTGACTTTGAACGGACCTTGCTCGAGCTTCATCTTGATGATGCGACCGATGTGAGGCTCATCATCCGCGACCAGGATATGACAGAGACGCGTTGCGGTTTCAGCCACGATCAGATCAGGGACGCTATGTTGCCGCGGTAGCGACGAACGTCGAAGAGAAGACCGCCCAGATCGGCAGACTGACGGAGAAGCACGAGCAAGAGCGTGCTGTCAGCAAGGGCGGCGACGATTGCGTATCCCTTCTGGTGCTCGAGTATCGCCGTGTTCATTGGCCCCTGGATTGTCGCCTGGCCGAGACTCTCCGCTTCGGACACGAGCGCCGGAACGCGCGCGGCTAGGTCTTCGTTGTTCAACCCGGGTGCGGCAAACCCTTCGATCAACAGACCGTCTTTTCCCAATACTAGAACCGCGTCAACTCCTGGGCGCTGCCGAAGCGCGCTCGTAAAATCTCTGATGTTGGGCATTGAGGGGTGAGGAAGTTGCGAAGCTAGGAAGCTGAAAGAGTGAAGTCAAGCGCGGCAATCGCTTGAACTGCCATAAGTTACGGGGTATTATCGTGAAGCAACCCCTCCTGTCTCTCATCTGTCTCATCTACCGAATGAAAGCTCGTCTCGCACTACTCGCGGCGATGTTTGTCGTGGTTGGCCTGAGCGCTTGTAGCAATCCTACAAACCTCAGGGCATCACTCCCGACAGCCGTCGACACGCTATCGGTCTTTGCGCTTTCCGGCACGCCTCCAACGTATCCGAGCGGAGTCTCTATCCTTGCCCGCCAACCGGTCCGTGTTGACGGCTTCGCGTCGTTCGATGTTGCGTTGGACATCAACGCTGCCGGCAACGCCGTCATCTATCCAGTCAAGTTGGTCGTGAGCTCGCCGGGGGGCTCGCGACCGGTTGGCATGCTCAAGTTGACTGCCCTTTTCGACTCGCTGGCGGCTGCTCCGAAGACCGGCTATGAAACGGATTCATCGCTCGTCATAGCGCCTGGCGAGGTGGTCGTGGTGCAATCGGCCCACAACAGCTCCGGTGATCTGTGCCAGTTTGCGCTGAGTCCGAACATTTACGCGAAGATCGCGGTCGACAGCATCAACCTCGCCTCCAGAACTCTCTATCTCCGGTTGGGGCTCGATCCCAATTGTGGGTTCCGTTCATTCGTAACTGGAATTCCCACGAGCTGATTGGTGCACGACCTCAGGATGGTGCGCGAGCACATCGACGCACTTCGCTCCGGCATGCACCGGCGCGGAGCGCTCGATGCGCTGTCGCCGACCATCGAACGTGCGATCGCTCTCGACAAAGCGCGGCGCGACACCATCCAGGCTGTTGAGGAGCGGAAGGCCGCGCGCAACGTCGTCAGTCAGCAAGTAGGACAACGAAAGCGCGGCGGCGAATCGGCGGACGATCTTCAGCAGCAGTCGCGCGCGTTGGGAGACGAGATTGCCCGGCTCGATCGCGAGCTGGCAGAAACCGAGGGCGAGCTGTCGGCGATTCTCCTCGAGCTTCCAAACATTACACTCGATGAGGTTCCTCCCGGTGGAGAAGAGAACAACGCCCCCATCAGGAGCTGGGGCACGCCGCGGGAAGGGGCGCGCGTTCAGCCGCACTGGGAAATCGGCACCAGGCTCAGGATCATCGACTTCGAGCGGGGCGCCAAGATCAGCGGCTCGGGCTTCATCGTGTTTCGCGGAATGGGCGCACGTCTCGTGCGCTCACTCATGAATCTCATGCTCGACGTGCACACCAGGGAGCACGGTTACGAGGAGATGTGGGTTCCGGTCGTCGTCAATCGCGTGAGTATGATCGGCACCGCGCAGCTTCCCAAGTTCGAGGAAGATATGTACGCGCTGAAGGGCGAAGACGCGTTTCTGATTCCCACCGCCGAAGTGCCGCTCACCAATCTTTACCGCGACGAGATTTTGCCGGAGGCGGAGCTGCCAAAATCCTTTACGGCCTACTCCCCCTGCTTCAGACGCGAAGCGGGAGCGGCGGGAAAGGACACCCGCGGGCTCCTTCGTGTGCACGAGTTCGACAAAGTGGAGCTCGTACGCTACGTCACGCCCGAAAGCTCCGCCGAGCAGCTCGAGCTCCTCACGGGCCACGCCGAAAAGATTCTGAAGCTGCTGGAGCTCCCGTATCGCGTCGTGCGTCTCGCGTCAGGGGACACCGGATTTGCCAGCGCGCACACCTACGATCTGGAGACGTTCGCGCCCGGAGTCGGGAAGTGGCTCGAGGTGTCATCCTGCAGCAACTTCACCGACTTCCAGGCCCGGCGCGCCAATATCCGGTACAAGCCGTCGGATGGCGGCAAGCCGCGGTTCGTTCACACGCTCAACGGCTCCGGGCTCGCGTTCCCTCGCGTCATCGCATCAATTCTGGAGCACCATCAGCAGGAGGATGGCAGCGTGCGCGTCCCCGCTGCGCTCAGCACCTATCTCGGCGCCGAGCGCCTGGTCTGAGCGATGCGCCGGCTCGCTCCGGTAACGCTGGTTACTATTGGCGTGCTTGCGCTGCTCGTGTGGTATGTCATCTACACTCGCGGCGTCGTGAGAGAGCTGAGACGGGAGGCATCTCGGGTCGGCCTCATGTACGCGCGCGTGTACAACGGGCTCAGCGACCCCAACCCTGACGCTGCAACCGCGGCGCTGCTCGATCTCTCCCGCCACATTCGAGAATCCGGGGTTCCGATGATTCTCACCGACGAGCAAGGGAAGCCTACCGACACGGCCAACATTCCGTTCACGGCGCCCCTCGGTTCGAAGGAGCTGCGCAACTACATGACGGAGCTCGACCGCCAGAACGTGCCGATGGTCGAGCCCGGCGTGGGGACTGTTCATTTCGGAAACACCACGCTCGTTCGAGGCTTGATTCTCATTCCTCTGCTCCAGTCAATCCTGATTGGAGTGGTGCTTCTTGCGGGCGCGTACGCGCTGCGCACGCGCGGCCGCGCGGACCGCGAACAAATTTGGGCGGGGATGGCGCGTGAATCGGCTCACCAGCTCGGAACACCTCTATCCAGCATCAGCGGCTGGATCGAGCTCCTGCGCGAGACCGAGCCGGAAGCGACAACGGTAGCGGCGATCGATCACATGGAGGCGGATCTGGAGCGACTGAAGCGCGTCGCCCACAGATTCGAGCGCATCGGCCGGCCTCCCCGCCAGGAGGCAGTAGATCTCGGCGCACTCGTCGACCGCGTGGCCGCATACTTCAGGGCGCGCGTTCCCACTCTCGCCCAGCGGGTAACGGTCTCGTCCTCTCACCAGGGCGATCTCCTCATCCAGGGTGATGCGGTGCTGCTCGAATGGGCGCTCGAATCTCTGGCGAAGAATGCGATAGATGCGCTGGCAGGAAGAGATGGCAAGGTCGAGATCTCGGCGGAGCCACTGCCCGAAGGCCGCGTGCGGGTCCGCGTGTCGGACAACGGACCTGGTATTCCGCGAGAGATCCGTCACCAGATCTTCGACCCGGGGTTCTCGACCAAGGAGAAAGGGTGGGGAATCGGCCTCTCGCTCGCGCGCCGCATCGTGCGCGACAGTCACGGTGGAGAGCTGGTGCTTGTTCCCACCGAGCGGGGCGCAACCTTCGACATGGTACTCGGCTGATCGCATTATCTTCAGATGATGTCTGAATCGTCGAATTCCGTCACCGTGGAGAGGAGCGAGCCCCTCGCCGGCCTCAATCCGGCCCAGCGCGAGGCTGTGCTCCACTTCGAAGGGCCGATGCTCGTACTCGCCGGGGCGGGTTCCGGGAAGACGCGCGTGCTCACTGCCCGCATTGCGCGGCTGATCGAGCATCACGGTGTCGATCCATCGCGGATTCTTGCCCTCACGTTCACCAACAAAGCCGCCGGGGAAATGCGTGAGCGTATCGCACGCCTCCTTGGAGAAGAGCCCAAGGGAATGTGGAGCGGAACATTTCACGCGATTGGGGCCCGCATCCTCCGCAAAGCAGCTCACCACGTGGGGCGGACATCGAGCTACACCATCTACGATGAGGACGACACTCTGGGCGTCGTCAAACGCATTATGGAGCGCGAAGGTGTGCCACAGAAGCAGTGGAGTCCGAAGGTCATCGCTTCACTTATCTCTGATGCGAAGAACGCTCTCGTTTCTCCCGTCGAATACGACAAGCTCGCGATGGATCCGGTTTCGCGGACCGCCGCGAAGGTTTACAGACAGATGGAGCCGACGTTACGGGCTGCCAATGCGGTGAGCTTTGATGACCTCCTCGTGCTCCCGGTCGAGATATTTCGCAAGGATGAGAAAACGCTCGCCAGTTATCGCGATCGGTTCCAGTTCATTCTCGTCGACGAGTACCAGGACACAAACCGCGCCCAGTTCCAGTTCATAAAGTTGCTCGGAAGCGGGCACGGGAATGTCGTTGTCGTGGGTGACGACGATCAGTCGATTTATGGTTGGCGCGGCGCCGACATTCGCAACATTCTCGACTTCGAGAAGGAATTCGCGACCGCGAGGCTGGTGCGTCTCGAGGACAACTACCGGTCGACGCCGGACATCCTCCACGTCGCCAACGCCGCGATCACACCGAACATCGGCAGAAAGGGGAAAACCCTTCGCGCGACGCGCGAGGCCGGTGAACCGGTGACGCTGGTTGCGGCACTCGACGAGCGGGACGAGGCGGACTTCATCCTGGAAGAGATCAAGGCGCGCCAGAATCGCGAGAATCGTGGGCTCAACGAGTTCGCGATCCTTTATCGGACAAACGCACAAAGCCGCGCGCTGGAAGACGCGCTGCGGCGCGATGCAATTCCATACCGTCTCGTCGGATCTGTTCGCTTTTACGATCGACGCGAGATTCGCGATCTGATGGCCTACCTGAAGCTGATCGCGAATCCTTCCGACGAAGAAGCTTTTCGCCGGGCGATAACCGTCCCCAAGCGTGGCATCGGGGAGAGCAGTGTAGACACGCTGTCCGCGCGCGCGCGCGAGGCGCGCGTGCCGCTCTCGGAGGTCGCGGCTCGCGAAGATCTCCAGGAGTCGCTGCGACCGGCGGCCCGAAAAGCACTGGCGGATTTCACCCGCCTGATCAACGGACTTAGCGAGCGGGCCAAAGACACGAGCGTCGATGTTCTGATTCAGGAGCTGATTGGCGAGATCCGATACGTCGAGTATCTCCAGGCCGAGGGCCCTGAGTCAGCGCGGGACCGCATAGAGAATGTCAGCGCGCTCGTCAACGGTGCGGCAGAGACGGTCATCGACGATGGAGGCGAAGTCGGCTTGACTCCGCTCGATCATTTCCTGCAGCGCGCCATGCTCGTCGCTGGCGCTGACGCTCTCGACCCTTCGGCTGACGCAGTCACGCTGATGACGCTTCACAACGCCAAGGGACTCGAGTACCCGGTCGTATTCCTTACCGGCTTGGAAGACGGGCTGTTTCCGCTTTCGCAGTCCTTCGATGATCCTCCCAAGCTCGAGGAAGAACGACGGCTGTTCTATGTTGGGATTACACGCGCGGAAGAAAAGCTCTACCTCTCCCACACGGAGATGCGTCGACGGAATGGAGAGCTTCTGCCTTCGATAAAATCGAGATTCCTCCGCGAGATCGCCGGCGCCAATCTGGATGAAAAGAAGACGCTTCGCGTGAGTACCATGGGACGCGGAGCTCCCGGACGCGACATCGGATTCAGCGGTGCCTACGCGTCGCGCCGCACGCACGAGGTTCCTTCCTGGCGCCGCGCCACTCCCATCGCCGAAGCCGAAGTGTCACAGGACGAGCCTTGTTACGTGAAGGGAGAGCGCGTCAAACACAAGCTTTTCGGTGATGGATCCATCGCCGAGCTGTCGGGCGTCGGTCGCGAGGTGAAAGCCGTCATCGATTTTGACGACGAAACAATCGGGCGGAAGACGATCAAGCTCGCCTACACGACCCTCGAGCGCGGGCAGGAATAATGGCAGTCACACGTCAGGACGTGCTGCACATCGCCGAGCTGGCTCGCCTTGGCGTTGACGGCGCCCGCGCCGACGAGCTGACCAAGGAACTCAGCGCGATCCTCGCCCACATGGAAGTTCTGTCGCAGATCGATACTACGAGTGTACCGGCAACCGCCGGAGTCGGGACGGAAGGCACACCGCTGCGACCGGATGTTGGCGAGTCGCCGCTGATGGAGAGGACGCTCGAGTCGTTCGCTCCAGTCATGCGCGATGGCTTCTTCATAGTTCCGCGGCTGGCGACACACGAGGATTCCGCCGAGAGCGGCGCTTGATCGTCGAGAACTTCAAGAATCTCGGCGCGGCAGCTATCGCGTCGAGCGTCCACGCAGGAGACGCATCGCCGTCCGACATGATTCGGGCGTCGTTCCAGCGCGCGCGGGAAATCGGCGCCGGACCCGACGCGCTCAACATCTTTCTCCACTCGGACGAAGGCGCAAGCCTGGAAGAAGCCGATCGGGCGCGAGAGCGCCTCGAGCGCGCGCCGGATTCCGGCACACTGGCCGGAGTTCCCGTCGCGATCAAGGACAACATCGCATCGCTCGGCCTTCCGACCACGTGCGGCTCGAGAATCCTTGCTGGATACGTGAGCCCGTTCGAAGCGACTGCCGTCACGAGACTCCGCGCGAATGGCGCGCTCATCGTCGCCAAGACGAACATGGACGAATTCGCGATGGGATCGTCGACCGAGAACAGCGCGTATGGCCCGACGCGAAATCCGCACGACGTGCGCTGCGTTCCGGGCGGATCGTCGGGTGGGTCCGCTGCCGCGGTCGCCGCTGGCATTACGCCGATAGCATTGGGTTCGGAGACGGGCGGATCCGTCCGGCAGCCAGCCGCGTTTTGCGGAGTTGTTGGTGTGAAGCCGACTTACGGTAGGGTGAGTCGTTACGGCCTGGTGGCCTTCGCGTCGTCGCTCGACCAGATCGGCGTTCTGGGCCGGACGGTTGATGATGCGGCGCTGGCTCTCGAGGCGATCGCCGGATTCGACAGGTTGGATTCGACGAGCTCCGACGCGAAAGTTCCGATCTACCGCTTGTCCGCGCTCGGCGGAACGGCGCCGGATCCGCAGAGTCCCGACAACGAAGCGATTCGCCTCGGACGCAGCCCGGTGCCGCTGCCCCCTCCTCCCGGCGCCACGACGCTCCGCGGAGTGATCATCGGAAAGCCGAAGGAATATTTCCCGGATTCACTGGACGCGAGCACGAGAGACTTGTGCGAGCGCGCGCTCGATCGTTTCCGCTCGATGGGCGCGACGATTCGGAACATCTCGCTGCCGCGTTCACCGCTCGCGATTCCCGTCTACTACATCCTCGCGCCGGCGGAAGCATCGTCCAATCTTGCCCGGTTCGACGGCGTGCGTTACGGACTGCGTGTCGATCCCGCCAAGGGCCTGAAGGCGATGTACGAAGCCACGAGGTCGCAGGGATTCGGGCCCGAAGTTACTCGTCGCGTGCTTCTCGGGACTTACGTTCTCTCTGCCGGCTACTACGACGCGTACTACAAAAAGGCGCAGGCCGTGCGAACCCTCATCGCCGATGACTTCCGCTCGGTATTTGCCAGCGGTGTGCACGCGATCTTTACTCCGACCACACCGACTCCGGCGTTTCCGGTGGGGGCGATCAGCGATCCCTATGAGATGTACCTGAACGACATCTTCACGGTGACTGCAAATCTCGCGGGCGTGCCGGCGATCTCTGTTCCGATCGGTAGGGTGCGCCATCTTCCGGTGGGCGGCCAGATCATCACCGCACACTTCGACGAATACGCGATGTTCCGCGTGGCGTACGCTCTGGAAGCGGGGCTCGGCGCTGAGGCGCACCAATGAGCCGCGAGCGGTACGAGATGGTCGTCGGGCTCGAGGTGCACGTGCAGCTCAAGACGCGGACGAAGGCGTTCTGCGGCTGCTCGACCGATTTCGGCGCGGCCCCCAACGTCAACACTTGTCCTGTGTGCCTCGCGCTGCCGGGCGCACTGCCGGTTCTGAACGAGAGGGCCGTAGAGCTGGCAACGAGAGCAGCGCTCGGGCTCGGATGCAGGGTCAACCCGGTCTCCATCTTCGCGCGCAAGAATTATTTCTATCCCGACTTGCCGAAGGGCTATCAGATCACTCAGTTCGATCAGCCGCTCGCGACGGGTGGATCAGTCGTCATCGGCAAGAACGAAAAGGGAAGCGACCTCCAGATCGGAATAACTCGCCTGCACATGGAAGAGGACGCCGGCAAATCAATTCACGACCGTTATCCCGGCGCGACCGCCATTGACCTCAATCGGGCTGGCGTTCCACTCATCGAGATCGTGAGCGAGCCTGACATCCGGACTTCCGCCGGAGCAGGCGCTTACCTCCGGACCCTGAAACAGATCCTGCAGTATCTGGATGTCAGCGATGTGAGCATGGAAGAAGGAAGTCTACGTGTCGATGCGAACATCAGCGTGCGTCCGCCCGGGCAGTCGAAGCTCGGAACCAAGACCGAGGTAAAGAATATGAACTCGTTCTCCGCGGTTGAGCGGGCGTTGGAGGCCGAATTCGAAAGGCAGTGTGCCGTGCTCGATTCCGGCGGCAAGGTCGAGCAGCAGACGCTGCTCTGGGATGGGGCGCGCGAAACGGTTCGACCGAGCAGAACGAAAGAAGGAAGTCACGATTACCGCTACTTCTCCGAACCCGATCTCCGCCCGCTGATCGTGGATGAGAAGTGGATATCCGATGCGCGGACGCATCTTCCGGAATTGCCGGAGGCGAGGAAGAAGCGCCTGGTTGAGGAGTACGGAATCGCTGGCACCGGGTCCATGGCAGTCCCCGCCCCCGCCATTACCGGCACCGGCATTTCGCTGGGTGAAATCGAGCAATTGACGGCCACGCCAGCGCTTGCGAATTACTTCGAGGAAGTTGCGCGTGCGTCAGCGGATGGGAAGGGAGCCTACAATTGGGTGATGGGCGAAGTGATGGCGGCCGTGCGCGCATCGGGCGTAGATATCGCGCACTTTCGAGTCCGCCCGGCTGATCTTGCCGAGCTTCTCAATCTGGTACGCGACGGCACCATCAGTCACACCGCCGCGAAGCGCGTGTTCGCGCAGATGGTGGAAACCGGCAAGAAGGCCGCTCAGGTGGCGGCTGACGAAGGCTTGTTACAGGTCGGAGATGAAAGCGCGATCGCAACGTGGGTCGACGAAGTCCTGAGCGAACACCCCGAAGAAGCCAGGCGTTATCTCGGCGGCGAGAAAAAGCTTCAGGGAGTATTGGTGGGCTTAGTGATGAAAAAATCGAAAGGCCGCGCGGACCCAAAGCGCGCGTTGCTCAGTTTCCGCCGCCGCTGCGGTGTCAGCGGCGGCCTTCCTGGTGGTGGTTCCGCGAAACATTCACGAGGCAGGCCGGCAATGCGCAATTGTGCGCGCCGCACTCGAGTTGCGAACCCGGTTGGCCGCCGAGCCAGACGCCGTGATTGCCATGGGTGACCGGGCCGGCGCCGTCGGGGAATATCTGCCCAACCGGCTGGTGCAGCTGGAGGGGCTGGTGATGGACCGGCATTTCCTCGATTCCCTGCGGCGCGCCGACTCCATACTGCCGGTGCTCAAAGAGTATGGCGTCAGCTATTACGTCGCGACCAATCCCGTTCCGGGTGCCAACGGTTGTTTCATAACGACGGAGCCGGCGCAGTCCAAAGGCTACTCACACCGCGTACGGACCACGCTGTGCCAGAAGATCGTGGGCGATTTCTGGGTCGATGGCTGGCATACAGTGGTGTTCCGGATCACCTGATCTTCACGACACTGTCACAAAGACCCCATCAGCCGCATTGTTGCAAAACCTTCACAGTCGGCTTCTATACTCCAGTCGCCAAGGGTGGTCTGCCCCGCCGTTCTCACACGGTCGAACTAAAATTTAAATTGTTGGAATTCATCCGATGTGCGGAATCGTTGGCGCGTTTCATTCCGGCGGCCGCCTGCCGGATCCCGTTGTGTTCGCAACTGCATTGAAGCGTCTGGCGCGTCGAGGTCCCGACGATTCCGGTACCTGGCACGACTCGTATGTACGCCTGGGGCACCGCCGGCTGGCCGTGGTCGATCTGTCACCGACCGGGCATCAGCCCATGGTCTCATCCGACGGTCGCTATGTGATCGTCTTCAATGGCGAGATCTACAATCACCTGGAGATCCGCGAGCAGCTCACGCCACCCGGGGGCCAATGGAACGGCCGCTCTGATACCGAGACGCTCCTCGAAGCGTACCGCGCATGGGGAATCCAGTGCCTGCAGCGCTTGCAGGGCATGTTTGCATTCGCGATCTGGGACAAGGTTGAACGGCGCCTGTTTCTCGCCAGGGACCGCCTCGGCGCCAAACCGCTGTATTACAGCTGGGTCGACGGTTCTTTCGTTTTCGGCTCGCGTCCGGGCGCTGTCGGGCCGTTGACCGCCGGCGCGCATGAGATCGATCCCCAGGCACTGCGTATCTATCTCGAGCTCGGTTACATCCCCGCACCGCTTTCGCTGTATCGCCAGATGCGCAAGCTCTGCGCGGCACACTACATGGTCGTTGATGAGCGCGGCCTGCGGATTGCCCGCTATTGGGACTTCCGGCACATCCCGGTGGATCGGACGCTGTTGAAGCGCGATGAGAACGAGCTGGCCGATGAGCTCGACGAGTTGTTGAAACGCACCGTGAAGTCGCGGCTTATCAGTGACGTGCCTTTGGGAGCATTCCTGTCGGGCGGTGTGGACAGCGCGATGGTGGTGGCTGCGATGCGCGCCAGCGGTGTAGCACGGCCCAAGACGTTCACGATTTCTTTCGGCGAGCGCGAATACGATGAGGGTCCGGCGGCGCGGCATATTGCCGATCTGCTGGGCGCAGAACATCGCACCGAGAAACTCGCGGTCGCGGATCTGCTGGCCCTGCTGCCCACCTACGTGGACGTATTCGACGAGCCATTTGCTGACAGCTCTGCCTTTCCAACCATGGCGGTGGCTCGTCTCGCAAGACGCGACGTGACAGTCGCGCTGACCGGGGACGGCGCCGACGAGTTGTTCGGCGGCTATCACTACTACTCGCACGTGGATCAGCTTGCGCGCCTGAACGGTCTGCCGGAGCCGGCCAGGCGCCTGTTGCGGTCCGTTTTGCGCCAGGTTCCGGCCCACAAGGCGAAGTTGGTTGCCGGCGCCCTGGGGCTCGGCGGCCCCGTGGAGATCTTCAATTACCTGCGCAGTTGCGGGAAGGACTTCGGGCCCCTGGTGGATGCGGGCGTGTTGCAGTCAACGGACGGCTCGGCCGCCTGGTTCGAGCAGTTCGCCGCGGGCTTCACGGTCGATCTCACCCATGCCGAGCTCGGCATGCGGCTGGATCAGGGGTTCATGCTCACAAACAGCTATCTGCAGAAGGTGGATGTGGCGAGCATGGCGTTTTCGCTCGAGGCGCGCTGCCCCATGCTCGATTGTCGCCTGGTCGAGTGGTCGATGCGCCTGCCCGCCCACTTCAAGATCCGGGACGGTCAAACCAAGTACCTGCTGAAGAAAGTACTGTGCCGTTACCTGCCGCCCGAGGTGGTTCACCGGCCCAAGCGCGGGTTCGGCGTGCCGATTGCCCAATGGTTGCGCGGGCCGTTGCGCGAATGGGCCGAGACCCTCATCCATGATTCCAACGTCATGGCGCGTCTGCCGCTGGACCGGGCCCGGGTCGAGAGCCTGTTCCAACTTCACTCGAGCGGACAGCGTGACGCGCATCCAGTGCTGTGGGCGACCCTCATGTTGCTGTGTTTCGTGGCGCGGCACGACCTCAGCCAACAATTGCCGGAAACGGCACCCAAACTGGCGGCGTGACGGATCAGGTCGCCAATGCCGAATCGATCCGCGCCCAGCCGCCCGCTCGGGCGCTCATCGTCGTGTCGGCGACTTACGCGGATGGCGGAATCCAGCGCTTCAATCGGACCTTTCTGACGGCCTGCGACCAGCTGGGAATGACCAGCGAAGTACTTTCGTTGGGCGACAGCTTCGAAGTGCGCTCGAGTTGGTCCGAGCCGCCATCCACATCCGTCCGCGTGTTCAATCACAACAAACCGCGCTTCGCCCTCGAGGCCTTCGCAAAGCTCCTGCGCGGCGGCTACGACGTCATCGTGGTGGGCCACATCAACCTCATGTGGCTGGTGGCGGCCGCGACCCGCCTGAGACGCAACGCCCGCGTCATCCTGATTGCGCACGGTATCGAGGTCTGGACCGGCCTCGGCCGGCGTGCCTGGGCCCTCCGAGCCGTCGACACGATCTTGTGTGTCAGTCGCTATACCCGCCAGACCATGCAGGCCCAGGTGCCTGAGTTGGTGGACGAGCGGTTCACCATTTTCCCCAATGCATTGAGCGAGTCCTGGCGCAGCCTCACCGCCCGGCAACAGCTCGGGTGCCTGCCAGGTTTGCCACCGCGCTTCATTCTGTCGGTCACACGAATGGATCGCGGCGACCGTTACAAGGGGATCACTACGGTTCTCGAGGCGCTCGCGATGCTCGAGGACGACTCGATTCAATATGTCATCGCCGGCCGGGGCGACGATGTTGATTTCATGAAGAGCGTGGCGCAGCGCCTCGGTGTGGCCGACCGGGTCCATTTCGTGGGCTCGGTGCCGGATTCGGAGCTGGCCACCCTGTACCGCAACTGCCTGGCTTTCGTGTTGCCCAGCGCCAAGGAGGGATTTGGAATCGTGTTCCTGGAAGCCATGTTCTTCGGTGCATGCGTCATCGCCGCACGTGAGAAAGGCGCGGTGGATGTTGTCCAACACGAAAGCACGGGCCTGCTCGTGCAGTACGGCGACACGGCTGCCCTCAAGACCTGTATCGACCGTGTCGTGGCCGACCCGATTCTCAGGCGCAGGCTGGCCCAGGCCGGGCACGCCACCGTCGTCGACGACGGAGCGTTTACTTTCCGATCGTATGTTGCGCGACTCGGCCGGACATTGGACCTGTCCACAGGTGGGCCGCATGTCTGATTCGCCGTCGGTGCCGGCACAACCGCGGGCGAAGCTCGTGTTTGTGAACCGATACTTCCATCCCGATGAATCGGCGACGAGCCGGATCACCAGCGACCTCGCGTTTCGACTGGCGCAACTGGGAATTGACGTCTCGGTGGTGACGTCGCGGCAGTTGTACGAAGATCCACGCGCCAACCTTCCGGCCTTCGAATGTGCCCGAGGCGTGAATATCCACCGGGTTGCGACAGCCAGGCTGGGTAGGGGAAACCTCGTCGGTCGCGCTGTCGATTACCTGAGCTTTCACGTAGCCGCCCCCGCCAAGTTGCTCGGTGTGCTTTCGGCGGGCGACGTCGTCGTCGCCGAGACTGATCCGCCCATGATATCGGTGGTGGTATCGTATGCTGCGCGGTTGAAACGCGCGCACATGGTCAACTGGTTACAGGACCTGTTTCCGGAAGTTGCGACGGCACTCGGGATGTCGCTGGGACCTGCGTGGCTCGGCAAACTACTCAGGGGCATTCGCGATCATTCGCTGCGGCGTGCGGTTGTCAATGTCGTACTGGGTGATCGCATGCGCGATCAACTCATCGCGCGGCAGCTCGACGCCCGGCGGATTCGGGTCATTCCCAATTGGTCGGACATCCGGAAAATAACGCCGCTGCCGACACGACAAAGCCGGACCCGCCGCGAACAGTCTCTGGATGACAAGTTCGTGATCGGATATTCCGGCAACCTCGGACGTGCGCACGAGTTTGAAACATTGCTGGGCGCCGCGCGGCTGTTGCGGCAGGACCCGCGATTCGCGTTTCTGCTGACAGGGGCTGGTGCGAAGGTCCAGGCTTTGCACCGTGCGGTCGAAGCCGACCGTCTCGGCAACTTTCACTTCATGCCGCTTCAGCCGCCGGAGCTCCTGGAGGACAGCCTGGCGGCGTCCGACGTTCATGTCATCAGCCTCTTGCCGCAGTTGGAAGGGTTGATCGTGCCGAGCAAGCTGTACGGCATACTGGCGGCAGGCAGGCCGTCCGTATTCATTGGCGCCGCCGATGGTGAAGTCGCAGGTGTCATTCGCGAGCACCAATGCGGAATAACAGTGGCCGTGGGCGACAGCGCCCGGCTCGCCTCCGAGCTGGTTTCGATGTTCGAGGCCCCAGCGCGGCTGCAGGCGATGGGGCGCAATGCTCGCTCGCTCGCCGAGAGTCATTACGGCAGAACATGCGGCCGAGACGTGGCGACAAATGCTTGCCGGCATTGCGCCCACAGCGACGAATCCGACCCGGGACGGTGCCGTAGCCCTCGCCGGCGGTGCGCGCTGCCGCGATGAGGATCCGGCAGCCAGGACATCCGTGACCTGATGCGTGCCGATCGTGCTGAGAAGCTGATCAGCCTCGCTGCGCTCGGCTTCGCCATCGAGCTGGTGTTGTTCAAATTTCTGCCCGACGTGAGCACGGCGGTCATCCAGCAGAGCCGTTCGACCTTGGCCGACTTCGGGGAGTTCGAGCGCGAATACCTCGCACCGGGAAGCGTTCACCACGCCCGGTTTCTTGGCAATTACCTCCTGTACGACCTCGCTCGTTGGTTGAGCCGTTTTTTTCATAGCAGCGACATCCGCCTGCATCCGCTCCGGGTTGCTACGGGACTGCTGACACCTTTGTACGCCTATATCGGGGCCGCTTTTGCGCTGACGGATCGCAGGCAATTCGACTGGCGCAATTTCATTGTGCCCTATGGCCTGGCAGTCGTGATCGGGTTGTATGTGTTCTACCCGGCGGACATGCCGGCTCTGGCGTGTCTGAGCATCGCGTTGTACTTTCTCCTGACGCGCAAGCGCGCGCTCGCGCTGCTCTTCATGTTGGTCACTGGCCTGTTTCGGGAGACTTCATTTCATATGGTGGCGCTGGTGTTGCTGTGGGCGTGGTGTGACTCTTCGGTCAGCCTGCGCGAGCGCTTCCTGTGGATCGCGGCGTTCGCGCTGGCCTTCGTGGCGGAGTATGTGACAGTCCGTCACTTCTTCCCCGGTCCGGTCTCATCGGCGGCGGGTGGGATCATCCTCGATCCCCGCGTGGTCCTATTGGATCGTGGGATGCTCTCACTGACGACCATCTGCTCGCTCGGACTTGCTGCGTTGTTCCCGCTGCAGTGCCTGGTCGAGCTGCGGCGCGTCGCGGACGGAGGCGACTGGCAACGCCGGTTTTTCGTGCTCAATTGCTACGCCTTTCCTGCCTGGGTGTTGTTCTACCGGATGATGAACGGCAACCTGGCGGAATTCCGCATGCTGTACCCGGCGATCCTGCCGTGCATGTATGGGATGGCTTACGCCGCACAACGAAGGACTGTGCAATGCGTCTGACATCAAACTCGCTCGCCGTCTGGCTGTGTGTCGGATTGTTTGCCTGCGCGGCGCTGCCCCTGTGCCTGTCAAATTATGACCAGGGGCGGGCGTTCTCGGACCAGATCCACTATCACTATCCTACGATCGTGCATTTTGCGGACGGTGGCGGGATCGCGGACTATCCGTCCGCCACCACACCCGGCTATCACCTGCTGCTGGCGGCCGTTGCCAGGTGGGTATCGGCGTCCGAGCCGGTTTTGAAGCTCGCCAACTCGCTCATCACGATGGCGTTTGTAGGTCTGTTGGCGTGGCTGATTGCGCAACAGATCGGGGAAGCCCTGCTCAGCGTGGTGTTGGTT
>Ga0137415_10001339_pt1 | contig 24220 bp, 18 predicted proteins | sample CZODoug3_1_1_16f_FD_183082 | JGI IMG/M metagenome (GOLD analysis project Ga0137415, IMG submission 183082) | Vadose zone soil fungal communities from Angelo Coast Range Reserve, California, USA - CZODoug3_1_1_16fungal (Hybrid Assembly) | ecosystem: Environmental > Terrestrial > Soil > Vadose...
GCTCACGAAGCAACCAGAGTTTCGCCAATCGCCAGTCGCGTTTGACGGTATCGGGCGAAACATGGAGCACCTCGGACGTCTCCTCCACGCTCAAGCCTCCGAAGAAGCGCAATTCGATCACGCGGCTCTTCCGAACGTCAACCGCCGCTAATGCCTCTAAGGCGCGATCCAGGGCCAGCACGTCCACTGCTGGTTCCGGCGACGTGACGAGCCCTTCGTCCAGCGTCACTCGCTGGCCGCCGCCCCCGCGTTTGATCCCAACCTGGTGCCCGAGATGCGTCCGTCCCGCTGGGTGAACCCCGCGGTCTCCGAGGCGCACGAGCCCGGCTCCACCTTCAAAATCTTCCTCATGGCCGCCGCGCTCGATTCGGGAGCGGTGCTATCGACCGACCGGTTCTACTGCGGCGGGTCGCTGAAGGCTCCGGGGGGTGCGGTCATCCGCGACAGTTTGAACAAGCATCATGGCTGGCAAACGATGGCGGAGATCGTCAAGAACTCCTGCAACGTCGGGGCGGCGCAAGTCGGCACGCATCTGGGGAAGGCGGAGTTCTACAACTATATTCGCGCGTTTGGGTTCGGCCGGCCCGTGGGGATCGATTTGCCGGGGGAGTCATCAGGCATCGTGCCCCCGCCTTCGAGCTGGCTCGGTCCCGGCCTGCAGACCATTTCGTTCGGCCAAGGCATTTCGACGACGGCCATTCAGCTGCTGACGGCCTCCACGGCGCTAGTGAATGACGGCACCGTGGTCCGACCGTATGTCATGCGGGCGCAGCGCGACCGCGCGGGTCGCCTCATCACCGCTGTCGGGCGCCAGCCGCTGCGGCAGGTGATCAAACCGGAGACCGCGCGCGCCATCGTGCAGATGATGGTGGGGGCCACCGAAGGCGGCACCGGCAAAGGGGCCCGGATTGATGGATATGTGGTCGCGGGGAAGACGGCAACCGCCGAAAAGCCGGCGTCGACGGGGGGTTATGATCCGGGCCGCTATATGGCGTCATTTCTGGGTCTCGTGCCCGTCCCCGACCCGCGGCTTGCCATCCTTGTGGCCCTCGATGAGCCCCGCGGGGCGTACTCCGGGGGAGAGGTCGCCGCTCCCGTGTTCAAGCAGATCGCCTCACAGATATTGTGGTACTTACGCATTCCGCCAAGCGCTGGGCGCTCGCCCGCGAGTTCGCTCACGTCCTCTCCCACTGGGAGTGGCACGCGCTGATTGCGAGCGCCGATGATGGGCTCGGGCTGTTCGGTATAATGGCGGAAATGGCGACCACCACCCTACAAGCATTACTACGCGAACTCCCATCCTCTCAGATGCGCGGACCGGTCGGGGGACCGGTGTCTGGGATTGCCTACCATTCGCAGTCTGTCCGGCCCGGCGCGGTCTTCGTCGCCATTCGCGGGGCGCACGACGACGGACATGCGTTTATTCCCGAGGCCCTCCGTCAGGGGGCGACCGCAGTCGTGGTCGAGCATCCGGTCGAGGTTCCGCGCGAGGTTACGCAGGTCATCGTCTCGGACACCCGAGTCGCGCTGGCCGCACTCAGCGCGGCGTTTTTTGGCCATCCGTCCCGGGACGTGACCCTGTTTGGGATCACAGGTACAAAGGGGAAGGGCACCACGGCGTATCTGCTGGAGGCGGCCTTATCCCACGGAGGGCAGCGCACGGGGGTCATTGGGACGCTGGGAGTGAAGCTGGGCGCGCAGGTGACCCCACTCGAACGCACGACTCCAGAGGCGCCTGATCTCCAGCGCACCCTGCGGCAGATGGCGGACGCGGGAGTGCGCGTCGTCGTAATGGAGGTGGCCTCACACGCCCTGGTGTTGCACCGCGTGGCGGGTTGCCACTTCCACGGCGCGGTGTTCACGAATCTGACGCAGGACCACCTGGACTTTCACAAGACGTTGGACGCGTACCGGGCGGCCAAGAGCATGTTGTTTGAGATGGTGGCCCCCGACGGAGTATCGATCATCAACGGCGATGACCCTAGCGCCCCGGTGATGGCCAAAGCAAGCCGAGCACCGGTGATTACCTATGGGTTGAGCGCGCGCGCGGATGTGCGGGCATCTGGCGTCCAGCTGCGTTTGGATGGCGCGGATTTTACCGCGGTGACGCCGCACGGGGAGACCGCGGTCCATCTGCGTCTGCCTGGCCGGTTCAACGTCAGCAACGCGTTGGCCGCGATCGCTGCCGCAGTGCACCAAGGTGTCGCCTTGCATGTCATCGCGCAGGCGCTGGGCGAGTTCACTGGCGTGCCGGGCCGATTCGAAGCCGTGCTCGAGGGCCAGCCCTTTGGCGTGATCGTCGATTACGCGCACACGCCGGACAGCTTAGAAAATGTGCTGCGGGTGGCGCGGGACTTTACGCGGGGGCGTCTGCTGGTTGTCTTCGGGTGCGGAGGGGATCGAGACCGCACGAAGCGCCCGGTGATGGGGCGCATCGCGGCTCAGCTCGCGGACATCGCGGTTGTGACGTCAGACAACCCACGCAGTGAAGAGCCCACCGCGATCATCGAGGAGATCCTCCGCGGGACGGGGGATGCGGCCTCTGGAGGGTCAGGGGCGCGCTCGGCGTCTCGCGCGCGCATTGATGTCGAGCCGGACCGCCGCCTGGCGATAACCCGCACGCTGGAGTCGGCGCAGGCTGGGGACGTCGTGATCATCGCGGGCAAAGGGCATGAACCATATCAGGAGATTAAGGGCGTGAAGTACCCCTTCGACGACCGCGTCGTGGCACGCGAGGTTCTACAATCGCTGCACGGTGGGCGCCCCGTGCGCAACCGATAGGCGTGCGACTGTCCCTCGCCGAGGTCCTAAAAGCCACCGGCGGCGGCCGGGGGGGTCCCGCACTGCCGGCCTCGATCGAGATCACGGGCGTCAGCACGGACTCGCGTACGGTCAGGCCTGGGGATCTCTTCGTGCCGCTCCGCGGCCCCCGGGCCGATGGGCACGATTTCGTCGCCGATGCGTTTCGCCGGGGAGCCGCCGCGTCACTCGCCGCGCGGTACATCGCCGGGCTCCCCAGTGGGGCCGTCCTCATCCACGTCGATGATCCGTTGCGGGCGCTGGGGCAGATTGCTGGTGCCTACCGCCGCACGCTGTCAGTGGCGGTCGTGGGCATTACGGGTAGCGTGGGCAAGACGACGACCGCCCAGTTGTGCGCCTCCGTCCTCGGGCAGAAGTTTTCGGTGGCCGTGACCAAGGACGATTGGAACGCGGAGATTGGAGTGCCGCTGACGCTGTTGAGCTTGACCCCGCAGCACCGCGTGGTTGTGCTCGAGATGGCGATGCGCGGGCTGGGGCAGATTGCCGAGTTGGTCGAGATCGCTCAGCCGTCGATCGGGGTCGTGACGACGATCGGGGAGACCCATCTCGAATTCCTCGGCAGCCGCGAGAACATCGCGCGGGCCAAAGGGGAGCTCATTGCCGGGCTGCCCGCAGACGGTGTGGCCGTGCTGAATCGCGACGACGAGTGGGTCGCGCGTCTAGCCGCCCTCTCTAAAGGGCGCGTGATGACGTTTGGACTGGATGGGGTGGCAGACGTGACCGCTTCTCAGGTACGGTTTGAGCCATCTGGCATGGCGTTTCGTCTAAGTGCGTCCGGAAAGCACGCCGACGTGCGTCTCCCTGCCTGGGGTCGGCACAACGTCAGCAACGCGCTTGCGGCGGCGACCGTCGGCGTGGCGCTGGGGATGGATGTGGCGACGATCAGCGCGGGCTGTTCGGCGTGGAAGCCGCCCAAGATGCGCCTCGAGCCCGTGCGTGTCGGCGATGTGGTAATTCTGAACGACGCCTATAACTCGAGTCCGACCTCCGCGCGCGCGGCATTCGACGTGTTGGAAGACGTCGCGCGAGGCGGGCGAATGCTCGCAGTGCTGGGGGCCATGAAAGAACTCGGACCCCAGTCGGCCGACATGCACCGGGCTGTCGGGCGAGACGTCGCTCGTCGGCACATCGCGGTCCTGCTCACCGTGGGGGAGGGCGCGGAGGCGATCGGCGCGGGCGCGATCGCAGGCGGAATGGATCGCCGCCGCGTCGAGCATGTCGAGACCGTCGAGCAGGCGGTGGGGAAGCTGCGGACAATGCTGCAACCCAAAGACGTCGTGCTGATTAAGGGGTCGCGGGCGGTGGAAATGGAACGCATCGTCGACACGCTGCGGACCGTTGGCAGGACGGCCTCGTGACGGACCGCCTGGTCCTCACCGCCGCTTTGGCCGCTGCCGTGATGATGGCGTTCGGGTCGTGGGGCATTCCGTATCTGCGCGCCCTGCATGTCCAACAGCGCATTCGGGCCGAAGCGCCGTCCCAGCACCAGGGCAAGGCAGGCACACCCACCATGGGGGGCCTGCTGCTTGTTCCCTCGGTGGTCGCGGCGACCGTGCTGGCCGCCCCCCAGATTAGCTGGGATTTGATGGTGCCGCTCGTCGCGATGCTCGCGTACGGGACGGTCGGCGCTATCGACGACGCGCTGGCCTTACGCTTCCACCGCAACCTCGGGCTGCGTGCGCGCGAGCGGTTGATCGTGCAGTTTGCCCTCGCCGCGGCCGTCGCCCTCTTCGTCCTCCGGTTCACTGGTGCACCTGATCGGGTGCTCCCGCTTGTCGGCGCGGTCGCACCGGGAGTCTACGCGGTGTTGGTGGTCGGCTACCTCGTCGGATTCACGAACGCCGTCAATCTCACCGATGGCCTCGATGGGCTGGCCGCAGGCACGGTGGCCCTCGCTGCCGGCGCATTTGCCGTGGTCACCGCGGCAGTGGGGCGGCCGGAGGTCGCGATCCTGTGTGCAGCGCTGGCCGGTGCCTGCGCGGGTTTCCTCTGGTTCAACGCGCATCCGGCGGCGGTGTTCATGGGGGATGTGGGGTCCAATGCCTTGGGGGCTGCCCTCGCCGCGATCGCCATCGTCACGCAGATGGAGGGATTGCTGCTCATCGTGGGCGCCGTCTTCGTGCTGGAAGCCGTCTCCGTCCTGCTGCAGGTCGCCTACTTCAAAGCGACTGGGGGGCGGCGGATTTTCCGGATGAGCCCGTTACACCATCACTTTGAGCTGTCCGGGTGGAGCGAGACGCAGATCGTGACCCGGTTCTGGCTGCTGGGAACCGCGGCCGCGTTAGTGGGCGTGGCGCTGGTGTACTGACATGACGACGCGCGATGTGATCGACAGATGGCGGGGCAAGAATATTCACGTCATCGGTCCGGCAGGGACCGAGGGGGCCACGGTCATCGAGTTCCTGCTCGCCGGCGGCCTCACCACCATTACGGCCCACGAGTTCCGCCGGCGTGAGGATTTTGAAGCGGAGTTTACGCGTACGCACCAGTGGCTGGCTCCAGACGCCCGCGCGGGCGCCGCGCAGCGGTTGCTCGCCGCACCGATCACGTTTCGCTGGGCCGAGCGCTACTTGGAGGGAATTGAGCGCGCGGAGGTGATCGTCGTCCCCCAAGCGTGGTTCCGCCACCGGGCCAACGCTCCCCTGCGCGCGCTGCGGGACCGGGGCATCCCGTTCTCCTCCATGACGCAGCTCTTTTTCGAAGTCAGCCCCTCGCCGATCATCGGTGTGACGGGGACGAATGGGAAATTCACCGTCGCCTACCTCATCCACCAGATGCTACGGTCCAGTGGGCTGCGGGCCCATTTTTCGGGCAATGATCGTAGTCACATCCCGATGCTCTACTACGTCGCCGACTTGACGGCGCAGGACTGGCTTGTGCTGGAGCTGTCGAACCGACAACTGATCGACCTGCCGTACAGTCCGCACCTCGCGGTCATCACGAACCTCGCCCCTCATCACCTCGACGATCACGGAACCTTTGAGAAGTATGTCGAGGTGAAGCGGGGGATCATCCGCTACCAGCGCGCGGATGACATGGCCGTCCTGAATGCGGATAACCCCCACACCGCCGCGATGGCGTCAGCCTGTCCCCACCCGTACCTGTTCAGCCGCCACGGAGAACAGCAGGCGGGAGCGTATGTGCGAGACGAGGCGATGGTGATCCGCACGAGCCGCCTGGAACAGACGATTCCCCTACGCGCGCTGAGCGCTCCCAGCGCCCATGGCGTGGAAAACGCGCTGGCCGCGTGCCTGGCCGCGTCATTGGCCGGCGCGTCGTCCGCGGCGATGGTCGAGGTCCTCGCGGAGTTTCGCGGCTTGCCGTACCGCTTCCGCATCGTGGCAGAATCTGCGGGGATCCAGTACATCGAGGATTCGCTGGCGACCAATCCCGCCGCCGCGGCCGCCGCGATCGCAAGCATGGACCGGCCCTTTGTCCTGATTGCCGGGGGGGCGCGGGCGGGGGCGACCGCGGAAGATTTTATGCCCATGCGGGAGGCGTTGTTGCCCTCGCCTGTGAAAGCCGTCGTGCTGATCGGTGCCACGATCCCTCAGCTCCAGCGAGCGTTGACGGGGCTGACCGTCGTGGCCGCAGGAACGCTGGACCGCGCCGTCACCGAAGCCCATCGGTTGGCGCGCGCGGGGGAGGCGGTCCTGCTGTCCCCGGGGTGCGAGAGTTTTGACCAGTTCGCCGACTACCGCGCGCGGGGAGACCGATTTGCCGATCTCGTGCGGGCGCTGGCCGCCGACAGCAGTCAGACGAGCCCCGCGTCTCCCACCGGGCCGGTCGACGTGAGCGAGCGCAGCTCCAGGCGAGGGCGCACGTGAACGACTTGGTGCCGAGACGCCCGATGGATTCCTGGCTGTTTGTCGCCGTCCTGGCACTCGTGGCCGCGGGAGTGGTCATGGTGTACAGCGCGAGCGCGATCGTTGCGCACGACCGCTTCGGCGATAGCGCGTTTTTCTTGAAGCGGCAAGCGGTGTGGGCCGCGCTCGGCATGATGGCGCTCGCGGTCACGCAGCGGATTCACTACGCGCGGCTGCGCGCGTTCACGCCCCTGCTGCTGTTCGTCACTGCGGCGGCTCTTGTGCTCGTGCTCGTGCCCGGCATCGGGCGTGTGGCCGGGGGCGCCCGCCGGTGGATCGCGATCGCCGGCCCCTTCGCGTTCCAGCCGGCAGAAGGGGCCAAGCTGGCTCTGGTGTTGTACCTGTCGCACGTGCTCACTACCCGTGGTCGCCCGGACACCTTACGGGCGGCGGGACCGCCATTGCTGATCACCGCCCTGTGTGCCGGGCTCATCTTGTTGCAGCCTGACATGGGGACGGCATTGCTGCTGGGGGCCCTGACACTGGGCCTGCTGTATATCGGTGGGGTCGGACCCCTCCACCTGCTGGGCTTGAGTGCGGCGACTCTTCCTGTGTTGACCGTAGCCGTGTTGGGGGAGGGCTACCGCCGACAGCGCATCCTAGCCTTCCTCAATCCCTGGCGCGATCCGCAGGGCGCGGGCTTTCATATCATCCAGTCCCTGCTCGCGTTGGGGTCGGGCGGATTGCTGGGTCTGGGGTTGGGCAACAGCCGGCAGAAATTTTTCTACCTGCCCGAGCAGCACACGGACTTCATCCTTGCCATCCTCGGCGAGGAACTCGGACTGATTGGCGCGGTCGCCGTCGTGGCCCTGTTTGGCCTGCTGGCCGTGCGCGGATTTCGCATCGCGCGGCAAGCCCCCGACCGCTACGGCAGCTTGGTCGCATCCGGGATTTCATTGATGATCGTGCTGCAGGCCATTATCAACATCGGCGTGACCACGGGCGTGCTGCCCATCACGGGCGTCCCTCTGCCTTTTGTGAGCTTCGGGGGGTCCTCGCTGGTGTTCACGCTGATCAGCGTGGGGATTTTGCTGAACATTTCTCAATACGGACGCGCAGACACCCGACCAGGCGCAAACGCCCTGTGAGCAGGATGCGTTCCGCGCGGGGGATGAGCGGGGCTGTAGTGTCTCATGGCGCCCGCACGGCGGTGCGCGTTGTCATCTGCGGGGGAGGGACGGGGGGGCACATCTATCCGGGACTGGCGATCGCCGAGGCCCTGGCCGCTTCTAGGACGCCGGTCGACGTGTTGTTTGTCGGGAGTGACGGTCCGGAACGGCAGATCGTCCCCCGGGCGGGGTGGGCGTTTCGTCCGGTCGCCTCGCGGAAGTGGCCGCGTCGCCTCACCTGGACTCTGCTGCAGGCGGTGTGGCTGACGGCCGTGGGGACGGGGCAAGCGCTGCGCCTCTTGATGCAGTGGCGGCCGAAGGTCGTAGTCTCGACAGGCGGCTATGCGGCCGCACCCGTCGGCGCGGCCGCGGCCCTCCTGGGTGTCGCCATTGTGGTCCAAGAACAAAACCTCGCCATCGGGGTGGCGAACCGCGTGCTGGCGCGGTGGGCGCGGGCGATTTCCGTGAGCCATGACCGCGTGGCCCGCGCGCTGGGACCTCGCGCGGTCGCCACCGGCGTGCCGGTGCGGCGAGGAGCCGTGCGCGGAGACCGCACCCGCGGCCGGCGCGCCTTTGGATTACAGGACCGGCCTCTGACGATCCTGGTACTGGGAGGGAGTCAGGGGGCCCGCAGCCTCAATGCTGCGGTCGTGGATATGGTGCCTGCCCTTCCCTCGGGGGCGGAGGTCCAGATTCTGCACCAGACTGGGCAAGAGCATGAGGCGTGGGTCCGCGCGCGCATTGCCACGCGCAGCGAGTCGGTGCATTACGTCGTGGTGCCGTATATTGAGACTATGGCCGATGCGTATGCCTGCGCAGATCTGGTAATCTGCCGCGCCGGAGCGGCGACACTCGCCGAGGTCACAGCGAATGGACTCCCTGTGATCGTGGTCCCGTACCCCCTTGCCGCAGACGGCCATCAGGACCTGAATGCCCAGGTGTTGGAAGAGGCCGGCGCGGCCATGGTGATCCGCGATCATGACCTCAGCACGGCCCGCCTCGCGGGGGCGATCGCCGCGGTGCGTGCCGATCCATCCCGCCGGCGCGCGATGGCCGAGGCCAGCCGTAAGCTCGGCCGTCCCCAGGCCGCCGAGCAGGTCGCCGAGATGATTCTGAAAACCGCAGGTGGGAACGGCGCATGATTGATCCACACGCACGCATCCACTTCGTCGGGATTGGCGGGATGGGGATGAGCGCGATCGCCCGTGTGCTCCTTTCGCGCGGGCACCGCGTGAGCGGGTCCGACCTGCGTGCCTCAGCGGCGACCCGGCGCTTGCAGGGGCACGGGGCGACGATCCACATCGGCCACGATCCCCGCCACGTCGAGGGCGCAGATATCGTCGTGGTCTCCCGCGCCGTCCCCGAGACCAACGTGGAAGTTGCGGTGGCGCGCAAGCGCGGCCTGCCCGTCTATCACCGGGCAGAGGTCTTGTCCCAGATCCTGGTCGGCGGGGCGGCCATCGCGGTGGTGGGGACTCACGGGAAGACGACGACGACGGCGATGATCACGCATGTGCTCGCCGCAGGCGGCTTCGATCCCACCGCTTTAATCGGCGCGGACGTGGAAGGGCTGGACGGCAACGTGCGGCTGGGGGCCGGGCGGTACCTCGTGGCCGAGGTGGACGAATCCGATGGCTCATTGCTCCATGTCCGCCCTTCGGTCGCCATCGTGACCAGCCTCGACATCACCGATCACAGCGATCACTACGGAACGGCGGAACGTCTGGTGCAGACGTTTGCCCAATTCCTCGGCTCGCTTGGCCCAGACGGTTTTGCGGTGCTGTGCGCCGATCACCATCACGTGCGCGAGCTCGCTGCGCATGTGGCGGCCCGGACGGTCACCTATGGAGTGTCGTCTGCGGCCGGCTACACGGCGACCATCCACGCGATGCACGGCCACGAGACGCAGTGCACCTTCCATCGTGAGAAGACGGCGCTGGGGCCGGTGACGCTGCCCGTGCCCGGTCGCTATAACGTCGCCAATGCACTCGCCGCCACAGCAGTGGCCATGGAGTTAGGGATGCGGTTTGACGCCATCGCAGCGGCTCTCGCCCGTTTCGGAGGGGTGGGCCGCCGCTTCTCGGTCCGCGGGGAGGTGGGGGGCGTGATGGTGGTCGATGACTACGCGCACAATCCGGTGAAGGTCGCGGCGGTCCTGCGCGCGGTGAGAGAAGCATGGCCGGACCGGCGGATTGTCGCCGTCTTCCAGCCCCACCGCTACAGCAGGACGCAAACCACGTACCGCGGGTTTGCCGCCGCGTTTGATGACTGCGACGAGCTCGTCATCACCGAACTCTATTCCGCAGACGAAGTGCCCATCCCGGGAGTGGGTGCCTCCCTCATCGTGGACGCCGTGCGGACGCACCGACCGGTGACGTTTATCAGCGACGCCCATCGCCTCGTCGAGCACCTGCTGCCCTCTGTGCGGGCCGGCGATGTGGTCCTCACGCTGGGAGCCGGTGATATCGGCGCGGTCGCCGATGATCTCGTGACCGCCCTCCGGGCGCGGCACGGCGTGCCGGCGAATCGAACGGTGTCCGCGCGAGGGCCGGAGGCGTAATGGCGCGCAAGGTGCAATCCCCCGATCTCGTGCGCCGCCTGACGCAGGTGTGCCCTGATGTGCGGGAACGCGAACCACTGCGCAAGCACGTCTCCTTTCGCATCGGGGGGCCGGCCGATGTCTTGGTCGTGCCCCGCAGCGCAGATGAACTGCGTGCGGTCGCGCGGGCGCTGTTTGACGAGCACGTCCCGTTTGTGGTCTTGGGGGCGGGCAGCAACGTCCTGATCTCTGACGGGGGCATCCGCGGGGTCGTGCTCAAGATCGGCAAGGGTGTCGATCGCGTCAGGCGAGACGGCGACCGCCTCATCGCCGAATCGGGTGGGGGATTACCGCACCTGGCCCGCGATGCCGCGACATACGGGTTGTCGGGGTTGGAGTTTGCCGCGGGGATCCCGGCGTCTGTCGGTGGGGCGGTTGTGATGAACGCTGGCGCGCACGGGCATGCCATGGTGGAGATCGTCACCGCCGTGCGTGTGGTGACGCCGGACGGCGACGTGGAGCTGAGTGCTGCCGCACTCGAGTATGCGTATCGGACGAGCGTCCTCCAGAACCGCGCGGGGGTCGTGACCGAGGTGACGCTGCAGTTGCGAACGGCGGATTCCGCCGCGGTACGGCGGCAGACCGAGGAGTGGCTGGCGCACCGCAGCGCGACGCAGCCGATTGGCCCGCCGAGTTCTGGCTGTGTCTTTCGCAACCCCGCGGGTGATCACGCGGGACGGCTGATTGATCTCGCCGGGGGCAAAGGGCTAGCAGTCGGCGGAGCGCGCGTATCGGAGATCCACGCGAACTACATTGTGAACACGGGCGACGCCACGGCGGTCGATGTGCTCACACTGATGCGCAAGGTGAACACGCTTGTGGCGGAGAAGTTTGGAGTCAGGTTGGATCCGGAAGTGAAACTCCTAGGGGAGACCGTACAGGACCGATAGATCACGCAGTCAATCGCACCTGACGTCGCACCTTTCAACACACTAGATGACCAACGCTCGCGTCGCGGCATATCCCCTCACTTCCTCCGTCGGCGGCCGTCCCTCAAACGCCGCCGCTCCCTCCCGTTCGTCTCTTCCTTTCTCGCTGCGATGCGTGCAGTTTGCCGCGGTGATGGCGGCGCTGATGGCCGCGGTCGCCTTCACGCAGTCGTCGTTTTTTAAGATCTCCCAAATCACGGTGCACGGCGCGGAGCATCTGTCCGCAGCCGAGATCGTCGCCCGCAGCGATCTCTATCGAGGGCAAACGCTTAGCTCTATCCGTCCGGCCGACGTGGCATCCCTACTAACCGCGCTTCCGTGGATCGCCGCCGCGCGCGTGCGGGTTCTCCCTACAGGTCGTGTGGATCTCCTCGTGGACGAACGCGTCCCCCGCGCCGCGACGCCTTTTCGCCACAAGTACGTCCTGCTCGATCAAGAAGGCGTGGCCCTCGAGGTCTCGTCCACCCCGCCGTCGGTGCCGCTGATCTCCGTCGATGGTGTGATCCTTCCCTGGGTGCGCCTGGGAGATCGCGTGCCCTCCCGCGGGGTGCGCGATGCCGTGCGGGCGCTGGCCCTCCTGCCGTCTGAGGAGATCGCGCGCGGGTTGCGGCTGCATGTGGATCGCGCGGGGGCCGTGATCGTGACGACAGCGGACGGGGTGACCGTGTTGTTGGGCTCCCCTCGGGGGTTAGGGGGGAGGGCGGCGATGCTGCCCCAGGTGTTGGCTGCCATTCGCCGCCAGCGTCTGCGTAGTGCCTCGGTGGACTTGCGTTTTGCAGGGAGTGTGATTCTCCGGGGCCAGCCAGCAGCGCTTTCGAAAGGAGTCCGTCGCTAATTGTGGAATTCTGGTACAAGATATGGGGGAATAGTTATCCAGACTCTACTAGGTCTAGTGGTTCGAGGCAACTGGCAACCGCCGCGCGGATGCTGCGGCCATAGCCGGAGTCTGTGGCCGGGGTGCACCCATGTCGCGTAAAGAGCACGTGGTCGGACTCGATATCGGGACCACCAAGGTGTGTGCGGTCGTCGGCGAGGTGGACGACGACGGCGATGTCCACATTGCCGGGGTAGGCAACACGCCGTCTGCGGGCATCCGCAAAGGCGTGGTGATCGACATTGACGCCACCACGCGCGCGATCGAAGAAGCTGTGGACCGCGCCGAACGGATGGCCGGGATCACGATCACCTCGCTGAACGTCGGGGTCTCCGGGGAGCATATCGCCTCCACCAACTCCCGCGGGGTCATCGCCGTCAGCCGGGGCGACCACGAGATTTCCTCCGCGGACGTGGACCGGGTCATCGAGGCCGCGCGCATGGCGGCGCTGCCCGCTTCTGACCGCGAGATCGTGCACATGCTGCCGCGGGGCTTCGTCGTCGACGGACACGACGGCGTGCGCAATCCCGTCGGCATGTTTGCCTCCCGGCTGGAAGTCGAGACACACATCGTCACCGGCACGTCCACCGTGCTCGCGAATCTGCTCAAGTGCGTGCAGCGTGCGGGCTTGGAGTTGGATGAACTCGTATTGGAGCCTCTGGCCTCTGCCGAGGCCGTTCTCACGCAGGCGGAGCGGGAACTGGGAGTCGTCCTCGCCGATATGGGCGGCGGGACCACGAGCGTGGGAGTGTTCGCCGGCGGCGGGCTGACGCACACCGCGATTCTGCCCGTCGGAGGTAATCACCTCACCAGTGACGTCGCCGTCGGCCTGCGCACGCCGGTGGCCGAAGCCGAAAAGCTGAAGCTGCGCCACGGCGCAGCCTCCATCGCTGATGTGCGTGAAGGCGAGCTGATCGAGGTCTTCAACGTCGGGGATCGCGAGCCACGCATCCTGCCGCGCAAAGTGCTGTGCGAGATCATCGAGCCGCGGCTGCAGGAAATCTGTAGTCTGTTGCGCCTGCAGATCAAACGCAGCGGTTTCGGACACCTCGTCCCCGCGGGCGTTGTGCTGACGGGGGGGACGGCCCTGCTGAAGGGGATTGCCCCGTACGTGAGTGAGCGCCTCGAACTGCCCGCCCGTGTGGGGGCTCCCGAACAGGTCGGGGGGATGCTGGACGCAGTCGCCAGCCCCATCTACGCCACCGGCGTGGGACTCGTGCTGTATGGCGTCCGCCACGGGGGATCCAAGATGGCCCGCACGACAAACGGCGACGGAATTTTCGGCAAGATGCGCGGCTGGTTGCGGGAGATGGTTCATGGGGCGTGATCGCAGTACGGGAGTGCACGCGACGCAGCGCTCACACAGCAGCGAAGGGGGTCATCGTTATGGGGCACATTGATCGCGATCTGCGCCGATACGCGGCAATCAAAGTGGTAGGCGTGGGCGGCGGCGGCAGCAATGCCGTCAACCGCATGATCAGCGCGGGGCTGCGCGGGGTCGAGTTCATTGGAATCAATACGGATGCCCAGGCCCTGGCGATGAGCAACGCCGACAAGAAGATTCACATCGGGAGCAAACTCACCAAGGGCCTCGGGGCCGGGGGCGATCCCGAAGTCGGACGGCAGGCCGCTGAGGAGAGCAAAGAGGATCTCTTCGAGGTCTTAGAAGGCGCCGACATGGTGTTCATCACCGCCGGCATGGGCGGGGGCACCGGGACGGGGGGATCTCCCATCGTCGCCGAGGTGGCACGTGAACTGGGGGCGCTGACCATCGGGGTGGTCACCAAGCCGTTCGTGTTTGAGGGCCGCCGGCGATCGCAGGCGGCCGATGAAGGTGCGCGCAACCTCAAAGGCAAGGTCAACACCTTGATCACGATCCCCAACGACCGGCTGCTGCAGATCATCGACCGCACGGCGACGGTCGTCGAAGCCTTCCGCACGGCCGATGACGTCTTGCGACAAGGCGTGCAGGGGATCGCGGACCTGATCACCGTCCCGGGGCTGATTAATCTGGACTTCGCCGACGTGCGCACGATCATGCACGAGGCTGGCTCGGCGCTGATCGGGATCGGCGTGGCGACGGGCGAGGATCGCGCGATCCGGGCGGCCCAGGCGGCGATCAGCAGTCCGCTGCTAGAGACCTCTATGGAAGGCGCCCGCGGCGTCCTGATCAACGTCACCGGTGGGCTGGACCTAGGCCTGCTTGAGGTCTCCGAGGCCGCGCAGATCGTCAAAGACGCGGCTGATCCAGATGCCAACATCATCTTCGGGGCCGTGATCGACGACAAGATCGACGGCGAAATCCGGATCACCGTGATCGCCACCGGCTTCGATGCGGGACGCAAGCCGTCGGAGAAGGTGGCCGACAGTCCCGAGGCGATCGAGGATGGCGTGAAGGCGTTGATCAACGACCTCGACATTCCAGCGTTTCTCCGCCGGCGCTGAAAAGCACACCGCGCGGGTTGCAGAGGGATATCTCGGCGGGGGACGGCGCAGCCGTCCCCCCTTCTCTTTGGCGCCGCCGCGCCGTACGCTAGAGGCTAGCCGTGTTTGAGCCTAGTTCGGCAATCGAGAACCTCTCGCGCGTGGTGGCGGACTACTTTCCCGTCACCGGCCACGTGGATGACGGCGGACGACCGGCGTTCACCGTCGACCTGCCCCCCGACAGCAAGAAGCGATTTCTCGCGCTGCGAGCCCGCCTAGACCCCACCGGATTGCTGCCTCTCCTGCGCATGCGTGACGGCCATCCGGTGGTCGCGTTCTTGCCGAAGCCGCCCCGGGCCCAGTGGCGCTGGCCGGTGAACGTGCTGCTGTTCGTCGCGACGCTCGGCACGACGTTTCTATCCGGCTACGTGATGGCGGTCGACCTCGTGAGCTCCAAATTGATCCCCAGCGCCGTCGCAGGCGGGCTCGCCTTTTCGCTCTCGCTGATGCTCATCCTGGTCGTACACGAGATGGGGCACAAGGTCATCTCTATTCTTCGGGGGATCGATGCCAGCTTGCCCTACTTCATCCCCATGGTCCCCCCCGTCGGCACGATGGGGGCCGTCATCGTCACGCGCGAGCCCGCACCCAACCGCGACGCGCTGATCGATCTGGGGGCCTCCGGTCCGATCGCAGGTTTCCTGGTCGCCGTCGCGGTCGTGATCGTCGGCGTGCGCGCGTCGTTTGTGCTGAGCCCCTCTGCCATGGCCGGCCAGACATTGGTGAACTATCCCGATCCCTTGCTGGTGCAGTGGATCACGCAGTTGTTCGTCCATCCCAAAGAGGGGCAGGTTTTGCTGATGCACCCCATCTTGTACGCGGGCTGGATCGGACTGCTCGTGACGAGTCTGAACTTGCTGCCTTCTGGGATGCTCGATGGCGGCCACGTGGTGCGCTCATTGCTCGGAGCCCGCCGGCATTTCATTGTCTCCTGGCTTGCGGTCCTGGCGGCGTTTGCGCTCCGGTACTGGCTGATGGCAGCGCTCCTGGTGGTGATGCTGACGGGTGTCCGGCGAGCGCACCCCGGCCCGTTAGACGACGTCTCCCCGGTGAGCCCCGGACGGTACATCATCGGAGCGGTGCTGCTTGCCATCTTCGTGGTGAGTGTCGTGCGCCTGGATATCACCCCCGTTAGGTTTTAGCCGTGCGCGGTGTCGGTCGTCAGGTGTGGGCGATCTTTCGCAAGGAGATGGTGGAGACACTGCGCGATCGCCGCACGCTGATTATCGCGTTGCTCTTGCCGGTGGTCCTGATGCCGCTCGTGACGCTGGGGGTGCCGTATCTCGCGTCCCGGCAGCGCCAGCAGCGCGAAACCGCAGCCTCTCACATTGCCGTGATCGGTTCAGCGGCGGCTCCGGAGCTCGTCAGCACGGTGGCGAAACAGGAGCACATCGAGGTAGTTTCGGTCTCTGAGGCGGTCCAAGCGTTGCAACGCGGGAAGGTGGACGCCGTCCTGGAGATTCCGAACGGGTTCGGCGCTCGCGTGGTCGCAGGCGACGCACAAGTCACGGTCTTCTTTGACGAAAGCGAACCCCGATCGGTGATGGCCTACCAGCGCGTGCAGCAGGGAGTTGCGACCTACTCCGCGACACTGACCATTCAGCATCTGCTCGCCCGCGGCATCTCGCGCCGGGATCTTACGCCGGTTCAGATCGCATCTCGCAGCGTCGCGGACCGGCGGCGATTAGGCGGAGCGCTATTGGCTGGGCTTCTGCCGTTTTTCATCGCCATCTGGGCGTCGCTGGGTGGCCAGCACACCGCGTTAGATGTGGGCGCCGGAGAACGAGAGCGCAGGACCCTCGACGCCCTTCTTCTAACTCCCCCTTCGCGCGGGGCGGTGGCGGCGGGTAAGTTCCTGGCAGTGCTGGCGACTTCGCTCGCCGCAGTCGTGATGGTGATCGCGGCGACCCTGGTCAGCTTACGGGTAGGGGCGGCGTGGGGGCTCGCCGACCTCGGCCGAACATCGGTGTCCCTTTCCCTTGGGTCCACGGTGTGGTTAGTTGTCGTCTCGAGCTCTCTCGTGGCATTTCTGAGCGCGGCACAGCTAGCCCTGAGCCTCCTGGCCCGCAGCATGAGGGAGGCTCAGCAGCTCTTCACCCCCTTGTACCTCGGCGCGACGCTCCCGGCGATGGCCGCGCCGTTTCTGGAGGGATGGGACCGGTCGGCCTGGACATACCTCATCCCCTCCCTAGGCCCGATCTTCGCCTTGCGCGGCCTGCTCCTGGGATCCCTCACCCCCGCCCACCTAGCCCTCGCCGTGGCATCTGCGGGTCTGTTTGGGGCAATGGCGCTGGCGGTGGCCGTCCGGGCGGTTGTGGGGGAGCAAACGGCAGGGGGGTAGGCAGGGAGCCCCCGAATCCCCCGCCGGGGATGTCTGGAGGAGCAAGTTATCCACAGCCACAGGTTTTCGCCCTCAAATCGTCGAAAATCCGGCGTTGACAGTACTACAGCTAGGGAAATAGAATCGGGAGGCACCCCACATCTTGTGGGGTAAAACACCTGATGCGCTGCCCGTACTGCTCCCACGAGGAAAGCAAGGTCCTCGACTCCCGGCCGGTCGACGACGGGTCGTCCATCCGCCGGCGCCGGGAGTGCCTGAAGTGTGACCGCCGGTTCACCACCTACGAGAGGACGGACCTCATTCCGGTGATGGTTGTCAAGCGCGACGGACGTCGGGAGCCGTTCGACCGCAGCAAAATCCTGCGGGGGTTGGTCCAGGCTTGCGGCAAGCGCCCGGTGTCCATGGACGATCTGGAGCGGATCGTCGCCGATGTGGAGCGGGAAGTCACGGGTCGCGGCGACCGCGAAGTGAGTACGTTGCAAATCGGCGGCCAAGTAATGGATCGGATGCGGCGCCTAGACGATGTTGCCTACGTCAGATTTGCCTCGGAGCACCGACGGTTTAGGGATCTGGAGACGCTGGTAGAGGAAGCGGAAATCCTCAAGGAACGCAAACGGCGGGAGGCGGCCCTGCGCGCGCAGGTTCCCCTGCTGACCGTCGAGACCGGTCCGACCAAGTCCTCGCAGTAAGGGTACGACCGCACTGCTCCGGCCGTCCGAGACGGCGGGAGTTTGCACCAATATTCCGGTGGGGGTGAGCCCGGTGGATCCCGAAGCGACTGCGACGACGCGACCAACGCCTGACCTGCCTCAGGAAACACTCGACTACTTCGGCGGGGACGATCTCCGGGCTCACGTGTTTCATGACAAGTACGCCCTGCGGGATCTCGACGGAACCGTCTTAGAAACCACCCCGCCGCAGATGTGGCGGCGCATTGCTCGTGAACTCGCGTCGGTGGAAGCGACTCCCGAAAAACGCGCCGAGTGGGAAGAGAAGTTCTACTGGCTGCTCGATGATTTCCGCCTCATCCCCGGCGGTCGCATCATGCATGGGGCGGGGAATCCCAAGCGCGTCACCCTTCTCAACTGCTTTCCAGCCGGCACGCCGGTTTTGACCACGCGGGGGTTCGTCCCCATTCAGTTCGTTCTGCCCGGAGACGAGGTGCTTACCCACCGCAACCGGTTTCGGGTGGTCACACATGTTAGTGAGCGAGAGAACCGAGAGCCACTGGTTCAGCTATCCCTCACCTATCTCGACGAGCCGATCCGCTGCACCCCGGATCACCACTTTCTTGCGGTAGATGGCCAAGGACACGTTGACTGGGTCGCGGCGCGCGATCTGACCAACCAGTACTACGTCCGCATGGGCCGGACGACAGACACGATACCCCTCGACGAGCTCGACCTTAGTGATTATCTGGATGGGGGCGCACTCGAGGACGACGAGCAACGTGTCTACACCGCGACCCCTTACGTCGGTGGCAACGGAGCTGTGGGTGTGAAGGAAAGCCGCCGCGTCAGTCGCCGGATTGCTGTGAATGAGGATTTTGGTCGCTGGCTCGGCTACTTCATGGCTGAAGGGGGCCTGACAGAGAATAGCGTCTACTTCACGGTGAGCAAGGACGAAGGGAACCTCGCCGCGGAGATCGCGGCGCTCACCCAGCGCGTGTTCGGCCTGGCCGCGGCGATCCAGACCCGAGACGGTCAGCCCAGTCACTGGATGCGTGTGTATGTGCATTCCGGACTCCTGGTCAAGGTCATGCGGGCGCTGTTTGATGACCGCACGCACAGCACCGACAAGCTGTTGCCGGCGTGGTTCCTGCGCGCGCCGCAGTTGGTGCAAAAGGCGTTCGTGGGCGCGCTCTTCGCAGGCGATGGGACGCTCGAGGACAAATCTATCGGTCTTTCCTTGGCCAACCCCCCACTCGTCCGACAGATCTACACGATGCTTTTGCGGCTGCGGATTGTGGCCGGTATTCACTGGGAAGGCATGCGTAAGTTGACGAAACACCGATCCATGCGGATTCACGTGGGGACGCAGCGGTATGTAGGCGCTCTTCGCGCCTGGATCGCCGGCGACCACACGGTGGAATCCGCATTTGCGCAGGTCGATAAGAACTCCTCCTACAAGGTCATCGACGGCGAGCTGTTCACCAAGGTGCGCTCTGTCGACCTCGCGGATGCGTCAGCGCAAACGGTCTACGATCTCACCATTGAAGACGATCACTCCTTCACGGTCGGGTGGGCAGTCGCCCACAACTGCTACGTCATTCCGGTCAAGGATGACTCGATTGAATCCATTTTCGACTGGATGAAAGAAGCCGCGCGCACGTACAGTCTCGGAGGCGGAGTCGGCACCGATATCAGTGGCCTCCGCCCGCGGGGGGCGCCTGTTAATAACGCCGCGCGCAGCAGCACCGGGTCGGTCTCGTTCATGGAGCTATTCTCGTTGACCACGGGGACGATCGGGCAGTCGGGGCGGCGCGGGGCGCTGATGATCACCATCGCCGACTCGCACCCCGACGTCTTGGATTTCATCAAGGTCAAACGCAACCTGACGAAGGTGCGCTACGCTAACATCAGCGTGCGCGTGTCGGATGAGTTCATGCGCGCGGTGGAGGCGGACGGCGAGTTCACGCTGCACTTCTCCAACGAACGCGCCAGTCTGACGCGCACGATCCGAGCTCGCGATCTGTGGACGGAGTTGATCCGTGGCGCGCGCGACTACGCCGAGCCCGGTCTCATCTTCTGGGATCAGATCAAACGGTGGTCGACCTCGGAATACAACGGCATGGGCGTCATCACCACCAATCCGTGCTCCGAGATCCCCCTGGAACCTTATGGAGTCTGTGACCTTGGGAACGTCTCGCTGTCCCAGTTTGTCCTTGATGAATTCACCTCCCAGGCGCGCGTCGATTGGGTTCACCTGGAGCGTGCGCTGAGATACGGGACGCGGATGCTGGATAATGTGCTGGACTACAACGCCGACAAACACCCGCTACGTCAGCAACGAGACGCGAGCCTGAAGTCGCGCCGCATTGGTGTGGGCTTCACGGGCCTCGGGGACATGCTGATCAAACTCGGTCTCAAGTACGATACCGATGAGGCCGTCGCGTTCACGGATCAGCTCTTTGACCGGATCAAGAACGTCGTTTACGACGAGAGCGTCAACTTGGCCCAAGAAAAGGGCGTCTTTCCCGCCTATGACGCCAGCAAGCACCTGCAAGGCCGATTCCTCTCGACGCTGCAGCCTCAGGTGCTCGAGCGCATCCGCGCGCACGGGCTGCGCAATGTGGCCCTGCTGACGGTTCCGCCGGTCGGGAGCGGCGCGGCGCTCGCGGGGGTCACCAGCGGGATTGAGCCCATCTTCGATCTGTCCTACGTCCGACGGTCGGAGTCGCTGTCCCAAGAGACGTTCACGGTTTACCATCCGCTCGTGGGGCAGTACATGACGCGGCATCAGGTCGAGCGTAAGGAAGACCTACCGCCTTTCTTCGTCACCGCGCACCAGATCAAACCGGACATGCGGATCAAGATGCAGGCGGCAATTCAACAGCACATCGACCACGCCATCAGCAGCACGGTCAACCTCGCCAAGGACACCACCCCCGAAGAGGTTGCTCACATCTACTTCCAGGCGTGGAAGATGGGAGCCAAAGGGGTGACCGTGTACCGGGAGGGCAGCCGCGAGGGTATTTTGCTCACGGAAGAACAAGCGGCCAGCCAAGGAACAGTCGCCCCGGGGAAGGCAGCTGCGGTCGAGGGACGGCGCTCGAACACGCCGCGCCCCCGGCCCAAGATCACGGGGGGACGCACTGAACGGGTGGAGACTCCCCGCGGCCGCATCTACGTAGTCACCAACGAAGATGAGTGGGGCGTGTGCGAAGTCTTCGTGCACTCTCTGGACGTTGAGGCTGAAGGCGTGGGGCGACTCGCATCGCTGGCGCTGCGTGGCGGGATCGACCCCCGCGAAGTCATCGAGCAGCTCTGGCGGGTGCAGAGTAAGGAAGTGGCGTTCGACCGCTCTTCGAGCGGGACCGTCGTCCGCGTCACCACCATCGCCCAGGCTGTGTCCCTGGCTCTCGGCCGCGCCCTCTACGGGGACGACTTTAAGCCCGATAAGGAGTTCCCACGCGCCGACGTGCTCCCCGAACCTGTGGCGCATGTCCGTCAGCAGCGGCTCACGTTTGCCCAGGGCGCCAAGGTGACGGTGACCTCCGCACCAGCTGCCGTCTCCCTGAGCGCTCCTGAGAAGCTGGGCAATGGCGAGACGACAGGGAATGGCGACCGCCTCGCGCATCTCGAGTTCATCGGGATCTGTCCGGATTGCGGTTCTCACCTAGTGCACGAGAACGGGTGCGCGCATTGTCAATCCTGCGGGTACTCTCGCTGCTGACCGTGCGAGTAGGGAAGCCACGCAGGGTGGGGGTAGTGGCGCGGGAATAGATCGTCTGCGTGGCTGGTTGCAATCGAAATGGGAGGCGGACCGTCGGTCCCCTCCCATTTCGGGTCTCTGGGGGGCAGCCGATGGCACGGTCCTCATCGTTGAGTCAGAAAGCGGACCTCCCCGATGCAACGTCGGTCGGGTTCGTGCACCTCGGGGTCACGGACCTCGCTGTAACGGGGGCCTTCTACGATGAGGTGCTGGGATTCCGCCTCGCCCACCAAGCAGGTCCCACGCGCTACCTCTCCAGCGACGGGAACTATCCTTTTCACCTCGTACTCACGGGGCAGCCAGGGGCGCGGCCTCCCCGCCGCTCGGCCGGGCTTTACCACTTCGCCATCCTCTATCCGTCCCGCGTGGCCCTTGCCCATGCACTAAAGCGTGTGCTGGACGTCGGCTGGCCGATTGCCGGGGCGTCTGACCACGGCGTCAGCGAAGCGATCTACCTCGCCGACCCCGAAGGCAACGGCATCGAGCTTTACGTGGACCGCGACCGCGCTCTCTGGCCCATAGAGAACTCAGCCTTGGTGATGCCGACGCGACCGTTACAGATAGAGGGCTTGTTGGCGCTAGCGACAGGTCCGTGGCCGGGGATGGCTCAAGGCACCCGGATTGGCCATATCCACCTGCGCGTGTCCGACCTGGCCAAAGCAGAGGCGTTTTACGGCGGTGTGCTGGGATTTGCCGTGACCGTCCGGGGATACCCGGGGGCGCTGTTTTTCGCCGCCGGAGGCTACCACCATCACATCGGCGTGAACATCTGGGCCGGCATCCATCTCGTCCCATCCACTCCCGAGGCTCCAGGGCTGAGGACCTTCACGGTCCACCTCCCGGACCGGGCCGCACTCGCGCAGGTGGTGCGCCGCGTCAAACAGGGGGGCTCGCCGCTGGAAAGCGCGACTAATTATGGGCGCAGTTTGGCCTGCACCCTCCGCGATCCCGACGGCATCCGGGTCACACTGGAGGCTGACGTGCCGGGCGGTGAGGGGTGGCACGAGACCCCGTTGGCCCTTGAGGCCTTCGTTCGAATGCTGGAGGGTGCGCCGATTCCCGCTCAGGCGGATTGAGTCTGAGTGCACTCTGCCGATTGGATCAAGATGGAAGAGTTGAAGGCACGAGTGGTGTAGAATGAAGGCAGCGCGCAGCGGAGGGCTCGGATGGCGGTTGAGTTCAAGGCAGGGCTGAAGGATGTCGTTGCCGTTAACTCCAGCATCAGTACGGTCGACGGCGAGGCCGGTCGGCTGATCTACCGCGGATACGATATCCGCGACCTCGCCCGCCAAGCTACCTACGAAGAAGTCGTTCACCTCCTCTGGAACGGCGAGTTACCCACCCGGACCCAACTCGAGACGATCACCCGACAGCTGGCCGCCAACCGCGCCCTCGACGACAACGTCTTGGCCTCGATGCGAACCTATCCGCGGACGGCGCATCCGCTCGAAGCCATCCGTACCGCCGTTTCGGTGGCGGGGATGTACGATCCCGACAGCCGTGCGAACACGGACGAGGCAAACAAGCGAAAAGCAGTGCGCTTGACCGCGCAGATCCCGACAATGGTCGGGACGGTGAATCGTCTGCGGGGAGGCCAAGAGCCGGTCCGCCCTCGGGCGGAGGGATCGACCGCCGCGAGTTTCCTCACGGTCATGATGGGCAAGGAGCCCTCGCCGGTCGCTGAGCGGACGATGGATATGATCTTGGTCTTGCACGCCGAACACGAACTCAACGCCAGCACCTTCGCCGCGCGGATATCGGCGGCGACGTTCTCGGATCTGCATTCGGACATCGTGGCCGCGCTCGCGGCTCTCAAAGGCCCGCGGCACGGCGGAGCCAACGAAGATGTCCTGGCCATGTTGTTGGCGATCGGAGATCCATCGCGGGCGGAACCGTTCATCCAGCGCAAGTTGGACGCGCGGGCAAAGATGACCCACGAGGAACGGGCGCTCCCCGAGAACCGGATTCCCGGGTTTGGCCACGCGGTCTACAAGGTAGACGATCCTCGGGCGGGGGTGCTGCGCGAGATGGCCCGCCAGCTCAGTGAGGAAGCCCGCACCCTGTGGCTGTTCGAGATCGCGACGAAAGTATACGAGACGATGCACAGGAACACCGACCTCCCCGTCAACGTCGACTTCTTCTCGGCCGTGGTGTACCACGCGCTGGGCATTCCGATTGACCTGTGCACCTCGATCTTCGCCGCTGCCCGGATCTCCGGGTGGAGCGCGCACGCGATGGAACAGTACCACGATCGGCTGATCCGGCCTCGAGCGCACTACACGGGACCGGCGCTGCGCGCATTCGTCCCCCTCGCTGACCGCCGCTAGCCTCTACCGCTCCTGATCCGCCGCGGAATCCGCTCACACATGTGCACTCCTCCGCAGCGTGGCGGAGGAGGCGTCTCAGCCTATCCCGAAGTAGCGGTCACAGACCCGCAGGAGAGATTTCGACAGGGAGGCACGCGCGTGAAACGATGGTCGAAGGCAGTGCTGGTGCTTGCTGTCCTCGCGGTTGCGGTCACGATGGTGGGGTTGCGGCCTGCGCCCGCGGCCGGACCGGCCAAGCTCGTGCTCGTGTTCGTCCCGTCGACGCAAACCGAGACGGTGCTTTTCAACGGTGGTCAGATCGCGCGCATGCTGTCCACGGTGCTGGGGATTCCCGTCGAGGCGGTGGTGTCCACCAGCTTCGTCGCGGCGGTGGAGGCCATGTGTGCGGGGCGCGCGGACATCGGCGCGCTAAACCCGTTCAGCTATGTGTTGGCGCA
>Ga0137415_10001343_pt1 | contig 24173 bp, 24 predicted proteins | sample CZODoug3_1_1_16f_FD_183082 | JGI IMG/M metagenome (GOLD analysis project Ga0137415, IMG submission 183082) | Vadose zone soil fungal communities from Angelo Coast Range Reserve, California, USA - CZODoug3_1_1_16fungal (Hybrid Assembly) | ecosystem: Environmental > Terrestrial > Soil > Vadose...
TCCTTACCGTTCGAATCCTTGATCGAGATGATCGGGGACGGCGCACAGAAGGATCCGTCGTTGGCGACGGCTGCGTAGGCGCCGGTCAGCTCCAGCGGGCTGGTCGCCGCGGGGCCGAGGGTGAACGTCGCCTGCTGCTGGCTGATGATGTTCGCTGCGATCGTGCCCTTCTTCGTGTGCGGGTCCTTCTCCTTGAGCGTGTTCATGCCGAGGCTCAGGGCTGTGTTGACGTACGGCGTCAGCTCGCAGTCCTGAAAGAGGTTGTCCTCGAGCGCGACGAAGTAGGTGTTGGACGATTTCGCGGTCGCAGACGCCAGGGTCTCATTACGCGTGAAGTTCGATCCTGTGGTGTCGTTCTTCCCGTCGAAGTGTGGGCAGTGCTGCGTCGTATAGATCAGGTTGCCAGTCTGGGGGTCGACGTCCGCGCCCAGCGGCAGATTGGTCGGCACGCCCACCTTGAGGGCGGCGAGCAGCGAGAAGAGCTTGTAGGTCGATCCCCCTCCGGCGCTGGCGGTGGTGAAGACGGGCAGAGTCGTGTGCCCGCCGTCGTTGGTGAGGCCGTACTGCTTGCTCGTCGCCATTGCCGTCACGTTGCCGGTATGCGGGTCGACTATCGGCATGACCGCCGTCGTTTTCGACTTTGGCGGGAGCTGGGCCCACAACGAGGACTGCACGGTGTTCTGCAGGCTGGGGTCGAGGGTGGTGACGATCCGCATCCCACTCGTGGTGATCGACTTCTCGGTCATGCCGGTGTCCTGCAGCCACTCGGTGACGTAGTCGCAGAAGAACCCCGCGTTCTTGATCGCGGTGTTGGCACCGGCGCAGCCTTGCTTGACCGTCGCCTGCGTGGTGGTTGCCAGAGAGAGCGGGGCCTGCTTGTACTTGTCCGCCTCGGCCTGGCTGATGTCGTCGACGTCGGCGAGGTTCTGGATCACCTGATTACGCCGGTCGATCGCCGCATTGTGGTTGGCCGGTACGAACGGGTCGAACTCGCTGGGCGCCTTGACGACGCCGACCAGCAGGGCCGCCTGGGGCAGGGAGAGGTCCTTGACGTCCTTGCCGAAGAAATTCCGGGCCGCCGTGCCGATGCCGTAGGAGTTCTCGCCGAAGAACGCGATGTTCAGGTACTTCAGCAGGATCTGGTCCTTGGAGTCCGTCTTCTCGATATCGAGGGCGCACTGGGCGTCCTCCATCTTGCGGCTGAGCGTCTGGGTGATCGCCGACTGACGCTGCGCGTCGGTGTCGGCCTGGTAGTAGCGCACCTGCTTGACGTACTGCATGGTCAGCGTCGAGCCGCCCTGGGTGTCACCGCCGGACGAGCTCACCGCCGAGCGCAGCAGCCCGCGCATGTCGACGCCGTGGTGGCTGTAGAAGCGCCGGTCCTCCGTGGCGATCAGCGCCTGCTGCAGGTACTTCGGCACGTCGTCGAGGCTCTTCACCAGCTCGCGGTCGTACTGGTACAGCGTGGCCAGCGTTGTCTTGCCGTCCTTGGCGAGGAGGGTTGTCTTCTGCGGCGGAGGCGTCTCGATCAGGTTGCACTTGGTGTTCAGGAACTTGTCGGCCTGCCGCCCGGCCACCAGGCCGAGCCCGCCGACATAGGGCAGAAGCACCCCCGCCGTCAGAACCGCGCAGGCGGCGATGACGCCCACAAGTTTGAGTAGGGTCTCAGCGGTGTTCGGGCGTGCCACGGGACACCAGGGTACGTGAGGTGCCTACGAAGACATATTCGCGGTGTTAGGGATCGCGGTGTTAGGGATGCGGAGCGGACGGCTAGGCCGGCTGGCCCCGGGCTAGGTCCGGCTGGCCCCGGCTGGCTCGCCGGCGAGCAGGGCGCTGATGCTGCGCAGGCCGTCCAGGTCGTGTATGTCGACGGGTAGCGCCGCGACCGGCACCGTGGCCACGTCGGGGTGCGCGGCCGCGAACCGGCGGGCCATGCGGGCGTCCTGCTCGGCGGTCAGCGCGATCTCGACGTGCACCCGCAACGCCGCCTCGGCGAGCGCCAGCTGCGGGTCGGCCTTCTCGGCCAGGGCGTCGGCGGCGGCCTCGGCGCGACGAGCGGTCAGGCCCGGGACGGCGTGGTGCGTGCGGTTCACGACCAGCCCGGCGAGGGGCATGTCGTCGCGGGAGAGCCGCTCGACGAAGTAGGACGCCTCGCGCAGCGCGTCCGGCTCGGGGGCCGCGACGACGACGAACGCCGTGCCGGGCGCCTTGAGCAGCTGGTAGGTCTGCTCGGCCCGCTGCCGGAACCCGCCGAACATCGTCTCCAACGCGGCGACGAAGGACGAGACGTCCTGCAGCAGGTCGCCGCCGAGGATGCGCGACAGCACCTTGCTGAACACGGTCAGGCCGAGCGTGACGATCTTGATCGACGCCCGGCCACCGGCCCGCGCCGGAGCGACCAGCATGCGGATCATGCGACCGTCCAGGAATCGGCCGAGCCGCTGCGGGGCGTCCAGGAAGTCCAGCGCCGACCGCGACGGTGGCGTGTCGACGACGATCAGCTCCCACTCGCCGCTCTCGGCCAGCTGCGAGAGCTTCTCCATCGCCATGTATTCCTGCGTGCCGGCGAACGAGGAGGACAGGGCTTGGTAGAAGGGATTCGCAAAGATCTGCTCGGCGCGTTCGGGCGTCGAGTGCGCGGACACGACGTCGTCGAACGTCCGCTTCATGTCCAGCATCATCGCGAAGAGCTCGCCCTCGACGCCCTTCACGCGACGCGGGGTGTTGTCGAGCTCGGTGAGTCCCATCGACTGGGCCAGGCGCCGGGCCGGGTCGATGGTGAGGACGACGGTGCGCCGTCCGGCCTCGGCGGCGCGCAGCCCCAGCGCCGCGGCGGTGGTGGTCTTGCCGACCCCGCCACTGCCGCAGGTGACGACGATGCGCGTTTCCGGGTCGGTGAGCAGGGCGTCGATGTCGAGGACCGGGGGTTTGCGGCGCGTGCTCATCGGGCGTCCGTCCCCGATCGTGCAACTTCCTGCGGTGTGAGGCCGCAGAAGGTTGCACGATCGATGACGGCGGTCATGATGCGTCGACCTGGAAGTACGCCGCGAGTTCGTTCAGCTCGCCGAGATCGACGGGTGGCGTGAGGTCGGGCAGCTCGATGCGCGGCGCGTCGACAGATGCGAGCCGGGCCCGGTTCTCGGCCTGGACGGTCTGCCGATCGGCGTACTCGACGAGCTGGCCGGCCAGCGGCTCGGCGAGCGCCGCGTCGAGTCCGGCGACGGCCAGCCCGTGCGCCAGCCCGGCGAGATCGACCGCCGCGTTCGGGCCGACCTGGCCGCCCGTGACCAGCGTCGGCCGGGCGCGATTCACGACGACGGCGCCGAGGTGGAAGCCGCCGGCGACGAGCTCGGTCGCGGCGTCCACCGTCTCCTGCACCGGCATCTCCTCGAGCAGCGTGACGAGGTGGACGGCGGTTCGAGTGCTGTGCAGCAACTCGAGGACGCCGACGCTCTGCCGGTTGATCGGCCCCGCCTTGGTGAGATTCGCGACCTCGGTGGTCGCGTCGAGGAACTGCCGGATGCGCCCGGTCGGTGGGGCGTCGAGCACCACGGCGTCGTACACGAACCGTCCGTCCTTGGTGGTGCGCGTCGTGGTCTCCTTGACCTTGCCGGTGAGCAGCACATCGCGGACGCCGGGCGCGAGCGTCGTCGCGAAGTCGATGGCGCCCATGCGCTTGAGCACGCGTCCGGAGCGTTTGAGGTTGTAGAACATCTCGAGGTACTCGAGTAGTGCGAGCTCCGGGTCGATCGCCAGCCCCATGACCTCGCCCCCGCCGCGGGCCGCCGCGAGGTGCCGCTCCTCGTAGGGCAGGGCCGCGACGTCGAAGAGTTGCGCGAGCGCCTGGCGTCCCTCGACCTCGACCAGCAGCGTGCGCCGACCACCCTCGGCCAGCGCCATCGCGAGCGCGGCGGCGACGGTGGTCTTGCCGGTGCCGCCCTTGCCGGTGACGACATGCAGCCGGGCGCCGGCGGGGACGCCGGGCACCGTGCGCGCAGCTGTACTTGCGGGGGCAACCACGTCGGCCAGGGTAGGAGATCGACCTGAGCGCCGCCGCCGGATCATCCACGCGGGTGGGCAGTTTCACCCCGAGTGGGCAGTTACAAGTGCCCACTCGCGACGTAACTGCTCGCCGGCGGGTCTTAGGGTGCCGTTATGACATCCCCGCTCGCGCGCCTGTCCGAGCTCGGCATCGAGCTGCCGCCCGTCGTGGCGCCGCTCGCCGCCTACGTCCCGGCCGTCCGCACCGGTTCGCTGGTCTACACATCCGGCCAGGTGCCCTTCATCGACGGGAAGCTCCCCGCGACGGGCAAGGTCGGCGCCGAGGTGAGCCCCGAGCAGGCCGTCGACCTCGCCCGCACCTGCGCGCTCAACGCGCTCGCCGCCGTGCACGCGTTGGTCGGCCTCGATTCGGTGGTGCGCGTGGTCAAGGTCGTCGGATTCGTCGCGTCGACCCCGGAGTTCGCCGGGCACCCCGCGGTGATCAACGGCGCCAGTGACCTGCTGGGCGAGATCTTCGGCGACGCCGGCGCGCATGCCCGCTCGGCGATCGGCGTCGCCGCACTGCCGCTGGACGCGCCGGTAGAGGTCGAGCTGATCGTCGAGGTGCGATGAGCGAGCATCGCAGCGAGGAACGAACTGGCCGCGAACAGCGAGCGACAGCTCATCCCGGCGATGAGCGCTTGCGCGAAGAGCAAGGTTAGCCAATGAGCGAGCATCGCAGCGAGGAACGAGCGAGGAGCGCAGCGAATTCGGCGATGAGCGCTTGCGCGAAGAGCAAGGTTAGCCAATGAGCCAGCCGATCCGGGATGCGGCCACGGTCATCCTGTTGCGCGACGGTACGGCCGGCGTCGAGGCCTGGCTGCTGACGCGCGTCGCGCAGATGGCGTTCGCCGCCGGGATGACGGTGTTCCCGGGTGGACGCGTCGAGGAGTCCGACGCCTCGCTGCCCTGGGCCGGGGCGCCACCGGAGGACGCGACGCTGGTCGGGGCGGCGGTGCGCGAGACGTTCGAGGAGACCGGCGTGCTGCTGGGCGGGCCTGCGCTCGATCTTCGAGCAGCGCGGGCCGACGTGGAAGCGGGGCGGGCGTCGTTCGGGCAGCTGCTGCGCGAGCACGGGGTCGACGTCGACGCCTCCGCGCTGCATCCGTGGGCTCGGTGGGTGACGCCCGAAGGCGAGTCGCGCCGCTACGACACGCGCTTCTTCGTGGCCGCGCTGCCATCAGGCGCCGAGCCGGCCGACGTCACGAGTGAGGCGGCGCGGGCTGGATGGGTGAACGCGACCGAGGCGCTGGCCGAGCACGACCGGGGCGAGCGCCGGATGCTGCCGCCGACCGTGGTGAATCTGCGGGCGATTGCCGAGCACGACTCGGTAGCCGCGGTGATCGCGGCCGCCCCCGATCGATCGCTGGTGCCGATCCACCCGGTGCTGCGCATCGACGACGACGGGGTGCGCATCGAGCTGCCCGATGGTTCGACGCATCGGGTGGGCTGATGACCGCGTATGAGACGCCCCGGCGGGTGACGCCCCAGGCCACCGTGGTGCTCGCGGCCAACCCCGGCATCATGACCCTGGACGGCACGAACACGTGGCTGCTGCGGGCGCCGGATTCGCCCGACGCCGTGGTGATCGATCCGGGTCCTTCCGATGACGCGCATCTTGCCGCCGTGGTGGGCGCCGCCGGGCGGGTGGCCACCATCCTGCTCACGCACGGGCATCCCGATCACAGCGACGGCGCGGCGCGGCTGCACTCGCTCACGGGCGCGCCGGTGCGGGCGCTCGACCCGGGGTACCGGCTCGGTTCCGAGGGTCTGGGTGAGGGTGACGTCGTGGCGGCAGCCGGCGTCGAACTGCGCGTGTGGGCCACCCCCGGGCACACATCGGACTCGCTGTCGTTCCTGCTCTCGTCAGACGAAGCGCCGGCGGTGCTGACCGGCGACACGATCCTCGGCCGGGGTACCACCGTGGTGGCCTACCCCGACGGCGACCTCGGCGCCTACCTCGCCTCGCTGCACCGCCTGCGGGCGCTCGACGACGCGACCGTCCTGCCCGGCCACGGCCCGGAGCTCGCGGCCGCGGGGGAGGCGGCGTCGCGCTACCTCGCGCATCGCGAGCAGCGACTGGAGCAGGTGCGGGCGGCGCTCGGCGTTCTGGGCCCGGATGCGTCCGCGCGGGCGGTGGTGGAGCACGTCTACACCGACGTCGACCCGGTGCTGTGGCCGGCCGCCGAGCTGTCCGTCCAGGCCCAGCTGGCCTATCTACGCGGCGAGGGCGCCGACTAGCCCGCTGACGAACCGCTCGAGCGTCGAGCCGTCCTCGGCGCCGTGGTGCGGGTTGAGCTCGGTGATCGTCAGGGCGCGCAGATTCGGAGCGCGCACCAGTTCGCCGAGTGCGGTCAGCACGGTGTCGAAGGGCAGGCCCTGGCCGCGGCCGGCGTTCTCGGACAGCGACAGGTCGTTGAAGTCGATCAGGTCGACGTCGAGGTGGACGAGCAGCTGATCGAAACCGCCGGCCTCGGTCACGGCGTGGGCGGCCGCGCCGACGGGGTCACGGGCGACGCGTTTGGACGTCGTCACGCCGATCTCGTGTTCGGCGAGCAGGTCGCGCTCGCCGGGGGTCAGCCGGTTCTGGTCGACGCCGAAGTAGCGGACCTGGCTCGGTTCGAGCAGGGGCGCCGTCACTTCGGGGAGCGAGCCGTCCACCCCGATCAGGTGCGAGACGACCATCCAGTCCAAGGCGCCCTCCTGCGTGGTGGTCGGCGTGTTGAGATCGGCGTGCAGGTCGGCGTACAGCAGCCCGATTCGGCCCGACCGGCGGGCGTGCCCGGCGACGACGCCCAGCTCGATCGAGCAGTCGCCGCCCAGCACGAGTAACGGGGTCTCGGCGTCGATGGCGGCGATCCGATCTGCGACGAGCGTCGTGATCTCGGCGACGGCATCGACGTTCTGGGCGGACGGACGGCCGGGGTCGGCGGTCCAGCGCCGGCGGGGCAGGTCGCCGGCGTCGTCCACCGTGATCCCGGCTTCGCGGATCCGATCGATCAGGCCGGCGGCCCGTAGGGCGGCGGGCGCGTCCTCCTGCCCGGGCGCGAAGGCTCCCATGCTGGTCGGGACGCCGAGCACGCACAGGTTGGCAACCATCTACTTATGATGACCGGTTAGTCACAACCGGTCAACGGGATTTGCCGGATACTCTCTGCGCATGGCAGAGCTGGCAAGCCGCGACGCGCCGGGTCGTCTGGAAGCGGTGCGCGCCTTCGTCAACACGCGTGATCTCGAGGCCGGCACCGACGCCCTCGGTACGGCGAGCGACCTGGCCGGATACCTCGTCGCCTGGCAGGTGCTGTCGCCGGACGCCCGACTCGGAGCGTCGGACCTGAGCGCAGCGCGCGAGCTGCGCGAGGCGTTGCGCACGCTGCTGCGCGCGCACAACGGGCAGCCGCTCGACACAGCGGCGGCAGTCGACGTGCTGAACCGGGTCACCGCGCTGGCCGGAGTGCGCCCGGCGATGGCCTACGGCGGAGCGGTCGGATACCACGTCGTGCGTGGCGGCGGCATCGGTGCGTTGGGCGCCCTGGTGGCGATCGTCTACGCCGCCGAGGCGCAGGGCATCTGGACGCGGCTCAAGGCCTGTGCCTCGGACGACTGCCACTGGGCCTACTACGACGCGTCCCGCAATCGCGCTTCGCGGTGGTGCCACATGGAGCTGTGCGGCAACCGCGCCAAAGGCCAAACATTCCGCACCCGCCACGCCGGCGACCGCAGCACGGCCCGTCCCGTCAAGACGTGATCTTGGACTTCGGGTCGAATAGCAACCACAACCCCAAGATCACCAGGAAGAAAGACAGATCCGACTTGGGCCGGGTTTTATCTGGCCCTGCGAGCCAGCCGCTCGCGGTCGAGGATGACGACGCTCTTGCCCTCCAGGCGCAGCCAGCCCCGCGAGGCGAAGTCGGCCAGCGCCTTGTTCACGGTCTCGCGCGAGGCGCCGACGAGCTGGGCCAGCTCTTCCTGGGTGAGGTCGTGGGTGACCCGCAGCTGGCCGCCGTCGACGGAGCCGAACTTCTGGGCCAGCTGCAGCAGTTGCTTGGCGACCCGACCGGGCACGTCGACGAAGATCAGGTCGGCCAGCATCGTGTTGGTGCGGCGCAGCCGCCGGGCGACGACGCGCAGCAACTGCATCGCGATCTGCGGGCGGTCCTGAGCCCACTTCGCCAGGGCGTCCTTGGGCAGCCGGGCCAGGCGCGCGTCGGTGACGACGACCGCCGTGGCGGTGCGCGGCCCGGGGTCGAACAGGGACAGCTCGCCGAACTGGTCGGCGGGGCCCATCACCGCGACGAGGTTCTCGCGGCCGTCCGAGGATCGGCGGCCCAGCTTCACCTTGCCGGCGAGGACGATGTAGAGGCTGTCGCCCGGCTCGCCCTCCTGGAACAGCGTCGTGCCGCGCGGGGCATCGAAGACCTCGAACTGGCTACCCAGCGCTTCGACATCGTCCGGGGCAACGCCCTGGAACAAGCCGGCTCTCCGTAGGACCTCGTCCACGTCAGCTCCTTCGTCGCTCGCCGACCACTGACCAGGTGCGAGCTGTGTCACAGTGTTGCGGATTCTACGGGGATGCGCTGCAGGCGCGTGCGTTCGGCAGGCCCGGCGCGTGTTAACTCGATCGGCGTCGCGATGGGGACGGGATCAGCCGCCGTAACGAGAGCCGCTGACGGAACCGTCTCATAGCCGAGTCGGTGCCCTCGCGAACGAAGGTGTCGAGCTCGTCGGGGTTGGCCTCGTCAAGGAACTCCTCGATCTGGCGCTCGACGGCGACCTTGTTCAGTGGCTCCTCGACGCGCGCCATGAACAGCATGAATCCGAGCAGCAGCGGCGGGAACAGCACCACAAGTAAGCCAGCCATGATGCTGTCGATTGTGCCGCATCGGGGCGAGGTCGGTGCATGCTCGTACGCTTGGGCGCTGTGCCGACCACTCTGACCGAAACGCCGCTCGCCCTCACCCGCCGGGCGCGGCGCATCAACCGTGAACTCGCCGATCTTTATCCCGACGCGCACTGCGAGCTGGACTTCACCACGCCGCTCGAACTGTCAGTGGCGACGATCCTGTCGGCGCAGAGCACCGACAAGCTCGTCAACACGGTGACGCCGACGCTGTTCGCTAAGTACCGCGCCGCGGCCGACTACGCCGGCGCCGACCGGGCCGAGCTCGAGGACCTCGTCCACGCGACCGGGTTCTTCCGGAACAAGACGAACTCGATCATGAAGCTGGGCCAGGCCCTCGTCGAGCGCTTCGACGGCGAGGTGCCGCACACGCTCGCCGAGCTCGTGACGCTGCCCGGCTTCGGGCGCAAGACGGCCAACGTCGTGCTGGGCAACGCTTTCGACGTCCCGGGCATCACCGTTGATACGCACTTCGGCCGGCTGGTCCGGCGCTGGCACTGGACCGACAACACCGATCCGGTGAAGGTCGAGCACGAGGTTGGCGCGCTCATCCCCAAGAAGGACTGGACGATCCTGTCGCACCGCGTGATCTGGCACGGGCGACGCGTGTGCCACGCCCGCAAGCCGGCCTGCGGCGCCTGCGCGATCGCCCGATTGTGCCCGTCCTACGGCGAAGGCCCGACCGACCCGACCATCGCGGCGAAGCTGGTGAGGACGCCCGAGCAGGTGGCGCAGACCGCGTGACTCTTCCGGGCTGGCTGCATCCGCTCGTCGACTCGTTGTCGGGCATCACGTTCGCCGACCTGTCCCGATTCGGACCGCCGGAGGACGGCAGCGGCCGCGAATCGGCCGTGCTGATCGCGCTGGCGGAGACGGTCGAGGGGCCGGGCGTCCTGCTGCTCGAGCGGGCGGCGACGATGCGCACCCACGCCGGCCAGGTCGCCTTCCCGGGCGGTGCCACCGACCCGGGCGAGGATGCGCAGACCACCGCCCTGCGCGAGGCCGCCGAAGAGGTCGGCCTCGATCCGGCCAGCGTCGAGGTGATCGCGACCCTTCCTGCGGTGTATTTGCCGCCGTCCGGGTTCGTGGTGACGCCGGTGCTCGCCTGGTGGCGTGATCCGCACCCGGTGCGGGCGGTGGCCGCGAGCGAGGTGGCCCGCGTCGCGGTCGTCCCGATCAGCGAGCTCACCGACCCGGCGAACCGGTTCCGGGTGCGGCATTGGTCGGGATTCCTCGGCCCCGGTTTCGAAGCTCCCAGTGCCGGGGGCCTGTTCGTCTGGGGATTCACGGCCGGGCTGCTCGACGCGGTGCTGACCCTCGGCGGCTGGCACCGCGATTGGGACGAGACCCGCGAACGGGACCTGCCCGCCGATCTGCCGGGCCGTCGCACGCCGTAATCCGTCGTACGCATAAGATCACGACGTTTCCTCGGGGACTGAGGCGAGCCGGAGCCGCCGGGGTGGCAGCCGTTCAAGCCCTCGAGAGCGACTCAGGAGTCATCGGTACCGTGCCATGCATGACGATGCGGACGGTGGCCGCTGCCCTGTCCGCCACCGTCCTCTGCGTCACGGTGGTGGGCTGCTCGAATCGGCAGTCCGCGCCCGCGCGGCGCGGCCACACCGGATCGACGACGGCCTCGACCGAGAGCGGCGTCCAGCAGGTCACGCTCGTCGTCAACGACAAGTTCCGCTTCGACCCGTCCACGATCACCGTCCACCAGGGCACGGTGAAGGTCACCCTGGTGCATCAGGGTTCCGGCGCCCCGCACGATTTCTCCGTGGACGGCGCCTCGGCTGATCACGTTCCGTTGGTGCGCGCCGGCGCCACGACGTCGGCCACGTTCACCACCCCGTCCCCGGGCACCTACCGGTTCGTGTGCACGCTGCACATCGCGCAAGGAATGACGGGCACGCTCGTCGTCCTGCCGGACTGATCGTGACAGCCGTGGACTGGATCATCATCATCGCCGCAATCGGCTATGCGATCGGCGGTTTCCGCAACGGGGCGGTCGTCGGCCTGTTCTCGCTGGTGGGATTCTTCGGCGGCGCGGCGCTGGGCGCGCAGCTGGCCCGGCCGCTCGGCTCGCACCTGGCCGGGGGCCAGGCCCAGGTGCCGATAGCCATCGTCTGCGTGCTCATGGTCTCGATGGCGGGACAGCTGCTCGCGGTCTGGGGCGGTGGGCATCTGCGCCAGCGCATCACCTGGAAGCACGCGCAGAACCTCGACTCGGGAATCGGGTCGGCGCTCGGCGTCATCTCGGTGCTGCTCGTGGCCTGGATGGTCGCGGTGCCGCTGGCGTCCTCGCCCTACCCGTCCCTGTCCTCGGCGGTCCGGCGGTCGGCGATCGTGCGCGGAGTCGACGGCGTGATGCCGACGCCGGTGCGCGACGTGTACTCGTCCCTGCGTCGCTACATCGACCGCAGCGGTTTCCCGCCCGTGTTCGGCGACCTGCAGAGCACGCGCATCGTCGACGTCGGCCCGCCCGATCAGCGGCTGCTGGACTCGAAGGGGGTCAGCACGGCGCGCGGCTCGGTGTTCAAGATCTACAGCGAGGCGCCACAGTGCAACCGCGGCATCGAGGGCTCAGGATTCGTCTACGACAAGCAGCACATCCTCACCAACGCGCACGTCGTCGCCGGCGCGTCGGACATCGGCGTGGTGAGCGGCAACGGGCAGCTGACCGCGCACGTCGTCGTGTACGACCCGCGTCGCGACGTCGCCGTGCTCTACGTACCCGGCCTGAACGCCGACCACCTGGACTTCACCCCGAAGCCGGCCGACACGAACGCCAACGCCATCGTGCTCGGCTACCCCGAGGACGGCCCGTTCGACGTCCGTCCGGCGCGGGTGCGCGACCGCGAGAACATCGACGGCCACGACATCTACGGCCATGGCAGCGTCGAGCGCGAGATCTACTCGATTCGCTCGACGGTGCGCAGCGGCAACTCGGGTGGTCCGCTGATCGCGCCGGACGGCAGCGTCCTGGGCATGGTGTTCGCGACCGCCCTCGATTCGTCCAATACCGGGTTCGCGTTGACCGACGCGGAGATCAGCAGCGATGCAGACCTCGGGCGTACGGCCACGTCCTCGGTCAGCACCGGACGCTGCACCCCCGGCGCGTAGCCCGGGTCATCCTGTGCCCGGCTGGCACCGCGTCTGAGTCCGGTTTTGGTCACCAGTGGCCATACAGCCCCACTGGTGACCAAAACCGTTCGAGGTTGCCGTCTGGGAGGCTGCTCGTATGCGCACGTTGCTGAGCGGCCTGGCTCTCGGCGAATCACCACGTTGGCACGACGGCCGGCTGTGGTTCGCCAACTGGGGCACCGGGGATGTCGTCGCCGTGGACATGGACGGCAAGAGTGAGGTCGTCGCGCGGGTGCCGGTGACCATCCCGTATTCGATCGACTGGTTGCCCGACGGGCGCCTGCTCGTCGTGGCGAAGACCCGCGTACTTCGGCTCGAGCCCGACGGATCGCTGGTCACGCACGCCGACCTGAGCGACATCGACCCCAACGGCTACAACGAGATCGTGGTCGACGGCCGGGGCAACGCCTACGTGAACGGGGGCGGCTTCGACCTGATGGCCGGCGAACCGTTCGTCCCGGGCTATGTCGTGCTGGTGCGGCCGGACGGGTCGGCGACGCAGGTGGCCGATGGCATCGCGTTCGGCAATGGCATGGCCGTCACGCCGGACAACTCGACGCTGATCGTGGCCGAGTCCTACGCACAACGGCTCACGGCGTTCGACATCGGTCCGGACGGCGGGCTGTCGAATCGGCGGGTGTGGGCCGGCCTCGGCGAGGATCCGCCCGACGGCATCTGCCTCGACGCCGAAGGCGCCGTCTGGTACGCCTCCGTGCCGGGAAAGCGGTGCGTGCGGGTGCGCGAGGGCGGCGAGGTGCTGGCGACGGTCGAGGCCGACCGGGGCTGCTTCGCTTGCATGCTGGGCGGCCCGGACGGCACGACGCTGTTCGTCCTCGCTGCCGAGTGGCGGGGCATCGAGGGGTTGGATTTCGGTGCGCAGACCGGGCAGGTGCTCGTCGCCGAGGCGCCCGCCCGGGCCGCCGGCTGGCCGTAACCCGGAGCGTGCGAGTGGCGCCGCCGAGAGACGAATCCGGCGGATAAGCCGGCGGATAAGTCGCAGTTAGCAGTGCTTGGCCCAGCGGATCAGTTCGCCGCTGACCACTTCGGGCGCCTCGTTCTGCGGGAAGTGGCCCACCCCGTCGAGGGCGTGCCACTGGTACTCGCCGGTGACGTAGCGCCCCGATCCCTGCGCAGTGCGGGGCAGCACGCAGCCGTCCAGGTCGCCGTGCAGCTGCAACACCGGCGCCGCAACGGGATGTTGTGCCAGCGAGCTCGCGTAGCGTCGCCCGTCGACCCGGGGCAGCGAGCGGACCAGCCAGCGGAAGTACTCCAAGGAGCAATGCGCGACGGGGTGGATACGCAGGGCGGCTGCATACCGCTCGACCTCGGCGGGATAGCCGGGCGTGGCTCGCCAGCGAGGCCCCGTCCAGGCGTCGAACAGCTCGTGCACGTAGGACGAATCGCGGGTCAGCCTCGCTTCGGGGCGGCGCGGCACCTGGAACCCGCGCAGCGCGTACGCCGAGGCGCTGCCCTGACCACGCGGATCGGAGAGGACGGCCTGTCGCAGTCGCAGCGGATGGGCCGCCCCCAGCGCCACAACGCGGCGCACCACGCGCGGATGCAGCGCCGCGACCGTCCAGGCCAGCAGGCCGCCGACGTCGTTGCCGACGAGCACGGTGTCACGTTCGCCCAGCGCCCGGACGAGCTGGGCGATGTCGGCGGCGAGGTTCGGGGCGTCGTAGCCCCGCGGGGGCTTGTCGCTCGCGCCGTAGCCGCGCAGGTCGACGGCAACGGCGCGGAATCCGGCGTCGGCGAGGTCGACGAGCTGCTGCTGCCACGTCCACCAGAACTGCGGAAACCCGTGCAGCATCAGCACCATCGGCCCGGTACCGAGTTCGGCGACGTGCAGGGCGATGCCGTTGGCCCGCACCATGCGGTGCGTCCACGGCCCTTCGATCAGGACATCGGAATCGTCCGGCGGCGTGGGCGCCGCGGGTCTGGCCACTGTCTGATTATGCGTGCTGATCGTGTTGCTTGAGATACGCCACTGTTTCCTTGCTGGTCGCTATGGTGCGCTCGGGCGCCTTCACCCGCTTGACGCTCTTGATGCCTAGGAACACCAATGCGCCGATGACGAGGAGCAGGAAGCCGAAGACGATGAGGTACGCGGCCCACCGCCAGATGTGCATGGCGACGATTCCCTCGGCGAGCGCGATCAGCCCGAACGTCAGCGAGAAGACCAGCAGCACCACGGCGCCGATGAACATGCCGACGCCCGCGCCGGCGTTCTTGACCGACGAGCGCAATTCGAGTTTCGCCAGCTCGATCTCGCCGTGCAGCACGGCTGAGAACTGAGTCGACGCCTCCTGGACGAGCTGGCCGATCGACGGCTGAGCGTCGTCGACGGACGACTGGACGTCATCTGAGGTCGTGCTGGCCACGATGCGCGCCTCCTACTTCTCGTGGTTGTGAGCCCGATCATTCCAGCCGGGACTGCTCCGGCGCATCAGGAGGGTTCAGCGCTTCAGGTACATCGAACATTCGCGCAACAGGAACGTCAGTCGAGCTGTGCACTGCGATGGACAATGCGATACACACAGCGACCAGGTCGAATACCGGCTGCGACACGTCCAGGCCGGCGTCGAGCGCCAGCAGTCCGTAGACGACGCTGGCGAATCCCTTCGGGCCGAACCACGCGACGGCGGCCGTCTCGCGCCGGCTCAGGCGCGCCCGCCACAGGCTGAGCACGAGGGCGACCGGACGGACGAGCACCAGCGCCAGCACGGCCACGGCCCAGGCGCCGATCGGCAACCGGTGCAGCAGCTGCGGGGTGAGCAGCGCGCCGAACACGAGTAGGGCCGCGAGTTTGAGCAGCTCGGCGATGAGGTCGCCGAACTCCTCGAACGCGTGATGCGCCGACGGGGCGACGGTGGCCAGGGTCGATCCGGCGGCGAACGCGGCGAGGTAGGCGTTGGCGTGGGTCAGGTGGCAGGTCGCGTAGAGGATGACGGCCACGCTGAACGGTCCGAGCGGGGCGAGCCGGGACTCGCTGCCGATGCCGGGAAGCCGGGCCAGCAGGTGGGCGGCGAGCGGCATGGCGATGCCGAGGGCGATGCCTCCGGCGAGCTCGCCGACGACCGTCCACACGTGCGTCTTGCCGTGCGAGGCCACGGCGATGAGCACGACGACGACCGGCAGCGCCAGGCCGTCGTTCAGCCCGGACTCCACGTTGAGCAGCCTTCTCAGCCGGAGCGGCACATCGGTGCGTCCGATGATCGCGGCGGCGAACACCGGGTCGGTCGGGGACAGGATGGCGCCGACGAGGAAGCTCGCCGTCCAGTCCATCGGCGTGAGCGCCTTGGTCAGCAGGGCGATGCCGATGAACGTCAGCGGCATGCCCAGGCCGAGCGCCCGCCCGGCCGTCGCGCCGGTGGCCTTCAACGCGGGCAGCGCCGCCCGCATGCCGTCGGTGTAGAGGACGCTGAACAGCGCCAGGTCGGCGAGCGTGACGACGACGGGATCGTTCGGCTTGATGTCGATCCAGTTCAGGCCGCCGTTACCGGTGAGCGCGCCGGCGGCCAGGAACAGTAAGGCTGTCGAGAGCACGGTGCGCGCCGCGAATCCGGAGATCAGCACGACGATGATCAACGTCACGCCGAACACCAGGATGATGGTCATGGTGGTGTTGACCCTATGGCGAGCCCACTTCGGATCGGGGTTGATTCGCCACCGCATGCGGGGTGAATCCACCCCGATCCGAGGGTGCGGTGCGCGCTAGGGTGCCCAGGCATGAGACTTCGCACCCTCGTCGTCCCTCTGATTTCCCTCGCCACCGTGCTGGCGGCCGCCGTTCCGGCCAGCGCGCACCATGCTCCGTCGTGGCGGTTGCTGCCGACGGGCAGCACGCAGCAGTTCCGCGGACTGGCCGCGGTGTCCCACGACGTCGCCTGGCTGGCCGGGACGTCCGGCACGGTGCTGCGCACATCCGACGGCGGGCGGCACTGGCGAGACGTATCCCCGCCGGCCGCCGCCGCGCTGCAGTTCCGCGACATCGAGGCGTGGGACTCGCGGCACGCGGTGGCGTTGACGATCGGTAACGGCGCCGACTCGCGAGTGTTCCGGACGTCCGACGGCGGCGCGTCGTGGCAGCTGGCGTTCACCAGCGACGAGGCCGACGCCTTCTACGACTGCTTGGCGTTCTTCAACCCGCGCGACGGGTTGGCACTCAGCGATCCGGTGAACGGCCGGTTCCGGCTGATCGCCACGCACGACGGCGGCCGCTCGTGGTCGCTCGTCTCGCCGGCCGGGATGCCGCCCGCGCAACCGAAGGAAGCCGGGTTCGCGGCGTCCGGCACGTGCCTAGTCGCGTCCGGGCACGAGGCCTGGATCGCCAGCGGCAGCGGGACGACCGCACGGGTCTATCACTCGCGCGACCTGGGTCGCACCTGGACGGTGGTCGACACGCCCGTCGTGATCGGCGGGTCGGCCGGCATCTTCTCGCTGGACGTGTCCGGGCACCGCGTGGCCGCCGTGGGCGGCGACTACGACGCCGTGGATGCCCGGGTGGATGTCGCGGCGATGTCCCACGACGACGGCCGGTCGTGGCAGTTGGCGTCGACGATGCCGGGTGGGTACCGATCGGGCGTCGCGTTCGTCGGCCCGCAGTCCATGGTGGCCGTTGGCCCCACCGGCAGTGATGTGTCGACGGACGGTGGGCGGAACTGGGCGACGTTCGACACCGGCTCCTTCGACACCGTGCACCGGGCCGGCGACGGCACGGTGTGGGCGTCCGGCCAGGACGGCCGGGTCGCGCTGCTCCACTGACCCAATTTGCAAAAAGGCTTTTACTAGGTAGATCTGGCCGGATACGTTCGCCTCTCCGATCTGTCACAAAACGGGCCAGGAGAGCTATGCGACGCCACCGCCGGAAGTATCTCGCTGTCACGGCGATTGCCGCCGTCACCATGACCGTCTGCTCGGTCGGCGCGGCCACGAACAGCCCCGCGTCAGCCAGCGTGAATCCGGTGGCGGGGCGGGTGCTCGCCGAGTCGCTGCGCCTCGCCGTCGATCACCAGAACTTCAAGGACGTCCTCGACACGACCCCGCCCGACCTGTCGACGCAGCGGCCCGCGTTCACCCCGGACAAGCAGGAGGACGCGACGCCGCGCGCGGTGGATCCGGCCGTCGCCAAGCCGCTGCATCAAACGCCGAACATGGACGCGGCGGTGATCGAGCTCGACGACAACGGGCGCCCGACCGCGATGGCCGACGTACTGCTGAGCCCCCAGTACCCGCACGGCATCACTGTGCCGCTGACCCGGAACATGTCCACCGACCAGATCCGCTACCGGTGGTGGGACGACTACGAGTGGGACCACAACGGCGGCCTGGGCACGCGGGACGTCCTGCCCGGTAGAGAGAACGCACCGATCGACTTCGACTCGCCGTACCCGGGCTCGACGTTCAAGCTGATGGTCGGCTTCGAGCTGCTGCGGCTGGTCGATCAGGGCCGGGTGTCCATGGACGCGACCTATGACTACCGGCCGACCACGCCCAAGGCATCGTGCGGCGGGCCGACGACGAAGAAGATCGGCACCTACTTCGACGAGATGATCACGCAGTCGAAGAACGAGTCGACGTGCGCGCTGATCTTGATGCTGCTCAACCTGGGCGCCTTGGACGAGATGAACCAGGAGTTCGTCCAGCTGGGTCTGCCGACGCTGATGATCACCCAGATCGATCCGGCCAACGGCGGTCACTGGACCGGGTCGAACCTGAGCGGCATAGACGCCGCCAAGCTGCTGCTGTTGATCAACGGTGGCACCGGGTCCCTGTGGAAGGCGCCGGACGGCAGCCCGGTCACGCGCGACGTGCTGAGCGACCCGTCCCGACAGCTGTACGTCAACACGCTGCTCAACCAGGGCCACAACGACACGCTGTCCACGTCGAATTGGTGCGGGCGGGCCTACCCAGCGCCGGGCATCCCGCAGGTGGTGCCGTCGCGCTGGATCAACCCCGCCGACGGCACGGTGAACGCGGGCGGCTTCTACTACGGCCAAGACGTCCGGCCGTGCAACGCCGCCGCCCAGGTGACGTTCGCGCACAAGACGGGCTGGGTCGACACCACCGGCGCGGACGCCGGCATCGTGCACTCGCTGCCCGGCCAGCCCAGGCGCAACTACATCGTGGTGGTGCTGTGCAACCTGGGCACCGACTACATCGACGTGAACCGTCCGGCCGACCCGCCGGGTGTTTACCCGGTGCCGCTCACCGAGAAGTACGGCAAGCTCGGCCTCTCGATCGACCGGATCGTCACGGCTCTACAGTCCTGATGTGCGGTACCTGATCACTGGAGCCTCGCGGGGCATCGGGCGGGCGCTGGTCGCGCTGTTGGCGCCGGCTCATGAGGTGATCGCGGTGGGCCGGTCGGCCTCGGCGCTGCCCTCGGGCGTCGTGTCCGCCGTCCTGGATCTGGCGGCCGATCCGTCGACGTGGGAGTTGCCGCCGTTCGACCGGCTCGACGGCGTCGTGCACTGTGCGGGTGTAGTGCACCCGGGGCGGGTGGACGAGCTTGACGCTTCCGCCTGGACGTCGCAGTTCCTGGTGAATGCCGTGGCGCCGGCGGAGCTGACGCGGCGGCTGCTGCCAGCGTTGCGAGCGGCGGGCGGCGCCGTGGTGTTCGTCAACTCGGGCTCGGGACAGCGCGCCCGGGCGGGCATGACGTCCTACGGGGCATCGAAGTTCGCCCTGCGCGCCCTGGCGGACGGGCTGCGCGAGGAGGAGCCTCTGCTGCGCGTGACCACCATCTATCCCGGGCGGACGGCCACCGACATGCAGCGCGCCGTCCGGGCGTACGAGAGTGGCACCTTCGAGGCCGACCAGTACCTGCGGCCGTCCACCGTGGCGGGTGTGATCGCGCAGGTGCTGGCGACGCCGTCCGACGCCGTGGTCCCGGAGGTGAGCGTGCGTCCGCGCGGGTGACCTACTCCGGTTTTGGCCGTCAGTGGCCATATAGCCCCACTGTCGGCCAAAACCGAGGCCTGTGGATAGCGGCGGCGCCAAGGCCGCGAATTCGGGCACGCTTCGCCGCATGATGTGGCCGGTAATAGCGCGCCGCCAGAGCGGCGTCATCCGTCGTAGCCAGTTGCTGGCGAGTGGCCTCAGCAGCGATCAGGTCAAGCACCTTCGTCGACGCGGCCTGCTGATCAACACCGCGCACGCCGGCGTTTATCGCGCTGCCGGGGCCCCTGACACTCCCGGGGCCCAGGCGTGGGCCGTCGTGCTCGGCACCCGGGCCGTGCTGTCGTACTTGTCGGCCGCTGCGTGGTGGGGCTTACCGGTCGAGCAGGACGGGCGAATTCACGTGACTCGGCGGGCTCGGCAGCGATTGCTGACACACAAGCTGATCCGGATTCACCGCACGCTGCTGGCGCCGGAAGCGGTGACGACCAGGTTCGGGCTGCTCGTCACGACCCGCACCGAGACGCTCCTCGACTGCCTCGGGTGGTTGTCGCTGCCGGCTGCCCGCAATCTGCTCGATCGGGCGTTCCAGCAGACGTGGCTGACCCCACCGGATCTCGAACGACGACTCGATGAGCAGCCCGGACGCTGGGGTAATAAGCAGCTGGCTCGGCTGTTGCGCGAGAGTCGGCCGGGGGCCGAGGCCGAGTCCGAACGTCGCCTCCAGCGCCTGCTCGACCAGGCCGGCATCAAGGGCTGGACGGGCAACTATCCGATCGTCGTGGCGGGCCGCCGGTTCCGGCTCGACGTCGCGTTTCCGGAGCTACGTCTCGATGTCGAGGTGGACGGGTGGGCCTACCACCGGACGAAGGAGCAGCGCCAAGCCGACGCCGAGCGGGACAACCTGCTCACGCAGGCCGGCTGGCGGGTGCTGCGCTTCACGTGGGAGGACGTCAGGGATCGCCCCGACTACGTCCTCGGCATGATCCGTTCGGTTTTGGCCGCCCAGGTGGCTATGTGACCACTGGCGGCCAAAACCGGGTGGCGGTTACTCCTCCGTCGCGGCCTCTGGCAGTTTTTCGCTGATGAGGTCCATGACGGTGGAGTCGGTCAGGGTGGTGACGTCGCCTAACTGTCGGTTTTCGGCGACGTCGCGGAGCAGTCGGCGCATGATCTTCCCGGACCGGGTCTTGGGCAGTTCCGGCACGACCATGATCTGGCGGGGTTTGGCGATCGGCCCGATCTCGGTCGCGACATGATCCCGCAACGTCCGCGCTAGGTCATCACCTTCGGACGCGCCGCTACGCAAGATCACGAACGCCACGATGCCCTGCCCGGTCGTGGGATCCGTGGCCCCGACCACCGCGGCCTCGGCCACTGAGGGGTGGGACACCAGCGCGGATTCGACCTCGGTGGTGGAGATGTTGTGCCCGGACACCAGCATCACGTCATCCACGCGGCCGAGCAGCCACAGGTCACCGTCCTCGTCCTTCTTCGCCCCGTCCCCGGCGAAGTAGAGCCCCTCCGCATCGAAGCGGGCCCAATACGTTTCCTGGTACCGCTCCGGATCCCCCCAGATCCCGCGCAGCATCGAGGGCCACGGCTCGGTCACCACCAGAAACCCGCCACCCCCGTTGCCCACCGGCACCCCGTCATTACCCACCACATCCGCCGAGATCCCCGGTAGCGGACGCGTCGCCGAGCCCGGCTTGGTCGAGGTGACCCCCGGCAACGGGCTGATCATGATCGCCCCGGTCTCGGTCTGCCACCAGGTATCCACCACCGGCGTGCGATCACCACCGATCACCCGCCGATACCACACCCACGCCTCCGGATTGATCGGCTCACCCACCGACCCCAACAACCGCAACGACGACAAGTCGAAACGAGCCGGGATGTCATCCCCCCACTTCATGAACGTCCGGATCGCCGTCGGCGCCGTGTACAGCAGCGTCACCTTGTACTTCTGCACGATCTCCCAGAATCGCCCCTGGTGGGGGGTATCCGGCGTCCCTTCGTACAGCACGACTGTAGAACGGTTCGAGAGCGGCCCGTAGACGATGTAGGAGTGGCCGGTCACCCAGCCGATGTCGGCCGTGCACCAGTACACGTCCGAATCAGGCTTCAGATCGAACACGGCGTTGTGCGTGTAAGACACCTGCGTCAGGTATCCACCCGTGGTGTGCAGGATCCCCTTCGGCTTACCCGTCGTCCCCGACGTGTACAGGATGTAGAGGGGATGCTCGGCATCGAACGCGGCCGGCTCGTGCGTCGACGACGCGGCATCCACGACGTCGTGCCACCACACGTCACGCCCGTCCGTCCAGGCGACGTCGTTCTTGCCCCGCTGGACGACCAGCACGTGGGCGACGTTCGTCGGGCCTTTCTCGAGCGCCTCGTCGACGGCCGGCTTCAACGGCGACACCGAGCCCCGGCGCCACCCGCCGTCGGCGGTGATCACCAGTCGCGCGTCGGCGTCGGTGATCCGGTCATAGAGCGCCTGCGCCGAGAACCCGCCGAACACCACGCTGTGCGGCGCGCCGATCCGGGCGCACGCCAGCATCGCGACGACCGCTTCGGGGATCATCGGCAGGTAGATCGCCACCCGGTCGCCCTTGCCCACGCCCAGCGCCGTAAGGGCGTTCGCCGCGCGCGACACCTCGGCCAGCAACTCGGCATAGGTCAACGAGCGCGAGTCGCCGGGTTCACCCTCGAACTGAATCGCGACCTGGTCGCCATGACCTGAGGAGACGTGGCGGTCCACACAGTTCACCGAGGCGTTGAGGGTGCCGCCGAGGAACCACGCAGCGTTCGGGCGGTCCCACTCGAGGGTCTTGGTCCAGTGGGTCGCCCATTGCAGGCGCTCGGCCTGCTTGTCCCAGAACGCCAGCCGATCCGACGCCGCCTCGTCATACGCATCGGCCGTGACGTTGGCCTGCTCGATGAACTCGGGCGACGGCGGGAAGCGGCGGTTCTCGTGCAGCAGGTTCGACAGGGCTTCATCAGACACGGTCATGACCTCCGCGGGGTGTGGGCTTCTTCGTCACGTTAGCGTGCAGTGGTGGGTGATCCGCTAGAGCCATTGCTCGAACTGCCCGGCGTCGCGGACGGCGTCGACCAGGCGCGCTCGGCCGTCGACGCGCTGCTCGCCAACCGGGTGCTGCGCCGCCGCTCGGCGGACGTCTCGGCCGAGTCGTCCCTGCGTGGTGCGTGGGCGTCGGCGTCGCTGAGCGGCATCGACGTGAGCCTCGACGAGGTGCGCAAAGGCGTCGGATTGGACGAGCCCGTGCTGCAAGGCGCACTGCGGGCCCAGTCGGCGATCGGGACCTTGGCCGACACGTGGACGCGGGCCCCGCGGCAGGCGTTGGCCCGACTGCACGCTCTCGCCGCCGCCGATCTCGTCGGCGCCGACGACCTCGGCCGCCCGAGCGGCGACACGCAGCGACTGGACACCCTCGTCGAGGTGCTCGCCGCGACGTCCGCGCCGGCGGTCGTGGTCGCGGCGGTCGTCCACGGCGAGCTGCTGTCACTCGACCTGTTCGCCCCGGTGTCGGGCATCGTGGCCCGAGTGGCCACCCGGCTCACCCTGGTCGAACGCGGTCTCGATCCGAAATCGCTCGTGGTCGTCGAGGCCGGACATCGCGAGTTACGCGACGAGTACGTCGCTGCGCTCCACGCCTACGGAGAAGGCGACATCGCCCGGTGGCTACGCCATTGCGCGGACGCAGTGGCGGCGGGCGCACGAGAGGCCACCGCGATCTGCGAAGCGATTCTCAGGGGCTGACATTGGACGGCGGCGCCGCTGTCTGCGACGCCGCCTAACACCGTCCGCCGGGTTACCAAAGCGTGCACCTGTCAGCTGTCAGGCGCGGGCCAGCACCCAGGGGTGCCAGTCCACGTCGACTCACCTGTTACGTGGTGGGATCGCCGCGTGGGTGCCCGGTGAACCGTGCCGGCTGAGGACCGCTGGGGGCTGGACCGCCATAGACGAACCTCGTCCGTAAGCTCATTAAGCGCCGTGATCGGCATCGGCACAAGACTTGCGGACGTTGTAATTTGTCCAGAATTTATTGCGGAGCGTGAGCAGACAGTGTGGATGGTGCGTTCTGCACGCCTTGCACATCGGTGAGGTCCGAGATCGGTGCCGACCCTGCGTACACACCGGCGTCCAGCTTGGCCAAGCCCAGTGACTCGGCCTGGTCGGCGTCGCGTCCCACGTAGAACAGCTCGGCGCGGATCTGGTCGTTCTGCTCCCAACGGTGGACGATGCGGAATCGCGCGCCCCGCCACGTCCCGGTCAGCTGTAGGTCGTAGTAGTCGCCGATCTCGGGGAGCGTCACTTCGCGGCGCCAGTACCCACGGGCCGAGCGCTCGAAGCCACCCATCGGCGGCTGGCCGGCCGAGGCGAGCACGACGGTCTGGCCGTCGGCCAGCAGATCGGCGGGCCAGGTGATGTCGTTCCACTTCACGAGCGGGCCGATCATCAGCGACGGCAGCACCCGCGACTCGATCGGCAATACCCCGCTCGCCCCACCCCAGCCGAGCCCGATGTCGCGATAGACGGCGAGCAGCTCCTCCTGCCCGCTCGCGTGGATGCGCCACAGCTCGGCGCCCGGTGGCAACCGGCAGTGGTCGAGGAACCAGAGTGGCACGGGCGGTTGGCCGCCGGCGGTGAAGCCGAGGCCGTTGAACGGCGGGCGCTCGACGAACGGCCCGTCGTTCGCCTTCGCCTCCTCGACGGTGCGACCGCCGATCGCGTTGGTGAACGTCATCAGCTCGGTCGACTCGAAGCGCAGCACGTCCAGGTGCGGTGCGTCGGGGCGATGCGGTGAGCCGGGAAATCCCAGGCCGAGCAGTGCATAGAGCGCCGCCGGGGTGGTCGCGTCGGCAATATCGGCGGCATTCGTGACGTACCCGGAGACGGTGTCCTGGCAGCGGGCCAGATACGACCAGGACATCTGTGGGGTAACGGCCTTCTGAACGATCACGCAGAGCCCCGGCGGCGTCTGGTGGCGTACCAGGCGATGCTGGCCGCGGCCACCCCGGCGCCGGCGAGGGTGAGCGTCGCGGCCGGCTTCGGCGGACGCAGGCGTTCGCGCAGCGGGACGGCATTGCTGAACGCCAGCATCGGCCAGCCGCGCTCGAGGGCGGCCTTGCGCAGCGCGCGATCGGCGTTGACCGCGAAGGG
>Ga0137415_10001345_pt1 | contig 24154 bp, 14 predicted proteins | sample CZODoug3_1_1_16f_FD_183082 | JGI IMG/M metagenome (GOLD analysis project Ga0137415, IMG submission 183082) | Vadose zone soil fungal communities from Angelo Coast Range Reserve, California, USA - CZODoug3_1_1_16fungal (Hybrid Assembly) | ecosystem: Environmental > Terrestrial > Soil > Vadose...
ATTCTGCGATTGCTCCACCCCCGCAATTCCAGCCGAAATGCCGATCGATATCGGCGATCAGTCTCATGTTCTCCATGTAGATGGCGGTGAGACGCGGATCGGTCTGGCCGGACACATCGCCCTCGATAGGGATTCCTTCCCCACGGGTTCCGGGAATGAGGGACACGAGAAGCTTGATGAAGGCGGAGTAGTTCGTAAGAAGCCCCGGCGGCGGCATTACGGCAAGACTGGTGCGCTGCGCCGGCAGTTGGAAATCCGAATAGTCGACCCGCAGATTTCGGATATGCGCACTGCGCAGGTCGTTGATGCCTTCGAAATAGATGGCACAAACGGGCCTGGTTTCCCTGAAAGCGAAGAGGCTCTGGATCATATTCTCCAGAGAGGTGTATCCGGGCACGCCGTAGTTTTCGACCGTGTAGTCTTTGCCCAGGAGCCGCGAGAGGTCGCTGGGCCATGTCGCCAGATCCTCATTGGCGATGTCATAGGTCGTGGAACCGCCGAAGACGAAGATGTATTTTGGATCGGCGCGCTTGCCCTCGTTTTCTTGAATGCAGGCCTCGCGGTCCTGGTCGGCTCCGGGACGCTCTTACTTCAGTATCTCATGTTGCGACGTTATGCCGCGGGCATGATCGACCTGCACGCGGAGGAGATCGACTACGACTGGCGCTACGGCGTGCACGAGACCATCACGCACCCCTACTACGACGAGATGGGCTTGGGCTCGATCACGGTTTCCACGCTCCAGCCGGGCAACTACACCACCATTGTGCGCGGTTCGAACGACACTACCGGCGTCGCGCTGGTGGAAGGATTCGTCATACCGTAGAGCTGGAGTTGCCGCAGTCGCGCGGTCGCGATTCACATTCGCAAGATCGACAATTGAAAAATTGGCAATCCTTCGGTGGCTGGGACGGCCCGAACATGCGAACCGAAAGTATCCTTGTCAACGCCGTCACAATTTGATATGGCTAAGAGTCTGTGCGGCACTTTAGACTGGTCGTGGTCCTCTCGGCCGGCGGCCTGATTTTCCGGACCGTCACTGCACAGACTGCGGACAGCCCGCCGGCGGCGGTGCTTCTTACCATAGAAAACATAGTTGATATCGCGCAAAGAAACGCGGCGTGGGCGCCGGCTACCGCGGGCCAGACGCTCAACATCCGGGAACGGCTGCGGACCGGGGAAGATAGCCGGGCCGCGGTGCGCCTCAGCGATTTGAGCGTCCTTCGGGTGGACGAGCTGACGGAGACCGAAATCTTACCGCCGCGAAAAGGGAGCGCGAAGCCGACGCTCAATCTGAAACAAGGTTCCACTTACTTTTTCAGTCGTGAAGCGGTCGGCGAGGTGCAACTGGAAACGCCGGCGGCCAATGGAGCGATACGAGGGACCGAGTTTGTTGCGACTGTCGCGGCGAATGGGAAGACCACGGTGACGATGCTTGATGGCGAACTCGAACTGTACAATGCGCAGGGATCTGTCCTGGTCCACAGTGGCGAACAGGGGAATGCCGAGCCGGGCCGCAAGCCGACAAAGACGGCGGTGATTGAGGCGATCAACATCATTCAATGGTGCCTTTATTATCCCGGTGTTCTCGATCTCAATGAGCTCGGGTTTTCCGCTGCGCGGCGCGCATCGAACGCTTCGCTCGCGGCCTATACGGAAGGCGATTTGCTCGCCGCGCTAAAAGCCTACCGTGGCGGCGCCGGTTCCAACGCAGACAAAGTTTATCATGCGGGTTTGCTTTTGGCTGTAGGACAGGTGCCGAAAGCAAATCGATTGTTAAGCGAGGTAAACCCCAGAACGCCTGGTCGCGCGTCTCTGCTGACCCTGATCGCCGCGGTGACTTTAAAGGCACGACCTAATGTTGAGGCGCCCCGTACCGCCAGCGACTGGATCGCCGAATCATATTACCGGCAGTCAAAGGCAGACCTCCCCGGCGCCTTGGAAGCTGCGCAGCGCGCCACAGAAATCGATCCATCGTTCGGTTTTGCGTGGACGCGCGTTGCCGAATTGCAGTTCAGTTTCGGCCGCATACCGCAGTCAAAAGAAGCCCTCGAAAAGGGGCTGAGTCTCTCGTCGCGCAACCCCGCGGCGCATTCGCTGCGTGGATTCTTGTTCAGCGCAGAAAATAAAATTAACACCGCAAAGATGTCGTTTGAAGATGCAATGGCGATTGATGGCGCCCTGGGCGACGCGTGGCTCGGTCATGGCTTGTGCCTGATCCGGCAAGGCAAAGCCGAGCTTGGCCGGCGCGATCTCCAAGTGGCAGCCGCCCTCGAACCGAACCGGGCTTTTTTTCACAGCTATCTTGGAAAAGCGTTCAGCAATGTCGGCAACGAGCAGAAAACACGTCAGGAATTGGACCGCGCGAAACAATTAGATCCACGAGATCCGACTCCGTGGCTTTACTCGGCGATCGAAAATAAGCAGGACAGCCGGATCAATGAAGCTGTGCGCGATCTGGAAAAATCGATCGAGTTAAACGGCAACCGGCGTATTTACCGGTCGCAGTTCCTGCTCGATCAGGATCGCGCGGTGCGAAGTGCAAACCTGGCTGCGATTTATCAGGCTGACGGGATGGAAGATGTCAGCGTGCGCGAGGCAACTCGGGGCGTGGATTCTGACTACGGCAACGCCTCTTCGCATCTCTTTCTCGCCAACAGTTATAACGCGCTGCGCGATCCGAAGCGCATCAATCTCCGTTACGAAACGCCGTGGTTTAATGAGCTTCTGCTGGCGAACCTGCTCGCGCCCGTGGGCGGCGGCCCGTTGTCGCAATACGTGTCCGAGCAGGAATACTCCAAGCTCTTCGAAGCGGACCGCTTCGGAATCAGTTCCACGAGCAGCTATTTCACGACGGGTGAAATCCGCGAAACCGCGTCGCAATACGGCATCTTCGGAAATGTTAGTTACTCATTCGATACCGAATTTCAATATGACAATGGCCTTCGTCCAAATAATGAGATTACCCGCTCTGAATCGTACGGTCAGGTCAAATTACAACTCACGCTCCAGGACAGCATCTTCCTGCAAACGAAATATCAAGACATACGGGAAGGCGATCTTTTCCAATACTACGATCAGTCGAACTTTGCGCCTGGCTTGCATTTTCGCGAGCTGCAACAACCGGCCATTCTCCTCGGAGGCTATCACCACGAATGGGCGCCGGGCGTTCACACTCTCGTCTTAGTCGGCCGGCTTGCGGACGAGATCTTCTTCGATGATCTCAATCGCAAAAAGGACGCGGATGCCTTTGTCGCGTCCGGGCTCCGTCCGAATGTCAGCCGGTCGCTTATTTTTCTGCAAGATCCGACCGGTAAATTCGCCGGTTCCTTTTTTCTGCCGCTCGACCTTCGCTATCACAACACATTTACCACTTACACGGGCGAGGTCAGTCAGATTTGGGAATCGGATAGCAACACATTGATTTTCGGCGCCCGTTTTCAGTCCGGCGAGTTTCATACCAGCGATCGTCTCGACAACGAGCCCGCATTCGCGTCGGGATTTTTTATGATGCCCGCGGCGGCGCAGGATTTTAACACCACCTTGAATCGCGAGACCTTCTATATTTACGATACCTGGCGGCCGTTCCGCAGCTTGTCGATCACAGGGGGAGTTGCATATGACCATTTGCAATATCCAACCGATTACCGAAATCCGCCGATCCTGAATTCGAAAAGTTCCCGCGATCATATCTCGCCAAAGGCTGGCGTGATCTGGAATCCGAGCGGAAATCTTTTCCTTCGCGGGGCCTACACGCGTTCGTTAGGCGGAGTGAGTTTCGATGAAAGCGTGGGGCTGGAGCCGAACCAGGTCGCCGGATTCAATCAGGTGTTTCGAAGTATTATTTCCGAATCCATTGTCGGTTCCGTCGCTGCTCCTACTTATGAAAACGCAGGCATCCTGATCGAAGATAAGTTCCCTACCGGCACTTACGCCGGCATTCAGGCCACCTTTCTTAAATCCGACGTGGATCGCCGCCTCGGTGTTTTCGATGCCTCCCTCAATTCCTTGGGGCGAATTATTCCGCCCATCGTTTCCTCTTCGACGCCAGAACGGCTCGAGTACGAAGAAGAAAATCTTTCGCTGACGCTCAACCAACTGGTCGGCGACGAGTGGTCGTTCGGGGCGCGATATCAGGTCGCGTTCTCGGATTTGCAGACAATCTTTAAAGATGTCCCCAAGTCTGTCGCGCCGACGCTTGCGGACAGCCGCCAGAAAGCGACACTCCACCAGGGCCAAATTTTCGCGCTCTATAACCATCCGTGCGGTTTTTTCGGTAGTATCGAAGGCTACTGGGCCCGGCAAAGTAATGTCGGATACACGCCTGACATCCCCGGGGATGATATCTGGCAACTGAATGTTTACGTTGGCTACCGTTTACGGCGCAACTTCGGTGACATCACGATTGGATTCCTCAATCTCACGGACCAGGACTACAAGCTCAATCCGCTTAATTATTACAATGAGCTTCCCCGGAATCGCACGCTGCTGGTGCGAGCACGACTGAATTTCTGATGCGGATCCGCAACATTAGAAATCTCGCGCGCGGGCTCACCATTATCGCAGGAGGCCTCGTCGCCGCTCTAGCAGGACTCGCCTGTTTATCCTTCTCCTTCGCGGAACCGTTGACCCGGCTCAGCTATGATTTGCCTTTTCTCTGGCGCGCAACCTTGGACACGCATGAGGTGGCGCTCGTTTATCTGGACGACGAGGCGGCGAAACAATTGCATCAGCCGCTCGACGATGTTTGGAATCGCGCCCTGCACACGCGTCTGCTCGACCGGTTGACTCAGGACAAAGCGCGCCTCGTTTTTTACGATATTGTCTTCGACCTGCCAGCGCCAGATCCTGCCAGTGACATAGCGTTCGCGGAATCCATTCAACGCCATGGGAAAGCGATTCTGGGCGCTTCATTCGACACGGCCCAAAGCATGGGCACCGTAAAAAAGCAGCGTGTCTCCCCTCCAATCAAACTCTTGCGCAAAGTGGCGGCGGGATGGGGGCTCCTGGACTTCCAGCCAGTGGACCCTGATTATGGTGTGCGCCAGTTATTTTCCGGGACCGGCACTTTCCCCGGCGCCACCTGGAGAGCGGCGGAAGTGCTGGGCGCAGTCACGCGTGAAGGGCGCAATCCCACGGCGCGGCGCTGGGTGAATTACTATGGTCCCCGAAACACTTTTTCGTCTGTCAATTTTGCCCAGGCGCTCGATCCCGAAGGCGTCCCGCCAGGCTATTTTAAAGATAAGATCGTGCTCGTAGGTGGCCGCTCCGCCGTCGGTTATCTCGCCACTCGACGCGATGATTTCGCTACGCCTTACTCAAGATCGAATCACCAGTTTTCGCCTGGACTTGAAGTTCACGCGACCATCCTGCTTAACTTGTTACGGGGAGAATGGCTCATCCGAATGCCGGCGAAGTGGGAAGCCGCTTTAGTTGTCCTCATCGCGCTGCTCGCGGCAGGTCTTTGCGCGCTCCGTCCCGGGCTGGCCGCCATCGCCGCCATCGGGGTCTCGCTCGCGACCACGTGCTTTGCCTGGTGGTTTGTCTGGAACGAACGCGTCTGGTTCAATTGGTTGATCCCCGCTGCGATCCAAATGCCCTTGGGCCTGGTCTGGTCGGTTGGCTCGCAATACCTGCTCGAGTCACGACGGCGTAAAGAATTGCGGCGAGCCTTCGGATTTTATTTGTCGCCGCAAATGGCGGATAAAATTGCCAACTCCGATTTCGACCTCAGACCGGGCGGCAAACTTGTGGAAGCCACCGTCATCTTTACCGACCTCGACAACTTCACCACCCTTTCAGAGAATCTCGACCCCGCGGAAGTATCAGAAATCCTCACCGCCTACTTTGAGCAGACGACACGCTGTGTTCTCGAGAACAAAGGTACAGTTATCAAGTACATCGGTGACGCGGTGTTCGCAGCCTGGGGCGCGCCGGTTGATGAGCCTGCACATGCCATCCGCGCCGTGGAAGCCGCTTGCGATTTGCGTTGTCTTACCGAACTGGAGGTGCGCGGGAACAAGTTGCGCACCCGAATCGGGATTCACAGCGGGAAAGTCCTCGCCGGGAATCTCGGCTCATCTTTCCGCTTCGATTATACGATGATCGGCGACGCCGTGAACTTCGCCTCACGCCTTGAGTCGATAAACAAATATCTCAGCACTCAAATATTAATTTCTGACGCTGTCCGAGCACAGCTGGGAGATAAATTCATCACCCGGCGCCTCGGCGAATTTCGGGTCGCGGGCAAAACGCGCAGCGTAGTCATCCACGAATTGATCTGCCGCTGCGACGCAGCAACCGGGGAGCAGAACTGGATTGAACTCTTCGAGACCGGTCTACGCGCCTTTGGCAGTGCTGAATTTCGCGAGGCCCGCGACTCCATGAATCGAACCCGGCAAATGCGGGGAGGCTCGGATGGTCCGGCCGAATTCTACTTAAAAAAGATCGCGGCCTTGGAAGCCAACGGCCATTCGGAACACTGGACCGGAATCGTTGAATTAACGGAAAAATAACTGCGATTCCCTGCGAAACAGAGCTCTAATCTGTAGCCACGGGCCTATGGCCCGTTCGTTTTTGTCAACGACGCACAGCGCCGTGGCTACAGGGGCTGTCGATCGAAGGGCGTCGTCACCCATCAGGAGAACCTCGGTTGTGCATCTCGGGTAAGCCTCCGGCACGCAAAATAAGTAAAATAAAGCTCGACATCGTTTTTACGAATCGCTAAAAGGACTTTGATTACGTCAACCGATGGGTTCCTGGTTCCGCGCGGAATTGGATTGCGGTGAATTCAAAAATCCAGCGTCAACAATATGAAACCAATCCAAATTCCTTTTTCACTATTTCAGACCAAATCGAGAACTTCGCCCCGCAATTCTCGGAGAAGGATGGTGAAGATGAAAATACCGTCCTTCCTCGCTGTGGGTTTCCCGCGGCTCAGCACTAAGCTTTCCCTTCTCCTCGCGGTCCCGCTTCTTTTTGGACCGGCTGGCCTGGTGACGGCGCAGACCTTCACCACCCTGCATAGCGCAGCCCGCTCTTCGGACGCCCGCAACTCCAGCCGGATGCCCAAAGCCCGCCCACCCGGCAAGTTGAAGGTTGCGCCGCACATAGTTGCTGGACTGGTCGTCACCGATCTGAACAATGGCGTGACACCGGCAGATCTCGTAAACGAACTCGTCGGTACGGGTGTGACGATCTCGAATGTCACGTACAGCGGCAGCATGCGAGCGGCCGGAAGATTTACCGGTGGGACCACAATCATCGGGTTCGACTCAGGGATTGTCCTCAGTACCGGCAATGTCCAGACCGTTGCGGGCGACCCGCCGTGCAGCCGCGGCGTCGAGGGCCCGAACAATTGCTACGAAGTTAATGGACCGGACGGAACGTCCAACAGCACCGACTTCGGCCTTCCTGGTGATCCGGATCTGACGGCGCTCTCCGGTTTTCCCACTTTCGATGCCGCGATCCTTGAGTTCGATTTCGTCCCGGAGTTCTCGACCGTGCAATTCCAATACGTCTTCTCGTCGGAGGAGTACAGCGACTTCGCGAATACTAACTATAACGATGTTTTCGCATTTTTTGTCAACGGCATTAACTGCGCGCTCGTGCCGGGGACGAACGAGCCCGTTTCAGTTAATACGATTAACAATGGGAATAGCGTCGGCGGCGACCCGACGCCGCACCACCCGGAACTTTTTCGAGACAATGTCCGTCCCAACGTCACGATCAATACACAGATGGATGGCCTAACAGTCGTGCTCACATGCACGGCCAATGTAACTCCGGGCGTCCCGAATCACATGAAGCTGGCGATTGCTGACGCTAGCGACGGTTCCTACGACTCGGCTGTTTTTCTCAAGGCGGCGAGCCTGATCAGCGGAACCACAATTACCACATCGCTCGCGGGTGGCGGTCAGGCTGGTCCTATGATCGTGGTTCCGCAGGGGACGGTGGTCACCGATTCAGCAACGTTATCGGGAGCAAATACCAATAGCGCAGGTGGCACAGTCAGTTATAAGGTGTTCTCTGACTTAAACTGTGCAGTGCTACTCGCAGATGCAGGGACCAAGACGGTGACCAACGGGCAAGTGCCCGACTCCGATCCGGTGATGTTTAGCTCGGTCGGCACTTTCTACTGGCAAGCTTCTTACAGCGGCGACCCCCTTAATAATCCTTCCTCCACCGCCTGCGGCGAGGAAACTGTGACCGTCCCACCAACCCCAACGCCTACTCCGACTCCAAATCCAACGCCAGCACCAGTTATCACCAGTCCCTCGACGGCAACGGCAACACAGGGCCGGCTATTCGTCTATCAAGTGACTGCTACCGGCAGTCCCAGTAGTTACACCGCCACACCTCTGCCGCCAGGCCTGACCTTCGACAGCGCTCACGGCATCCTCGGCGGCACCCCAACAGACCCTGGCACGACGCAAATTCAGTTAACTGCCTCAAATTCAGGCGGCACAGGCATGGCGACCTTGACCCTCACGGTCCAGCCTGCGCCTAGCTCGGGGCCGGTGATCACGAGCGGCACTAGTATAACAGCTAGAACGGGGCAGGCCTTTAGCTTCGATGTGTTCACCATCGGGGGGAGCGCGACAGCACGCTTAAGTGCAACTGGTCTGCCTCCGGGATTGAGCGTCGACCCAGTGACCGGCATCATCTCGGGAATTCCCACCGCCGATGGCAGCTTTGGGGTCACACTAACTGTGACTGATGGAGGTGTAACCAATACTTTCACACTGCAACTGACCTTTACCTCTGATCCAGCTATCCCCGTTATCATCAGCCCCCGCGAGACCACCCTTGCGGCCGGTCAACCCTTTACTTACACGATCAATGCGCCCAGCTCCAATCAGTCCGGCACCACCTTCACTCTTATCGGGACCCTTCCATTAGGACTAAGCTTCGATGCCGCAACTGGAACGATTTCGGGAACCTATAATCCTGGTGATCAAAATGGCGGCGCCTTGCTTGGCAATGTGCAACTCATCGCCCAAAATTCCTCGGGCACTGCCACCTCCACGCTTGCCTTCTTCCAGCAGGTCTCCAGCACTGCGAAAAACATTTCCACACGGCTGGCCGTAGGCACGAGCGATAACGTCCTCATCGGCGGCATCATTATTCAAGGAAACGCGCCGAAGAAGGTAATTATCCGGGCGATCGGGCCGGAGCTGACACAATACGGTGTGCCCGGCGCCTTGCAAGATCCAACGCTGGAGCTGCACGATCACACCGGCGCGATGATCGATTTCAACGACAACTGGATGGATTCAGCGAACGAACAAGCGATCATCGACAGCGGCCTCGCCCCGAGTAACAACCTTGAGTCAGCGATCCTGACGACTCTTGATCCCGGCAACTACACCGGCATTATTCGCGGGAACAATGGAACTACCGGCGCGGCATTAGTCGAGGTCTATGATCTTGGCACCGCCAGCCTCGACGTAACCAGTAACGCGCAACTAGGGAACATTTCCACGCGTGGCCTGGTCCAAACCGGCGACAACGTCATGATCGGCGGCTTCATTGTCCGGGGCGACTTACCTGCGACGGTGATCGTGCGGGCGATTGGCCCCTCCCTCACCGCTTACGGTGTCCCGGGCGCCTTGCAAGATCCGATGCTGGAATTGCACGATGGAACCGGCGCGGTCATCGGCAGCAATGATAACTGGCAGGACGATCCGGGTGCAGCGCAGATTCAAGCGGATAACCTTGCGCCGAGCGATCCGCGCGAATCGGCCACGATTGTCACGCTTGCTCCCGGCAACTACACCGCCATTGTTCGCGGGACAAATGACACCACGGGCGTTGCGCTGGTGGAAGCATTCGTCCTACAGTAGCGCTGGAGCCGTTGTGGCAGTCGTGCGGCCGCGATTCACACTCGCAAATTGAAAAATGTCAGTGGGCCAAGCCTTAGTCTTGGAGTGCTGAAGAACCGGAAACACAGCCCGCCTTCGGCGTGGCAGCCTGCGAATTTTTTCAGAAACAGCGAAATCTGAATTCTGATCTCCGATCTCTGATTTTATCTGCCTCGCTAGGACTCGAACGGCGTAAAGGCTCCGCCTCACGCGGTCTTAAAGCGCTATGGAACATTATGTTGCCACGTCAGGATGCCGGGGCTTTTAGGTGCTGCCTCGCTAGGACTCGAACCTAGACAAAGAGATCCAGAATCTCTGGTGCTACCATTACACCACGAGGCAAAGGCAGCAAAAACCTAAAGCCGCTTTTCGGCTCGCTGCAAGTCGTGGAAGGCAAACGCCGGAAATTATCGACTTCGTGCTCGCGTGGTCAGCCAGATTTCCGCGCTTTCCCGAGCTGCTTCCACTTCCAGCGCGCGGCCGCTTTCCACCACCAAGAGCCGCGCACGCTCCAACATCTCGTCGATCTTGTAATCGTCGTGTTGGGGATCGTGATGGAACAAGAATAATTTCCGCACCCGCGCTTCGAGCGCCAGCGAGACCACGCGGCTCAAAGCGCCATGTCCCCAACCGACGTGTTCCTGATACTTCTCGTCCGTGTATTGGGAATCGAGAATCAGCACGTCGGCTTCCTTTAGAAATTCCACCAGCTTCGATCGTTCGACCGCCGCCTGAGCACGCGCTTTCTCCGGACGTGTTCCATCGCGCGCCGCCAGTTTTAGCTTTAACGGCTCGAAAGGTTCGTTGTCGGGCAAAAAGGCAATGGAGCCTTCCTTGGTGAAAAGCCGGTAGCCAACGCACACGCCTGGATGATTCAAAAATTTCGCGTGGATCCGCACTTTGCCGATCGAAAATTGCATTTTTTTGAGTTCCTCGATCTTGATCGTTCCCGGCAGATCGCTCCAGCTCACCGGAAAAAAGGGGACCTCCATTTGCGCGGCCAGAACGGTGGCCAGCCCAGCGCGCGCGCCCTCGTATCCCAGAACGCGGATCGAGTTTTTGGGTTTGTAAGCAGGGAGAAAAAACGGCAGGCCCTGAATATGGTCCCAGTGCGTGTGAGTGAGCAGCAACGTCAGATTGATCGGCGCGGTTCCGAATTCGTTTTCCAAGGCAAGGCCCAACTCGCGAATTCCGGAGCCGGCGTCGAGCACGATAATTTCGCTATCGGTGCGAACCTCCACACAGGTGGTGTTTCCACCGTAGCCAATTGTCGATGGGCCGGGAACGGGAATCGATCCGCGCACTCCCCAGAATTTTAAACGCGTCGATGGCGGAGGAAACTTGAGGGCACGCGAATGTTTGGGGCGCAGTTTTCGCCGCGGACGCGCAGCGCGCTTGATCGCGGCCGCGATTTTTTCCCACTTCAACGGCTTGACGAAATAATCATCGACCCCGGCGTCCAAAACCGCCTCGCGATCAACATCATAATGTCGTCCGGCAGTGATGATCATCTTGGCAGAAGGAAGTTTTTCCCGGATCGCCCGGCACACTTGCAGACCACTGAGCTTTGGCAGCAAGAGATCGCAAACGATCGCTTTAGGCTGGTACTCGAAGGCAAGTTCAATCCCACGCCCGCCTTCATCCGCTTCGAGCACGTCCCAACCCTTGCCCGCGAACAGACGCGCCGTCCTTTTACGGCTTTCGACGTCGTCGTCGATTAACAGAACGGTAGCCACAGCGCCGGATTTTGGCACGCGGCTAACGCGAAACCAAGAGGTTTTTGGGACGACACGCTCAGCGCTCGGGATTCAACAATAAAGGCGCAAAATAAACTGACCCTCTGTTTACCCGAATAATCCATGAACAAAAAGGCCACCGCCGTATTCGCGGTGGCCTTTTGGCAAAACAGAGTTGCGCTCTAGCTGGTCTGTCGTCTGCGGAGAAGTGACGGGAGGAGAGCGAGAAGGCCCGCGCTACACACACTTAAGATGGGAAGCAGCGCGGACATCTCGGGAACGGGCACCGATATGTCTCCGACATTAGAAATCTTCGTGCCGTCATTTGGACCGCCGTTTCGAGTTGCCTGCGCGGCGAAATCCGATGTGCTCAACTGATTCGTGTTGGTGGTGATGGAAAAAATCCCGAGCGCCGCAGGTCCCACAATCGGTGTTTGGCCAATGTAAGTCCAGGTGAGATTTAGGATGCCCGGATCGTCATGCGGAAGAACGAACTGGGGGGTGCGACCCAATAGCGCGGAGGAAAATGCCCAACCGGCCGGTTGCGTGTTCGAGCCGGGCACGAAATTACCGAAATCATAAATCGTGAAGAAATCATCGTGCTCAACCCTCTGATTCACGGTCACGTTGGCGGAATAATTCCAAGTGAAATCGCTGCCACTCGGAGTAATGGAACTAAGAGTCGGTATCACATCGGCGTACGTCGCGAGTGTCATCGCACTCAATGCTATCATCAAGCCTAGGATGTATATTTTCCTCATAGTCTTTGCCGGATTTGACGGGGATGTTGTCAAATTGGCGTCGTGATGTCAATGAATTTTTCACGTAAGTGTCGGTTTTTCCCGTGCCGCTGGCAACGCATGAACCCTTCTCTTATCCTCTGGCTCTGATGAATCATTCGGCCTCAGGAACCATCTCCCGTAACGCCCGAATCCTTCCCTGGCCGACCTTCCTGCTCCTCGGCATATGGGCCTGGGCGATCTGGAGTTGCGCGGAGCATTGGCAAGGAAACCCGAATTATTCCTACGGTTGGGCGGTCCCGCCGCTCGCTCTCGGATTTGGCTTGCGCCGATATTGGAAATTGAATCACGCGCGACCACCGGCGTCATATCTCGCCGAGCGAATGCCGGCTAGCGCGCAAATTTTGGCGGCCCTGAGTTTCGGCGGGCTTGTTTTTCTGCTCGAATATTCGCGCGAACAAATGTGGCATCCCGAGATTGTTCTCTGGGCGATTTGCTTGCTCACGGTAACATCGACAATCGCTGCGTTGGGAGGCCTCGGCGGCAACGATCTCGCCCGGGCTGAAATTTTTCCGGTTCTCTTTTTCTTGACGGCGGCGCCGTGGCCGCCGCGTTTCGAACAACCGATCACGAGCGCGTTGATGGGCTGGGTGGCCGCGGCGACCTCGGAGTTGCTGCATTGGCTCGGCATCGAAGCGCAAACCTCGGGCGCGGCCATCGCGCTACGCTCAGGCCTGGTGGGCATCACGGAGGCGTGCAGTGGAATTCGGTCGCTCCAGGCGGGAATCATGTTCGGTCTCGCAATGGGCGAATGGTTCTTGCTCCGGCCGGTGCGCCGCGTCGTTTTGTTGCTGGTGGCGATCGTTCTGGCTCTCACGACCAATCTCGCGAGGACGCTGGCCCTCTCACTGCAAGCGGAATGGCACGGGGCTGATTCACTCGAGCGCGTCCATGATTTTATCGGAAATACCACGATCACGGCGCTGATCGTTGGAATTTGGGTAGCCGGGAAACTTCTCGCCCCCCGCGCGAAGCGGTGGCCTCTCCCGCCGGCCACGGAAATTGCGGGACAGGCGCGGCGCCTTCTCGCTAAGTTGCGAACCGAAGCGCGGCCTGTCTTCGGTCTTCTTTTGCTTTGTTTTGTCGCCGGGATCATTTGCGCGCGCGCCCTTTACGCCCGGCTCGAAGCGCAGGATCGAACGCAGACTGCGCCTTTTTTTACCGCGCAGATCGACAATTCCGCTGGAAACCGGCAGGCACCCATCCCGCGCGACATCTGGAACGAGTTGCGGCCGACCAGCGGGGAATATGTTCGACGGGAGAGCCCAGAACTGCCGCGTGGTGGCGCGGATTGCTTTCATTTTTTCTGGAAACCTTCGGCATGGAACCGTTTTGCACTGGTGCATCGCCCAGATATCTGCATGCCGGGCGTGGGGTGGAAGCTGGATGGGAAGGCTGAGCCGTTCGACGTCACGCTCAATGGTCGCTCCATTCGCTGCTACATCTTTCGATTTCAACGCGGCAATGCCCATGCTTTGGAACTTTGGGGCGTGTGGCGCAACGGCGAAGCGGTCCCGCTCGACTACCAACCCGCTCAGGTTCTCGGCGCGGCCGTTCCTCCGCCGTCGCTCCACCTCGAAGGCAAGAGACGCTCAGCTACCGAGATCATAGCCTGCAGCGTGATCGCCGACGGGACTGCGCCGCCGCCGGAGATAGCGGTGGCACTTCTGCAATCAGTCTTCCAATATAAAGCTCAATGAGCGAAAAAGCATCGAGTGCGTCACCCCCGCGCCAAGAGCGCCGGCCACCTCCTTCATCGCGCACAAGGCGGGCGATTGTCTGGAATTTAATTCTTGTCGCGGTGCTCATCGTTGCCTTTGGGGCAAAACCTGTTTACCACTGGCTGAAAGCTCGACGCGCAGAGCAATTTGCCGCCGCCGGCGACGCGCTCGCCCAGGCTGGCAAATGGGATGACGCCGCGCAAAAATATCGCGCGGCGCTCCAACTGGATCCGCTCGGTTACCGAGGACTAGAAGGCGGCGCGCGCCTCGCTACCCTCCTTGGCCACCCGGAAGCTGTCGATCTTTGGGAGCAGGTTTACAAGCTGCCGCAGTGCACGACCGCCGATCGCCAGGAGTATGGCGAGCTTCTCGTAAAACTGGATCGGTTAAATGTCGCTCAAAGAATCATCGAGCGATTGCTCAAGAGCGATCCAGACACTCGGACGCTCGACCTCGCCTCGCGCTACTCCCACAAAATGGGCGATAGCGCCAAAGCGATCGAGTTCGCCCGCCTGGCGGTCAAGCGCTCGCCTAAGGATGATACGGCCCGTTTCCAGCTGGCCGATCTGCTCGCGCAAATGACGGATTTGGCTCAGCGAGCGGAAGCGCGCAAGCTCCTTTGGGAACTCGCGGGCACGGACGGCATTTACAAAAGACCGGCCATCGAGGCGCTCGCCCGCGCGCCAGAGTTATCTGGTGACGAACGAAATCGTGTCCTGGAAGCGCTCGATACTCTTTCTCCTCCGAATATAACGGACGCTTTGCTCGCGTCCGACTTGCGCGTCCAGCTTCGTCCCGAAGATGCGGACCGAATCTACGACGAGACGATCGCGCGCTGGAGCCGGGGCGAAATGGCAGATTCGATCCAGCTCGCCCGATGGCTCAATGTCCACCAACAACCCGAACGCGTGCTCGCCCTGTTCTCGGTCGAGCGGGCGCTCAAAAACAACAAACTTTTCCTGACGCGACTCGACGCCCTGGGAATTTTGCAGCGCTGGAACGAAATAGATGAGCTTTTGACTCGCTCCGATCTGTCGTTTGATCCCTCGGTCGTGGAAAGCTTTCGTGCTCGCACCGCCCAGGAGCGCAATGCGACGCTCGATGCTGAGCTACATTGGAGCCACGCCGTCGCGCTTGCCGCGGGCGACCCGTTCAAATTGCGCTTCGTCGCCAATTTCGCGGAACACAGCCACGCCACCGCCGCGGCCCTCAAAGCCTTCGAACAACTGGCCAGGTTTCCCGAGCACGCAGCTTTTGCTTATCGCGGAATCCAGCGACAAAGCCAGCAAACCGGCGAAGTCTCGGCGCAACTTGCTGCCGCCGAAAAAATTTCTGCGCTCGCGCCCGACGACCCAGATGCCGCCGCCCAGCTCGCTTATCTCAACCTCCTGCTCGAGACCGGTGTCGAAGCAAATCTCGCGACAGCAAAGAAGCTGGCGGAAAAGTACCCGAACCGGCTTTCGTTTCGCGTGACCGCTGCGTTGGGTTATCTCAGACACCACGATGCCGGCTCGGCGCTTGCTCAGTTCAAAGCGCCGGCGCCGATTGACTGGAAGCGCGCTCAACCGGCCTGGCGCGCCGTTTACGCCGCGGTTCTTCTCGCTAACGACCGAAATGACGAAGCGCGCGAAATGATCGGAACCATTCCGCTCGATCGCTTAAACCCGGAAGAGCGAGCGCTGCTCGAGCCGTCCCAAGAAGCTCGGTGAACTGTAGAGGCAGCCGTGCCGGCTGCACGTTTGCGGGCGACACGCCCGCCGCTACAGTTTTCTACAACAAACTCGCGCCAAATGCCCCCGGCCCTTTTTTCCAGCGCAGTTTCGGCTCCAGATTGATTTCATGAGCTGGCACGTCGAAACCGACTGAACGCAGCAAATAGGAAACGCCTTCGCGACTTTCCATCGTTTCTTTCAGACTGCGCGCGAAGAGCTCGATGTACTCTTTGTACGATTCGAGCGCGAGCTTGCCTTCGGCAAAATGCTCAGCCAGCGCCTCATCGTGATAATCGATGAGATCGATCAGCGCGCGGCGCAAATCCATTCGCATCTTCGGATCGATCACAATCTTGAATGGCGTGGCAGCGTGGTCGGGCTTGGCCAGGCTTCGTTTGCTCAAGCTCTTTTTATCCGCCGCCACAATCTGGAAATCGCGATTTTTTTCCATACCTGGTCTCAATCACTCGTCAGGCGAGAGATCGATTGTCGATCTTACTACTGGTCGACCTTCCTTAAAAGAAAATAGGAATGATCAAGATGGCGACGATGTTCACGACTTTGATCATCGGATTGATCGCGGGCCCGGCGGTGTCTTTGTAGGGATCGCCCACCGTGTCGCCCGTCACCGCCGCAGCGTGCGCGAATGAACCTTTGCCGCCGAGGTTTCCTTCCTCGATAAATTTCTTCGCGTTGTCCCACGCGCCGCCGCCGCTGGTCATGGCAATGGCCACAAACAAACCGGTGACAATTGTTCCGACCAAAAGACCGCCGAGCACGACCGGCCCGAGCTGTGGGATGACTGCAACCGCGACCACAAAAATCAGCGGCAGCAGCGCCGGCACAATCATTTCGCGCAGCGCCGCTTTCGTCACGATATCAACGCACGTCCCGTAATCAGGCGTGTCTTGCCCGGTCAAAATCCCCGGCTTGGCTTGAATTTGCCGGCGCACTTCGCGCACGACGGCGCCGGCTGCTTTGCCGACTGCGTCCATACTGAATGCGGTGAAAATGAAGGGCAATAGCCCGCCGATAAACAGTCCGATGATCACTTTCGGATCCTCCAGTGAGAATTGGAAAAATTGATCGGCCGCCAATTTGCCCGAGTCGACGAGATGTGCGCGCAACTCTTTGACATACGATCCAAACAGAACCAGCGCGGCCAATCCGGCCGAGGCGATTGCATATCCTTTGGTCACTGCTTTCATGGTGTTGCCGACGGCATCAAGTTCGTCGGTGACCTTGCGGACTTCCTTGGGCAGGTTGCTCATCACCGCTATTCCGCCCGCGTTGTCGGTAATTGGACCGAAAGAATCGAGCGAGATGATGATTCCAGCCATCGATAACATCGACATCACGGCAATAGCGATTCCATAGAGACCGGCAAAATGAAAGCTGAGCAGAATGGCGATGCCGATGAAACCAACGGGCAACGCGGTGGCATGTTGCCCGACCGCCAGTCCGGCGATGATGTTCGTGGCGTGACCGGTTTCGGAGGCGTGCGCAATTTTTTGCACCGGCCCATAGCGCATCGACGTATAATAATTCGTGATCACGACGACGACGGCAGTCATGACCAAGCCGATCAGTGAGGCGAAATAAAGTTGCGTGGGGGAACGCGCGACTCCGGCGATGGTGACTCCGTTTGGAAAAAGTTGATGCGTGGCCGGCCAAAACAGAATCGCCGAAACGATCGCGCTGGTGATGACGGCGCCCATCAGGACCGCAGCCGGTTTGCCGCGCGCCAGATTGACAAACAGAACGCCGCAGATTGCGCCCAGCACGGAAATGCCGCCGAGCACGAACGGATAAATGATCGCCGCCGGCTCCGCTGCCAGAGTCAGCGCGCCGACCAAAATCGCGCCGATCAAACTCACGGCATAAGTTTCAAAAACGTCCGCCGCCATGCCTGCGCAATCACCGACGTTGTCGCCCACGTTGTCGGCGATCGTTGCCGGATTGCGCGGATCATCTTCCTCGAAGCCGAACTCGAGCTTGCCCACGAGATCGGCGCCCACATCCGCCGCTTTCGTGTAAATGCCGCCGCCGAGTCGCGCGAAAACGCTGATCAAGCTCGCGCCCAGTGCCAGTCCGACCAGGCTGGGCACGGCCTTATCATGCCCAATCATCTTTCCGGCAACGGTATAAAAAATTGCGACCGCTAGTAAAGCGAGCCCCACCACGAGCAAACCGGTGACCGCTCCGCCGTTGAACGCGATGCGCAACGCTGCGGTGCGCGACTGACTTGCCGCTTGCGTCGTGCGCACATTTGCGATCACCGCGATGCGCATGCCGATGAAACCGGCCGAGAGCGAGCAGAACGCGCCGATCACAAAACCAATTGCCGTCGCATGATCTCTAAAAAAGAAAAGAAGAAGAAAAATGACAACCGCGATCGCGCTGATCGTGACTACCTGTCGATTCAGGTAAGCTTTCGCGCCTTCCTGCACCGCGGCCGAAATCTGGCGCATGCGCTCGTTGCCCGCCGACTTGCGAATGACGGTCGCGATCAAAAAGAAAGCGAAGGCGAGCCCGATGACCGCGCACAACATCGACAATGGCACGCCGGAATTGAGAAGGCTTAAGGCAACCAGTATCATGACCGTTTCGCGATGAAGCGCACGACTTTATGAAGAATTGACTCGCTGGCAAAGGCTATTGTAGCCGTCGCTCTTTGGGCGATGCGATGCAGATGTCTCTCGAACGCCTTGCGCCGTGCTCGCCGCGGCGAGCCTGGCGGTTATAATTCGAAAACCGTTCGCAACCGCTTCAAGAATGACGCCTTGTACTCACGGGCTTTCCCCGCCTGGTCAGCCGGGATAGCTGCGTCTTTCAGGATGCCTTCGTTTTCCATTTTACGCCGGGCGAGCAGCTCGCTCAACTGTTCCAGACATTGCGGAGAGTCGCGCAGCACTTCGGCCATCACTGGCTTGCTGATTTCCATCACGTAGCAATCGCCTTCCGCGCGCACGGTCGCGCTACGACGTTCGCCGGTGAGGAGCGACATCTCCCCAAAACAATCGCCCGGGCGCAAACCGCCTACCCGGACGTTCGTTCCCTGTTTCACGACGGTCACGTGGGCCGTGCCGCGCAACAGAATAAACAGTGATTCGCCCTCCGCGCCTTCTTCGATGACGGCCTCGCCGCGTCCAAAGTAATCCAGCTTCGAATTCTTTAACAAATTCTCGAGATGACTGTCGGGCAAGCATTGAAAGAGCCTGTCGCCACGCAAAATGGCGCGGGCCTCTGCGTAACCTTCTTGCACCAGTGGCCCGGCATGGCGCTCCAACTGCAGCGTACGGATGGGGAAAGGGACGGTGAGCCGTTGCCGCTTAAGCTCGTACCAAACGCTGGTGCGCACAGCGTCGTTGATCTCGTTGATTCGGGCGTGATTACCCATGTAAAACTTGATCTCGTAAATGACGGCGTACTCGCTGAAATCGACCAGAAAGACTTTTACCGGCGGATGAGCCAGGACTCCGTTGGCGCTCGAAGCCGCGCGGGCCAGCACGTCCTTTACCAGATTGGGCGGCACCCGATACTCGAGCCCGACACGGATACGCATAGCGTGGACTTCAGTCGGATAATGGAGATTGACGATCGTCTGTTTAACGATCTCGTTGTTTGGAATGTCGAGATAGATGGCATCGTTCGTGCGCAGCCGGGTCGAGCGCCAGTTGATCTCCATCACTTCGGCGAAGCGCTCGCCGAGCTGTAACCAGTCACCCACCCGATAGGGCCGGTTGATCTGAAGCGATATGCCGGCGATGATCCCGCCGAAAAGATTTTGACCGGCGAATCCGAGAATGATCGCGGCCACACCGGAGCCGGCCAGCAACCCGGTCAGCCAACGCTCGGCGTGATAGCCGTACCAAAGAACGAGCAGAAGCGCGACCAGGAAAATGACGCCCGCGACAACTTCACGGAGAAAATGTGGGATCGGCGTCTGCCGTTTTTTTTCGAAATAGAAATCCCAAACGTAACGATTGACCAGCGCGACGATGAAGGCAGTGCTCAACAGCGCGGCGGCAGAGCCGATATGCGTGCGCAATTGGAGCGGCACTCCGTACACCCACATCGCGGTGTAAAACGCAAGCGCGAGGCAGAAGAGCCGGAAAAGCAGACCGAGCCGCACGCCAGCGCGCCGCTTCAGCAAACGGCCAATTGCCAGCGCGGCGAAAAATGTCCCAGTGAACACGGCCACCGTGACGGCCGCATTTCGGGTCTCGAGCAAAGCGCTAAACATCTGCTGCGATTATATCAAAGAAACAGGCCCCGAAACAAGTTCTCTCCTGTAGCGCCTATGGACGCGAAACGTTGTAGCGGTGCTTGTGACAAGCACCGGAACCAAAACCAAGGCGCTCGCCGCGGCGAGCGCCTCTACACTCGCGGCGCGATGACGAGCCACGCCCAGCCGGCGAGGAAACACAAACCGCCGAGCGGCGTGATCGCGCCGAGCCAGCGAAGATTCGTCAGCGCCATCATGTACAAGCTCCCGCTAAAAAGAAAAATGCCGGCGAAAAGCAGCCACCACGCGCCGCGATTGGCCGCACCGCAAAGCGCGAGCACGAACAGCGCGACCGCGTGCAGGAAGTGATAAAGCACCGCCTTGTTCCAGACCTCGATCATACCGTGACTTTCGATTGTCGATCTTAGGCTGTGCGCGCCAAACGCGCCGAGCGCGACCGCCAGAAAACAAAGCGCTGCGGCAAGACGAAAAAGCATGACTGGCATTCCATTTAATATGTCATGTCGAACGCCTGTTTGTCACGTCGCGCGTAGCCGAGAATGGAGGGAGCGGAGTCGCCGCGACATGGATGGGCAAGCCGCAGACCGAATGAGCGGGAGCGAATGAATTCACATCTCTAACTGTTTTCGTCCGGTGAGCGCGATCGCTTGCGACCGTACAACATAATCGGCGACGCCATAGCGCGCGCTTGGCGGACGCTTGAAATATAGAAGAGTGTCCCAACCACACCGAGAGCCGCTGCAGCGAGGAAATTAAGCCTCGGACCAAGTTTCCAAAGACATGCACCCACGATTGCTGCTGCGCTCACGATCAGATCGCGCACCAGATAATACGCGCCGACCATTTGTCCGCGTCGCTCCGGTTGGCAGTAGCCGATGATGAGTGCTTTGCGCGACGTGTCGCCAAATTCCTTTAATCCGCGGATGGCGAACGCGACCGCCAGCGTCGTGAAACCGTGCGCGCGCAGCAGGCTGATGGGGAAGAGTGCGAACAAGATAAACGTGATGACGACGAATGGTTCGCGTTGGAACTTATCGGCAAAGTAAGAAGCGGGCATGATGCACAATGCGGCCGCCGCCATCTCCACCGTCGTGAGCATCCCGATTTCCTTCCCGCTCATGCCGATATAATCCATCGCAAAGATCACCACCCAGGCATAGGGAATGCGCTCGCAAAAACGGATCAGGATATCGCTCAAAAGCAATTGCCGCATCGGCCGATTGAATTCGCCCAAGCTTCGCCAGAAATTCCAGCGCTCGATTTTCTTAACTTCATCCTTTGGCTCTTCGCGCAACTGCCATTGCACGAAAATTGTGGCCGCGGAGAGCAAGATTGAAATGAGGAGCGCGATCCGCACGCCGACGATGACGCCGAAGTGGTCGATCAATATTCCGCCGAAGAACGGCGCAATCATGATCGGCAACCGTTTGATCACCGACTGGACGCCGATGCCCATCGAGTGGCGATTTGCGGCCAGAGTCGCGCCGACCAGTGAAAACGTCGCGGGCAACGAAAAGCAAGTCCATGAAAGAAAGAGAAACATTCCGGCGATGACGGCGCCCCAATGCGGAACGAGCAGAACGAGCGCGTAGCCAGCGATTGAAACCAAATTAAAAATGATGAACACGCGCCGATGTCCCCAAAGATCGACAAGTACTCCGCCGGGATAAGCGTAAATCGCGCCGAGCAACGTCCTCAGCGCGTCGTAGAGACCGATGACAAAAACCCCCGCGCCGAGCGCCTGCAGATATTTCGGTACAAAACGCATCCACAGTTCTTCGCCCGCGCCAATTACGAAAATGGCGACGAGCAAAACGACGAGATTGCGCCGCAGACCGAAAAAATCGGCAAACTTCCGGGCGCGACTTACGTTTTGCGGGTCCGGCGTCTGCATTCGCATTTCAGAATGTGACGGCGCTGTTCAAATTACAAGGAGCGGCGGTTTCCAAACCGCCGAGGTGATCTGGAGATCGCCCTTCTTTGGGGGGCGGAGCTCTGCGGCGCGCGAATCGACGGACTCGTTGGAGCTCGTTCCTCCACTTACGCCTGATTGACCTGGCGTTTGCATTCGGCGTAAAGCGCGTCGTAAACGACGAATTCGCGCTCGAGAATTTCGTGATCGCTCAGCCCGAGCTTGCCGAAGCCCCCGGCAATCCAGCGCAGCCCTTCACCAGCTGCATGTGGATTGCTCGGATGCGAATCGGCCGCGCGCACAATTTCGCCCAGCAGAACGAGCGCGGGATCGGCGAGTTTGTATCTTTTCAAGATCGAATTGAACGAAACGTCTTCGCCGTGATGGCCGAGCTCGCAATTCGGCACGTCGAACACAATTCCGTTGTCAATCCTTGCCCAATCGGTGTCGCGCGGAAGAAAAACAAATTCCGCCTGCGGATCGATGAAGTTTTTGATCAGCCACGGACAAGCAACCCGGTCCACTTTAATTTTCTCGCGAGTGACCCATCTCATTCTGGGAAGGTGATTTTAACCGTGGAGGTTCGAATTTTGCCAGCTAATGTCGCCGGGCTGCAAATTGCATCGTATGGTGGCTCCGAACGTGTGTCGCAGACAAACAAATATGTTCGTGATTGTCTGCTCTGCCATCATCGGTTGGGCAATGGGCTTAGCGCTGGCCGAGCAGCCACTGGAATCGGGAGCGGCGCATCTTTTGCGGATTCCCGCTTCGCGCATTGACAGTGCAGCCCCTGATCCGGTCGTCGTTAATGCGCGGGTTGGCGTTGGACCAGACGAAGCGGCAGCGATCGCGCTGTATTCGAATCCGGCGTTGCGGGCCATTCGCGATCGGCGTGGGCTTGCGGCAGCGCAATTGATCCAGGCAGGAATTTTGCCGAACCCGCTGGTTTCGTACACGCGCGATTTTGTCACAGGCGGGAACACGGTAGGAACAGTCACCGCATACAATTTCACTGCAGCTTGGGAATTCACTGCGTTGATTCCGTTTTTGCCGAAGCAAACCGCGGCGCGAAAAAATTTCCGTTCAGTCGATTTGGATGTCGCCTGGCAAGAGTGGCAAATCGCGGTGAATGCGCGCACAGCGGTTTACCGAGTGCTCGGTTTGGATGCGCAGGTCGCGCGTGCGCGTGAAGCGACCGAGGGCTTGCAACTAAGCACCGATGCTGTGCGGAAAGCCACGGAGGCGCATGAGAAAACTGTGCTCGATTTGGCGGCCGTCGAAGCGTCGAGTCTGGATTCACGTGCGACCATGCTTGCGCTCGAGCAAGACTTCGAGCACCAACGTCTGGGTTTGAATAAAATACTTGGTGTTCAACCGGAAACGAAGGTGGCTTTGCGTAAAGGCCTGAGTTTGCCGACTCATCTCGATCCACCCGATGAACGCGATTTGCTTGCGAAGATCGAGTCGCGCCGGCTCGATCTTCTTGGATTGCACAAAGGTTACGAGAGCCAGGATGCAACCGTCCGTGCTGCCATTCTCGCCCAATTTCCGAAAATGTCGGTCGCATTCGTGCGCGCGAGCGACACAACCAATGTGCACACGGATGGGTTCAACGTTACCGTCGACGTACCGATTTTCGAGCGGAACCAAGGCGTGATCGCGAGTGAACGCGCGACACGGCGACGCATGCTCGACGAATACAACCAGCGCGTGTTCGAAGCACGTTCCGACATTGCCGTGGCCATCGCCGACATTCGCGCCTTAGATCGACAAGTAGCCGCTGGGCAGGAAGCGTTGCCCGTGCTCGAGAGACTGGTCGATTCTGCGCAGAAAGCGCGCGAACAGGGTAACGCCGATGTGCTGAGTTATTACACTGCGCGCAACAACTTGCTGCAAAAAAGAATTCAGCTGATCAAGTTGCAGGAGCAATTGCTCGAGGCGAACACCGCGCTAGAGATCGCATCCGGCCGTTATCTGCCATCGAATGCCGCATTAAACGCCAGATGAACAAGAAACGAATTATCATCGCGGCGGTTGTGCTTATCGTTGTCGCTGCGCTCGTCTGGATCGCGCAGCGATTCGGCGTCGGGAAAGAGGAGAAGGCCGCTGGTCCGGTCGCGAAAGTGCAGGTTGCAAAAGTGGAACGAAAAACAATCACCGA
>Ga0137415_10001346_pt1 | contig 24146 bp, 46 predicted proteins | sample CZODoug3_1_1_16f_FD_183082 | JGI IMG/M metagenome (GOLD analysis project Ga0137415, IMG submission 183082) | Vadose zone soil fungal communities from Angelo Coast Range Reserve, California, USA - CZODoug3_1_1_16fungal (Hybrid Assembly) | ecosystem: Environmental > Terrestrial > Soil > Vadose...
CATCTCCTCCCCTATCAGATCCCATTACTCTCGTCAAGCCGGTTGAGATTTGGGCCGCAATAGCGCAGGCTTCCACTCGCCTTTCGCCTTGGTCGGTTGAACGTCTTCAGTGACAGGGCACTGGAGCAGCGCGTGTTTTATCGGAGTCACCTCCCGGTCACGCGCTCTCCTTTTATATAGAGGTGAGAAATGATCAATAAAAACGCCTACGCGCCTCTTAAAGCACTCGCTGACAAAGAGACGCGTGCTTGGGAATCATTTCAGCGTGCACTAAAAAAGCGCGAGCACAAAATTGGCATTAAATGTGGCAATGCTGACGAAGATACATTGCGTGCGTTCACATGGTTTCTTGAAGGCTGGACACGTCGTGCTCGTTCTTGGCCCTATACAGCATCGTCTGTGAAATATTTGGCAGATATATTAGATGGCTAAGAAAAAGAAGCCCTCCCATGCGCCCAAGAAAAAAGCAGTTCCCGTGTCATCTTCTTCCAAAAAGGCAATGGTGCGATTGGAAAGGACCCGCAGAATTCATGGGTCACACTTGCGAGCCAAAGTCTCAAAAACTGCGCCACACAAAAAAGTTACGTCCAAAAAGCGAAGTGCTGTATCGCGATCACGACAGCGAGGTCAGAGTCCAGCACGGAAACCTGTCACACGAACCGGGATACGAACGAAGCGCGTTCGATCACCTCGCAGTCGGGTTAAAGCGCCTGTACTCAAACGAGTTCACCCGTTCGATCCCGCCACCCGTACCCGTCTCAAGCACGCCCTCGATCTCGTCCGCAGACACATCAAAGGCTACAGCACGCAGGACGGCTGGAACATGCGAGCGTTGGGGGGAATTTCAAAGTCCCGTCGCGGTACCCTTCTCAAAAAAGCGGCGACGCTCAAAACGCTTCTAAGGCAACCGCATGCGCTGGTCAAAGCTCCTACCCGTAAGGCGCGTAAGAACCTGTATCAATTCACGCGCCAAAAACTCCGCAAGGCGAAGCATTTTATTGTTCACAAGCCTGCTGATAATTTTGACGTGCATTTGCGTGATGGCCGGGTGGTTATACGGGGTACATTTGAAGGCAAGGTCCGAGGCAAGCGTCGTTCCAAAGTCATCACTGAGACAGCCTTCTATTTATTCCCGCATACAGCCCGTGATCCAGACGACGCGGAACGCATGCTCCGTGACATGCTGGACGAAATGCCCGAAGGGTTCTATGTCGTCCTCACCGGCATGCATGGTGATACGGGCGAGCCTGTAGAGAAAGGAGCCTTACTTGCACGTCTGCGAGACTATATTAACCGCTACCAAGAAGATTCCGTCGCGATCTACGATCGCGCGGGGAACTTTGTGGAACGACGAACACAGGACAGCGGATTTCTGCAGGCCATTACGGGTTTCCGATTTCTCTCCACGTCAGTGGATGGAATGGAACTTCAGATGCAGACGCGAGATATCCGTCGCCAGCGCGGTGAGATATTTAATCAACAACGCCGTCTAGAATTGATGACCGAAAAAGAGCGAGCAGTCTATGAAGCACCGCGCAAAGCAGCAGCTCAACGACAAGCGAAGAGAAAGACTGGCCAAAAGGCGGCTGCGACTCGAAGAACAAAGGCGAAAGAGGCTCGTGCCCGTTCTGTTACCCGCAAACACAAGTAAGGGGAATTAAGCGTGGATAATTTAGAGCACGATTTATTGATTCGGTTGGCTGAAAAACTATCGCCTGCGGAAGCGGGTTTATGCATTGGTCGTATCCTGTGCATTGTCAATGAACGTGACCATGCCCAGAAAAAGCACCTGGATGAATCCGTTAACTTAGCGATGGCCCAATCTGACCGCGACAACCGCCGTCGCCGCATGGATATTGCGAAGGTTATTTTGGACGAGACTGTGGTGACGGATCTCGATGCCATTGCTGAAATTATCTGGGATCAACCTACCCCAATAGGTCCTTGTGGCCATGTCCTGTTAGATGGCCCTAACGGTAAAGTGATCGATGTCTGTGCACTCAATACAGGACACATCGGTCTGCATCAAGATGTAGCGGGCCAGGAATGGAGCGGTCAGGCACCTTATATTACTCAGATACCGAGCGGGGTGGAATTGCGTGACCATGGGTCGTCACCATTGGGGAAATCTTGAAACAGACAATGACGGCACAGGCTGGCGTGACTGTCTTGTGTGTGGTGTCCGCCGTATTTTGTAATGCCCCGCGCTCGCCGTGAAATCTGGGCCGGCGACTGTGAAACGCTTGCGTTCAAGCCCGGTCGCCCACCCGAACCTTTAATCTGGGGAGCCTATGAAATCTACACCGGACGATACGAGTGTTTCGGAAACAAGCGCACTTTCTGCGATTTCTTTCGTGACCGAAAGTGTACGGTGTACTTTCATAACGGCGGAAAATTCGACTTGCATTATCTTCGGGAAGAATTCAACAGCGACGAAAATATTCTACTTATCAACGGAAGAATTACGCGTTGCAAAATTGGCAAAGCAGAATTTAGAGACTCTTTTGCGCTCATTCCTGTCGCGCTAGCGAAATATCAGAAAGAGAGTTTTGACTACAGCATTTTAGAACCGGGCGTCTGGGATACGCAAGAGAATCTTCCAATTGTAGAAAAGTACTTAAAAAGCGACTGCGTTAATTTGGGGGGTATGTTACTGAGTTTTTTCGAACGCTACGGAAAAGGACTCACTCAGGCCGGCGTGGCCATGAACTATTGGGCGAAAAACTACCATGGTAATCGTAAGCCTCGCCAATCTGCTGCACAGTTCGAGCGCTATCGGCCTTATTACTATGGTGGCCGGGTGGAGTGTTTTGTATCAGGTTATGCGGAACGCCAGTTCAAAATCGTTGACAGAAATTCCGCGTATCCGGACGCCATGCAACGAGAGCATCCCATTGCCTGCGAAGCGATGCTCCTCTCTAAGCTTCCACCGGAGTCATTTATATCAGCGTGTTTCATCACGTTGCGAGCAATCTCGGACGGTGCATTGCCGTATCGTCTCGAATCGGGCGAGCTGGTGTTTCCGCGGGACTCAGACATTCGTGTATACCGAATCACGGGGTGGGAATATATCGCGGCGCTAGAAGAAAACGCCATTCGTGATATTGAGATCATCGAAGTCCATTGGTTTAGAGAGACCGTGAATTTCAAGGACTATATTCAGCACTTCTATCAAGAGCGTCGAATCGCGCAATGTAATGGCGACAAGGCCGGCGATTTATTCAGCAAGCTTTTTATGAACTCGTGTTATGGCGGCTTCGCCATGAATCCAGAAAACTATCATGAGTACATGTTATCAAGTGTTGAAAAACTAGGGGAGCATTTAGAAAATGGCTATTGTGACTATCATCCGTGGGGAGACGGTCGCCGATTGCTATGGCGTAAATTGCCCTTGGAAACACAAGCCAGAATGTATAAGAACATCGCGACTGCTGCCTCTATTACGGGATTCGTGCGAGCTGCATTGTTCAAAGATTTGCGTCGAGTGCGGGGAGCTTTGTATTGCGATACGGACTCTATCTCCTGCCTCTCTGTGGAAGGCTTACAGATGGGTTCTGAATTGGGGCAATGGAAGCTAGAAGCGGAGTGTGACCGGTACGGTATCGCCGGAAAAAAGCTCTATGCCAAACGCACGGTGACGGGTGAGTGGAAGATTGCCTGTAAAGGCGTGAAATTATCCGCAGAAGAGATTTGCCATATTGCGAAGGGCGGGACACAAGAATATCATCCGTCCGTTCCGACGTATTCGATCACACGACCGTTGCCGCGTTTTATCAATCGTACGGTTAGATTGACGGCCAAGGCATCGCACATTTAGGGGAGTCTGTCATGCAGTTTGATTGGCGTTGGTTTTTTGCCTGTATTCTGTGCGGGCTTATTATATCAATGCTCCATAGTCTGCGACGTCGCATTAAGCGCGATGAATCTCAGATCCGTGTCTGGGAATGTTGCCGCTATCAAGGTGGTGGCAAAATCTTGACTCCTCCTTTGACCGAAACAGCCGCGATTGAATTCGCTTCTGCGTTGGGTAGTATTTTGTGGATCGATCGCGAACGCGGTTTCATTTTCTACCGGTCCAGCCACTAGCGTGGCGGCAATTTTTTCATCAGTAAGGTCCGTATACCATGGCAAAACAACCTCATTCTTCTCAGCAGACTCAAAATGGTGCGCAAACTGAGCCTCCCTCGGAAGCTCCGCGTGATCCCGAACAGGCTGCGCCGGGGCATATTCCGAGTGGCCCGGTGGAACTGCTGAAAAAACTGGTCGCGAAAGATATCGTCAAGCGCAGTCAGCTCACGTATATCAAGGACGACGATGGTAAGGTCGTCAATGACGACCCACGCGCGCTCTATCGGGTATTTGGCCAGGTGCGCGACACCAAAAACGGCATAAGCAATTATGGGGAATGGACTGCCTTTATTGGCTCGTTCGAGGCCATTCGGCACAGCGACCATGCCCGGTTTCAGTCCGCGACGCTGCATCTGCAGAATCCGGCGGAAGGGCTGCTACTCGATCATTTTCACAAGCTGCGCAAAGAGGCGCTGGATGAAGCCCGCAAGGTCAATTCCGAGGCTAAAATGTCCGATAATCCGGTCACGGTCATTTTCGCGTTCGATATCGGATGTCGTCCGTCCGCCAAATGGGTGGCCGAGAACGTGGGCAATTCGTACGAGTACACGGTGCGCACCGTATTCGAATCCGACACGACTGATCCCTTGACGAGCTTGCGGGCGGCGGCGACCTATTCCTTGCCGCGATTGCAGGCGCCGGCGAAATAGATTTCCGGTGCACATTCACCTGTCAGCGAATGTGCTTGGGGGCCTGTAGCAATACAGGCCCTCCTTTTAATGCGCAAGAAAAAAAGTCACTTTGGTCGCGCCGATGAGATTCTTTTTCCGGAGGATGTTGAATGGATAGAATCAGTAGAGATAAAAATCCCCCTCAATTTTCAAAAGCAGAAATCGCTGCCCCTAGATTACGACTCAAGCGATGCGAAAACTGCTTCCATTTTGCAGCCGAAGAAAAAGAATGCCGCATTCGACAGCCTGGCATTATCGGCACACCGTCCGGTGTCGGGGGTGTCTGGCCGCCCACGCGAGCGGATCGATTCTGTGGAGAGCATAAAGACATTCCGGCAGAGGGACTCTACGAAGCGAAGGGAGTGTAGTTATTGCGGGGGTCCTATCGATGTAGGAGACGACTATCGGATCACGCATCTTAAAAGGACCTATCACGCACTGTGCTTCGAGTATGTCTTGAATCCCGAGGATCAACGCCGTAGATTACCGTCCATTCGCCGCTAGAAATCCATGAGGGTGTTATGGCCGATTTGGCCACCGAGTTACGTCGTCAAGCACTGAAAGATCATGTCGGAAACGACATGAATTCTCAGGATGATCTGGATATTCGTGATGCGTCCGGTGAAACGCCGCAGGAAATGCATGAACGCATTTTGGCTGAGGATGCTGGCGAAGAGACGCTTGATTTATTGGAATCCCTGCGTGAGATGCAGGGAGGTGAGTTGGTTACGTGGAAGGTCTGGCGAATTGCCGGACCTAATGGTGAGCCCTTAAGATCTGGACCGTCAGAGTATTGCGCCGAATTGGGTAACACCCAATTAACCATGCAGAATTTAGCGTCTCTTTTCGGTGGCGGTAAGTATCGCGTTAAGGGGCGATATGCCAGCGGAAAAATTGCCGGCGGACGTACGATTACGATTGCAGCCGACGCAAAGCGAAATGAGGAACCAATGGCGACAGTGGCTGCTGGATCATCCAGTTCATTTAATATGAGCGAATTTTTAGCGCTCCAATCGCAAATGGATGAGAAGCGCGCGGAGCGTCAACGCCAGGACCGCAAAGATTTGCTGACTCTGATCGCGCCTCTGGTGGGCGGTATTGTGCAAGCCGTGATTAGCCGGCCTACCGGTGCAGCACCCGATTTAGCGGCGTTAATTACTGCATTGCGTCCGGTGACGAGTCCGCCCGATCCGACCAGTCAAATGAAAGGCATGATCGAAACCATGCTCTTGATGCAGAAGTTGAATGGCGGGAGTGACAGCGATTCGATTGGCTCCATCATTGCGGCCGTGGCGCCCCATGCGGGCCCCGCGTTGGCTGCACTCGCCTCTCGGCAGGTTGCGCCTGCGCGCATGCGGGTGCAGGTACAACCAACGCCCGGTTCTCAACCGACTCGAATTCAAGCCCCGGCTGCCGGCACGGTGGCTCCCGCCCCTGCACCCGTGACTGTTCAGGCCACCGGGGTGCAGGGGCTCACACCCCACACGGGCGTGAATCTTGAAGCCCCCTCTCAACCGATGTCGCAGGATGATCGAAACATGTTCGCGCAATTAAAACCGCAAGTAGATACGCTCGTGCAGATGTTCCGGGACGGCGCGGACCCCGTGCAATGCGCGCAGGTCTTTTTCGATACCACGCTCATGAACGTGGACGATGCGACCTACGATAAGCTGTGTAGCTTTTTCGAGAATCCCGCTGCCATCGATCAGATTTCCATCTTCAATACCGGAGTCAAAGATTTGCGGCCCCAATTTGAAGCCTTCCAAAATCATATCAAGCAATTGGTGACGTCACAGGATCAGGCCGCACAGAATTCGCAGGGCGCGTAAGCGATAGATCAGTCAGCCACGGGGCGTACACTCAAACAGCGGGGCTAGCGTCCCGCTCCCTGCTCCTATATATTCACTCCATCAAGGGGAGTCGTACGGCGTACGGCATTTCCCTGATGTGGCTCGGTTCGCTCAGCACTGCCTCTCTTCCCACTAAAGCGACACTCCGCGGCATTCCTGAGGGTATGCCCGGCGCCATCGCGACCCTCAAAGCCATGCGGTCGCTGGCGCGTGATTCGCTGCGTGAGCCTGCTCAACAAATTCGTGAAGCGGCCATGGCCATCACCTCCGGATCGGGGTGGGTCGCGGACGTGCGCGAAATTCAACAGTGGATTCAGGACAACATTCGCTACATCCTGGACCCCACGGACGATACGGGGGGTGTTGAGTTAGTCCAGACTCCGCAGAAAACACTTGACTATCGAGCGGGTGATTGCGATGACCAGAGCACGCTGGCGGCGGCTTTATTGTCCGCGCTCGGTCACCCGGCTCGATTCATTGCAGTGGGCTTTCGGGGTGAAGATCTGAGTCACGTTCTCACGCAAACCAAAATCGGGTCCTCCGGACAGGACACCAAAGATTGGGTCAGTCTGGAGACGATCCAACCGCAACCGCTCGGTTGGTTTCCCCCGGGCGTCACCTCCCACTATATCTTAAAGGTATAAATGACATGCACATGCGAGACCGGGGAAGTGCTCAAGTACTGCGGCGCGCAGCGCTGGGACCGCACGCGCTCATGACGCGGCAAGCCGTGCAGCCGTTTGTACCGGATCGCGGCGCTCAGCAAAATTGGCGCATGGGCTATTACGAGCCGGCACGCTCTCGCGGCCATGTTTATGTTGGCTTCTCCGGAAGTACGACGGCGGGCGCGGCCAAGGGCGCGTCTGTGGGTGCGTCCGTGGGCAGCGTGATTCCGGTGATTGGCACGGCGGTGGGGGCGATTCTGGGCGGCATCGGCGGCGCGATTGCTTCTGCTTTTTCCAGACAGGATCAAGAGATCCAAAACTTTGATCAGGCGTCCGCGATCTATCACGCCCAGGGCGCCAGTGGTGTGCTCAACATCGCCAACAAGTACTTGGTGCTGGCGGGCCTGTTTGATCTGTCGCCAAGCTTGATCAAAGGCAATATTCCGATCTACAAAAAGTACGGACGCATGGGAGAAGGGCCCTTCGTCAAGGACATGGTGAACCAGATCTATTCGGCGTCCATGGCCGGTCAGATTTCGGTGAACGATACACCGCAGTCCATTTTCAACCGCATCGTCTTGCCGTGGATCAATTCGTTCGGCTATGGACCGATGACGGATTCCAACGCCGAGCTGATCAACACCACGATTTTGGGCATGGTGGCCGAATATATCGCCGGCTTGCAAACGCGCTGGTATTCCCGCGGCGGCGACTATGGCTTTGGGAGCCTACCCCCCTTCGCGCTCCCCGGCGCGTACGTCGCCCCTACCGCCTCCGTCACACCCTCTCCGACCGTCACGGCCCCGACGCAGTCCGTGGTACCGGCTGATCAGTTGCAATTGCAACAGTTCACGGCGGGTACGGTGCCGATTCAGGGGACGGCGTTGTATGTGACCAAAGGAACCAACGGGCAGTTCATGAAGGTGCCCACAGGCGCGACATTTTTAGGCGTTGATCCGGCGACCGGCGGGTGGATTGTGCAGTACGCCTCGGGCCAGTACATTTTGGACGGTGGCAGTCTGCACACCTACGCGCCGATGCCACAGGCCGCGTTACCCGTCCCGGGTACGCCCGCGCCGACGGTGCAGCCGATGGTGACCGATCCCGGCATCTCGCCGCAGATTCAGTACGTTCCCACCGGCGGTGGGGGCGGTGGATATTATGCCGCGCCCCCATCTGTAGCGGCTCCCATAACGACCAGTTTGATCGGCGGCCTGTCAACACAAACACTGTTGTTGGCGGGCGGGGCGATTTTAGCGTTGTCCTTGTTGTTGCCTCACAATATGCGCAGTGTTCGCAGTGCGGGACGATCATGACACCGCAGGCCGAATTCGCGCAGTGGTTGGAAGAAGTCCATCCGGAGGTTTTCGAGGCGCTCTATGCGCGCGCCCGCAAGGGATTATCGGGCCTGGGCGACGGCGAGATCGATTTGGTGGATGTCACAAGCTCCCTGGACTCGGCGCTGAACGACATTTCGTTTTCCGCGGCGACCGATATCAATGCGGGTTTGGCGCTGCAAGACTTTAATTTGAGTGAAGCCGTCTCCACGCCCAGTGTGCAAGTCTCTCCCGCGGGAGTCACGTCCAGTAGCGGTGTTTTGAGTTCGCTGGAAAGCGTGGGTCAATGGCTCACCTCGAAATCCGGTCTCAATGCCATGGCCAACATCGGCACCGCCGTCCTGAAAACCCAAGGCGCGGTGGATGTCGCCCATGCGCAGATGGCGGTTATTCAGGCTCAGGCCGCACGCGCCAACACAGGCGTAAGTCCTGCGCCCATTTCTTATACCCGAGACGCACAAGGCAACTTAGTGCCGGTCTATAACACGGGGACTGCGTCCGGCATTCCCGCGGATTTAGAGACCGCGATTCAGCAGGGACGCGCGCATTTAGTGACGCTGCCGGACGGCAGTACCGGATATACGCTGGATCAGCCGGCGCTCTCGTCTGTGTTAGGGACGGCGTTGCCGTCGTGGTTGTGGATTGCCTTGGCGGCCGGCATTGTGTTGGCCGTCGTTTCTTCACGAGGCTAAAATAAATGAATCAGGCACAGGTGGCGTTTGTCAAGTGGGTGCAGCAAGTGCATCCAACCGTCTATCGCGCGGCCGTGTCGCGCGTCGCACGCAAGAATTCTCTCGGGGGACTCGGCGATGATCTGACGTCCGATATCGTGTTTGATCCCGGCACGGTCAACGTGTCGGCGTCCACGACGGCGGCGCTTAATGCGGCCACGTCCGATATCTCCGGAAATTCATGGTCGGATATCATCAACTCGTTGGCGGGGGCGATCACCACAGTCGCCCCGCAGATTGTGCAGACGAAAGCGCAGCTGTCCACGATCCAGATCAACGCTCAGCGGGCCGCTAACGGGCAGCGTCCGATCACGAGCACCTCGCTCTTCACCGGCCAGGGATTGACCAGCAATTCCGGCCTGATGATCGGACTCGCCGTGTTGATCGGGGGCGGCCTATTGTTGGCCTCCGGTAAAAAGTCTCGATAACTCGCGGAGCGCAGCGCATGGCTGACTACAACGAAGATGGTACTCCCATAGACACTCCTGATACTGCGCCGGTAGAGACGGGAGTGGCGTCGGATATCGTGACGATTGTCGCACCGTCCTTGCCGTCGCTCATGGGATTGCTCGTGTTGATCGGGGCCATCTGGTATTTCAGTCCTAAAAAGGCGTACTTCGATGAAGACGAATGATCTCATTCAGTTAGGTGCGCTTGCGGCCATCGGATTTTTGGCATACCAGAAATACGGCAAGGGAGCGGCCCCCGGCAGTGCGCAGGTATCGAAGCCGCCGTCGATTCAGCCGTCGTTACCACCCGATTTTGGCGTGTCCAATCCCAATGATGCGACGTGGGGCGAAACGGTCACGGAAGCCGGTATGGGCCTGCAAAATATCATTGACTGGGCGTTTTGATCCATGAATACGAGCAGCATCGTCAAGTGGGGCGGACTCGCGGCACTGGCGTATTTTCTGTATAGCAAACTGCAGACCAATGTGGGCGCGCCGGTCGCGTCCGTGTTGGCCGATATTTGGCTGTCGCTGACCTTGCCGCCGGCGATGGTACTCCAAGGGAATATTCTGCTTCCGGACGGAACCCTCATTCCGTTGCAGAATTCGGACGTGAAACAGGGACCCGATGGAAATGTGTATCTCAATTTAGGAGGCACATTTTTCCGGCTTTATCCATCGGATGCCAATGGTAATTGGCCTGCTACACGCGTGGCATGAAAAAGAATCCGTCTCGTGCGTGCGTCATCTATGCCCAGCGTAAAGGTAGGCGTGGCGAAGTGATGTATTGGGACGGGACAAAGTTCACCAACAATTCGCCTCCCTTTTACTATGGCACGCATGATCGCGCGCGGGGTGTAGCTCAGCAATTGGTGAGACGTTTCGCGGTGTTGAATGCCTATAAAGTATGGGTGGGACCCCCGTTGGTTTCATTGCGCCGTCGCAATCCGGACTCTTTAGAGGCCGCCGCACAGCGGTTGGAAGATTTTTCTGGACATGCCGCGAAAAAGACTATAAAAGTAGCGGCGCGGTCAAACCAACACACCGGTTTAGTCATTGGTGAGTTGGATTTGATCGGCTATCGGACGAAGCGCGCCGGCATTGCAGGCGGCAAGCTCATCCGCTACGCCCATGATTTTTCGAGAGGTTCCCGGCCGCTATTGGCTGTCAGCTCAGACGGGAAACAACTGCATATCGTCGGCGGGCGATACGAGTTTACTGAAGCGGGCATTGAGGATAGGTGAATGAAACCTTCCAAAAATGCTGTACGCAGTACAGGAGACACGTATCGTGGCCGAACTCATGTTGGTCGCCAATCCCAAGCGACGTCGTAAGCGCAAACACGCGCGGCGGCGCTCCAATCCCCACCGTCGGCATGCACGCCGACGTAATCCACGTCGCCACCGCGCACGGCGACGCAATCCCCATCGGCGTCATGTCGCGCGGTATCGACGGCATCGCAATCCGTCCTTTAGCGTGGGCAGTCTCAAAGGCATGGTCATGCCCGTCATGAGGGAAGGCTTTTTGGGTGCGGCCGGCGCACTCGCGCTCGATGCGGCATGGGGGTATATCAATCCCAAATTGCCGGCGACGGTGTCGTCTTCGCCCTATCTGCAATTCGCAGTCAAATGTTTGGCCGCGGTGGGTGTGGGCTTCATCGGCGGTAAGGTCCTGCGCGGCAAGGGCCGCGACCTGGCCGTCGGGGGCGTGACGGTCGCTGCCCACGACATGCTCAAAGGGGTGTTGCAAACCTCATTGCCGTCGGTTTTCGGCAGTGGTGGAACGCTCGCGTTGTCCGGCTATGGGCACATGGGTGCGTATCTGTCGGGATCCGCTCCGATTGTGGGCACGGCGACTTTTCCTAGGACCCTACAGATGCAGAATCCCGGATTCGGCGCCTATCTGTCGGGGTCAACAGGCATGACGGACGGCGCCGGAGTCTATGTGGACGATCAAATGGGCTTCGACCCCTGGGAGGGGTGACTGCGTCACGGCACATAAAAGAGTGCGGTGATTTCTGACTGCGGTGGCATCACCGCACTCTTATCAATCGCCGTCCGCAGTAGACCCTACTTACAATTGATGAGGTTTTACAGATGAGTACTCCTTCTCCCATGTCGTCCGGCGGTGGCGGTGCCGGGTTACGACGTGCGGCCGGTTACGGCCGTACCCCTCTGCCACTGTCCCAACTGCAGAACTACAATCCGAATCGCCCCGATCAGATTGAAGCGATTTGGCAACCGTTCTATCACAAGGTCGCCTACGCGACCGCGGGACAGGCGTCACTACAGTTTTTCAACGTCGCGTTCAGCGGTGACTACACGGTCACGAATATGCCGGCGGCCGCCTTTTTCCCGGCGCCGACGGCGTTTTTGTGCTGCGCCATCATGCTCAACTTTCTCCCCGGCGCCTCCATTTCCCAGGTCGGTACCGCGGCGGCCCGCGCTGAAACCAACTGGAATGACGTGGTGGCGGTGGCCAATGCGGGCTTTGTCGAGTTCGTGATTGGCGGTAAGGTCTACCTGCGAGACTCGCCGTCGGGTCGCTTCGCGCCGAACTATTCGGTCGGCGGCGCGGCCATGATCAACGGCGCGGGTAATACCGGATCGGCCGACGTGCAGTTCGCTCGAGCGGCCGGGCGTTATTACGAAATCACGCCGTTCCTGATTCCGCAGACGCAGAATTTCTCCATCACCCTCTACACCCCGACCGTGGTCGCGGTGACCGCGGGCGCGTTCATTATCGCGACGATGGACGGATTCTACTATCGCCAGAGTCAATGAGCGAATGTCCCGGCGCATGCGGACAATAATGGCATGCCCAAGTTTTGGCACAAACTAAAAGTGCACCGTTTGGCGGGATCGGATAAACCGCCGCATTCCCCGATGTGACTCAAAAAGAGCACAGGAGAATATTGTGGATCCAGTAGTAACACAAGCGCTGAATTCTCTTCAGGCGCAAATCTCGCAGCTCATGTCTGCGAAACAGGGCGATTCGTTCGCCCCCAATTCCACCAATCCCTACATCGTGCCCGGACCGCGCGATTTCTACAGCTATACGCAACGGATTGCACTGACGGGCGTCGTGGGCAACACCACGTCCGCCACGTATCAGATTGAAGCGGACAGCTATTTTTACTTGAACGGTCTGTCCTATCAGGCCGATGCCGCCCTCGCCGCGCTCACGCACGCGACGAATGTGATCCCGCTTGCCAACATCACGATTTTCGATTCGGGCTCGGGACGGCAGTTGATGGCCAATCCGACGCCCTTAAATTGTGTGGCCGGCGAGGTGGGCGGTGAACCGTTTCGACTTCCGAAACCGCGCCGGTTTGCACCCACGAGTCAGATCACGGTCACCTTCGTGAACTACTCCGCGAATGCCTACAACATTTCGCTGTGCCTCTCGGGTTTCAAGGTGTACGCGAACCAAGCGATCACCGTCAACGGCCCGGTGGGGACCTGATACCTGAGGAGTTGTTGATATGCAACGGTTTTTTAGAGTTCCTGGGAACCCTCAGTTGCGCGTCCGGGGCGTGGCACCGCCGGGCGTGCAGAACATGCCCGTGATGGTGCGCAACCAAGTGCGCTTAGGCGGCGGGATCAACTTTCCGAGTCCGGACGGCAGTCCGGGCAGCGGATTTTATCCGTATGACGAAACGCTGCAGTGGGGGGTAGACGGTCCCGCATCCCCGCCGGCCAATCCGCCGGCAGTGGGCGCGCCGCCCCCCGCGCTCACGCAAGTCCAAACGGACGTGATTTCCACGCCCAACGGACAAAGTGCGCGTCCCTGGCAGAATCCCACCACCTATGCGGGATTTCCCATCACGATTGGCGACAGTCAAACGCAATCGATCCTCAATACCAATCCGCAGCGCAATTCGCTCATCATTCAGAACCTGAGTTCGGCGACGGCGCCGGATGTGGCCTCGACATTGTACGTGGGGTTCAACAACCAACCTACCGCTAACAATGGTGCGTTAGCCCTACCCCCCGGATTGGGCTTCTACTGGGGCGCGGCCGACTGTCCTCCTCGAGACAATATTATCGTCGCCTTTTTCGGCATCGTGAACGGTGGCGGCACGGTCATACTCGCAGGTTCTGTGATCCAAGGCACCTACCTGCAGGTTTCCCAATAGCTGCCCCAGCGCAACCGGCGTGAGTGGCTATTTTGGGTTTGGGGTGATTCCCGGCGGCACGGTCAGAGGGAGCGTGTTGGGCGGGCGTGGATTTTTCGGGCCTGTATTTGTGCCAAAGGTCGCTAAAAAGACATGGGCTAACATTGTCACCGGATTCGAAGCGACCGGTGCGTTTCAGCAAGTCATTTTCGCAAACGGCTTATGGGTGGTGGGTGGGTCTCACACAGGCGGCCCCACCTTTGCCTTGTCATCAGCGACGGGCGGGAGTGGCAGTTGGGCGTCGAACAATTTACCCGCTACGGCCAACAATCGATCGGTCACGGGCCTGGCTTTCGGGGTGGGCCTGTACGTGATGACCGGTGCCCAAGGCGGCACGGCACCGCGATTATTTTCATCGCCGGATGCGGTGACATGGACGTTACGAGCGAACGCGTTTCCCGTGAACAGTATTATCGCTGTCGCCTTTGGTAATGGTGTTTTCGTGGCCATTGATACTGCAGGTGTCAGCAATCACTATGAAACCTCGCCCGATGGCATCACATGGACGGCACAGGTCGCATTTACGCCCACTTCGTGGAGCGGTCAACTCTTTTTTGACGGGACCCAATTCATCGCAGGCGCCGTCGTTGCCGGTAATAATGTCGTGGTCAGCTCACCCGATGGGGTTAACTGGACGACTCACGCGCTGGTAATTGCAGGCGCTATTAGCGGTATCGGATTTGATGGTGCTGGGTATACGATCGGAAACGACACGGATGATACAGGCGTTCACGGCGCGACACTCGCCACGTTGAATACGGCGATTTCATTTAATGATAGCGGAATTTCGACCGCTCAAATTGCCACTGGCGGGGGTTCCTGGGCACGCGTTGATCAAAATGGTACCAATCCCGCGGCCGTCTCCTCGGCCAATGGCATTAACTGGACGACCGATACAACCGCCGTCGGGGGCGTCAGCATGGGACAGGTCGCATTCGGGCAGGCGAAATTCATCGCCGTCGGCAGCGGTCCGGGTGTCAATCAGGGCGGCATGATGACCCGTTCGGCATAGACCATGGGTTTTTTCGGACCCTATTTACAGCGCCTCTCCAGCTCGGCCGGAGGTAACACCATGCTCGGTGCACGTTTGGCCTATGCCTCGCCCGCGGGAGGCGCCGTTGCGGCCGCGCCCGCGGGATTTTCGGGTGCGGTGGGACGTCTGATTGTAACCCTGGCCGGCGGCAATGCGACTTGGGTCTCTCTCACTGCAGGAAGTGATGGCCAATTTTTAGACATCAAAAATGCGGATGCGGCCAATACATTGACATTACCAGCGGCCAATTTTCCGAGTGCGGTGGATATCGTGTTGGGTCCAGGCAATCACGTACTGCTGTATTACGATGCGACGGATGCCGCGTGGAATAAGGCCAACGTATGAAAAAATTATTTCATCCTTTAAAAGTCATTCTGTGGTTATTCGTGCCCATGGTCGCGCTCGGCGCGACGGCCTATACGTATTTTTCGCCCGGTGGCGCGCTCGCGTGTACGGCGCCGTGTACCTCTCAGAGTGTCGATCTGACCGTCAGTGGCTCGGTGAGCGGTCCTTTGAGAATTGGCGCGGGTGGTACCGGCACCAATTCAACCTTGACGGGCGTGCTTCGCGGTGGCAGTCCGCTAACCGGATCTGAATTGTCGGGCGATATTGTGACGGCCGGGTCCAATGCGACGACGATTCAAGCGAATGTCGTCACGAATGCGAAGTTGTCCCAGATGGCCGCCAATACGGTCAAGGGCAACAATACCGGTGGCACGGCCAATGCCAGCGATTTGAGCATTGCCCAGACACAAACCCTGTTATCAGTGCCGGGCGTGCAGGACGTGCAGACGTTCAGCGCCTCGGGCACCTGGACCAAACCGGCCGGTAATCCACTGGTGACCGATATTACGTGTTTGGGATCCGGGGGCGGGGGCGGCGGCGGCGCACGGGCCGTGTTAGCTACTTTAGATAGCGGGGGCGGTGGGGGCGGGGGCGGTGCGCGCCTCGAGTTACTCGTATCGACCGTGTCCATGGGCAGTACAGAAACCATCACGATTAATACAGCCGGTACGGCCGGCACGGGCGCCACCGTGGATGGCACTGCCGGTGGCAATGGCGGCGCGGGGGGCGCGTCCACTTTTGGGTCGTGGGTGAATGCACGCGGGGGCGGGGGCGGTGCCGGCGGACAATTAGCGGGCAATTCCGGCGGCGGCGGGGGCGCGGGGTCTAAAGCGGTGGGCGGGAGTTCGACGAATGCCACGGGCGGTGCCGGCGGCAGCTTGGGGGGTGTTGCGGGCGGCAGCGGCGCCGTCGGCAATGGCAATACGAATAATGTCGGGGGTGCGGGCGGCGCGGGAACGACCAGCGGAGCCGCGGGCAATAATGGGGGCTCGACCTTGATCTCAGGTTCCGGGGGCGGTTCGGGCGCGGGCCTGGATGCCACGGGCACTCAACGTTCGGGCGGCAATTCAGGGGATAACTTTTCGATCAATGGCGGCGCGGGCGGGTCCGGCGCCGGCGGTGCGGGCGCTGCGGGGACGGCGCCGTTGACGGGATCGGTGGTGATGCCGGGAACCGGGGGCGGCGGGGGCGCGAATAATCCGGCCGGTGCCGGCGGTAATGGTGGCACGGCAACGCGCGCAGGCGGCGGGGGCGGTGCGGGTTCGGCCACTGGGGGCAACGGCGGAACCGGCGGCGCCGGTGGGGGTGGTTACTGCGCAGCGGTCACGAGCTTTTGATCCGTCCGTGTCTATTCTACTCGATACCGATTGGTACAGTGACGTGGACGACGTGGTCGCCTTACGCGTGTTGGATTGGGGCGTGATTCACCAGACCGTGACTCTATTAGGAGTCGCACTCTCCACGACACTATCGGCGGGTGCAGGCAGTCTTCAAAGTGTCCTGGCCAATGACGGCATCACGGGCGTGCCCATCGCATTGAGCCACACGCCAAACGTACCCGGCGGCACGCCCGCCTATCAATCGGATTTGCGCACTCGGGGAATTGCGGCCGGATATATTACCGGCTCAGAAACATATGGCGATGCGGTTACACAGTATCGTACGCTACTCGCGGCCGCGCCCGCACAGTCCGTGGACGTTGTGTCCATAGGTCCGCTCAATAACCTACGCGATGTATTGCAAAGTCCTGCGGACGGCATTTCCTCATTGACGGGAGCGCAATTAGTCGCTTCGCGCGTAAAGCGATTGTGGGTGATGGGCGGCGCAAATCCGTCCGGCACGGAATATAACTTCAATAACAACGCGCTGGCCATCAACAGTGCCCATTATGTGGTTGCGAACTGGCCGACTCCGATAATCTACAATGGCTTTGAAATCGGCAATACTATTTTAACGGGAGCATCCGTTTCAGGACGCGCGCCAGGTGATTTGCTCGCGCAAGCCTTGGTCGACTTTGGCAGTAGCACGCGAAATTCCTGGGACCCGATGGCTGTTTTGGCGGCACTGCTCGCTGATCCGGATCACAGCGGTTTTTCGTCCGTGTGGGGATCGAATACTGTGGATGCCGGCACAGGCGCGAACACGTTTACAGCCAACGTCACCGGTCGAGACCGCTATTTGGTCAAGATGAATAGCGATGCCAGTTTTCAAAGCCGCATCAACAACTTCTTAGACAAAACGCTGTGGTGAGTGTGTGCGCGATAACAATGTCCTCTTGCTACTGGCCGCGCTTTTATTACTCGGGGGCGGCGGGTACGCCGTATATACCATGACACGGGGACTGAGAAACAACAATCCAGGCGATATTGATGATGATGGTACCGCATGGGAAGGATTAGATATCCCCCGAAATGACGGTCGATTTTTACGCTTCATTTCTCCTGAATACGGCATTCGCGCGTTGGGTCGCGTGCTTCATAACTATGTCGCCTTGGACGGCATCGCGCCCACGGTGGAAGCGATCATCAGCCGATGGGCACCACCGTCGGAAAACGACACCGAAGCGTATATTTCCAAGGTGACGCGCGATTTAACCGTTGACCGCGCTGCGACCTTGGACCTAACATCCATGCTGCCCGGTTTGGTCGCGAGCATCATCTCAGAGGAAAACGGAATTAATCCCTACTCGGATGCCACGATTTTAAATGGCTTGAATTTGGCCTAGTACGGGGGAGTCGCGATGAGAGTCTACAGCGTTGACACGGATGAGCTACTCGGCGATTTGGACGTCGAGGATATGACCGATGTTGAAATTCTGGAGTCATTGGAAGACTCGGATTATATTTCGTCGACTGTGGGTGCGTCTATTCAACACGGCGCCAATGGTGACCTGTATGTCACGGTTGATGGCGCGCGCGTGCTTAATTTGTCCTACGATGAATGCGATGGGGAAGATGAGGAAGACGAGGACGAAGAGGACGACGAATTTGAGGATGCGGACGACTGACCCGACTCCCCGTCAGATCACCGTCCCATACCCGCTGCGCGGGGGCATGCTCTTCCGCGCAGCGGTGCTTTGAAAGTGAGGTTTCTATGAACAACGATACCACCGTCATTGCCACGCCCAATCCGGGACCGGGCGCCCTCACCGGCGCGACCGGACTGTCCGTTTTGTTGGGCTACGGCGTGAGCCTGCTCGCGACCCGATGGCACATGCCCACAGAGGTGCTTGGCGCCGGGCTCGCCGGATTATCCACCATCGGTACCAGCCTATGGCACCGTTTCTTTGGTCCTGCAGTGCCTGTGCCGAAATAACAGGCTCCGCAATTTTGATAAAAATAATTGCAGCCACGCGGTGGCTAGGGCACACTTGCGTACATGGTCAAGTGTCCCCTGTGCAAAGGCGAGCTGGTGCGCTATGCGTTTCGAACCCGCATGGGGGGCATGCGCATTGCCGTCGAATGCGAAGCCTGCGGTCACGTGGGTCCGGAATTTGTCCTGGCCCATATGAACGATACGTCCGCCGCCCTTTCTGCGGCCCGAGCGTTCAGTTCGCCGAGCGCAGCACGCCGCTTTCTACTACCTGCCCCGTCCACGATGCAGTGAATTGAGGCTCGGTGCACGTCGTAATCACGCGCAAGGATTTCCATCCATAGACGTGATCGAGCGTGTGACCCCGAAGGATCGCGGCTTGCCAGCACGCCTCGCGGACCCAATAAAACGCATCGTCGCTGATATCCTCGCGATCGTGTGCGCAGTTAACCTGCCCACCGGTCATCGCGCACAAGACGATTAGAATGTGGTACATCGGTACGCCATCCCGCGTGTGACGACCGAACGCGCGCCGGTCTGCACGATGACATTGGCGCCGAGTACCGCAGCTTGATTTTTCAACTGTGTGAGATCCTCGCCCGGCAGTCCATACGGAGGCGTTGACACCACGCTGCCCACAAATGCACAGGCCGGAATGTGCGCTTCGTCATGCACAATTTGAATATCCCGTGCGCCTGAGGATACTGTAGTACACGCGCCCAGCAGGACGCACCCAAAGACAAGAAGATGCCGTATGCAGTACTTCATTTGAATTCACCTTCGTTTATTTCCCAGTCAAAAGGCTCATAAATGCCCGCACCTGGAACCGTGATAGAGCCATCAAAAGAATGATATTCCTCAAAACGATCTTGATACTTAAGACACCATTCCGCATGAACGCACCCTGTTTCATCACCAGAGCATGTACATGCAATAGAAGTGCTCACTTGAATTCACCTCCGAAAATACTGACCCACAGATTGTACTCGGCGCGGTCGCGGGAGCGCAATTCGGCCTGGAGACGCTCGCGTAGATCAGCTCCAATATCGGTGCGCAGAAGCGAGAGGATCATCTCGTAGGAGGTGAGGGTGAAATGGGAGAGGGTCATGACTGCACCCTCACTACGCGCTCAAATACACGATTACCTGTTGTATTTGTGATCATGTAACACTCGGGACCCGCCCGCAGCACCACCACACTTAAATCTTGACGTACCTGTCGGAGCACCTGCGCGAGCCCTACGCGCCTGCAGACGTGTTGAAAACTTTTCAACGCTGCGAATAGAAGCGCAGCCATTAAAATAGTCGGTTTCGGATATGAATTTGATCATGACTGCACCTTTACAAATTGATCACTCAACTTGTCGTACTCTGCAGTAAGTCTTTCTCCCATAGCCGGGTCCAAATCGTACTTGGTGCAGATTTTCTCGTGGGCACAAGGATATTCAGCTCCCTGTATATTCATGAGAGACATCAATTCTATAAGCGCATTGTCTCGGGCTTTGGCACTGACTTTTTTCATGACCACTCCTTTAGCAAGTGGCGCCATTTTAAGGCATTCCCCGATAAGGTCCTAGAGGACCGTCACACTTTTGAAGGCTCGTTTATTGTCGGCGCATTCATTATGTTGTGTGCACGTTCGAGACCGTCTGCCGTCCCGCAATTATAGGCGTGTAAAGCCATGTAGTTAACCAAATGCGTGATCGTATCCAATAGCTCCGGTGGGTCACCTACTTTGATATGCGCCAGCTTCATGCCATCAACATCGCCCGCGAAACAGAGCACCACCGCATCACAGCCCGCTGTACCTTCATGGCGATTCAGGATCGCACGAATCGCTTGACTGATTTCAAGCGCTTCGGCGGACGTGATCTTTTTCATGTGCTGCGCACCGCATTTAAAAGAAGGGCGGCACCATTGCCGCCCCTGTGGAAGTCTCCAGCCGTGACATGCACTCTTTCAGGTGTTGGGTGCCGGATTCGTCACCCCGGCGCCCGGTGCCACATTTTTCGAGGGTGCACTCGCCACCGCAGCCGCCAACGCCGTTGCCTTGGCTTCCAAGGTATTCGACAGCGCATCAAACGCGGCCATTTGAATAACATCACCTGAAAAGCATGCACGCCCAGGCTCACGAGAATGACCAAGGCGAAAAAAATCATCATGGCGTGATACATGAGTGTGCCTTGTCGATTACTTCACAGAAACGATGACGGGACTCGGGGACTTGGGTGTGGGCGGTGCTACGGTTGCACAGGCCTCGAGCGACCGCGCCGATTCGACCTTGTTGACCGTGGCCGTCACCTGTACACAGGTCTCTCCCGGCGCCGGCGTCGGGGACAGTATATAAGGAGGGGCCGTCACTGGATTGCCCCATTTCATCTCTTGGCCCGCGGGCCCGACGTACAACTGGTACGTGATCGCGCCTACAATCGGGGAATTGTCTATGTTCTGGCTCGATGCAGTCCAGGTGATGGTGTACGTCTGGGGAGTCGCTGCCATCGCAATCATATCCACAATACCGACGATCGCTAAAATGACACTCAATTTATTCATACGCTCATTCACCATGTTTGCTTAATGGGCCAACGCGCTTCTGCCCATTCGGTCCCCAACCTAACCGTTCCAGGCAGTTGCGCCAGCGTGACTTCCCGCTCGTCTGCGACCATGGGACACGACATACGAATTTTATTGGCCTCCACGATACTGGCAGGAAAAGACTCCGTGCGCGCCAACATCTCAAAGGGAAAATTGCCGGAGCCGCGGACGGTGAAGTAACGGAGACGGGCCATTTATTTCGACTCCTTCAATTCATCCAGCTGTTTCACGACCTCGCAAAGGAACTTGGTACGATAACTGACATCGCGCTTTTGAGTGATACAAAAAGCGCAATACTCTACGGTTGCTATCGTGATTGAATTGGACGGCAGCGTTGCGCCCAAAAATTCAGGGTGCGGTGTCGCCAAGAAATGAACGCCACAGCGATCGCAAATGATGCGGAAGTAGGAGTTCATTCCATTTTCCACGTCATTAAACGCTGATCTAATATGTCTCTATATAGTCGCATCACCTGAGACTGACGTTTCAAAAGTTCTTGATGCGTAATATCAAGCGCCAAAAAAGGATCCGTATTCATAAAGATACTCAATTTTTCAAGCTTTAACGATAGTTCATATCGTTCCTCTACAACAAACTGACGAGAAGCGTTCATTTTTATTTCTTCTTATCGAGCCATCGATATTGACGATGCACAAACCACATGCCGCATATAGCGCCCACATTGAACGCTATTAAAATGTGCCAGACTTCGGGAATCATTCCATTTTCCATACGGTCGCTGGAATGGAGTTCGCTTTGCAGTAGTCGTCCAGCTGCGCATACAAATTAGTGGCTGTTAATAGTTGATGCGCCAAATACGTGCGATTAATGTCGCCGAATAATTCACGTAGATCGAAATTGTTGGGGGTGCTGGATAGCTGTAGGTCGCGAATCCAGGCGACGCAGCGCAGGAGGTCGCGGAGTTGGGCAATTTGCTCGTTACGCAAACATTTGTCGCGTAAGTAAATAAGTTCGCATGCCGTAGCATACTCATCATTTGACACGTCATTTTCAAGTGCAACTGCCCTCGCACGTTGCTCAAAATCAAGTGTTATATCCGTATCGATCAGTTCCGGATCACTCATACTTTACGCTCTTTAATAGCTCTATACCAACCTTGTAGATAACCACTTTCTACACATTCACGCGCATTCTTTGCTTCAATACCCGCATAGCCGGCCCTTGTTATATACTCACGCGCAAATTTTTTGGCATTGGCTAATACGACCTTATGCTTCATTTGCGCTCCAAAATAACGTAGCGGTATCCGTGCTCGGTCACGTTGGCACGGATATGATTGATGATGGTGCGACAGTCGGGACAATTCACGACCTGGCCCGGTTGCGCCAGCTGGATAAAATTAGGGTTACTGCTCCAGTCGCCACACAATGGGACATGATCACCTTGCTTGCGGGGAGCGTGAAGCTTCATCGGAATTTAATCCGGGCCGTCCAGAATCCGAGTGCATAAGCCCAGATGATTAAGGCCCACCACCACAAGACATGGGTGTGAGTCATGAGTAATCGCCTGGATACTTTTCCATGGGCTCAGCGCTAACTGCGAACAACCAAAAGCCTAGAATAATGTGGACATGCAATAGCCATCCATGCCTATTCTCACGGCGTGGAAAGAAATTCGCTCTAAAACCTAGAGAGAATAGTTTTCGGCGCCACAAACTAGTATCAATATAGGTATGTAAATCTATACCAAACACAGTATATGCTCTACTCTTGGAGATCGATCGCAAGCCAGTCAACTTCAGACTGCGTTAACGTGCCCAGAGAATTGTCCATGACACAACGCCAGAGCTTTTCTCGCCGCATGCCATGCACTAAAGCAACAATGGTCAGCTTACGTTCGTCTGCAGCGTTTTTTAAAGCCGCTAAGACTGCAGCACGTTTTTTATCTTCATTGATATCATGCAGTAAATCTTGCACGCTCATGAGGCGAACGCCATGCGAATCATTGCGTGTAATTGCTCGTCTGTGAAATTAGCCTTGGGACCCTCCATCAAGACTTGTCGCAGCGTGAGCAAAGTCAAATCATCATTGGTTGCGTGATCCTCAATGGTGACGGTGCCCCCGCGAGCGATGAATTTACCGATGTCGCGGAAGGTGACATAGTTATTCTTGATGCGAATATCCACGGTGTCGCCATTGGGATTGTCCACCGGCCGCTCCAGGGGACCGTATAAGCGCCGATTGGGGTACTTTTTATAGAGACGGTGCTCGGACATTGATGTTAACTCCCCTTGCAAATGCGCGCAGTAGGATTTGCACCTACGTTTCTATTGTACTCACGGATGACTCACCCGGGACCCGGCGGAAGCCACAGATATGGCAGAATCACTCCCCGCTTTCCTCAAGTGTCCTAACTGGCTAGACGATACGGCGCAACAACAAATATAGCGCAGTGCGGGAGAAGAGGCAAGAGATCACGCTTTGAGTCCAAAGCGATCCCGTTCGTCATCACCCATACACAGTCGAATCAGATCCTGCAAATTCGCATGAGTCGAAGACGTGCCGCTTGCTTGACAGTCCCAACCTGTGTAATCGCATCCGGCGCTGAGAAAGAAAAAGCAGCCATCTTTTAATTGGCCATAGATGATCCAGTTGGGGCCCTCGTTGGCACCATCGCGAGAATCTATGACGATCGCGACATCTGCTATTGAAAAATCCTGGGCATAGCTAAAGGCCGACGTCCAGTTGTAGTCGGATTTTAGGGTAGCTATATCAATTGTTACGGGCATTTTGGAAGCCTGCGCTATTGCGGCCCAAATCTCAACCGGCTTGACGAGAGTAATGGGATCTGATAGGGGAGGAGATGGTGCGGAGCGGTAGGGTACCTGCTATCC
>Ga0137415_10001349_pt1 | contig 24138 bp, 18 predicted proteins | sample CZODoug3_1_1_16f_FD_183082 | JGI IMG/M metagenome (GOLD analysis project Ga0137415, IMG submission 183082) | Vadose zone soil fungal communities from Angelo Coast Range Reserve, California, USA - CZODoug3_1_1_16fungal (Hybrid Assembly) | ecosystem: Environmental > Terrestrial > Soil > Vadose...
GTCCCATCGAAGACGAGAACATCCGCAAACAATTCGAAGCGGAATACTCAAAGACGGCTAGCTCGGACTGCGAAAGGTCGTTCCACCGGACGGGCATCGCTTCCGCGAACATGCTGCGCAAAGCGGGATTGGCTTCGGGTGGGCCGCTGCTGCGGACCCTGCCGGTAGCCGTGTAAGGCCCGCCAACCTGAAAGCTGATTCCGGCAATTGGACCGTCGCCGCAGTGCGGTTACTTTCGTGACCCGGTCGGGCCGATCTCCGCCCGCAAACCCTTCAGAATTTGGCAAACTGGACAGTTGGGGGCGCAGTGTCGGTGCCATCGCTTCGGCGACTCAAGAACATGGGAACCTCTTCCGGACAATCCGAAGCACCACGGCGGCTGACGCGGGTGCGCGTGGAGATGCCGGTCAGGATTGCGACCCTAGCCCCGGCTCCGGTTTTTGCCGAGGAGTCCCATACCCTGGTGGTGAACCCGCAGGGCTGCGGTGTGAAGTTGTCGCGCGCTCTTGACCCAGGCACTCGCGTGTTGTTGGACGGGCTGCCGGGTGGTGTACAGGCGACCGCGCGCGTGGCAAATTGTTTGCCGCTCGGTACCGACGGCAGGTATTTCCTGCTCGGACTTGCCCTTGAGACCACCGGCAATATATGGGGTATAGAGTCGCCGCCGGCTGATTGGGGTGTGGCAGAGGCCCAGGTGGTGGCGCCGGTGGCCGCTGGAGGAGATCCCGGCAAGAAAAAGAACTGGCCGTATTCGCTGTTCTCCCCGAAGGGCGAAGCGCATCCGGGACGACGATAGACGATAGAGGAGTTGGGCCGACGAGTGATTGTCCACCGAGCCCGTCCGAAAAGCTCTGAACCACGTCAAAAAAAATCGCACAGACTGCGCGAAGGACCGAACGAAGGCGCGTCTGGATTCGGTTGTTCCAGTCTCAGCCCAGTCTTGAAAAACTAGTCGTGGGCCGCTGCCCCCCTTGGGAACTGCGGCGACACCGGGAGGGCTCGGATCAATTGCTGCGTGTAGGGGTGTGCCGGGTGCCGGAAGAGTTGCGCCGTCTCCCGACACTCCACAATTCGTCCTTTTTCCATGACAGCAACTCGGTGACTGATGGTGGCGACCGAGAGCAGGTCGTGCGAGATGTAAAGGATGCCCATGCCGAACTTGCGGCTGAGATCGGCGAACAGGGCCAGGATTTCGGATTGCGTGATGATGTCCAGCGCACTGGTGGGTTCGTCAGCCAACAGGAGAAGTGGACGGTGAATCGTGGCCATCGCGATCAGCACGCGTTGCGCCTGCCCGACACTGAGCTGGGACGGATAGCGCTTCAGGAAATCGGCCTCTGCGGGCAAGCTGACGTTTTTCAGAGCTTCCACCACGGCGCAGCGGCAGTCGTCTCTTGAGCCGCGCTGGTGGACACGCCAGGCTTCTTCCAACTGCTTCCCAATCCGAAGGGCGGGATTCAGCGAGGACATCGGGCTCTGCAGGACAAGGCCAATCTCCTTGCCGCGCAGGGCTCGCATTTCAGGTTCTCGGAGTTGCGTGAGTTCACGGCCGTTGAAATGCATTGAGCCTTGGACGTTGGCCTGTTTCAGGTACAGCAGTCGCAAGATGGCGAGTGCCAGTGTGCTCTTGCCACATCCGCTTTGTCCCACTAGCCCGAGGATCTCCCCGCGATTCAAATCGAGCGCCAGGTCTCGCAGCACTCCCGGCTTGCCGGGATAATCGACTGAGACCTTGACCGACAGCAGGGGCTGCTTGTCCATCAATGGTTCCGGGCGACCTCGTTGCTGATGAAAATCTCGTCGATATTCCAGTAGACCTGGGGGCGCAGCACCACCGGGTGCACATTCCGCGCATTCGGCGAGACGGCGGAAAGCGCGTTGCGGTTCACCAGGTAGATGAACGGCTCCTGCTCCCACGCGATTTCCTGCACTCGGTCGAAGGCGGCTTTACGCTTTTTGGGGTCGAGGCTGGTGGCTTGTTCGCGCATCCGTTGGTCGATTTCCGCTTCCCAGGCGGTGGCCGGAGTTTTCTGGCTTGGGTTCCATTGATGGTTCTCGCCGGAGCTCAGCCACACGTTCATCTGCGAGGAATTCGGATCCAGGTCGTTGTTGATCAGACCGAGGAGGCTGGCTTCGTAGTCGAAGGTGCGTGTGATGCGCTCAATCAATGACGGGAAGTCGAGCGTGACGACATTCAGCTTAATCCCAATGCCCGAGAGGTCCTGCTGGATCATGGCGGCCATGCGCTCGCGATATCTGTTGCCCGCGTTGGTGATGAGGGAGAACTCGACGGGATGGCCGCCCCGGTCTTTCAAGGCGCCGTCCTGGAAGCGGAAACCATCCTGCGCCATGCGCGCCAGCGCGGATTTCGGATCAAACGGATGGGGCTGCAGCTTGGAGTTGAACCAGAACTTGTTCGCGGGCGACATCGGTCCGGCCGCAGGGCGAGCGTGCCCACGGAATGCCACGCGGGCAAGGTCTTCCCGGTTGATTGCTTCCGAAATTGCGCGCCGGAAGCTGGTGGAGCGGAACCAGGCTTTCTTATAGTCGGGGAGGGGCGAAGTGGGCACTTGATTGAACCACATCTGTTCGGAGTCGAGCGATACGCCGGAGTCGTGGACGAGCGCCGGATTCTGTTGCGTGAGTTTGTCGAAATACTCGGCGTCGAGCGAGTTGATGAAGTCGATCTCGCCGCGTACCAAGCGCAGCATCTCGGTGTCCCGATTGGATTGGATGTCGAGGCGGACGGTCTGTAGGTACGGGAGTTGCTTGCCGGCTGCGTCATGGCGCCAGTAGTTAGGATTCTTCTCGAACAGCACGTAGTTGCCGGCTTTGTATTCTTGGACAGCATAGGGACCGAGGACTGCCATTTCCTTCTTGGGCGACTTGGCCGACATAATCGCGACCTGGTCGAACAGCCGGTCCAGACCAGCGATGGCCGCAGGAAAAGTCACACGGATGCGATCAGGTGCGAGCACTTTTGTCTGAACTTTGCCGTCGCCGGAGCGGAAGGAGTCACCTGTCGGAGAGTGCAGGGACGGGTCCATCATGTGCTGGATGGTGTCGGCAACGTCGTCCGCGGAAAACGGAGTGCCATCGGAGAAAGAAAGGCCGGTGCGCAGCTTAAACGTGATGGTCTTGCCGGCGTCGGTGACCTTCCACGAGGTCGCGAGCTCCGGTTCGAGGTCCTGGGTGAGGCGGTTGAGCCGCATGAGAACGCCGCCGGTCAGGTAGCGGACCGTTTCGGAGGCGTCTTCTTCGGCCAAAAGGGGATTGAACGTTTTCGGGTCCGAGTGCAGGCAGAAGCGCAGTTGCGCATTGTTCTGCGCTGCAGCCAGAGTGGAAATGAGCGCCAGGACCAGGAAGCTTCGGAAAACGACGGTGCGGCTCATGCGGGTGACTCCTGTTCGAGCAAGACAAGATGAAAACAACTCACCACGACAACCAAAAGAATCAGGGGGACGAACTGCCAGCGCTCACCGGTAATTGCCGAGTAACTCTGCAGTTCGTGCAGCAAGCTTCCCCAGGATGGGAGCGGCTCTGATACTCCCAGGCCGAGGACGCCCAGATTGGCCTCGGTAAGGATGAAGACGGGAATCGAAATCCAGAATTGGGCGAAGACGATGGGGCGCAGGTTGGGCACGACCTGGCGCCATAGAAGACGAAAGCCGCCGCTCCCGGAGGCCCGTGCCAGCAAAATAAAGTCAGAATGCGAAAGGGAGCGGGCGTCCGCACAGACCACGCGGGCGGCGGCGGCCCAACCCAAACATCCGAGCAGCGCGAATGTGATCGCAACCGAAGTCATGGGCGAGACGTTCAAGGGCAGGAGAGCGCGGACGGTGATCAGGAGGAAGAGCCAGGGCAGCGAGAGAAACAAGTCGGTGGCTGCCATCACGACACGTTCCACCCATCCGCCAAGAAACCCGGCGCCGCCGCCGATCAGCACGGCCAGCAGACTGGAGAGCAGCGCGGCGGAAGGCGCAAGCAGCAGCGAGACTCGTGTACCGTAAAGCACGCGGGCGAAGCGGTCTCTGCCAAGATCGTCGGTGCCGAGAAAATGTTGGCGCGAAGGAGCGGCATCGGGCTGGTCACGGAATTGATGGGCGTACGAAGGTGCGACAAAATCTGCCAGCAGGCACGCAAGCGCGACCGTCACCAGAAACGCGATGCCGAGGTTGCGAGCCCACTTCATGCCCCCGCTCCTGTGGCGCCGGTTCCGAGCGCCTGGCCGAGGAGATCCGAGAGCGAGTTCGCGACCAGCGTCACCACCGCCACGATCATGGTGAGAGTCACCAGCAGGGAGAGGTCGCGACTCAGGGCTGCTTTCCAGGCGAGTTGTCCCAGGCCGGGAAGGTCGCAAAGCGCTTCCACCGGGATGGCTGCGGTAAATGCCATGCTGACCGATACCCCGGCGAGCGCGAGCAGCTGAGGGGCGGCGGGCTTGAGGATGTGCCAGAGCAATACGCGGAAGGCGCCCAGTCCCTTGGCGCGAGCTGTGAGTACGTGCGGTAGTGAAGCACTGCGGACCAGCAGGCTCCGCGAATAACGGAATATATTCGGGAACACGATAAGGGCGAGAACGAGCCGGCCGGGCATGCGTGCCAGCAAGAACAGCAGGGCCAGCACCGCAGCCGGCAGACAGAGAAGAATTCCGCCGAGCAGACTGGCGAACAGGTCGAGACTCCAGGAGCGCGACACGACCACAGCAGTCGCCAACGAGAGTCCAAGGATCCAACCCAGACTCAGCCCGAGTGCAACCGACTTGGCGGTTTCGGGCGTGCGCTCTTTCAACAGTTCCACGACCGGCCTTTCGAGCGAGCGCGACGTGCCGAGATCGCCACGCAAGAGTCGCGTGAGGTACTGGACGTAGAAAGCGGCGAGATTCTGCCCTGCGGGTTGCGCCTGGCGTAGTGCCTGGATGCTTGGTCCGGAAAGGCGCGAATCGAGTTCCGCTTCATCGACGCCAAAGCCAGGTGCCACGCGAACCAGGGTCGCACCCAGCAGGCCGCCCAGAACAACGGTCAGCGCGACTCGCCCTGCGTGCTTTCCCAGCCCGAACAGGATTGGATGTCTGGTTGACATAGATCAGGCCCTGTGATGGCTTTCTATTTCTTGATCAGTTTGGAGAGGTATTCGCTGTCGTACATCTTCGAGTTGCGATTGACGAACTCCAGGATCTGCTGCAAGTGGGCCCGATCGTCGCGGTTGCCCTCTTTGAACTTGATGGCGAGCCCCACTCCGGGATCGGAGCGCACCACGCTGCCATCGGCCTGCAGGGGGCCATCGTCGATCGAGAAGTTCAACTTCAGCTTGCTTTCCGGAGCCAGGATGATGCTGGTCTCGACGTAGCACCCGCCCAGACTGAGGTTGGTCAGATTGCCCAGGACCGGAACGTCGCTTCCCTCAGGCCGGAATTCGATGGTCACGCGGCCTTTCATGCGCGGGTAAAGGCGGCGATTCTTGCGATTCGGCTGCTGCTGTTTCTCCAGATACATACGGCGGTCGGCTTCGGCGAGCAGCTCTTCGGCATCCATACCGTCCTCGGCATAGACCGCCCGCCCGACGCTGAGGGACAGAATGTCTTCCTGGCAGATTTCCTGGCCCACCCGGCGCGCCAGCTCGCGGAGCTGGTCGGCCTTCTTTTTGGCGGCGTCGGTGACCAAACCCGGTGCGATGATGACAAATTCGTCTCCACCCATGCGAGCCACGTAGTCGTATTCGCGGCAAGTCTCCTTGAGGACCTGAGCGAACAGGCGAAGCACGCGGTTGCCTTCGAGATGGCCGAAGCGGTCGTTGATCTGTTTGAAGCCATCCATGTCGCACACCATCACCGTGAGCGACGAATTGTCGCGTTTGCAGCGCGCCAGTTCACGGTCAAGCTGCAGGAAGAGCGAACGCGCGTTGGGCAGATCCGTCAGGTAGTCGGTTGTGGCGGAAGTCTCCGCCTGTTGGTACTTCAGGGCGTTTTCGATCGCCAGGGCCATCTTCGACGTGACGGCCTGCAGAATGCGAAGGTGGTCCGAGGTGTACGCGTCCGCCTCTGCCTGGTACAGAGCCAGCACGCCCACCACGCCATTCAGACCCTCCAGCGGCAGGGCGAGTGCCGAGCGCAGCGTGCTGAATTTCGAGGGATCGTTCAGGTATCCCGGCTCGACCGAAGGGTTGCCGTTAATGATGGGCTTCCGGTTCTGCGCAACCCAGCCCGAGAGCCCTTGTCCCAGGGGAATTCTTAGGGAGGCGAACAATCGGAAGTTGTCGCCGCTCACATGCTCTGGGACGAGGATGTCGTCCCGCCGTATATAGAGGGCGATCGAATCGTAGGGCACCAGGCGCTTGACTTTGACCGAGAAGACCGAGAGGGTTTCATCGAGGCTGAGAGAAGCGCCCAGGTCCTGGCTGAGTTCGAACAGAGTCTGCGCTTCCTGGCGGGCGGCCGCGATCGAATCCAGGAAGGTGGCTTCCTGGTTGTCCTTGATCCCGGTCTCCACGAAGCCGGTCGCAGGCGCGAGCCCGCGCTCGACTTTCACGTCGGTTGAAAGCTTCGACCAGGGAACCGCCTTGGAGCGCTTTTCGACGAGTTTTTCGAGATCCAGATAGCGACGCTTGAGTACCTGAACGACCCGGGGATCAAACGCCTTTCCTGCCTCGCTTTCCAGTCTCTTCATCACCTCGTTCAGGGGCACGGCGCGCCGGTATTGACGGTCGGAGGCCAGCGCATCTAGAAAGTCGACCGCGCTCAGGATGCGTGCGCCGATCGGAATCTCGTCTCCCTTGAGGCCGAAGGGATATCCCGAACCGTCGTATTTTTCGTGGTGCGAGCGGACGATCGGAACCACCGGGTAGGGGAAGCGAACGCGCTCAAGAATTTCGGCCCCCACAACGGGGTGAATCTTCATCTTCTCGAATTCTTCCGGTGTCAGGCGGCCGGGCTTGGAGATGATGTGCTCGGGAACGGCCAGTTTCCCGATGTCATGCAGCAGGGCCGCAGCCTGCAGGGCTTCCATTTCTTCCGGAGTCAAACCGAGTTCTTTCGCGACCTCGACCGCGTACACGCGCACGCGTTGCAGGTGATCGTGCGTAGTGTGATCCTTGGCCTCGATAGCGAGGGCCAGCGCCTCAATGGTGCGCAAGTGGAGATTGGCCATTTCCTCCACGTGGCCCTTCTCATCTTCGAGCTTCGCGAGATACAGGCGATAAGAGCGGTATATGAGATAAACCGCCGGCAGAATCAGCAGGGAGGTCTGCCAGTCCACGACTCGGTTCAACCAACTCACCAGGCCAGCCACGCCCGCGCCGACCAAGTAGTACGGGAACGACCAGAAGTAGCAATCCGACCAGATGCGCCGTAAGGACTTGTGTTCCGTGAGCGAGATGACGGTGGCGACCGGGATGGTATTGGCGACGAAATAGGTGGAGGCGGTTGCGACCAGCAGGATCGCTGGGTTCCCCTGAAGATGAAACAGCTTGACGTGGTAGACGCAGTAGGCGAGCGCGATCGCGAAGGAAGTTGCGCTGGTGTTGAAGACCACCTGCACGAAACGGGGCCGGTCCCGATAGAAGCATTGGGTAAGGATCGCAGCGCAGCCCAGCGCCAGTGTTTCGGCGAAGCTCAGCTCAATGATGCCCAGCAGGATGAACAGGAAATTGACGGACATCGTGCCGGTGATGCCCGGAAGATTGACCTTCAGCCGGGAGGCCGCCACTGCCACCAGCAAATAGCAAAGGAACTTCACCGGCTGGTGGCTGGTGGGATGCATCGCCCCAACCGTTAGCACGAACGACCCAAAGGCGACGACCACACTGATGTAGAGACGCGCGCCTAGAGTCATGGCCCTCCATGACTGTGTTCTGCTCGCCATGCTCCGTAACACCCCGGCCCGCTTGTTTTTGTCTTCAGGGGGAAGTCAAAGACAGCCGGGCAATAGGTTGAGAAATATCAGCTAACATGCGTAAATTCAATCAATTGCGGGAGTTTGTACAAACTTTCGTAACTGTGGCGGACCGCAGTTCCCAGGGGTCGCGGGCACATCGCCCAGGTCGGGTGCTGGACAAGCTGTCGCATGGGAGGGTGCCGAGTTGGTATCCCATTGCCGGGTCGTGGTTTATGCCGACGCTTGGGGATCAGAGAGAAGGCCGCGGGCAACCAACTTGTCCGCCAGGGGTCGTGGGCGGTTCATCGTAAGGTGTTGCGCCAGAAGCGCTTACTTCGCGCGAGACGCTGGACAGAAAACTGCAGTATCGAAGGCGTCCACGGATCTTGGTGGAAGGGGTCGTTTCATTCGGAGAACCGGAATGAAGTTGACAACGAAACGAAAGGGAGCGGTCCCGACCCGGCGGTCCAATGCTCGTCGGCGGACAACTCCTGTCATGGTGCTGGCGTTCCTGGCTCTGAGCCTGGGCACGGCCTTGAGTCAAAGGCGTCCGACGGTGGCACGGTCGGACGCGGGTGATGGGGCTGGTCGGCGCTCCAGGATCTCGTCTGAACTGGCCGCTTTCGCAACGCAGAAAAGTTCCGCGAATCAGCGCATCGAAGTGATCGTGCAGTTTCGCCAATCGCCGACCACGGCGCATTACCAGCGGATGAGGAGTCTTGGTGGCGTACATCGGAGGGCCCTGGGCCTGGTCCGTGGCGGACTCTTCAATCTTCCGCTCAGTGCGATTCGCGCGCTTGCCAACGATCCCGATGTCCTCTACGTCTCGCCGAACCGCCCGGTAAAGATGACGGCTTCGGACCAATATGAAGCCACGGTGGGCGGAGACGCGGCCCAGCGGTACGGCTGGGACGGCACGGGAGTCAGCGTGGCAGTCATCGACAGCGGTATCAGCGATCATCCTGATCTGCATGACCCAGCGACCGGTCTTTCGCGGGTGGTTTACAGCGAGAGTTTTGTGCCGGGCACGAACGCCAGCGATCAATATGGCCATGGCACGCACGTAGCGGGCATTATCGCGGGCAACGGCCAATCTTCGGGCGGCAATGGGACGAGCGGCGGCTCCGCCACCTCGATTTTCGGCGTTGCTCCAAACGTCAGATTGGTGAACCTCCGCGTGCTGGACGCCAATGGGAGCGGCAACGACGCGCAGGTGATCGCCGCCATTCAGCGTGCGATTGCTTTGAAGGGCACTTACAACATCCGCGTTATCAACCTGTCCCTAGGCCGCAATGTGTTTGAGAGCTACACGCAGGATCCGCTATGTCAGGCGGTGGAAGCCGCCTGGCGTGCGGGCTTGGTTGTGGTCGTGGCGGCCGGAAACAATGGACGGGACGATAGGCTGCACACAAATGGTTACGGAATGATTGGCGCGCCGGGCAACGATCCTTACGTGGTTACGGTGGGCGCCACCCGGACGATGGGCACGGCCTCCCGAAACGATGACCGTATCGCCAGTTTCAGTTCAAAGGGTCCCAGCCTGATCGACCACGTGGTGAAGCCCGATCTGGTGGCACCCGGTAACAACATCGCGTCTCTTCTGGCGACTGGCAGCACTCTGGACGCGATGCACAGCGACAAAGAGGTCAGTCCCGCTTCCTATGGAGGCGATGGCGCAAAGCGGTACTTCGTGCTTAGCGGAACCAGCATGGCTGCTCCGGTGGTGAGTGGTGCGGCGGCGTTGCTGCTGCAGCAGTATTCGGCATTGACACCAGACCAGGTCAAGGCACGGTTCATGAAGACGGCGGACAAGCTGCTGTTTCCCTCCTATGACCAGATGTACGAGCCGAAGTCCGGCCGCACCTACCAATTCCAATACGACATCTTCACGGTCGGGGCGGGCTACCTGAACATCACTTCGGCTCTGGCGAGTACCGACGTGGCTCAGAAGAATGCGATGTCGCCCATCGCGACGCGAGATCTGGTTGGAAACATCCTGCTCAAGGCGGATCCCTCTTCCATCTGGGGCACTTCGGTGATCTGGGGCAACAGCGTGATCTGGGGCAACAATGTGCTGTTGAGCGGCACCTCCGTGATCTGGGGCAATTCGGTGGTGTGGGGAAACTGTTTGCTGGGCGGGAACAGCGTGATCTGGGGCAACAGCGTGATCTGGGGCTCGAGCGTCGACGCCAACAACGCGGCAGAGAGTGTCGAGGAGTCGGGAGACCCCGACTGAGCCGGCAAATCAAGATGTTTCAGGTGTTACGGGAAGATAAGTAGGGCGGGCCAGAAAATCTTTTGGGTTGGGACGGCAAGGCAGCTTGTCGTCGGAGGAGACGATCAACATGAAGAGAGCAGCAGTGGTGGCATTGCTGGTTGCGGTATCGGTGCTCGCCTTTAGCCTGGTTGCGGCAGCTTCGGCAGTCTGGGGCAGTTAACCGCGAACCAAAGACACGCGGCCTCGACCATGCGCGTGATCTTACCCAGGGCGACCAAAAGCGGGTTGCGTGGCCACTTCGTCAACGGGTCGCCAATACGAAAATCCGTAGATGTCGCCGTCGGCCTCCGTTTGATTTCCCGTCTGCAAACCATTGATTCTCGCTGGCGATCACTTCAGTAACCTACCTGAGAGCCCGCAAACCTGTTAAAGACATGCCGGGGGGGTGTGTCGTCGGGAGCCTCGCGGCGCAGAAAGCTTGCCGACGTCCGGATCCATACCCCATGAGCTTTCCTTTATGAAGCCTGCGGTCGCCATGAAGCTTGTCGACGGGACCACTGCCATTGTGCGCAGTGAGGTTATGCACAAGCTCATGAGCATGGTGGAACGTGTCGCAAGACAGGATGCCGCGGTCCTGATCGTCGGGGAGACCGGCAGCGGCAAGGAGATGATTGCGCAGGCCATCCACCAGCATTCTCTGCGATGCGGCAAAGCCTTTGTGGACGTGAACTGTGCGGTTTTTCCCGAGCACCTGGTCGAAAGTGAACTGTTCGGATACGAGAAGGGCGCGTTCAGCGGCGCCGATGCCACCAAGCCTGGTCTGTTCGAACTCGCCGACCAGGGGACGCTTTTCCTGGACGAGGTGGGGGAACTCGACTCCAAAGTTCAGGCGAAGTTGTTGCGCGTTCTGGATGGAGTTCCTTATTATCGCTTAGGCGGCAGTCGCAAGGTCGATGTGCACGTCCGCGTGATTGCTGCCACCAATCGCGATTTGGAGGAAGAGGTCCGCAACGGCCGGTTCCGCCGCGATTTGTACCACCGGCTCACCCAGTTTCAGTTGCGCGTCCCCCCGCTGCGGGAGCGGACAGAAGACATTCCTGCGATCGCAGAGCACTTTCTGCTCATGCAGCTCCCCGCGGCTCGGTTCACGGACGACGCCTTGACAATTCTGCAACGCTACTCCTGGCCGGGCAATGTGCGGGAGTTAAAGAATGTGGTCTCGCACTCGACCGTGAGCTTGAATCCGGGCACGACGGAGATCCGAGCCAGCGATCTTCCCGCCGCGATTTGTGGCCTCCCCGAAGTCACGACCTCGACCGCTTCATGGAGCGGCAACCTGGAGGAAATGGAGAGGTACATGATCCTTCAGGCCCTGGCGCAGAACGGAGATAACCAGGCGAAAGCCGCTCAGCAGCTTGGAATCTCGGCCCGCACACTGCGCCGCAAGTTGGACAAATACCGCAAAGAGAAAGTCGCAGGCAGTCGCCTGTCCGTGCTTGGATCCCTGCGTGTCGAACAGCAGCGCTACTTCCGGGTCACGGTGGAGATCCCGGTTACGCTGCATCTCGAAAGCCAGCAGATTGCAGCGACCATCGTGAATCTGAGCTCCGGCGGGCTGGCGATCCAGACTCCGGTCCCAATTGCTCACGGGGCAAGCATGGAGCTTTCCTTCCCGTTGCCCGAGACCAAAACGATAATCGAAGCGAAAGCCAAGCTGGCATGGACCAGCCCGGGCGGACTTGTGGGTCTGAGCTTCGAGGACATGCATCCGGCGCTAGACAGCGAGTTGCAGCAATGGCTCCTCGAGCGAACCCGCGCCGAGGGCTGGACGGAGACCGACCCCGCGCGCTGATTTCCCAGTCGTGTCCGACTACTGGACTCCTCCGCTGTTTCCCGCGGTTCCGCGAATCACGTTAACCGAGGCTGGTGGCAGATCAAACCACGTGTCGGCGCTCGCGTTGACCGTGGATTTCAGGGCGGGGCCGTCGGGCTTGGCGTTGCCGCCCTGGGGGTCGGGATGCCATTGATACTGGGCGCTGCCGAAAGTCGTCACGCTCACCGGACCCGAAAAAGAGCGATCGGCGTTTGCCTTGGCGTCATGGAAGACGACACGAACCTGGTGGCCATTCCACTGGTCGCGGTTCACCACCAGGAGTGACCACTGACCATCGGGACGGAGGGTTGCATAGGCGGTGACCAGCGCGTGGCCCGCCGGGTCCTCGAGATCCGCGGCGGCAGGGAACAGGCGATGCTCACCGCTTCCCGGCTGTACCCATTCCAGATTGATCAACTGGCTGGCGAAGAACTGCGAAGTGGGCTGCTGGATGTGGTAGTCCGTGTCGACTGTGAACATCCCGAATGTTCCCATGGAATCGTTGCAGCCGCGATGGACTCCCATGGGCAGATAGTGGAAGTAGTAGAGGGCATTGCCGCCCGCTGTGAGGAAGGCGCCGACATAGTCGGCCAGCCAGAGTGCTCCGAAGATGTCGACGAATGACTCGCTCGTGCTCCACGCGATGTTCGATTCGGTGATGAACAGCGGCACGTTTCGTGGCACGCCATCATCCCGCCAAACGTCAACCATATGACTCACCAGGCGCGGCTCGTCGTAGAGGCTGCTCCAGGAGATTGTGCAGGGGACATAGGGGTAGTGTTCGAAGGAGAAGAACGCCAGGTCTTTCAAGCGGCCGCGGGCTTTCAAATAGTCGATGAAGCGACGGGTCCAGGAGCTTCGACCTTCTGCGTCCGGCCAGACCTGGATATCTTCATTCACCCCCTGAAACACCGGGCCTCCCAGTTTGAGAGACGGGTCAACTCTGTGCAGGGCATCGGCGAACTGCAGGTAGAGGGCCGCGTAGTCTTCCGGGAGCATGTACTGGCCGTCGGGTTCCTCGCCCATCTCCACGTAGGAAATCGGGTAGTTTCGTTTTTCCAGATACGCGAGTTCGGCCGCCGCGTCCTCCGGGATCGCATAGATTAAGGCAACCGGCACCATGGCAGGCAGTCCACGGGTGACACCGCTGGTGTAGAACAGGTCGAGCCCGACCTGGTCGTGCAACTGGGGATCGAAATTGGACGGCTCGTGCCACGGATCCACCGAAGAGCACCAGGTAGTGGTCTGATCCGCTTCGGGAGTGTGGCGTACTACATCCTGAAACTCACCGTTCGCGCTCAGGGTTCCAATGTAGAGTTCGCGAATCGCGAAGCCGACACAATTGCGGCGGTCCGCAGAGCCGTGGGAGTCACAGGTGTTGGAGGAGTCCGTCATCCGAATGCGGAGAAAACGCACGGGGACGGGAATGGAGTTCAGGGGCAGGGTTACGAGGCCACCCTGTCCGTTTTCGACGGCCCCGCCCGGGAATGTGACCCAGGAGCCTTTCGTCGGCTGCTGGATCGGTTGCTCGCCGGTCCAGTACTGCACCCGATAACGCTGGGCGTAGGGATCGGACCAGGCGATGCGGATCGCACTGATAGGCAGAGGATTGGCTAGGTCGACCACCACCCACTGCGGGTGCAGCGAGTCCGGTTCGCCGGTGAAGGCTTTGGTCAGGTACGGACTGCTTTTCCAGTATGAGTTCAGGTCACCATCCGTCAGCCGCGAGTATCCGTTGGTGTCCGTTCCCTCGTTTCGTGTAAAACCACGATGAGGCAGTGGGTAGCCGTAAGAGTTACGGATGATTTCCGTCGGCGTATCGCTGCCGGTGAAATAGCCTTTGCCGCTGGGATCGCTCCACGTCCCTTTCGGATTCCAATGCCATGCTTCGACTTTCAGTTCCGTGTTCTGCCGGTACGTCACCGGTTGCCAGCCCGCGCTGAGCACCTGCCGGATGGCCGGTTCCGTAAACAGCTGGTCGATCGAGACCGCGGACATGCGGTCGATCCCAGCTCCCAGCGCCTGGTTGGGAACAAACTTGTTGGTGGAATGCTCGGGAGTGATATCGACATGGATGGTCTGCCCGTTTGCCAAGTTCGTCAGGAGTTGGGCGAGGAGAATGGGAACCAGGTGGACCATACGAAGCCGTTTCACCCGTACATCCGTCGACGGTGTTTCCCGTGTTAGCGCTCGGTCAAGAGCGCGGAAAGAGGGTAGGATCACTCGTGGCTCCTTGTTTCAGTTTGACGATTTAATAGCGGCAGTTGCCCGAGTTTTTGGAGCGCCCATTGTATCTGAGAAAGCCCCTTGCGATGGAGCGCGAGAAGGCGATCGCGAAGGGCCGATGTAGGAAACCGGGTCCGAAATTGCTTCGTGGGACCGGTGCTTTCGTAACCTGCCCAGCCCCGGTCGAGAGTGCGATATTGGGGAGGGTGTATATGTCGGAAGCGCCTCAAAGGCAACGCGAAAAGCGTGGCGCCCGTGTCAAACTCGGGGGTTCCGTTCTGGCCTTGCTTCAGTTACAGAATCGGCGGCAGGTTCGAGGCCGGCTCAGCCAACTCTCCGCCAACGGAGGTCTCCTGCATCTGGAGGCACCGATCGACGAGGGCGTGGTGGTGGAGATTCTGTTTCACGTGGGGACGACCACGGTGCGGACCAAGGTGGAAATGCTGTTTCCGATGTGGGCCACCAAGGGATGCTTGCAGCCTTTCCGCTTCAAAGACATTGCGGAAGAACTGCGTGGCCAACTCGAGAAGGATCTAAACGCGCTGCTGAAGGTCTCTCCTGGCGCCGTGGGCGACGACGTCAACCTGCCCTAGATCACCCGACGAAATTCACAAGCGTTCCGATTCCGACTATCGTGATCCGAATCTCATCGCATTGATTCAGCGTAAAGGAATCGGGCGGCACGATGCCGGTCCCCGTGAGGAGAAAGCATCCGTTGGGGAAGACATTGTCCCGGTAGAGATAGTGCACCAGAGTCGAGAAGTCACGCTTCATGCTGCGGAGAGTTGTGGAGCCGGCAAAGGCAGTTTCTCCGTTGCGCAGAATCTCAAGCCGAATCTCAGTTGAGGAGGGCAGCGGCTCCGACGAGACAAGAATGCCGGGGCCGAGGGAGCAGCTTCGGTCATAGACTTTGGCCTGCGGCAAGTACAAAGGATTTTCGCCTTCGATATCGCGGGAACTCATATCGTTCCCGATGGTGTAACCAAGAATGGTTCCGCCGGGGCTGATCAGGAGCGTAAGTTCCGGCTCCGGCACCGACCACGCCGCATCCTGCCGTATTGCCACTCTTCCGCCGGGACCGACCACGCGATTGGCGGTGGCCTTAAAGAACAGCTCTGGCCGGTCAGCCCGGTAGACGCGATCGTAGAAATCTCCCCCACCCGCGGACTTCGACTCCTCCATGCGCGCATCGCGGCTCCGATAGTACGTCACGCCTGCCGCCCACACTTCCTGACTGCCGATGGGAGCGCTGACCTTCAAATCCGCCAACTGTTTGTCTGGCCAAGCGCGGCAGTGTGTGACGAGATCCCTCACATACGCGTTCAGATCATCCCGGGTAACCAGTTCGTCCCATGAGCAATCTGCGGCGGTGTAGAAAATGTTGTTCCGCTCGATCACGCAGCCGCGATCTTCGCGGTAGAGTCTTATCAGTGGTTCCGCCATCGGTGCTGATTTTATAGGAAGGAACAAATGAAGTTGCGGAAGATTGCCGGGGGGACTTCCCGCGGCATCGAAGGCCATCGACCGCCGTGGAGCGAGCGTGAGGGTATAGGCTTAAGACGAAATTTCGTGCCGCGCTGTAGTTCCCCTCGCGGATTCGCGTGGCGAACTACAGCGCAGTCACGATCTCCTTACGCTCCTTCCGAGGAATGCAATACCCGGAAAGTGTTTCCGCCATTGGACCAGACGAGCAGTAGGGCGTCTTGTCCCTTGGGCACGTTGGCGAGCGCCTTTTGAACGTCAGCGGCGGTCTCCATGTCTCGCCGGTTGACACCCAGGATGACGTCTCCAGGCCGGAGACCCGCGTTGTCGGCGGGGCTGCCCGGGAGCACGCGCTCAATCACCGCGCCTTTGAGGTCGCCCGACGCCCGCAGTTGCCGGCGGACATCGGGAGTGACGTCGGCAAGGCCCAGGCCCCAGCGTGGTCTGCCGGACGCGCTGCTGGCGCTCTCGTCTTCGCCCTTGTCACGAGCTCCCATGGGCTCGAGCGTGACGGGAAGATCCATGCTCTTGCCGTCGCGCAGCACCCGCAGCTTTACCGTGGTTCCCGGACGGGTTTGTCCGACCACCACCTGCAGTTGGCCGGCGTCGCTGACGTCGCGGCCGTCAACCCCGGTGATCAGGTCGCCAACTTTTAGGCCAGCCTTCGCGCCCGGTGAGTTGGGTTCGACCTGGGTGACGATCGCGCCGTAGTTGTCCTTCGATTCGAAGAACTTGGCGTTCTCGGGCGTGACGTCGGTGATGCCGATGCCCACGTAGCCGTGGTTCACCTTGCCGTCGCGGATCAGGGCTTCGACGGTCGGGCGAACGATCTGCGAGGGAATCGCGAAACCCATGCCGGAGAAGGTGCCAGACTGGGAGATCAGGAAGGTGTTGATGCCCACAACCTCCCCGTGCGCATTGACCAGCGGGCCGCCGGAGTTGCCGGGATTGATGGCGGCGTCGGTCTGGATGAACTGGCCAGGCTTACGCGCATCCGTGGGCGACGGGTTCGGACGATTCAATGCGCTGACGATCCCGCGCGTAACCGTGAATCGGAATCCGAAAGGATTGCCGAATGCGAGCACGGTCTGTCCCGGATGTAGGGCGGTGGCGTCTCCCCAGGGAACGTTGGGAAGGTTCTTACCTTCGATCTTGATGACCGCGAGGTCGGTCAAGGGATCGGTGCCGATGAGCTTTGCCGGAAGGACCCGGCGATCGCTCATGGTCACGCGAAGATCGACCGCGCCGTCGACCACGTGGTTATTGGTGACGACGTAGCCATCCGGGGAGATGATCACACCGCTGCCGATACCATGTTCGATTTGCGGCTGCTGTTGATGGAAATTGAACCCGGGGCCGAAGAACTGCCGCATGTCGTCGGGGATTTCGGCTTGAGATTGCTCGTCCGTTTTTGGCTTGGAGGTTACGGCGACGTTGACGATGGCAGGCGTCACCCGCGCAGCCAGAGTCTCCATTGCCTGGTCGACGGCCAGCAGCGCGCTGACGCTGTTGTCATCGAGTGGAGCGGTGCTCGGCATGGCCGAAGCGGCCTTGGCGACCACCGGTTTTACGGTTTGACGGGCCGCGAACGATCCGACCATGCCGACAGCCAGCACAGGCGCAAGGACTCGGCGACCGAGGGATTTTTCTTTGAAAGTGTCAGTGAACCACGTTTTCATCTTGCTGCTCTCCTGGTGAGGTTTTGATTAGCAACTAATTCATTAGTTGTTTCGAGCGAAAAAAATTTGGGCCCGCCCGTGAAACGCTCCTAAATGGATTTCGAGAAGATCTCCTCAACGACATGGGGGCTGCCCTGGGGATCAACCGTGAACCGCCAGATGCAGACCTGCCACAGCACGGGTCCTGCTTGGCCGTACCGCTGGCCTTCCAGGATGACAAACATCGCTTGCTGGTACGCGGGAGCCTGGATGGAACTGGGAGCGCCCGTTCTCACCAGAGCGGGGGCTGGCGGCTTGCGAGTTGGACGGCCACGCCGTGCGACCACCGCTGCTACGGATGGCTTGGCGCTCGGTCGATGGGCCCCTGCGCTCGAACTATGCTCCACGTATGAAGCCGGAACCACGGTCGCTGTCATGGCCCGGGGACTCTCCGTAGGCGCGGCAGGCGTCGCGATTCTGGCCGACGGAGCAGCCATCCCTGGAACTGCGTCCACGAATGCCACCAGCTTCGGCGAGTGCGCCGAGGAGACCAGACAGGCGAGTGAAAACGCTCCCACCACCCAGGGAGCCGGCTTCCAGACCTGGACCGCGGGCGAGCGGCGCGCGTCCAGAATCCGCAGGATGCGGAGTGAGGTCTGTCGCATGCCTCCGACCGCCGCCTGCGCCAAGGCGACTCCGCGCCGCAGGAGATTCTTCTCCGCCAAGGAGACCAGACACTGCGCATAGGCGCGCGGGTTTGCCGTTTGCCCCAGCACGATGTCGTCGCACGCCATCTCCCGCTCCAGCGCCAGCCGGCTTTCCACCCACCACACCGCCGGATGGAAGAAAAACAATGCGCGCAGTATTTTCTGGGCGAGGTTCGTCCAGTCATCCCAGCGGCGCAGGTGCGCCAGTTCGTGCAGCAATACGGTATTGAGTTCGGCGGTCGAAAGCTCGCGCCACGCCCAGGCGGGAAGAACCACCGCCGGTTTCGCAAAGCCGATCGCGGTCGGCACGCGCAGTTCATCCGAGACGCAAAGTTCGACCGGCCGGACCGACCGGAATTCTGCGAGTGTCCGGCGGAGCATCAGGTCCAGGTTTTGCAGGCCGATCGGCGCGCAGCTCCGGCGGATGGTTCGCAGATGCCAGAGGCCGGCTGCCACTCGCAAGAGACCCAGCAGGGCGATGAGAGCCCACGCACCGAACAGATACGAGGCCCACGAGCCGGGCATCGTGATCGCGGCGGTGGGGGAGTGGATCAAGGCGGTGCGACTCGGCGACCCAATTTCGAGAAACGGGGATACCGCGATGGCGAGCAACGCGCAAAACCAAACTGCAAACCGCGTGCCCGAATTGCGGCGTCCGATGAGGCGCAACAGGATCCAGGCAAAAAGCGCAATGGCGAGGCCTGCCGCGACGCAGTTCAGCATTCTCTCAGCTGAGATCTGCGCAAAGGCGTGAAGGTTGAACGCGATGGTCATGATTCCTCAGCGACCCTCGTCCAGCACCTGGCGCAGGTGCTCGAGTTCCTGCGCGTCCAGTCCCTCGTCTTCGAGGATGTTCAGCACCAGCAATTCGCGGGAGTCCTGGAAGAAGCGACTTACCAGGCGCCGGATCTCGGACCGAGTCGCTTCCCTCTGGTTCAACAACGCGAGGTAGATATGAGCGCGGCCATCCTTCACGTGGCGCACGTAGCCCTTTTTCTCGAGGATCCGCACAATGGTCAGCACCGAGTTGTACGCCAGAGGTTTCTTGCGGGGGAGGGCCTCGAGAACCTGCTGGACGGTGGCTGACCCCCTGTCCCAAAGCACCTGCATGATGCGCAATTCAGCTTCGGTGAGGGTGGCGGATTGAGCGCGTGGCAACGAACAACCTCCGGGTAAAGATGGCCTGCGACAAATTTGACGTAAAAGGCTCGCCGACGTCAACTAAGTATTTAGTTGCTAGCCGGGCGTTTCAGGTTGCTCGGACGCTATGCGTCTCATTTTTATTGAGTTACGGGGAACAAATAAATTCTCGTTTTGTAAACCGACTGCATCTTCTCACCAGCAGAAGGAATGGGGTCCCGCGAGTGCAAAGAGGGCGGTTCATTTCTCAGAACCGTTTGAAAGGTGTCGCACGTCACGAGCTATCGGACGCTTTTTTTCTGTGCCCGCTTGAGCGCCTTCCGCTGCGCCTTCGCCGATTTCTTCATGGCTTTTTGCTGCTGCTTTGAATACTTGTTGGAGGCTTTCTGCTGCTTCCCGGCCGCTTTTCGGGCAGCGCGCGATTGCTGTGGGTAGTGGTTGCGGTCCCGGGCAGGGGCCGGGATGGAGCACGAGGCGCTCAGGATAGCCAGAAGGACAAGGGCAGCGATGCTTCTCATGGAGTGTGCCCGACGGGGCTGGCAGTGATTCTACACGGGCGGAGTGGCGGAAGGACGTTCACCCCCCTGAACAAAAGTCCCAACATAGGCACGCTTCTCTTGCCGGGCTGCCCTAGCGGGACACCTGCGAGGATTCCTCAAACCAGGTGCTGGACTGGACAGGCTGTGCGAACCCCGCAAAGACAGGACAAGACAAGTGGGTAGCTGCCATCTTCCGCCGCAAGAGCTGCGGGTTGGCTCGTATAGTAGAATCGCCGAATCACGGGGAAAAGGCATCAAGTGGCACTCTGAAGTGACCCACCCCGAAAAAGTCCTAGTAGGGCCGTAGCTCAGCGGTTAGAGCAGGGGACTCATAATCCTACCCGAACAAGCGCACCAAAACGCAAGCCGACGTAAGTGTAGGAAAACAGGACGTACGTGCAGGGGACTATATGCAGCACGGCGCAGTGAGTGGCAACAAAACGCCATCGCGAGTGCCACCAGTAGTGCCACCAGTACAGTTTGCTAGGCACAAACGTGGCACAGTATTGAAGGCGATTTTCACAACTGCCTCGCGCGAGAGTGTGCTCTAGGCCCTTCATGCCCACTTCCGCAGCGAGTCTGCACCGATTCGGCCGCACGCGACTAGCTGTCGGTTTCATCAGGCGGAATACTTAAATAGTCAAATGTGTCCCATTCGATGGTGTTGTAGAGGTCCTCGAGACTGAAGTCCTTCTCCGATTCCAGAACAGCATCCATGACTTCTATTCCCGGGCATTGTGGGAGGAGCGCCTCTAGCGCTGCAACAACGGCCGATGCATTCTGTTCACGAAGATCATTTTCGATCGCTTCTTGCGGGACCACCACGCGTACAAATACTTGATAGGGACTATCTTGTGGAAGTTCGTCCCACGAATTGAGGCCCATGAAGATGAGGACATCGTCGCCGTCCTGCCCGAGGGCTTTTCTTATTTTCTTCCAAATCTTGTTGGGTATTCGGTTGTTGAACGCCGTAGGAAATGAGGATCTCTTGTACCGTTTGGCGAACCAAGCTGCCAGTGTCGCGATACTGCGATGGTCAAGTCTGATGGAGCGATCGGGTTGCTGGTGTTCGAGCAGCCGACGCGAACTCCTGTACCTGTCGTGCGCGCTGATCTCATACAACTGTCGCGCGTCGCCGTGCTGCGCCCAAAACTGAAGCTTTCGTGAGTTCCTGCCGCGAAAAAAAGTTCCCTCTTTTTGCTCCTGCGGGAGAGGTTTCGCAATCAGTAGCTCTACAAACGGCTCCGCATCCAGACTGGGCTGAACAATATCGCAATCATGCGAGATGACGATAAGTTTTGCTTCTTGGCCAATATCGACCGGCAGAACACCGTCTGGCACCAACTCTCGTGGCACGACAGCGCCCTGCCTCCATTCGGAATTCTGAAATGACCAATCGGGCAACAGCCGTCCTCATCCGACAGTTTCGGCTTACACATCAAGATCGCCACTCGAACGCCAGTTCCTTCGTGGCCGCGAAGCGAGTTTCACTCCAGCCTTTTCTGCGGCTTCTGCTACCGTGAGTCTCCTTTGCACACGACTCTGCAGGTGTTGCACTTGTAGCATCGCCTTGCGAATCGCTTCGGAGTCCATTTTGTCTGTAGACAGCAAATCAATGATTGTCCTGCCGTTTTCCAGCGGTTCGCGAGCCAACGGCCCCATCGGTTCGCTAGACAAGGCTCGCCAGTTCCGGGCGATTTCGTAGACTGCATCAATCTGCTTGCGGTGATTGCTGTGAAGGTTTACTGGTGCAGTTGCCCACGAATAAACAGTTGGACGGCCCACATTCAGTACTTTTGCAAGATCCGTGATGTTGAGTGAAAGATAACGCCGAATGCCTGCAATCTTTTCCTGTGCATCAAGAAGACGCTCTTCTTCATCTTGGCTCACGTGTACAGAGCAAACACAAGCTGGACTAGTGAAGCTCGGGATGGTAAGAACTTGCGAGTTTGCAACGCCACCTGTACCAACTGCAGCTGCGCTAAAAATCGCCGCAAGAACCGCGCTGTTGCGTGTCACTGTTGGCAACTGGACTTTCGGAGACGGCGTTGTCCCGTCCTCAACTATCAGTGCGTAAGCTGGAGATGCTGCCATGGCTTCATTCCCACTTTCTAAGCGCGGCCGGGGTGACCGCACTCCGAAACGCGCGATCGACGTTGTCGTGCAAAAAAATCCTCGCTACATCCTGCACGGCCATGAGCCGCTGACGCGGAACTTCTCGTCTCCTGAGATGCTGGCCCAGTTGAAGGGCAACCTCGGTTGGCTGCGCGATCAGGTGATGACTGCCATCCCCCGCGGGGACACGCGCGCCGCCATCCATCAGGCAAATCTGATTCCGCCCGGCTTCCTTAACGGACGCCCCGACACGTTCCTGCCTTACCTGATCCTGCGGGAACACGTGATTGACCGGCTCTATCACCAGAACGTCGGCTATTGGCAGGCCGATCTCGAAGGTCTCGACCACCTCGGCGATTCCGACCGCGCGGAACTTTTGGTGGATTACCTTGGCCTTTCGGAACAACGCCTCGTGACTGCGGCGCAACAACTGGCGGCAGATGGCAAATACGAACTGGCGGCGTCACTCCTCGAATCATCCAGCGCCCGGTTCGGCCACACCGAATCGATCGCCAAAGTCGAGCGCCTCGTCTACCTTAAGCTGATGGAAAAATATCAGAACACCGACCCCTTCAAATACATCCTTTATTCCGCCAAAATTGGCGAGCAAACTCCGGCCATGACGGCTGTTCGTCGAACATGTGCGCGAGTCTGCGTCGTTGACGTGCGTGATCGCAAGCCCTCGCTAGTCGCGTCGCCAACCCAGCAGCGCCCGAGCGTGGGCGTGCAAATAGTCCGCATAGTCCGCAAGGTCACCGTGCTCTACACGCTTGAGGTAGCGGGCAATGACATAGAGCTGCGACCGCACCCCATCCGGGTGGTCGAGTATGTCAGCGAACGTGTCATGAACCCTCTTTGCTGTGTCGGGTGCCATTAGTGACAGGACATATAGCGTCGCGGCGTCGTATCCGGGCATCCTAGTACCCCACGACTCCCAGTCGAGAAGAATCATGTTTGGTGCGGTAAGGTTGGACCAATTGAGGTCGCCGTGCGCCGTTGTCCAGCGCGTCACGACGGGGTCCGCCTCGCTCCCAAAGAACGCCAGCAAGCGGCCGGTGATAGCCTGTTGGTCTTGTTCACCGCGTTCGGTTTGATATACGGACAAGGTATCTAGTGCGCCGCGAAGATCGGACCACCACCTCTCCGGCACGTCCAGTTCTGCTCTGAGTTCCGGCGTGGGCGAGCACGCGCGATCCTTTACCAGACCCATCAGCTCGGCCCTGTTCTTGCATTTCCCCCAGTAATCCTCTGTCTCGTCCCAATCGTAGAGATCGAGTACGGCCGGCTTGGGTACGCCAGCGATGGCAGCCGCGTCCTGGTTTCCTGTCCACCATTCACCGTCTGTCCACTGCTCCTGAGACCAGGACACGCGTAGCCAGCGGCTGCCGTCAACCTCGCTGCCGATAGTTCTGTCACGCCACCCGAATGTCGCGCCCCCAATCAAGGTGACACGGAAATGGTCGGCCGCGACTGCGAGGCGGCTACGCATCTGCGATCTGTGCTGGTCGTCGTCCGTCAATGCTACACCTTGTGTTCGTAGTAATAAGGCCAGCACCTCCGCTTAGGGGTGTGATAGCCCGGCGGACAGTTCGGGTTACACGGTGTGGGGGCGCTTGCCGGTGGGCACTGTGTTTGAGGCACGCATTTGGCCATGTGAAAGTTGCTAGGAAGGCAAGAGGGGCCGCAAGACGGCTCGCACCCGGGCTCACAATTGTGCGGCGGGCATCCGGACAATGCGGAGTCACTGCACCCAAGCTCATGCTGCGCCGCTTCCATCTGCGGGCTTGCGATGATCTCAGCCAGTGAGGAACCCAGAACGTTGCCTATCGGCATCCAGCGCGCGAACACGCACGGCCACACATCGCCGTTAGGCGAGACGGCAACTTTTCCTTGAGCACACGCGCCGCAGAGTTGCGACACATCCGGGACCTGAGTGCGGACACCTCGCCCGACCTGCCGCAGCCGATCCGTCCCGATGTTCGTCACGCCCAATGAGATCAACTCGGAATGCGCCTCCGCGACACGTTGGCTGTCGTCCAGATCGATCAGGCCGACGCGGATCGGCACGGACCGCCGTACGGCCTCGGCGATGGCGGCGCGCGTGCGCGCGTGGCTCCCGCGGCCCTGGGTGATGGCCTCGTGTTGGCCGGCGCGGTCACTGTAGTAGCTGGTGGCCAGCTGCACGCGAGGGTGTTCGAAGACCTCCCACAGTGGCGCCGTCACGTGCGCGAGGTTACTGAAGACCTCGACCGTCAAGCCGCGATCGAGCGCGTGTCGCAGCAACGTGACGAACGCCGGGTGCAACGTGG